>JACCDX011062201.1_pt1 | contig 12892 bp, 10 predicted proteins | sample 7449681 | NCBI WGS metagenome assembly JACCDX01 (sample SAMN15323450, study PRJNA562643) | freshwater metagenome | isolation source: river surface water | place: USA:Blue River Watershed | collected 2017-08-18
CCTGGAGGCCAAAGGATTGGCTGTGTCTGGCATCCGCATCAAGGTGCAAGGCCATGGCCACTGAACAGGCACAAAAAAGCCCCGGCATGCGGGGCCATGAATGGTGCTGTATGACTGACTTGCTTAACCACTGTGAATTCAACCAGTTATTGATGCCGGGTAAATCCGCGCGATGAGTAGAAATAATTATCTCCTTACTTGACCGATGCCACCGCCTGGGTGGCATGTTTCACTACCTCAACAATCTTCAGTCCACCGTCTGGCGCAGATTCGTTTTCGAGATAGCCAGACGGCGTGAGCGCAAAAATCGACTTGGTGGTTTCCATCAAAACCGCATTGCGGGCATCATCGTCGCTGGCAGCCTTGGTAAAAGCCTGGAATGTCTTCAACGCATTTGCCCGGTGCTTGTTAATTGCACTCTGGTGCCGTGCTGCTTTGTATAGGCGACCGCACCAAATCGTCGCAGTGAAAAGCAATCCCAAAATTACGACCTTCGAAGTAAAGATCTGAATGACCTGCGGTGTAGTGGCATCTGCCTTGACCGGGACAAAAACCATGAGCAACGCAACCAGGATCGTTCCTGCCGCCAATCCAGCGGTGGTCTTGAGCCATTTCTGTGCACTCAAATCCTGCGTATCTGCCTCCGCGTTGAAGTCCGCCGTGAAGTGCGCGACACCAACACTGGCGGCCGCTTCACGGGCGGCTACGATGATGTCACCAATTTCCCCACGCCGCTTTTCAATATCTTTCTTGGTGCCGTCTACCAACTGCCCAGCTTCCTCGACGGAACGAGTCAGTTCGTTGATGTTCCGCTGCACATCACCCTTTTGATAGGCGAGATACGGGATGTACAAATGCGCTGCCGTGAAGAACTGGTCGGCCTGGCTCTTGATCTGGTTCACCAGCTGATCACGCGTCCCCGTAGGGTTGCCCGACTCAATCGAGAAGGCACGGATTTGGTCGATGGTCTGTTTGATGGGTGGGAGCGTATTGACGATTTGCTGAGTGGGCCCATCTGGCAGCAAATCAAGTGGGAGCAGCTTGAACTGGTTCAGCATTGAGTAGGTGCGTTCCAGCTCCGGGCGGCAGCCCTCGAAGCTGATCTTGCCCCAATCGGGGTTAATGAGCAGTTCATCGACCGGCGACTGGGTACAGTCGTTGATCAAGTCGCGTAATTGCCTTATCAGAGCCTCTGTTGCCATTTACCCACCCTCCAATTAACAAACTCTATTTTCAACCCGTGCAAGCGTCACTATGGAACTCCTGCCAAGACCGGCTTGAAAAGTTCACACAAAACGTACTGGAAAACTTCACCGTCAGACAAAATTCATCAGTGACGCCCGATTGGATGACCGAGCCAACGCGCACTGGGCGATAACAGATGTCGACGCGAAGTGTGCCCACGCTACCTCAATGCAATATCTGTGCACTGCCGCTGAAACCAGCACTATAGATATGAGCGAACACGGCGCTGGCCTTCAGATTGATCTCGTCCGGTGCATAGGCAGGCGAAGGAAGGCTGGCGAACAGGTGCTTGATGATCTCGGCCTTCATTTGCGCCTGCACGGTCGCCATACTGCGCAAGCGCTCCAGCGCGAAACGCTGATCGGCCAACTTGTTCAGTAAGTCCTTGGCGACTTTCTTGATAGCTTCACGATCACCCTTGGTGAGTGAATCCTTCTGGAGCAAATCAAACACTGCCAATTCCGTTTCGCTATCAAGACCTTCGCGCAGGTAGCGCTTTTCTTCTTCGCTGCAGTCGTCATTTAGGGCGAACAGGTCGTCCATCACCTTCTGAATTTCTGCCACATCCTTGTCCTTGTTGTATTCCTGAACAATTTCCTGATAACGCTCATATAAGTCAACGCGAGTGGGGTTGCGCGCCACCATCGCAGCCAGGCGTTCCTCGATCTTCTCCATCAGGTTCATCGCCACGACATTCTTGAAGGGCGACTTCTCGAATTCGGCACGCAGGCGAGTAAAGTCGATATTGGAAAGGTCATACCGGGCTGTAGGTTCACGGACTGACGGAGCGTCGGTTGCTATTGCCACATCTACCACGTCGTACAAATCTTGTAGCAAGCTACTGACATCAGGTGATACACGCGCATCCTGCATTTTGTTATAGACAGCGGTGACAGCACTCTCCACCGCATCGAAATCGAAAAGACCCGGGTGTGGGAACAGGCCACGATGGCGCGCTTGCACATCCTCAACGATCACCTGATAGGTCTTGCGGCGTTCGTCACTTTCACAGAGAAGGTTAACCGCCACCAAGATCTGTTGCTGTTTGTCGAAGCCTTTGGCATTGATCAGTTCGTCAACATCAAAACCCAGATCCATCAGGAAATCGGATGCGGCCTTGAGGCTTTCGACATACTCCGCCAGAGCCTCCGCGTCGTCCCGCACCGTATCCTGCTCGGCCTCTCCCTTTCCCGTGCCAGCACGATCACCCTGCGCAAAAGTTGCCAATGCCCGTCGCAAGCTTTTGATCATGCCGTTGTAATCGATGATCAGCCCATGCTTTTTGCCACCGCCAACCCGATTGACGCGGGCAATGGCCTGCATCAAGGTATGGCCTTGCATCGGCTTGTCCAGATACAGGGTAGCCAGGCATTTCACGTCGAAGCCGGTCAACCACATCGCGCAAACAATCGCGATGCGGAAAGGGTTATCTGCCTTCTTGAATTCTTTTTCCAGGTCGCGTTTGACCATCTTTTCACGGTGCGGCGTGATGTCCAGCGGCTCATCGTGGAAATTCTTCCACTTGGCGAACTCCGCCACCTCGCCCTGCTCCTGTGACACCACCACACAGCACTCGGTGACTTTCATCCACTCCACCTGTTCCCGTCGCTGCCTGAGGAGTCCGGTAGGTGCTTTGCCCTTTGCTGCGAACAAGGCTTCTTCCGTCGCCACGGCAGCCTCCAACTGGGCGGCTTTAACTTGCCATTTGGCAACGATCAGATCGTGCATCTTCACGCAGGTGATCTTGTCCAGGCACACCATCAAGGCCTTGCCACCCCCGTTTTCGACCACGCGCCAGCGCTGGTGAAAGTGGTCAACAAAGTCTTGCGCCACCTTGTCCAGTCGCGTGGGTGATGTCAGGATGGGGTAATCCCGAGCCAATTCCCGGTAGAGTTTTTCCTCTTTCTCGTCAGTCCATGGATCATCCAGCGTGGTAGCCTGCTTTGCCGCTTCGATGTGCTGCGCGATGCGTTCGCTCACCTTGGGGTCGATGATCTTCAGCTTTTCGCCAGCGTTCTCATAGAACAAGGGCAGCGTCGCGCCATCGGCCACAGCTCGCTGAAAGTCGTAGATCGAAACATAGTCTCCGAACACCTCACGGGTCAGCTGCTTCTCGCCGGCGTCGATCAACGGAGTGCCCGTGAAACCCAGGAACTTGGCGCGTGGCAGCCCTTTGCGCATATTCAGTGCCAGCCGTCCATACTGCGTCCGGTGTGCCTCGTCGCTGATGACGATGATGTCGTCACGGTCGGAATAGGCCTCCGTGACGCGCTCGCGGTATTTCTGAATCAGGCCGAACACATAGCGGCGGTTCTGGTCACGCAACATCGACCGCAGCGCTGCGCCATTCTTGGCCTGATCGGTCTTGCTATTGGCGCGTCCGCAATTGGTGTAGGTCGATGCAATCTGATCATCCAGCTCGGTGCGGTCGGTGATGACCACGAACGACCACGATGCCGATAACTTGCGATGGATTTTTTCGGTCAAAAACACCATCGAATACGACTTGCCCGAACCCTGGGTATGCCAGAACACGCCCAACTGCCCGGCGGCGACCTCTGCCTGAATCTTGGGGTCGATGGAGGTCAGCCGATCGATCACGCGATTCACACCAAGGTACTGGTGGTTGCGCGCCACGATCTTGTGCGCGCTGCCCTCAGAGGCATCAAACAGGATGAAGTTCTCAACGATATCCAGCAAGCGCCGCTGATGCAGCATGCCCTGTAAGAGAATCGGCAGCAGGGGCTGGTCCTTGCCGGGTTCTGGATCGTCCTCGTCGAGTCGTTTCCAGCGATAGAAATGCTCCTTACTGGAGGTCAACGAGCCGTACTGCGCGTCGTGGCCGTTGGAAATGATGACCAGCGCGTTCCAGTGAAACAAATGTGGGATGGTGTCCAGGTAATCGGCGTAGTTTTTCTTGTACGCGCTGTCGATGTGCACCTCGAAGCGCTTGAGCTCGATAAACACGAGGGGCAAGCCGTTGACGAAGCCTATCACATCCGGACGACGCAGCCACAATTTGCCACGCACCCACAACTCACGCACCGCCAGGTAGCGATTGTTCTTGGGTTCATCAAAATCGATCAAGCGCAGGCGTTTGTCGACCAGTCGACCCGCAGCGTCGCGATATTTCACCGGCACGCCATCGCGCAACAGCTTGTACTTTTCCTCGTTTTGCGCGATCAGCGATTTGGTGATGTCATCCTGAACCACCACTGCCAAGGCGTCCTGATAGGCCGCATCGGGCAAGCCCGGGTTCAAGCGCTTGAGTGCAACCATCACGTCACGGGTCAGCACGACCTCCGCATCCGATGCACGGCCCAGCAGACTGTCGGGGCCCCATCCACCTTTGGCACCCTCGTCCTGCGCAAACACGCTCTCCCAGCCGAGCTGCTGTTCCAGCAGTTCTGCCGTGGGAGCCTGAATCAACAGATCTTCGGAATAGTCCTTTTTGGCCATCGGTCCCCCTGGTTCTTGTTATGGCGTACCTGGCTTTGGCGTTGGGTCCTGCCAGATGGGCAGGTTTTGCCAGTTGGCAGGAAAGTCCATGGCCGCCACGGACACACCGTGCCGGGCGATCAGATCTTTCAGACGAGTACGCCAATGATGCTGTGGCGCGATCACATCCATGCAATGCAGCAGGATGATCAGCGCGTTGTAAAGCTTGCGCGAACCACCATGGAACTGCGCCGCCAAACCAGCCGGCTTGTTGCGCGGCAGCAGCGGTGTGACGGTGAACTCGCGGTTCCACAAACGACTGTGATGCGCGCAGGTATTGCGTACCAGTGAGAGGTGCCGCAGCCAGGATTCCAGCACCTTCTCGTCCACGCCATAGGCCCCTGCAATGGCCCGGCGCGTGGGCATGGGTTTGAGATTGTTGTACCAGCGTGAGAGCAAGCCCAGCGACATCACCTCACACACGGCCCACACCGGCGGCAGGCTTTCCGAATAGGTGTTTTGCAAGTGCTTGATGAAGGCCTCGTCAGAGCGGCCGACCTCGTCGCTCAGCTTGTCGAGGTTGGTCTGCCAGAGATGCGGCTTGAAGGCTAGCGTGACATCCAGGTGAGCATGTGGGCCATGCTGGTGTGCCAATTGATAAGCCCACTGGCTGCGCACCGACACTTCCACGCGCTCGATGGCGTCCAGCACCAATAGGCGCAGCTCCCGGTCGAACACGTAGAGGTCCAGCACTTGAGCAAAGTGGGTGCCGGGCTTAAAAGTGTGTGTGGCGTGGTCGGCTTCGAAGGGTAGCCAGTAGGCCCCTAGCCGGTAGTAATTGAGGTGCTGCAGGTAGAACTCAGCGGCGGCCGGGTCGTCGATGACCATGCCACGCTGCTGAAGCAGCGCCACTTGTTGGGCGTGTGTGGTGGCAGGCTTGGCGAAGGGGCGCTTCATCGTGCGCCTCTTAAACTGCAGTGCGCTGCTGATTTCGGGCGCACAAAAAAGTAACCCGCCGGTTTGAGGATACGCTCGCGCGCATAGCCTTGGCGGGTTTTGTTAGGGCGAAGTATACGCGCAATGCGCGCGTTTTGGCAACCCAACCGGCTGGCAGTGGGTAGGCGATCGGGGGCAAACGGGGTGGTATGCAGGAATTCGATCACGGCTGTCCGCCTCCCAGAACGAACTTGGCTTTTTCCACACGCAGCATCTCGTAGGGCGTCATGAAGCGCAGTCCCAGCCCAGCGCACACATTGGGAATCTTGATGCGCTTGACCGAATTTGCAGCCACCTCGTGGGTTACCACGATGTGCCCACCTGCCAGCGCATGCGCCACCAGATAGAAATCGGCCACCTGCAAAAAGGTGTTGATGGCCGCTGGCTCGTACTGCTGGCCAGTCACCCAGGTACTCACCTTGCCAAACTGGGCAGCCACAGCAGCATCCGTTTTGTGGAACAAGCCATTGCCGTGATCGTGCACCCACTGGGTCAGCTCGTCCGCGCCGGCGGCGATCTCATCGGCCACCTTGTCGATGCTGAACACGCGCCCATTGGCGTGGCCGTCGATCAACCACTGCCAGAACGCCGGGCAAAAATCCAGGCCGTAGTGCAAGTTCTTGGCCTGGATGAAAACGTTGGCGTCCAGCAAATAGCTCATGCCATCACCCCCAGTTCGCGAGCCGCTTCATAGAAAGTGGCGGTTTTGCGCACGCCCAGCATGCGGAAGGCATCCTGAAACAGGGTTTGCCCCTCCAGCGTACTGGATACAATCGCCCGAGCAAACCGCTTGCTGGTGCGCGCACCCAAGCTGCGGTAGAAGTCACCACCACCCGTACCGCGTGTTTCCAGTGCCCGCAAGCGGGCCTGTTCATCGCGGTAGTGCTGCCACAGCCGGGCCTGATCCAGGAACCCGGCATCGAACAAACGCCGTAGCGCCACCAGGGTGCTGACCTTGAATTCACGCGCCAGCCGCTGGATTTCATCCGGCACCGGCGAGCCCGGTTGGTGGGCCACGCGCAGCGCCTCCAGCGGCATCAGCAATTCAGCCGCCACCTGGTTACACCAGCGCTCGGTGCCCTGCTCGGGCACCTGGCCCACTTCTGAGTCGGATACGCCGGTAGCACCCAGCCACAAATGCGCCAGCTCGTGAGCCAGGGTAAACATCTGCGCGGCCTTGCTGTCCGAGCCGTTTAAAAACACCAGCGGGGCCAAGTCATCAGCCAGCGCGAAGCCGCGAAATTCACCGACATCCAGCTTGCGGTGGCTGTTGCTGCCCACGACTCCACTTACCATCACCATCACCCCGGCCTCTTCAGCCTTGGCAATCAACTGCCGCAGCGCGTCCGTCCAAGTCGGCAACTGGCGTCGCTCTTCGGTGGAAAGCATCAGCGCCGTGCGCATGCGCTCGGCCACGGCCTGCGGCGCTTCGTTCACCTGCGCACTGCCGACAAATGCCAGACGGGCAAGGCCATGCACACGGGCATAGTCGCGGAACCAATCCTGCCGCTGCTGACACAGATAAAGCGTGTCCAGCAGGGCGCTGCTGGGCTCGCGCAGTTCCTCGTCGCGCAGGGTGCGGAAATCGGGCACCGGCAAAGCCAGCGCGGGTGGCTCGGGCAGAAAGAAATAGCCAATGGCGGTGTGCGTCAGCCGGGCAAAATCCTCCAACTGCTTGAGCGTGGGCTGGGCCTCGCCGGTCAACCACAGGGGCCACTTGCTAAAGCGCGCCGACAGGTCTTCGTCGTGCAGGCGTGCCCGCTGCGCGGCCCAGCGCAGCACCGGTATGGAAGCCGCGACCGTGGTCACGCCGCCACCTCATCGGGCAAGGCGATACCAGAGACGTCGAGTTGACCGGACATCAGCTTGGGGAGCAGCAGGTCGCGTGTTTTCTCCAACGACAGGTTTGCAACGCTCAACTGCTCTGCTTGTTCAAGCATTGGCCCGACGAGCCGATGAAACTCGACGTGCAAATGCTGTGGTGGGTGCCAAACTTCCACCGCACCAATGTCGGAACGGCTCAATTCCAACTGATTGGTTGCACCTTTACCCATCTCGGAAAACACTGGGGCCAACTCCAACAGAGCCTGACCAAAATAGGTGGAAGATCCTTCGTCAAGTGGTCGAGCAATCGTGACGTGGGTATCCACAGTACAGTTCTCGATTGGCGCTCGTACCTGTGCGACGCGCCCAAGTGTTCCGGCTCCGGTAGAGTTGATCAGTACGTCGCCAGTTCTTATCAATCGCTCAGGCTTAACGTCCTTTGATTGTCGACGTGCGGGCTCCATCGAGATGCGCCCGTCGCGAATACATTTCTGGTTGATCACCCAACCTTTTGCCGTGTCGTCATACTTTGGCGTGATACCGCGATTCAAGAAGGATGTTTGCTCGGCAATCGGCTTCTTACACCACCCCTCCGGCACCCCATCCTTCACCGGCACCGACTCGTGGCCGGGAAAGCGCAGGTGCACGAACCACTCGCGGTAGAGGCGGTGGGCGGCGTCTTCGAGCAAGGCGATGCGTCGCTGGTTGGTGGCGATCAGGTCGTCGTAGGCGGAAAGAACCTCGGTGACTTTTTCTTGAATATCCAAGTCCGGGGCTTCGATTTCCAATTCACGCAATACACTGATGTCGGCACGCTGGCGACCAGAGGCGCCGACCATGCTCTTCACTGCCGTGTCACGCAACAGGCTGGTTTGCGACAAGTAGTAAACAAAGGCTGGTGTGGACTTACCCGGAATCGCGCGAAGAACGAAGAACTCCGTGGAACCGAATGCGCCATTCTCTGCACTCTCATCTACAAACTGCGAAATTTTTCCGTTTTCCAAACATGGCGTAATTCGAGCAAACAGGGTATCGCCGGAACGAAATTTGGTACCCCCTCCTATGAACTTCCGCGCTTCGCCTGCTTTGACGTAGCGACTACCGGGCGTGAGTACATCCATGCTGATGAATGGATAGGACTTGTCCTTCTCCAATTGAACCCTTGGATTGAATTCGATCCAATCTGCAAGCATGGTCATTCCAACAACTCCTTAAAGTTGCCAGCAATCCGCGCCGCTAGTTCCACCGCCTTGTCGTTCAGCTCCGCCAGTTCGGCTTGGATGCCGCGCAGGGTTTCCGCAAAGTCGTCCTCGTCATCCTCTGCGGCGGCGGCCACGCCCACATAGCGCCCCGGCGTGAGGGAGTAATCATTGGCGGCGATGTCCTCCACGCTGACGGCCTTGCACAAGCCGGCCACATCCTCGAACAAGGCCTGCGGAAAGCGGCTGTGCAGCCAGTGCACCTGATGAATGAAGTAGGCGGCTTGCTTGAGCGCATCGAGCACCGCGTCGCGCACCGTGGGGGCTTCGTTCTTTTTGCTGTCGGCAGCCAGCAAGGCGCGCTTGGCGTCGCGCGCAGCCTTGCCGTCGAAGGCTTTGCTCTGGCGGACGCGTAGCTGCTTTTCTGCGCTGTCCAGTAGCTTGAGCCATTGTTTGTGGCGGGCTTCGAACAGCTTGCCGGTGGCTTTGAGTTGCGGGCCTACGGCATCGAGCGTGACTTGCAGGGCCACTTGTGCGGCGTGGTCGCTCAAGTCTGCCTGCGCAATGACGGCGCGGGCTTGGGTACAGGCGGTGAGCAGCGCGGCGATGCTGTCCGCCGCGTGGGTTTCAGCTTGGGCTGCGGCCAGATCCATCTTGAAAGCATCCAGCTGTGCCTGTGTGATCTGCGCGTCCTCGGCTTGGTTGGCGTTCAATTCAGCCAGCGTGGCCTGGCTGGCAAAGGCTTGCAGCGGCAAAGCCAAGGCCTGCACGGCGGCGGTGTCGGCCTCGATGCGTGCGGGAATGGCGGCCAGCCAGTCATCCACTTGCCGCTGGTAGCGGGCCACCAAAGCGATGAATTTCTCGCGCTCGCCCCGGTACAGCCAGACGATGGCATTGAGGTTGGCGAGTTGATCATCAGTGAACACGTGCGAACGCGCCGAGACAACGTGGTAGACATTGCGTGCATCGATCATCAACACCTGGTCTTGCAGATCCTGCGGCTTGCCTTTGTCGAAGAACCACAGGGTGCACGGTAGGCTGCGGGTGTAGAAGAACTTGTTGCCAATGGCCATCATCACATCGACGTGGCCGGTTTTGACCAGTTGCTCGCGGATGTCGCGGTCTTTGTTGCCCGCATCGGAGGCGCTGGAGGCCATGACGAAACCGGCGCGACCGGTATCATTCAGGTAGGCGTAGAAGTACTGAATCCACAAGCTGTTGGCGTTGCTGATGGCGCCGGTCTTGGCATTGGTGCCGGGCAGGCCAAAGGGCAAACGCCCGGCCTCATCCACCTGGGCTTCCACCTTTTTGGTATCCACCCCGTCCACATTGAAGGGCGGGTTGGCCATGACGAAATCGCACTGGCCGATCAGGTGTTCAGCCTGGTCGTAGAAGGTGTTGCCCTGGCGAATGTTGGAGGCATCCAGCCCGTGTACCACCAGGTTCATGCGCGCCAGTTTGGTGTTGGTGTCGCTTTTTTCCTGACCGTGGAAGGTGACGGAATCGTTGACCACGGCGTGGCGGACATCTTCGATGAAATGGCCGGTCTGGACGAACATGCCGGCCGAGCCGCAGGCCGGATCAAGCACCAGGCCGTGATCCGGTTCGATGACGTTGACGATCATGCGCACCAGCGACGGCGGCGTGAAGAACTCGCCGCCTTCCTGTGCGCCGCTCATGGCGAACTTGTTGAGGAAGTATTCGTAAATGCGCCCGAACACATCGCCGGTGGCGGCCTTGATGGCGGGGCGGTCGAAAATCTTGACCAGTTCGGCCAGCAAATCGGGCTCGAAGGCGGCATAGCCACGCGGCAAGGCACCGGACAGCACCGGGTACTCGGCCTCGACCGCGTCCATGGCGGCGTCGATGATCTCGCCCACCTTGGCCCCTTGCGGCAAGCTGACGATGCGGTCAAAACGCGCCGCCTCCGGCAGATAGATGGCGGCTTTGCCTTGAAAACCGAGTTTGATCAGTGCTTCGCGCTGGGCGGCGGGTACTTGTGGCGGGATGTCGGCTTCGATTGCGGGCAGGTAGGCCTTGAATCGGTTATCGGCGTGGCGCAGGAAGATCAGGCCCAGCACCGGCATCGAGTATTCGGCGGCGGTGAGCTTGGAATTGGCGCGCAGCTGGTCAGCGGCTTCCCACAGTTCGTTTTCGAGTTGCTGCACGTTCATGCGTTGTTCTCATTGTTCTGTTCAGCGGATGCGCTGCTGTCTTCATCCGCGCCCCCGGCACGCACCCATTCATCCACCTCGGAAAGCTGGAATTTCCACAGCCGTCCGATCTTGTGTGCGGGCAAGCCCTTGCGCTCGCGCCAGCGGTAAACGGTGTCTTTGACCACGCCCAGATGCCGGGCAACATCGATGGCAGTGACCCACGGTTCGGAGTTCATGGCATTGGCGCTTAGCATAAAGTCTCAAAATCGTCTTAAATCGTTATCAGTCTAACAGAGGAAGGCTCACATCAACTGGAAATTTGGTCAGCAAACCACGATGCAGTGCAGCGATTTCTCCATGCCAGCAAGGGTGCGAACTCGGTGCGAACCGCAAACCCGGATTTCAGGGCTACCAGTAGCGAAATCTCGGGCCTTTGCCCCCCTCATAGGACTTCGGCCAGGAAGGACCCAGAAATCTGTGTGACGATGCCTCGGCACGGGCATGTGTTCGTTTCCAGCACCCTAAACAATAGGAATCAACCATCACGACTGTCACCACCGTCACGCCGCTTCAGTTTCGGTGATGGTTGTGATGATGGTGACGGTTTTTCTCTATTGTTTAACCTTGGAAAAACGTTGATATGCCCCACAGCCACCATCGTCACACCCCGACACTTAACACCGCTGAAAACGTTCAAACATCAATGACCGCATGGATGTGACACGCGATGTGTCCCGGCGTGACGATCTTGCGCCATGGCACATATGCGTGCGCCGAAGGTTAAACAATAGGGAGCGACCATCACAATCGTCACCACCATCACGGCAATACCGGCTCCGACAGTCAAACGGTGCCAGTGGGGAAACAGTCTGAATTCCGCGACGATGTGCGCAGTTCTCTCTTGGCTTTCCTGATGATTTACGCGTGAATGCGTATCCCTTCAACGACTGGAAAGATCCGATGGAAAAAATGGCCTTGAACGAAAGCGAGCTGGCTCAGCGCTGGGGTATCAGCATCAAAACACTGCAACGCTGGCGGTGTGAAAAGCGTGGCCCGAAGTATTGGAAGCTATCAAAGCGTGTCACATACCCCATTCAGGAGGTGCTCAACTTCGAAGCCAACGCACTGCGTGAGCCCACCGCATTGCCGCCCTCTGTTGAGGAAGTCGCAGCGGGCGCGCAGCTGTATACCGCCCGTGAGGCAGCTAATGCCACCGAATTGCCGCTGTACTGGTTTTCACATCCGTGGGCCCGCGAGAAAAAGGGTGTCCCAATGATCAGGCTTGGCAAAGCAGTGCGGTTCAACCCCGATGAAATCATGGCGTGGGTGGAACGGCTCAAGGCGATGCACACGCTTGCGGAAGGTTAAACAAGAGAGATTCATCGTCACGACCATCACCACCATCACAGGTGGCATGGCGATGGCGGGTGGGTTTCTGCGTGAAGCGGCGCGGATGCTGGTGAGTCAGAGAAATAGCGGGTAAAGCGGTGTTTGTCACCCGCATTCACCGTTGATATTCTCAAAAAACCAATCCCGGTTTATGACATCCGAACTCGTCGCCATTCATGCCTTACCTCCGCCAATTCGATCAATTTCACCCATTCACTGGCACAGTGTCGCTGGTCCCGTTTTTTGCGTTGCGGGACATTGCAGAGCGCGCTCGAACCTTGTTGCATGGAGCCTCAGCCGAACAAATCATTCAACTGGCAGAGTCCATAGATTGGATGATTGACAGTGGATTGAGCCGAGCCGACACCGATGCACTGAGTCAGAGCGAGCCACCGATTGATCGGGGCATGCACAGCGATGCGAAATGGCTGAGCGACTTCATTTCCGCCTACGATTTGCAGCCCGCCACAGGCGCGTCATTCCCACATCGACATCATGCGTTTGCAGTGCTGGCCTTGTGGCAGGTCGTAGACGCTTTGTTGTCGATTCAGCCAGACCTTGATGTGATCGGCCATCACGTCAAAGATGTTCCTGAATCAGCGTCCGTCGAGCGCCAATTGATGTACGCAGGCAAATACGTGGTCG
>JACCDX011310323.1_pt1 | contig 12890 bp, 13 predicted proteins | sample 7449681 | NCBI WGS metagenome assembly JACCDX01 (sample SAMN15323450, study PRJNA562643) | freshwater metagenome | isolation source: river surface water | place: USA:Blue River Watershed | collected 2017-08-18
ACGACAAGGATGATTCGGAAAAAAGCGGTCAGGCGATTTCGTTCGGTAAGGGATACATCGATCTGGGTTTCAATTTGGTTGCTCATGCCCTGCAATCTACCCCTGTTTGATGGGTGGTATTGCTAATTGCAGGCCCTTTGCCGTACTTTTACAGTTCTTGCAGGCGCTTTTGCAGAAACTGTTGCAGAGTTTGGATGGAGGTGGCGAAATGGCTGGCATTAAAGAGGTTGCAGAAGAAGCTGGTGTTTCTACCGCCACAGTTTCTAGAGCACTACGTGGATTGCATCATGTCAATCAGCAAACTCGCGAAAAGATTATTGCTGCTGCCGAAAAGTTGAACTACCCCCTCAACACTGAGCGCCAAGGCGCAACTAGTGGACGCACAAACTCTGTCGGTGTCGTCGCGCCATACATTTCACGTTGGTATTTTTCACAAGTTATTAGCGGCGCGGAACAAGCATTGCGCGAAGCCGGTATGGACTTACTTTTGTACAACTTCAGCCAAATGAAGGGCCGCGAAAGGCTTTTTCAACATCAACTTCTTAAGGGTCGTGTTGATGCTCTGATTGTTATTTCACTGCCACCTACCGAAGAAGAGTTTGATTCAATGCTTTCACTGGGAATTCCAATTGCTCTAGTTGGAATGGACCATGAAAAATGTGCATCCATCAAGATTGATGATGTTGCAGGAGCTAGAACCGCTACGCAGCACTTAGTAAATCAAGGCCACAAAAAGATTGGCTTAATGTCTGGCCGCCCAGATGACCCATTTAACTTTTCTGTTCCCCAAGATCGACGTAAAGGTTTCATGCAAGTGCTTGCAGAAAATGATTTGGAATGGCTGCCATCGCGTGAAATCCATGGTGACTTCACAATGCACACCGCATCACGAGCAATGGATGATTTATTGGCTCGTCCTAATCGCCCGACCGCTATTTTTTGTGAATCAGATGAAATGGCAATCGGTGCTATGCAAGCGCTTCGTCGTCATGGTTTAAAGGCACCGGATGACATATCAATCATTGGTTTTGACGGTCATGAAATGGCAGAATTTTCAGAGCTAACAACAATTGAACAGCCAGTGACATTAATGGGCGAAATGGCAGCATGGTCAATCATGGAGCGATTGCGTAAGCCTGTAGTCGATCCACCTTCATTAGTTTTGCCAACTACGCTCGTGGTTAGAAATTCAACTCGTCGATTAACTCCCGAAGAACAAGTTCTCTGAGGTAGCCTTGTGAGTATGAGCGATCGTTCGGTTTCAGCACCTAACTTGGCAGAGCTTCAAACTCACCGCAGCGAAAAGTGGCGTGCTTTTCCCACCGATGTTCTTCCGCTGCCTGTTGCCGAAATGGACTTTCCTGTTGCCGAACCAATTCGCGAACTCTTGATTGAAATGGTTGCAAAATCAGATCTTGGGTACCTAGGGGTAATTCCTGAATTAGGTCAAGGCTTTGCCTACTTTGCAGGCACCCGCTGGAATTGGGAAGTAAACCCTCTACAAGTTCGAGCAGCAACTGATGTTGGTGTTGCAGTGGTTGAGGTATTGCGAGTCTTCACCAAACCTGGTGATTCGATTCTTCTTAGCTCGCCGGTGTATCAAAATTTCTACAATTGGATCAATGAAACCAAGTTAAATCTTGTGGATGTTCCATTTGAAAGAACTGGTGATGAAGCCCGCAATCCTTGGGAAATCAACTGGAGCGGAATTGAAAAAGCTTATGCATCTGGCTTAAAAGTTCACATTCTTTGTAGTCCGCATAATCCATTGGGTCGTGTTTATACAAAAGAAGAATTACTTCGAATTGTTGGTTTGGCAAAACAATACAACGTGCTGGTCATCAGCGATGAAATTCATGCCCCGCTTACATTCAAAGAACATACCTTTGTTCCAATGTTGGGTTTAGGTGCAGATGCTGAATCGGTAACAGTAACCGTCACTGCAGCATCAAAAGGTTGGAATATTGCTGGCTTAAAATGCGCCATCATTGTTTCTCAAAATGATGCGATCAATGCACGTTTAGCAACCATGCCTATGGCGGTCCATTACCGCGCTTCCTTACTGGGTGGATTTGCAACGGCGATCGCTTTTGCAGAAGGTGGAATTTGGCTGGATTCGGTAATTGAAAATCTTGATCACAATCGCCATATGTTGAAAGATTTGTTGAATTCTCAACTTCCATCAGTGCGATATCACATTCCAAACAACAGTTATTTGGCATGGCTAGATCTTGAAGCACTTAACCTAGGCGCAGATCCGTCAGCAGTACTTCTTGAAAAAGGAAGAGTTGCTTTCAACGCTGGACATATCTACGGAAAACAGTGTTCACAGTATGTGCGCTTCAATTTTGCAACAAGCCCAACAATCGTCACTGAAGCTGTTCACCGCATCGCGCGAGCAATCTAAATGAGTGGCAAGAATTATGATGTCGTCATAATTGGTGGCGGTCATAATGGCTTGGTCGCTGCAACATATTTAGCTCGCGCAGGTAAATCAGTAAGAATTCTTGAAGCTAATCCCGAAATAGGTGGAGCTACTCAAAGCGTTCGATCTTTTCCCGATTACGAGGCAAACCTTTCTCGTTATTCGTATTTGGTCGCCCTTTTACCTGACAAGATCGTGAGCGACTTAGGTCTTTCCTTCGAATGCATCTCTCGTGAAGTTTCTAGTTACACACCTTATGGGCACGACAAAGGTCTGTATGTCTCTCGCATCTGGGATTCAAAAACCGAAGCTTCTTTCAATGAGCTTGATCCAACTGGCAACGAAGGACGTGCGTGGCAAGATTTCTACGCAGAAGTAGCCCAGTTTGCCGAGAAAATAGCGCCGACCTTGCTCGAACCACTAAAAACTCGAAGCGAATTGAAAAGTCAGATTGATTTAGATGCAACCTGGCAGTATCTAGTTGAAGAGCCAATCGGAAAAGTTATAACTGAAAGATTTCAGAACGATGTTGTACGTGGGGTAGTGCTAACAGATGCGCTAATCGGAACCTTTGCTTCGGCCTTTGATATTCAAGCAAACATCTGCTTTTTGTATCACTTGATTGGAAATGGAACAGGAGAGTGGAAAGTTCCAAAGGGCGGAATGGGCGCATTAGTAAAGGAACTTGTTCGGGTTGCCACAGAAAGTGGAGTGGAGATTTCTTTAAATTCTAAAGCCACTGCGGTTACATCTTCAGCTACTGGGGTAGCTGTTCAATTAGAAAATGGCGAAACCGTTACAGGGCAATACCTGTTGTCAAATGCGGCTCCACAAGTATTGGCCAAACTGCGTGCAACCACTGCACCTAAAAGTCTTGATGGATCTCAAATGAAGATTAATGTTTTGCTCAAGCGATTACCCAAGTTGAAATCTGGAATTGATCCGCGCTTGGCATTTGCCGGAACGTTCCATGCCAATGAAAGTTTTACGCAATTCGAAACTGTTTATCAGCAAGCACAAGCAGGTGTCATGCCAGCCAAAATGCCAATTGAAATGTATTGCCACACGCTGACCGACCCATCAATTCTTAGCCAAGAGCTTCAGAGCGCGGGTTATCAAACTTTGACTTTGTTTGGACTTCATACACCTGCATCTTTATTTGATGCCGACAATGATGCAGCGCGAGCTGCGGCACTTAGATCAGCACTTGATTCCCTTAATGATTATTTGGCAGAACCAATCGAAGATGTGATCGCAGCAATCGAAGTTAAGACGCCACTTGATATCGAAGAAGCTATCGCTCTTCCACGTGGCAATATCTTCCACACCGATTTATCGATGCCTTTTCGCGAAGATGGAACGCCGGCATCATGGGGTGTTGAAACTGATGACCCTCGCATCTTCATTTGTGGAGCAGGTGCTGCACGAGGCGGGGGAGTTAGTGGGATTCCTGGCCATAATGCGGCCATGGCAATCCTTTCTAACAATTAGACTGAGCACATGAGTCTTCATCCAGAAACATCGGCGATTACAGCAGGTCGTCCTGAAGCTGCACCCGATGCTTCCTTGAATCCTCCATTGGTTTTTTCATCTACTTATCATGCAGGTGGTCCAGTTGGTTATGGTCGTTACGGCAATGAAAGTTGGACAGCTTTAGAAAGTGCAATTTCAGAGTTAGAAGGCGGACAAACACTTTCCTTCTCATCTGGAATGGCGGCGATCAGCGCAGTCTTTTCAATATTGCCAATCGGTGCACCTGTAGTTGCATCAAATCAGGGTTACAGCGGAACCATGGGATTGCTTAACCAACATCATGCATCTGGTCGACTAGACGTTCGTTTTGTAGATGTTACAAATACCGAAGAAGTAATTAGTGCCATGAAAGGTGCAGCTCTGCTGTGGCTAGAGTCTCCAACAAATCCTTGCCTTGATATCGCAGATCTACCAACACTAATTACTGCAGCTAAGAAACAAAATATCGGAGTAGGTGTAGATAACACCTTTGCAACACCATTAGTTCAAACGCCATTGTCGATGGGTGCTGACATTGTTATGCATTCTGTTACAAAGTTTCTGGCCGGCCACAGCGATGTTGTGCTTGGCTCACTATCGACTTCTGACCCGGCCTTGTTTAAGCGCCTAGAAGAATCACGTCGTTTCAATGGTTCGATTCCGGGACCATTTGAAGCATGGCTGGCACTTCGTGGAATTCGTACTTTTCCAGTTCGATTTAGAGCTGCAGAAGCAAATGCAAAAAACTTAGTTTCACGATTACAGAATCACGCCAAGGTGACAAAAGTTCGTTATCCAGGTTTTGGCGCAGTCATTTCCTTTGAAATTGATGGAAATGCAGAGAAAGCTGAGAAGGTTTGCGAATCTTCACATTTGATTGCTCATGCAACAAGTCTGGGTGGCGTCGAATCTTTATGGGAACGCCGCCGTCGTTGGGCTGGAGAAAGTCCTTCTGTTCCTGAACAGTTAATCCGACTTTCTGTTGGCTGCGAGCATGTAGATGACATTTGGCAGGATATAGAGCAGGCTCTGGCCTCTTTATAGAGATTTTTTAAGCAAGAGCGAGTATTTTTATCCTATGTTCAAAGCCATCCGTCGAACCTTTGCAGCGTTGACTGTAACTGTGCTTGCCTTTCAGGCAGTGGCATCATTTTTGTCATGGGTAGAACACCAAGACGAATCAGTAGCTGACACGTGGATCGATGAAGATGAGTTTGAAGATGCCTGATATCGAATACATTCCGGGCACCTGCAATATTGGTAAAGGTGAAATTCGCAGAAGGCAATTAGTCGCACTTGTAGGTTTGTTTTTCTCTATCTCAACTCTTCTCGCATTTAACACCGTTGGTGCGCCTACCGAAGTTCGTTTAGGTATTTTCTTTCCTTTGATGGTTGCATCCGTAGGTTTTGTTCAGTCACGTTCTAAGTTTTGTTTGGCTTATGGTTTTGCTGGAACATTTAACGTCGGCAAGATGGGCGATATCAAGCGCGTAGCTAGCAAGGAAGACCGAGCTGCGGATCGAAAGACAGCCCTTGTAATTCTCGGTAAATCTTTTCTACTAGCAGCTCTAGCGACAGCGGTGGTCTTAGTACTACCCTTTTAGTATGAAGATACAAATTCATACACGCAATGCAGATTTAGCCGAAGATTTCCGAGAAATCGCAATTGAAAAACTCAACAGCATGGAGCGGTTCAGTATTGTTATCGACCGCGTCGAAGTTGAAGTTTTACACGAGGCAAACCCTCATCAAGGCAAACACAAACACAAGGTTGTTCTTACTTCGCATGGTTCAGGACCATTGATCAGAGCAGAAGCCGCAGAATTCAATGATTTAGCAGCATTTGATACCGCCATCAAAGCTTTTGCATTGCAGATCCGAAAGATCCATGAGAAATCGAAGGATTACGATCGCTCTACATTACGAAAGATGAAAACAGAGATTTAAATAATCTCGCTTCCATCTTTACGCGTTGCAGTAAGACTAGCTACAGCGGTCACTGTTAGCGCCGCAACAATTACGAAGAGGCTAACCTCGATAGGCACATGAGGTAATTCAATGCCCGCGAAATCATGAATTCCAATGCCATGGAAAGCCTCAAGGAACATCTTGAACCCGATAAATGCCAAAATGAAGGAAAGTCCTTTGGATAAGTAGACCAGGCGCTGCAATAAGCCTTGTAACAAGAAGTAGAGCTGACGAAGGCCCATCAACGCAAAGATATTTGCACAAACGACAATGTATGGATCGCGGGTAATGCCAAAGATTGCCGGAATTGAATCCAGAGCAAAGACCAGGTCGGTGAAACCTAAGGATATTAAAGCAATTACAAAGGTTGTAGCACCTTTGGAGCGTAAGAAGGTGATCATGCGATCTTCCTTCCATTCTTCTTCACCATCATCTTCGACAAGAAGTCGATAAGCGGTGAACACAAGGAAAGCACCAAAGATAAAGAATGCGCCTGAGAATTTTTCAATGATTGCGCTACCTGCAGCGATAAATCCACCACGCAGCAACAAGGCGATGATGATTCCTAACAGCAGAACTAGTTGTTGCTTAGTCCTATCCACCTTTAATCTGCTCAGGATTATGACAAATACGAAGATGTTATCTACTGACAGTGCATACTCGGTCAGCCAGCCCGCAAAGAACTCTTTCTGTGCGTTTGGATCTGATGTCCAGCCCGGCAGCATGATTCCAAAAACTATCGCCGCAGACACATAAATAAATGTCCAAATTCCGGCCTCAGTAATTGTTGTCTCTTTATTGCGACGAACGATCGCAAGAATTAAGTCAAAGAGAATTACGAGAGAAAGAATTCCAATAGTCAGTAGCCAGGTAGATGTCGATTCCATCCGCGTAGTCTGTCAGTTAGTGGTGCAGCCAGATGGTTGAAATGGCAGGAATTGTTAACTTTCCGTCGCGAGCATCGACAGTTCCAGCGCTGACAATGAGCAACTTTCCGGTTATTTCTACTTCTACGGCAGAATCAGACAAATTCATATAGATGGAGACATTTCCACGACGAACTGCAAGCAATGAATCACTCTTTGTTCCGTGTTCTGGTGATTCCAGCCATGAAATAGCTCCTTGATCAATCAGATGATCTGAGCGAAGTTTTAACGCAGTGCGATAAAGATTGAGCGTACTTTTTGGATCCACATTCTGCTTTTCAACCGTTAAATCTTTCCACTTATCGGTTAGTGGCAACCAAGGTGAACCACTTGTGAAACCAAACGGGGCTGAATCACCGCTCCAAGGCAGCGGCACTCGCGCTCCATCTCGACCTTTTTGCGCACCCTTAGTTCTAAAATAAATTGGATCTTGGCGCGAACTATCCGGAATTTCTCCATCCGGTAAACCTAATTCTTGCCCAGCAAATACATAACATGAACCCGGCAGCGCTAAAACAAATAATGCAAGCGCCCGTGCTTGTACTTCACCGATGCGTGATGCAACACGTGGTGAATCATGGTTACTTAAGGCCCACGTAGGAAGTGCTCCAACGCTATCCATCAATTCAATTGATCGCGTTACAACCCCGTATAGAAAATCTGCTTTGAAAGGTGCATCCAATAAATCAAAGTTAAAGACTTGATGCAGCTCATCGCTTCGTACATATCGTGTTGCATTTACTGGAGGATGTACCCAGGCTTCGGCCACAGCCATGATTTCGCGATCCTTGTAGGAATCAAAAAGTTTGCGCCACTGGCGATAAATTTCATGAACACCTTGACGATCAAAGTAAGGCACAGTTGGAAGCAGGGCGTACCTGATTTCAGGATCCATAGAAACATCAAGGCGTAATGCATCGCTAATTCCCTGAGGATCAGGGTGGTTAGTGAGCAGATTTTCTTTTACCAAGCCATGTGCAACATCAATTCTAAAACCGTCTACACCAAGGTCTAACCAAAAGCGCAAAGTTACTTCGTAATCACTAACAACTTCAGGGTTGTCCCAATTCAAATCTGGTTGTGATGAATCAAATAAGTGCAGGTAATATTGACCATCTTCTACTTGTGTCCATGAAGGTCCGCCAAAAAGTGAGATCCAATTGTTTGGTGGCGTTCCATCGGCACGTGGCTCGTGAAAATGAAAGCGAGCACGTTCAGGTGAACCGCGTCCAGCTTTAAGTGCTTGCTGGAACCAAATGTGTTGATCGGAAAAATGATTTGGAACAACATCAACGATCACCTTTAAGCCCAAAGAGTGTGCGACTTCGATGAGCTTTTTAGCATCTGCAAGATTTCCGAATCGTGGATCAACATCACGAGGATCGGCAACGTCGTACCCACCATCCTTATTAGGTGATGTATAAAAAGGACTCAACCAGATTGCATCAACACCAAGTTCTTGGACATATTGCAGCTTGGAGATAATTCCTGGTAGATCGCCTTCACCATCGCCATTACTGTCAAAAAAGGACCGTGGGTAGATTTGATAGATGGTTGCTTGCTTCCACCACGGTGAGGCGTTCATGGTGTCAGGCTACGGATTAGACAATCTGTGATCAATGTAAAAAGGATGTAAGTAACCCTCGTATGTTTCTCTTTTATAACGTTTATTCATGCCGTTACACTTAGAACATGGATTTCCTTTATTTAGCCCTTCTTGTACTCATTTTGCTCGGAACCCTTTATTGCATTCGCTCCTTGCGAGCCCTGCATGGCAAGGTTTCCAAGAAGAGCGAACAGATTTCCAGAGAAATTCATAAGGCTGCAGTGGAGAACAAAAAGATTTCGATGACTGCATACAGACAGACCGAAGCATTCATTCAGTTAACTAACTTGCTGCAGTTTAAATCTGCGATCCCATCTACCCGCAGCTGGGCAGCATCACCAGATCTTTTACTTTTGATTGCTGAAACCGTTAGAAAGAATAGACCTTCTCTTGTCGTGGAACTTGGATCTGGGGTATCAACTCTTGTTACTGCAAAGTCTGGAGCCCGCAAAATTGTGAGCATCGATAATTCAGAAGAGTTTGGCGGAAAAACCCGCGAACTTCTGAAAGAACACAAGGTACGAGGAGTTGAAATTCGCATCGCTGCATTGCGTCCATATGCAAATGGTTCAGATTGGTATGACGTTTCAACGCTGAAGGATTTGAAGAAGATTGATTTACTCATTGTGGATGGTCCGCCAGGATCTAAGAATCCAGAGGCCAGATACCCAGCGCTGAAAGAGTTTAAAGATAAGTTGTCAGCCAAGGCCATTGTCATAATTGATGACGTAAATCGTGATGGAGAGCGCAAGCTAGCCGAAGATTTTGCTAAGGCTCTGCCTAACCACACCTTAACTATTCTGGATCATGAAAAAGGCACAGCGATAATTGCACCTCGCTAATTAGATGCCAATTACCCGCGAAGAGGCTTTTCAAGAAGCTGCCTCAAAGATTCTAGATACCTCAACCTTTGTGCGCGCTGTTTTATCGGGGCGTCGCAGAAACATGACGGTGCCGTTTGAACGAATCGATATTCGCCCAGTTGAGATAAAAGGCGTTTTGCATCTGCAGTTGATGCAAAATGATGGACGGGCGACTACTACAAAGAATCTTTTGCCAACTGCATTAGAAGTGGATCAACTTCTAGACAGCGGATATGCAAACATCATGGTGGAAAGCACTAGCCAGGCGTATTCGATAAGAGTGACTAAGAGCGGAGACGCACAAGTGCACACCGAGAAACGCACTTCTGAACAAAATCTGGCCCACGATAAAAAGAAAGACAGATTGCTTGATTCTAATGATCCCTTCTTGCGAGAGGTTGGAATCGCTGATGCCAAGGGTGTCATCAAGCCTTCTCGACAAGATAAGTACAAACAAGTAGAAGAATTCTTACGGCTGTTATCACCTGCATTAAATGCTGCAATTGATGCAGGTCAAATTCATAAGCCAACTTCGGCGCAACCACTGCGCATCACCGACCTTGGATGCGGCCATGCATATCTAACTTTTGCAGCCCATCAGTTCCTGATGAACTCTGGGATTCCAGTTGTAGTGACCGGCATTGATGTCCGAACTGAATCTAGAGATCGCAACAATGCAATTGCGCAAAAGCTTGGCATTACAAAAACTATCTCTTTCAAAGCAGAAGAGATCTCAAAAACAACGGCAGAGACGGCAGACATTGCGATCGCTTTACATGCTTGCGATACCGCAACTGATGATGCGATTGCCTGGGCAGTTAATGGTGGAGCCAAGCTTTTGTTAATCGCACCTTGTTGCCATCACGATATTCAAAAGCAGATCGATACAGCACCTGAACCTTGGGGAGCGTTGACAAAGTTTGGGTTAATGAAGGAACGTCTAGGTGATTTACTTACTGATTCATTTAGAGCACAACTGTTAAGACTTGTTGGGTATCGAGTAGAAGTAATTGAATTTATCGGGGGAGAACACACACCTCGTAACTTGATGATCCGCGCAGTAAAGACTGATGCAAAGCCAGAGCAGTTAGATATCGATAGATACCTTGAAATTACCGCTCAATGGGGTGTGAAGCCTGCTTTAGAGAAGAAACTTTCCACTCTTAACATCCGTTAGACTTAAGGCATGTCTAAGGTCCTCGCATCTCTTCCAGTTGGTGAAAAGGTTGGAATCGCTTTTTCTGGCGGTCTCGATACATCAGTGGCCGTTGCCTGGATGCGCGATAAGGGTGCTGTCCCTTGCACGTACACCGCAGATCTTGGCCAATATGACGAACCAGATATTGATTCAGTACCAAGTCGCGCAAAGGAATACGGCGCAGAGATTTCACGCCTAGTTGATTGCAAAAATGCGCTAGTTGAAGAAGGTCTTGCAGCCATTGCTTGCGGAGCTTTTCATATTCGTTCTGGCGGAAAGCAGTACTTCAATACAACACCTTTGGGTCGCGCAGTAACCGGAACCATGTTGGTTCGTGCAATGCATCAGGATTTAGTTGAAATCTGGGGAGATGGATCTACCTACAAAGGTAATGACATCGAACGTTTTTACCGCTACGGCCTACTAGCCAATCCAAACCTAAGAATTTACAAGCCTTGGCTTGATCAAGCTTTTGTGACCGAACTTGGTGGACGCAAGGAAATGTCTGAATGGTTACTTGCACATGGACTTCCATACCGAGACAGCACTGAAAAGGCTTATTCAACAGATGCAAACATCTTGGGTGCAACTCACGAAGCAAAGAGTCTAGAAAATCTTGATACTTCTGTAGAACTTGTTCAACCAATCATGGGTGTTCGATTCTGGGATCCAGCGGTAAAGATCGACACTGAAGATGTAAAAATAATCTTTAATCAAGGGCGTCCGGTTTCTATCAACGGAAAGTCATTTGATGATGTTGTTGATTTGATGAAGGAAGCCAATGCAATTGGCGGTCGCCATGGTTTAGGAATGGCTGATCAAATCGAAAACAGAATTATCGAAGCAAAGAGCCGTGGAATTTATGAAGCTCCAGGAATGGCGCTGCTGTTTATTGCATATGAGCGTTTGATTAGTGCCATTCATAACGAAGACACAATCGCTAATTACCATGCCGAAGGTCGCCGATTAGGTCGCCTTTTGTATGAAGGTCGCTGGTTTGATCCACAAGCATTGATGCTTCGTGAATCACTCATGCGTTGGGTTGCATCTGCAGTTACTGGTGAAGTAACTATTCGTATGCGCCGCGGCGATGATTATTCGATCATCAATACAACTGGTCCAGGACTTAGTTACCACCCTGAAAAGCTTTCAATGGAGCGCACAGAAAACGCTGCATTTGGCCCAGTAGATCGCATTGGCCAATTAACAATGCGCAACCTTGATATTGCCGATACTCGTGCCAAGTTAGAGCTTTACCGCTCACAGGGCCAGATCGGTGATGGCGAGTTTAAATTAATCGGCGAAATCGAATAACAAGGAGAACCATGCCAAAGAAAACCCTATTGAAGATATTTGCGGTTCTTGCCGTATTAGCAATTGGATTTGCATCATTTACAACACTCGGAGGAGATGACACAGTGTCAGAATCAGCAGCAGGATTTCCAGTCGTAACAGGTAACGCTGGTGAAGCACCAACAATTACAGCTCCAACAGGAACGCCTCCAACAACTTTGCAGACACAAGATCTAATTGTTGGAACCGGAACAGAAATTCTTCCAACATCAACTTTGACAGTTCATTACACATTGATGACATGGTCTAACGGTGCATTGATCGAATCTTCATGGGATGGCGGACAGCCAGCAACATTCCCACTATCTGGTGTAATCGCTGGATGGCAGGAAGGTTTGCCAGGTGCCAAGGTTGGCGGACGTCGTTTGCTCGTTATTCCAGCAGACAAGGGATACGGTCCAAATGGATCAGGGCCAATCGGACCAAATGAGACATTGATCTTCGTAGTAGACATCATCGCTGTTTCATAACAAGCCTTAAACAGAACCCCATCGGCCAATTTGGCTGGTGGGGTTTTGCTTTAGCAGAAATAACCTAGCGTTCACCCTGTATTAACCAAGTGATGAGTAACCTCATCTCATGAGAAAGATCTTGGCTGAATTCCTAGGCACCGCACTTCTAGTAGCAATCGTTGTTGGCTCAGGAATCATGGCCACCGAGTTAACCCAAGATGTTGGCCTACAGCTTCTTATCAACACAATTGCCACAGTTTTTGGATTAGCGGTCTTAATTCTTATCTTTGCTCCAATTAGCGGTGCACATTTCAACCCAGTTGTAACTCTCGTTGATTTGATTCAAGGCAAAAGCTCATTCATTCAATTTCTTCAATACGCGGTTGTTCAAATAGCAGGTGCAATAACTGGTGCATTCCTTGCTAATGCCATGTTTGACCAAGCGGTGATTCAAACTGCAACCAAGCTTCGCTCCGGTAGCAACCTTTACTTGGCTGAAATAGTTGCAACCGCAGGTTTAATCCTTGTAATCAACCTTTTGGTAAATCAAAAGAACCTCACTGTGATTCCGGCAGCCGTTGCCGCGT
>JACCDX010444872.1_pt1 | contig 12889 bp, 14 predicted proteins | sample 7449681 | NCBI WGS metagenome assembly JACCDX01 (sample SAMN15323450, study PRJNA562643) | freshwater metagenome | isolation source: river surface water | place: USA:Blue River Watershed | collected 2017-08-18
ACCCGTGGGTGATCGCCACGCTCTTCGACGCTTACTTCGCGTTCCTCGCGTTCTACGTCTGGGTCGCCTGGAAGGAACGCTCGGCCGCCGCGCGCGTGCTGTGGTTCATCAACGTGATGCTCCTCGGCAACCTCGCCATCGGCGCCTACATGCTGCGCGAACTCTTCGCCCTCGAATCCGACGGCAACCTCGCCGACGTCTTCGCCCGCCGCAATGACGGCAAGGTCGTCCTCGCTGGCGTGCTCACCGCCGCCGCGATCGGCGTCTACCTCCTCGCGTGAACGAGACTGCAGGTAGCCCGCGACTTCCGGGCGCGGGTCACACAAGCGCCTCTCCCGCACAACCCGCGCTCGGAGATCGCGGGCTGCCCAATCGCGGCTTCTGGCGCCGCCGCGTGCTCGATCCGATCGTCGCGCAGCTGACGCAAGGCGTCACCCCCGACCGCATCGCCCTCACCCTCGCGCTCGGCGTCGCCTGCGGCGTGTTTCCCTTTCTCGGTTTCACGACCGCGCTGTGCGCCGTCGTCGCCGCCGCGCTCCGCCTCAACCAACCGATCATCCACGTCGTCAACCAGCTCCTCTGGCCCGTGCAGCTCGCCGGCATCCCGCTCTTTGTCGCGCTCGGTCAAAAGCTCTATGGCGCGCCGCCCGTGCCCGTCGACCCGACCGAGATCGCCCGCGTGTTCGCGGAATCGCAGCGAGAATTTTGGACGCGTTTTGGACTGATGGGCCTGCATGCGCTAACCGCCTGGCTGCTCGTGGCTCCGGTGCTCGTGACCGCGCTGCATTTTGGCCTGCGTCCGGGGCTGCGTCGGCTGGCGTCCAAGCTCCCGGCCCGACCGTAGTTTCAGCGTGTCCACGTTCACCCTCGCCCTGACCGCTCTCGCCGCGCTGTGCGGCTTGTTCGCGCTGCTCTATTTCGTGGCCAAGCGCCTGGACAACTACGGCATCGTCGACGTCGCGTGGGCCTACGCGTTCGCGCCGACCGCCGCCTTCTATGCGCTGGCCGGCACCGGCTGGGGTCCGCGCCGCGCCGTGCTCGCCGCGCTCGTGACCTTCTGGAGCCTTCGCCTCGGCACGCATCTTTTCCGCCGCGTCGCGTCGCATCACCCGGTCGAGGACGGCCGCTACGTGCAGCTGCGTCGCGACTGGGAGGGCGTGTTCGCCTCGAAGATGTTCGGCTTCTTCCAACTGCAGGCCGGCGCGGTCCTGCTGTTGTCGCTGCCATTCCTGCTGCCGATGGCCAACCCCACCCCAGCCTTCGCCACGCTCGAGTGGGCCGGTCTCGCGCTGTGGATCCTCGCGCTGGCGGGCGAGTCGCTGGCTGACGCACAGCTCGCCGCTTTCAAACGCAATCCGGCCCACCGCGGCCGCGTGTGTGACGTCGGCCTGTGGCGCTACAGCCGCCATCCGAACTATTTCTTCGAGTGGCTGGTGTGGGTCGCCGCCGCGCTCTTCGCGCTCGAGTCGTCGTGGGGCTGGCTCGGTCTCGTCGCGCCGCTGGCGATTCTTCACCTCCTGCTCCGCGTCACCGGCATCCCGTTGAACGAGGAACAATCCCTTCGCTCCAAGGGCGACGCCTACCGCCGCTACCAACAGACCACGAGCGCCTTCGTGCCGTGGTTCCCGAAATCCTGATCCCTCTCGCCATGATCGACACGCTGCTCTCCCGCGACCTTATCCCTGACTGGGCCATCCGCGCCGGCATCCGCCGCCTGCTGCGCCAGCGCCTGCGCGAGATCGCGCACCCGAACCCGACGCAGCGCACCACGGAGTTCGCCGCCGAGCTGCGCCGCATGCCGGTCGCGATCAACACCTCCGAGTCCAAGGAGCAGCACTACGAGGTCCCGACGCGCTTCTACCAATACTGCCTCGGGCCGCGGCTGAAATACTCCTCGTGCCTCTACGAGCGCGACGAAGATTCACTCGCGGTCGCCGAGGAGCGCATGCTCGCCCTCACCTGCGAACGCGCCCGCCTGCGCGACGGCCTCCACATCCTCGAACTCGGCTGCGGCTGGGGTTCGCTGACTCTGTGGATCGCCGAGAAATACCCGCAGTCACGCATCACCGGCGTCTCCCACTCGCGCACGCAGCGTGAACACATCCTGGGCGAAGCCGCCCGCCGGGGCTTGAAGAACGTCCAGATCATCACCTGCGACATGAACGACTTCACGCCCGCCGACGTCGGTCAATTCGACCGCGTCGTTTCCGTGGAAATGTTTGAGCACATGAAGAACTGGCCCGAACTCATGGCTCGCATCTCCCGCGCGCTGCGGCCGGACGGCCTGTTCTTCGCCCACGTCTTCGTCCACGCCACCACGCCCTACCATTTCGAGGTCCGCGACGACTCCGACTGGATGAGCAAATACTTCTTCACCGGCGGCATGATGCCGTCGCACGACCTGTTCCCGCGGTTCCAGGAAGACCTTGCGCTCCTCGAGGACTGGCGCGTCAACGGCACCCACTACGCCCGCACCGCCGAGCACTGGCTGCTGAACATGGACGCGCACCGCGCCGAGATCATGCCGCTCTTCGCCCAGACCTACGGCGCCGATCAGGCCGAGAAATGGTGGGTCTACTGGCGCGTGTTCTACCTCGCCTGCGCCGAACTCTGGAAGTTCCGCGACGGCGTGGAGTGGCACGTGAGCCACTACCTCTTCCGCAAACGCTGACCATGCGCCGGCTCCGCGCGCTCGCCGTCCTCTGCCTCGCGCTCGCGGCGCTCGCCGCCCGGGCCGACACGGATGCATTGCTCCGCGAAGCCCTCGCCGCCGAGGCCCGCCTCGACTCCCGCCGCGCGCTGGAACTGTTGCTCGAAGTTCAGCCGCAACGCCCCGCCGACGCGCTCGTCGCCCAGAAGATCGCCCAGCAATACTCCGACCTCATCGTCGAGCTGCCCGACCTCGAGGAGAAGAAACGCTACGCCCAGCTCGCCCTCGAGTGGTCCGAGCGCGCGGTGAAACTCGACCCGAACAATCCGGTGAACGTCCTCTCGCTCGCTGTCTGCCACGGCAAGCTCGCGACCTACAGCGACACGCGGACGAAGGTGAAGTTTTCCCGCCTCGTGAAGGAGGAAGCCGAGCGCGCCCTCGCGCTCGACCCGAACTACGCGTGGGCGCATCACCTCCTCGGCCGCTGGCACCGCGAAGTCGCCAACCTCGGCCTGACGGCGCGCTTCTTCGTGAAGCTCTTCTACGGCGGTCTGCCCACCGCGTCCGTCACCGAAGCGGTCACGCACCTTGAGCGCGCCGTCGCCCTCGAGCCCACGGAGCTCAACCACGTCCTCGAACTCGGCTTCGCCTACGCCGCCGCCGGCCGCCCCGCCGACGCGCGCCCCGCGTGGGAACGCGGCCTCGCGATGCCCAATCGCGGCAAGCACGACGAAGCCGCCAAACGCCGCGCCCGCGACGCGCTCGCCACGCTAGAGTAACACGAGCGCGATCGCGCCGACCATGAGCGCGGCGCCGATGAGCCGGAAGCGCAGCACGCGGGGCGCGAGGTGTTGCTCGGTGTTGGCGAACCAATGGCCGATGGCCCAGACCAGCACCACGCTGAACAGGCCGCGCGCGCTGTAGACGATGTTCACGGCGGTCGCCCCGCCCCACACGCCGATCGTGAGCACGATGCCGGCGTTGTTCACGCCCATCAGCAGCGCGCCCGCGCCGACCCACCGCCACGCCGGCGCTGACAACGCACGCAGCGGCGCGCTGAAGAACGGCACGAAGGCGAACGAGTAGAGCGCCACGAGGCCGAACATCGCCGGGAAGAAATTCGCCGCGCCCCAAGCGGGCACCCATTTCTGCATCAGCACGTCGCCGAGACCGTAGGACGCCGCGCTGGCCGTCGCGAGCGCCACCGTCGCGCCGACGTGGCGCCGCTCGCCGTGCCGCTCGCCGGCATGCAGCAGCGCCACGGCGGCCGCGCTGAGCCCGGCCCCGATCCACCACTGCAGCGGCACCTCGCCGACGCGTAGCAGGCTGCTGAACAACGCCACCAGCACGACCTTCGTGCCCATCACCGGCGTCGTTACCGACACATCGCCGCGACTGAGCGCGAGGAAGATGAACACCTGCCCGCCGAGGAAAAACAGCCCGGTCAACGCCGGTTGCCAGTAGTCGACCAGCGGGTGCGCTGCACAGCCCCAACCGAGCCACGCCGGCAGGAACACGAGGGCCATGACCCAGTTCGCCACAAAACTTGTGCGCCACACACCGACCCCGAACGCCCCGGCCCGCTTGATCGTGAGCGCGGCGACGACGTAGACGAACGCGCAGACGAGCGGGATGAGCAGGTGGGATGGAAAAGACACGGCCAAAAGAAAGCCGGACCCGAGGGTCCGGCTTCAAATCCAATCTGCGTCGATCCGAGCGGTCAGAGCACTTGCTTCACGAGCGCCTCGTATTCGTCGTGTTCCATCGAACCGGTCTTCTTGTGCCGGATGATGCCGTCGCGATCGATGAGGAAGGTCGTGGGGATGGCGTCGAAGCCGCCGAACGCCTCGACGATCTGCTCGTCGCCCATGGCGAGGCGGTAGTTCATGCCGCGCTTTTGGGCGAACTGCTGGACGTGCGCCGGGCCCTTTTGATCCATCGACACGCCCACAATGACGAGGCCCTGGTCGGCGTATTTCTTCTGCATCGCGATGTAGCCGGGGATCTCCGCGACGCACGGGCCGCACCACGTCGCCCAAAAGTCGACAACGACGACCTTGCCCTTGAGCGAGGCGGCGGTGACCTCCTGGCCGTCGAGCGTGGTGAGCTTGAAATCCGGCGCCTTGCCCAGCGCCGGCAGCGTCCCTTTCGCGGCCGCCACGGCCGGCGCGGTCTCAGGCTGTTTGGCACACCCGCCACTCAGCAGGGCCAGCGCGATCAGGGAGGAAAAGAGGAGCGTTCGCATGCCGGGTAGAGGACGCAGGCGGCGGTTTTGTTCCAGCGAAAAGAAAAAGGCCGGCACACGGCCGGCCTCGACGGTGGGAGCGCGGCGGGCGCTCAGGGCGCCTTGATCTCGCCCAGCGCGGCGGCCATGGCGGCGGCGCCTTCGGCGGCGGCGAGCGTCTCGATGAATTTCTTCATCGCCGGCGTGAGCACGCGGCCCTTGCGGTGCAGGATGGCGAGCGGGCGGGTGAACTCCTTGCCCTTGAACGGCACGGCGCTGAGCGTGCCCTGCTTCACCTCCTGGACAACGGTGGCGTGCGGGACGATGGCGATGCCGTGGTCGATCTCCACGGCGCGCTTCACGGTCTCGATGTTGTCGAACTCCATGACCGGAGTGATCTCGAGCTTGTTGTCGCGGAAGATCTGGTCGACGGCCTTGCGCGTCGGGATGTCCGGGTCGAAGCCGATGAACTTATGGCCGGCGAGCGTCTTCAGGTCGACCTCGGTGGACTTGGCCAGCGGGTGGTTCGGGTGCGTGATGAGCACCAGCCGGTCGTTGCGGAAGGGGATGGTCTCGATCTGGCGCAGCTTCTGCGGGAAGGCGACGAGGCCGAAGTCCACGGAGTTGTGCAGGATGTCCTCGTAGACGAGGTTCGAGCGGCGATACTCGATGCGGACGTTCACCGACGGGTAGTCGTGGAGGAACTTCTTGATGTAAGGGGGCAGCTCGTGGAGGCCGATCGAGTAGATGGTCGAGATGCGGATCGTGCCGCTGATGACCTTCTTCATCTCCTGCAGCTCGCTCAGGAGCTTCTCGTAGACGTGCAGGATCTCCTTCGCCGCGTCGTAGATGCGCTGACCCTCGCGCGTGAGGTTGAACTGCTTCTGCGACCGGTCGATCATCAGCGTCTTGAAATTGCGCTCCATGGAGCGCGCCTGCTGACTGACTGCCGACTGCGTGATGCCGTTCAGCTTCGCGGCCTTGGAGAAGCTTTTGGTCTCAACGAGGTCCGCGAAAATCTTGAAGTTTTCGATTTGCATAGCGGCGGGAAACGCCGACCCGTATAAATGCTCCTAATCAGCAATCCAACCTAAAAGGGGCGCTCATAGATGTTTATCGATTTCGAGACCTTTCGGGACCGCGCCGATAAGCTCCGCGCACTGATGGCCGAGGCGTGTCGCGCCGCGGGCCGCGCGCCGGAGTCCGTGCGCCTGTTGCCCGTCACCAAGACCCACCCGCCTGCCGCCGCACAATACGTGGTGCGCTACGGTCTGCCCGCGGTGGGCGAGAATCGCGTCCAGGAAGCGATCGACAAACGCGCCGCGATCGGCGGCCCGTTGCAGTGGGAGCTCATCGGCCATCTCCAATCGAACAAGGCCAAGCTCGCCGTCGCGCACTTCGACCGCGTGCAAAGCGTCGATAGCGAGAAACTCGTCCGCCTCCTCGCCCGCGCCGCCGCCGAACAGGGCAAGGTCCTGCCCATTCTCCTGCAGATCAACGCCGGCAACGATCCCGCCAAATTCGGCGCCGAGCCGGAGGACACCGCGCGCCTCCTCGACGCCGCGCTCGCCGAGCCGAGCCTGCGCGTCGACGGCTTCATGACCATCGCGCCGCTCGGCGCGACGCCCGACGAGACCCGCGCGCACGCCCGCCGCACCTTCGCCCATCTCCGCCGTATCCGCGACGAGCAAGCCGCGCGCACCGGCCGGCCGCTCGCGGAACTCTCGATGGGCATGACCGGCGACTTCGCCGACGCCATCGCCGAAGGCAGCACGATCATCCGCGTCGGCACCGCGCTCTTCGGGCCGCGTTGACGCGCGGGGCATGACACGCGGCGGCGCGCGGCGTGGATTTCCACGGTTGCGCCGCCCCGCCAATCGGCTTCGCTGCCCGGCGTGGAAAAGCGGAAACTCACGCTCGCCGAAAAAACCGCGCTCAGCGCGCTCCTCGACGACCCCGCGCCCGCCGTCCGCCAGTCGTTGCTCGCGCACTTCACGCGCCTCGGCGAGGAAGCCGGCGTATTCCTCCACGAGCTTGTGCGCGGCGGCGACGCCCGCCTCGTGCCGCACGCGCGCTGGTTCCTGCGCGAACTGAAATTCGCGGATCCCGTGGCCGAGTTCCGCGGCTTCATCCAGTCGCTCAACTACGAGCTCGAGACCGGCATCATCCTCCTTTCGCGCACCGTCAATCCCGACCTCGACGTCGCCGCCGTCAGCGCCCAGCTCGACGCCTTCGCCGCCCGCGCCCGCAAGCTGCTGCCCAAGGCCCCGACGCTCCGCGCCCAATGCCGCGTGCTCAACCGCGTGCTCTTCGAGGAGTTCGGCCTGCGCGGCAACGCCGAGAACTACACGGATCCGCGCAACAGTTTCATCGACGACGTCCTCACCCGCCGCCTCGGCCTCCCGATCTCGCTGAGCATCGTCTACCTGCTCGTGGCGGAGCGCCTCGGCCTCGAACTGGAGCCCGTCGGCACGCCCGGCCACTTCCTCATCGGCGCCTACGAGCCCGAGGGGCCGTTCTTCATCGATGCGTTCAACGGCGGCCAGTTGCTCACACCCGAAGACGTGTTCGAGCGCATCCGCGCCGCGCAGCACGAGCCGCAACTCGCCGACCTCGCGCCCACGCCCGTGCGCGAGGTGCTCTGCCGCGTTTGCCGCAACCTCGTGAACCATTTCTCCACGCACGAAGATACGGCGAACGCCCAGCTGTTCGCCGATTTCGTGGCGGAGTTCGAGGCGACCTACGAACGTCACGCCAACTCCTGAGCGTCTCGCCCGCGCCCGCATGTCGAGCCGCCACCCCACCTATTCGTTCGCGGACCTGGAGAACTGGACCGCCGCGCCCGGCAACCTCGGCCTGTTCGGCTTCCCGGTCGCACACTCGCTCAGCCCGGTGATGCACCACGCCGCGCTCGCCGCGCTGGCTCGCGCAGACGCCCAGTTCGCGACCTGGACCTACGCGAAGTTCGAGATCGCTCCGGCGCAACTCGGCGCCGCACTCCAACTCGCCCACGCGAAGGGCTTCCGCGGCCTCAACATCACCGTGCCGCACAAGGAAGCCGTCTTCACCCACGCGGAGTCGGCCGACGACTTCACGCGCGGAGCCGGGGCGGGCAACACCTTGATCCGCACGCCGACCGGCTGGCACGCGACCAACACCGACGGCGGCGGTCTCGTCGACGCGCTCCGCGCCGAAGCTGCCATCGAGCTCCGCGACCGCGACGTCGTCCTGCTCGGCGCCGGCGGCGCCGCGCACGCGGCGGCGTTGCAATGCCTCCAGGAAGGCGCGCGCTCCGTCGCGATCGGCAACCGCAGCCGCGACCGGCTCGATGCGCTCCTCGCCCATCTCGCGCCACTCGCGGGCGCGACGCCGTTGCATGGCTTCTTGTTTGAAGACGCCGCGGCGCTCGCCGCCCTGCCCGAGGACGCGGTCGTGATCAACGCCACCTCCGCCGGACTCGGCGCCGCCGGCGTCGCACCCGTGGACTTGCGCCGCCTGCCGCGCCCGGCTGTGGTTTACGACATGACCTACAACCCGCCGCTCACGCCGCTGCTGCGCGAGGCCGCCGCGCTCGGCCTGCCGCACGTGAACGGACTCGGCATGCTCGCCTACCAAGGCGCCCGCTCGCTCGCGCGCTGGACCGGCCGCGCCGTGCCGGCGGACGTCATGTTGGCCGCGCTCCGCACCGCGCGGGGAGAAACCAAATCGTGAGCGAGACACTGCAACAGGTCGCGGTCATCGCGCCGTGGTTTTATCCGCTCTGCGCCTTCATCTTCGGCGCGTGCGTCGGCAGTTTTCTCAACGTCTGCATTTATCGCCTCCCGAAGGGCGAGTCCGTTGTCACGCCCGGTTCTCATTGTGGCTGCGGCCAACCGATCGCGTGGCACGACAATGTGCCGATCCTGAGCTGGCTGCTCCTGCGCGGCCGCGCCCGGTGCTGTGGGCGCAGTTTTTCCGTGCGCTATCCGGCGATCGAGCTGCTGACGGCGCTGCTGTTCCTCGCGTGCGCGCTGCTGTTCCCGCCCGCGAAGGCGCTCGGCGGCATGGTGCTCGTGTCGATCGTGATCTGCGCGACGTTCATCGACCACGACCACATGATCATCCCCGATGAGTTCACCATCGGCGGCGGCGTGCTCGGCGTCGGACTCTCGCTGCTGTTGCCCGGCCTGCACGAACAGGCGCACGAACTCTACCTCGTCGCCAGCCTGCGCGCGGGCACGGACGCCGTGCTTGGTCTTTTCGTGGGTTCCGGCCTCGTGCTCTGGATCGCGCTCGTGGCGGAAGCCCTGCTGAAGAAAGAGGCGATGGGCTTCGGCGACGTGAAGTTCCTCGGTGCGCTCGGTGCGTTCGTCGGCTGGCAGGGTGCGGTGTTCGCGATGTTCGGCGGCGCCATCCTCGGCTCGCTCTGGTTCGCACTCGCGTGGGCGTGGCAGAAATTCTCCGGGAAAGCCGCCGCGGGCGCGCGCCTCGAGACGCCGGACGGCCAGGCCACGGATCGCGTCGCGCTGGGCGTGCACGTGAGTTTTGGGCCGATGCTCGGCCTCGCGGCGTTGCTCTACTTCTTCCTGCTGCAGGAATGGGTCGACCGCTACTTCGAGAGCGTGCGCGTGTTACTCTGAGCGCGCCGGCGGCGGCGTGAAGCCCGGCGGCACTTCGCCGCGCCGGCCGTGCGTCATCACGCTGAGCAAGTGCTGCAGCGCCGCTTCGCGCGTGATGCCGCGCTCGGCGGCGAGTTGGTCGGTGCGCTTGAGAAGTTGGCGAGCCATCGTCTCAGCCTGCGCGTCCGTTTCGGCGCCGAGGCGGCGGCACAGCGCGGTGAGTTGGGTCAGCTCATCCATGGCGAACCACTTCGATGGAGGCCCCGCTGTCGGCCCGCGTGAGCGGCAACGCGGGGTCGTAGTTCACGAGCGAGATCATCGCGAACGCCACGAAGCCGTTGTCCTCGTGCGCCGCCGATCGCGTCTCGCCCACGCGTTTGTCGAGTTGCAGCAATGCCGTCCGCGCCGCCGGTGCAGCGCCGAGGCCGCGCACGACGTGGAGCCGACGGCGGACTTGGCCGAGATTCTTCAGGCGCGCCATCACCTCTTGCCCGAGATAGCAGCCTTTCGTGTAAGAAATCGCGGTGGCATCGAGACCGCCTTCGTTCGGCAAGTCGTCCGCCCCGAGGTCGGCCGGCACGGCGGGGATACCCGCGAGGATGCGGTGCCGCGCGACTTCATTGGCGTCGACTTCGCGTCCGAGGGACGCGAGCCGCTCGCGCCACATCGCCAACTCCGCGCGCGGCACCCACAGCCAGAACCAATCGTCGCTGCGACCCCACGCGCGAAACACGAAGCCATTGCCCATCCGCGCCCATCGCCCTGTGCTCGGCACAGGACCGCCGATCAGGGCACCGAGCGAGTCGCCCGCTTCGATCAATTGCAGACCGCTCCACTGCTCACTCTCGTCCGTGATCGTGACGTCGTCTGCGATGAGATAGTCTTCCAGTCTGGTGCGAAGCAGGGAGGGATCCGATTCGCTTGCATAAATCTTATGTTCATCGCCCTCCAGCCGCATAACATGGCTTTCGGCCAACGCTTTACCCTTTTGATTCAGCCACAGACCATACGCCACCAGCCCCGCCGGACCGCGAATCTCCTGTGTGAACTGACCGCTGAGGAACGTATTAGCATCAGGGCCTCTAATCCGAAACGCAGCTGATGCATTCTGTAAAACGTTGAAGAGCATTGATTAGAAATGTCTTAAACTTGAAGCGACTTTTGCAAATAGGCGATTTTCCAGAACGTAACGTTATCCGGAACCGGCCGGGAAGTTGACGAATCGTCGGAACAACCTACCTAAGGAGCAATCTCACTTTTCGCTTCTCCCGCCTAGCGGGAGTTTTGGGGTAACTAAGAAAGCAATGGCGGGCCGCTTAGGGGTAGGCGGCCCGCCTTTTCTTTTCCTGTCACGGAAACTCGCCGCGATTGCTAGCGGCCCCTGCGCCCGGCCAACTCGTCAGAGCTATGCAGCGCACCTCGGACCTCAACGTCCTCGAAAACCGCGTCCTCCCCTCGCCCGCCAAGCTCCTCGCCGAGCTGCCCAAGACCGATGCCCAGGCCGAACTCGTCGCCCGCGCGCGCGAGGACATCCATCGGGTGATCTTCACGGACGACCGCCGCTTCCTCCTCGTCATCGGCCCCTGCTCGATCCACGACCCCGCCGCCGGTCGCGATTACGCGCGCCGCCTCGCCGCCCTCGCGCGCGAAGTCTCCGACCGCATCCTCATCGTGATGCGCGTTTACTTCGAGAAACCGCGCACGACGGTCGGCTGGAAGGGTCTGATCATGGACCCGCACCTCGACGGCACGCACGACATCGCCGCCGGCTTGCGTCTCGCCCGCACTGTGCTGCGCGACGTCCTCGACCTCGGCCTGCCGACCGCCACCGAGCTCCTCGATCCGATCACGCCGCAATACATCGCAGATCTCATCTGCTGGTCCGCCATCGGCGCGCGCACGGCCGAATCGCAGACGCATCGCCAGATGGCCTCCGGTCTCTCGATGCCGCTCGGCTTCAAGAACGGCACCGACGGCTCCATCCAGACCGCGATCAACGCCATCCGCGCCGCGGCCGCGCCGCAGACCTTCCTCGGCATCGACCTCAACGGCTCCGCGTCCGTCGTCGTCACGCGCGGCAATCCCAACTGCCACGTCGTCCTCCGCGGCGGCGGTGGCGGCGCGAACTACTCGCCCGCTCACATCGCGCAGACCGAGCAGCTCCTCGGCGCCGCCAAGCTGCCGCGCTCCATTCTGGTCGATTGCTCGCACGACAACTCCGCGAAGAAACCCGAGCTGCAACCCGACGTCCTGCGCGCGCTCCTCGCGCAGATCGCCGCGGGCAACACCTCCATCATGGGCGCCATGATCGAGAGCAACCTCGGTGCCGGCAACCAGCCCTTCCCCCAACCGCTGAACCAGCTCCGCTACGGCGTCTCCATCACCGACGGCTGCATCGATTGGGCCACGACCGAGTCGCTCGTCCGCGAGATCCACGCCGCCCTCGCCCCGCGCTTCGCCTGAGCGGCCCGCAATTTTCATCCTGCCTTCGTCGGTCGGGGCCGTTGCCTCCAACGGCCCTCCGACATGCCGCCCGCTGCGGTCGCCGCGCCCAGCTCACGCCGCGCCTCCCTCGTGGCGCTCAGTAGGCCGCCTCCTCGCGGCTCCTTTCGGGCTTAATCCTCCCGCGCGCCAAAATTCCGGCGTGGCAAACCGCTGCGCGCCCGTTAGCCGTTTGGCTTTCCACCCTATGAAAGCTCCCATCCGCGTTGCTGTGACCGGCGCTGCCGGCCAAATCGGTTACTCCCTCCTTTTCCGCATCGCCTCCGGCGCGATGTTCGGCCCCGAGCAGCCGGTCATCCTCCAGCTGATCGAAGCCCCGATCGAGAAGGCCCTCAAGGCCCTCGAAGGCGTCGCGATGGAGCTCGATGACTGCGCCTTCCCGCTCCTCAAGGGCATCGTCCAAACCTCCGACGCCTCCGTCGGCTTCAAGGACGCCAACTGGTGCCTCCTCGTCGGCGCCAAGCCGCGCGGCCCGGGCATGGAGCGCGCCGATCTGCTCAAGGACAACGGCAAGATCTTCATCGAGCAGGGCCGCATCATCGACGCCGTCGCCGCCGCCGATGCCCGCATCGCCGTCGTCGGCAACCCGGCCAACACGAACTGCATGATCGCCGCCTCGCAGGCCAAGCGCCTCCCGGCCGACCGCTTCACCGCCATGGTGCGCCTCGACCAGAACCGCGCCCAGACCCAGCTCGCCAAGAAGGCCGGCGTCGATCTCACCGAGGTCAAAGACATCTTCATCTACGGCAACCACAGCCCGACCATGTTCCCGGCCTTCGCCCACGCGACGATCTCCGGCAAACCCGCCGCGTCCGTCATCAACGACGCCGCGTGGCTCCAGGGCCCGTTCTGCGAGACCGTCGGCAAGCGCGGCGCCGCCATCATCGCCGCCCGCGGCGCCTCCTCGGCCGCCTC
>JACCDX010219053.1_pt1 | contig 12888 bp, 11 predicted proteins | sample 7449681 | NCBI WGS metagenome assembly JACCDX01 (sample SAMN15323450, study PRJNA562643) | freshwater metagenome | isolation source: river surface water | place: USA:Blue River Watershed | collected 2017-08-18
GAGTATCGCGCGCTGGGTGGGAATGACCGATTACCCGCTGATTACCGTCGTCTCGATCACCCGGGAGAATGCGCTGGCCAGAATGGAAGAAACAGAAGTCGTTTATCGATTGCTGCTTTCCATGTCCGCAGGGATGGTATTGATCATCAGTCTGGGTGGCTCATGGATACAGCTGCGGCGCGACGAACGCAAGCGGTTCCGTCAGCAAGTACAGAGTACTTTCCGGCTTGCTGTCGATGGCGCGCGTGAAGAGCTGTACATGCTGTCCCAGTTCCAGGATTCTGTCAGCGGGCAGATCGATTTTCGTATCGAAGACTGCAATGGACAGGCCACCCGTGTGTCGGGCTGGATGCGTGACACAATCATCGGTATTCCGCTGAGCAAAATACTCAGTGAGAAGAATTTCGAAATGACCCGGCAGTTCATGCTCAAAGCCATGTCCGACGGATTCGCGGAAAAGGAAGCACGACTATACAGGAAAGGCCTTGGTGCAAAGCGCTGGTATCACTGCCGCGCGATACGTGCCGAGTTAGGTCTGGCAGTGACTTTGCGCGACATCGACGATATCAAGCAGAAAGAGAGCCAGCTGAAGGCGTTGGCACTGACGGATGCACTGACTGATCTGCCCAATCGTCACTGGGTCAATCAGCAATTACCCGAGCTGATACACGAAAGCCGTACAAGAGGTGCATCTTTGGGCGTGCTGTTCATCGATCTGGATAATTTCAAGAATATCAACGACAGCCATGGTCATCATGCAGGCGATACCTATCTGCGGAATGTGGCAAAGGCCTTGCGGCTCTCGGTACGTCAGAGCGACCACGTTGTCCGGCTGGGGGGTGACGAATTCATGGTGCTGATACTGGACCTGCCCTCTGCCGAACTCACGACCAAGGTAGCGACCGATCTGCTGACCGCGATGAGCTCCGTATCGATGGGAGATGAAGCCAGCAGCCTGCGTGCGCGCGCATCGATTGGTATCGCCGTGTTTCCCGAAGATGCAGGTAGCGCGGAGGCGCTGGTGCAGGCGGCTGATATCGCCATGTATGAGGCCAAACGTGAAGGCAAAGATCGCTGGATGCGCTACACCTCGAAGATGCAGACTTACCTGAATGACAAAGTCAGCCTGCAGATCGCACTGGAACAAGCCGTTCCGGATAATCAATTGAAACTGTATTTGCAACCTCGCGTGCACGCGATGACCGGACACCTGGCCGGGTTTGAAGCCCTGCTCCGTTGGCAGCATCCTCAGCTAGGGCTGATCTCTCCAGATCGTTTCATTCCAATCGCTGAAGAAAGTCGTCTGATCATCGATGTTGGCAACTGGGTCGCCGCCCGCACCTGCGATCTGATTGCGCAGTGGCGTACTGAAGGAAAACGCGTTTATCCGATATCCGTGAATGTCTCGGCGCGCCAGCTGAAGACCAGTGAATTTCGCGAGGCGCTGGATACCAAGATGCGCGAGCTGGGGATACTCTCTTCACAGCTAGCAATCGAGCTGACCGAGTCGACCATGGTTGGCGAGGACAAGGCCATACAACAGGAACTGCGCATGCTGGAAAGCATGGGTCTGAAGTTGATGATCGACGATTTTGGTACCGGTTATTCGTCGCTGGCTCAACTGCAGCGGATGCGTGTCGATGTACTGAAAATCGATCAGGGCTTTGTACATAACCTGAGCACCGGCAGTCAGGGGCTGACCTTGTGTGAAGCGATGGTACAGATCGGCAAAACTCTGGGTATCGCGGTCGTCGCCGAAGGCGTCGAAACCCAAGAGCAGCTGCATCTGCTGCAGGCGATGGGCTGCGATGAAGTTCAGGGATTTCTGATTGCACGACCTATGCCGGCAGAACAGGCTGATCGCCTGCTTGATCACCACCAGTTCTTCGACAGCGTAGCCAGCACCCGCGCCGCTGCCTGAAACATCCCGGCATGAGCCTAATTAAGCTAGAACGTGCCGGTGGGTTAGCAAAGCTTCACGCACAATGGCTGACAAGTCGCCGGCAGCATCCTGATCGAGGATATCGATGATGGCGCGTCGCATCCGCGGCTCCCAGAATCGTCGAATATGTGTCGCGATATCCTGAACCGCTTGCTGACGATCCGGCATGCTCTCGAAAAAACTGCCAATCTGATTCGCCATCCTGATCAGGTTGTTCACATCCATCGCTGACTCCCTTCTACCATCGCTGCCTGGTCACTGCTCACTCACTGCTTAATCGTTCGGGATGCGCATAGACGACGTAGCCCTGCTGTCGCATGAAGCCCGCCAGCGTGACACCCATACTGTCCGCCAGCTGTACCGCAAAGCTGGTCGGCGCGGAGATCGCGGCAATCAGACCGATGTTCATTACTGCTGCTTTCTGCACCATTTCGTAGCTGGCACGGCTGGTGATCAGCAAGGCTCCGGTAGTGAAATCCTTGCGCGCATCCGCCATGGCACCGATCAGTTTGTCGAGCGCGTTATGGCGACCGACATCCTCACGTACCAGCTCAAGCTCACCGCTGGCATTCATCCAGGCAGCGGCATGAGTCGCTCCGCTCTGCTGCTGCATTGGCTGCAGCGCCTGCATCGCACGCATGCCACCAAGCAGGTGCGTATCTGAAAAACGGTGGCGATGCGCGACTGGTATGACGCAGCGCGTGACCTGCGACAGCGATTCTGTGCCGCACAAGCCGCAGCCAGTACGTCCGGCAAGATTACGCCGGCGTTCTTTCAGCCCCATGAAACGGTCAGCGGCAATACGTATATGCACCAGCCACCCATCCGCCGTTGCTTCAGCTTCACACTCATACAACTCGGACGTATTGGCGATGATGCCCTCGGAGAGGGAAAAACCCAGCGCAAAATCCTCCAGATCGCTCGGTGAAGCAAGCATCACCGCATGCGATATGCCGTTGTATTCGAGCGCGACCGGCACCTCTACCGCGACCACATCTTGTGCAGTCTCGCGGCCGTCCTGCCGGACGCGTAGCACTGACACTGCTTTCAACGTCTGAGAGCCGCTCTCCAACGCGGATTCCGGTGTCTGATGTTCCATCAAAGGTGGCGCTTTATTGATCGGTGGTTTCCAGTTTTGCCAGTTCAAGTTGCTGCCGGTTGAAGCGCTGGTATTCGCGCTGCCATTCCGAGGACTGAGTCACCGGCATGACCTGCACAGCAGTCACCTTGTATTCAGGGCAGTTAGTCGCCCAGTCAGAATTATCAGTGGTGATGACATTTGCACCTGACTCCGGAAAGTGGAAAGTCGTGTAGACCACCCCGGGTTGCACATTCTCGGTGATCGTTGCCCTCAGCACGGTCTGCCCTGAACGAGATTCAATACCAACCCAGTCGTCCTGCCGTATGCCGCGTTCTTCGGCATCATGCGGATGGATTTCCAGCCGGTCTTCACTATGCCATTGCACGTTATCGGTACGTCGCGTCTGCGCACCCACATTGTACTGAGACAGAATACGGCCGGTGGTGAGGATCAGCGGGAAGCGCTGCGTCACCTTCTCGGTGCTGGGCACATACTTTGTGATGACAAACTTACCCTTGCCACGTACAAATTCATCAACATGCATGATGGGCGTACCATCAGGCGCGGCCTCATTACATGGCCATTGAATGCTGCCCATGCGCTCGATCTTCCCGAACGATACGCCATGAAAGGTAGGCGTCAGAGAGGCAATTTCATCCATGATCTCAGATGGATGTGCATAGTGCATTGGATAACCCAGCGCATTCGATAACAACTGAGTGATTTCCCAATCAGAGTAACCTGCCTTGGCCGGCATTACCTTGCGCACCCGGGAAATACGGCGTTCGGCATTGGTAAAGGTGCCATCCTTTTCCAAGAAAGAGGAGCCCGGCAGGAACACATGCGCATACTTGGCTGTCTCGTTCAGGAACAAATCCTGCACGACGATACATTCCATTGATGACAGTGCTTCAGCGACATGCTGCGTGTTTGGATCAGATTGCACGATATCCTCACCCTGGCAGTACAGACCCTTGAAACTGCCATCCAGCGCTGCGTCGAACATGTTCGGTATGCGCAGCCCTGGTTCGGAATTCAGCGTCACGCCCCAGCGCGCCTCGAACTCGGAGCGCGTCGCCGTGTCCGAAATATGACGATAGCCGGGCAGCTCATGCGGGAACGAACCCATGTCGCAGGATCCCTGCACATTATTCTGGCCGCGCAGCGGGTTCACGCCCACACCCTCACGACCGATGTTCCCGGTCGCCATCGCCAGATTGGCAATACCCATCACCATGGTCGAGCCCTGCGCATGCTCGGTGACGCCCAGCCCGTAATAAATCGCCGCATTGCCACCGGCCGCATACATTCGCGCCGCGCCGCGCAGGATATCGGCGGGCACACCCGTGATGTCGGCCATCGCTTCGGGCGAATTCTCAGGACCAGATACGAAGGCTTTCCAATCGCTGAAAGACTGCGCTTCGCAGCGCTCTGCGACAAAGGCTTCGTTCACTAGTCCTTCCGTGACGATCACATGAGCCAGCGCGGAGATTACCGCGACATTGGTGCCCGGTTTGAGCTTGAGATGGTAATCCGCCTCGTAGTGCGCTCCCTTCACCATTTCTGTCGTGCGCGGATCAACGACGATCAGCTTAGCGCCTTGCCGCAAACGACGCTTCATTTGCGAGGCGAACACCGGATGCGCCGCTGCGGGATTAGCGCCGATCACCATGATCACATCCGACTTCATCACGGAATCGAAAGTCTGTGTACCTGCCGATTCGCCCAGTGTCTGCTTCAGACCGTAACCGGTTGGAGAATGACAAACACGTGCACAGGTATCCACATTGTTGTTGCCGAACGCAGCGCGCACCAGCTTTTGCACCAGATAGGTTTCTTCATTCGTGCAGCGAGACGAGGTAATGCCACCGATGCTGTCTCGCCCATGCTGTTGCTGAATACGGCGAAACTCGCTGGCAGCGTAACTGATCGCCTCCTCCCATGAGACCTCCTGCCAGGGATCGGTGATCTTCTTGCGGATCATGGGCTTGAGCATCCTGTCCTTGTGCGTCGCGTAGCCCCATGCAAAACGGCCCTTGACACATGAATGCCCGTGATTGGCCTGACCGTCTTTCCAGGGCACCATGCGCACGACCTCGCTGCCCTTCATCTCGGCCTTGAATCCACAGCCAACACCACAGTACGCGCAAGTCGTGATCACACTATGCTCGGCCTGACCAATTCTGATGACGCTCTTCTCGGTCAGCGTCGCGGTGGGACACGCCTGCACACAGGCGCCACATGACACGCACTCGGATTCCATGAAGGCTTCATTCTGCCCGGCAGCGACGCGCGACTCAAAACCGCGTCCATCAATTGTCAGCGCGAATGTACCCTGTGTCTCCTCGCAGGCGCGCACACAGCGATTGCAGACGATGCATTTGGAGGGATCGTAGGTGAAATAAGGATTCGATTCATCCTTTTTCATTTCCAGATGATTTTCTCCCTTGTAGCCGTAGCGAACTTCGCGCAGGCCGACCAGCCCGGCCACATCCTGCAATTCACAGTTGCCGTTCGTCGGACAGGTCAGGCAATCCAGCGGATGGTCAGAGATATACAGCTCCAGCATGCCACGTCGTATGTCCGCCAGCTTCGGCGTCTGAGTCTTTACCTTCATGCCGTTTTCGGCAGGCGTCGTGCAGGATGCCGGATACCCCTTGCGGCCCTCGATCTCGACCAGACACACGCGGCATGAACCGAAGGCTTCCAGCGTATCGGTGGCGCACAGCTTGGGCACATTGATACCGGCCTCGGTGCTGGCGCGCATCACGGACGTGCCTTTCGGCACAGTGACGGAGACACCATCGATCTCCAGCGTTACCGTCTCGGTGGATGCACGTTTTGGCGTGCCATAGTCGACGTCATTCAGCGAGTTCATGCGACCTCCTTGTCGGGAGCATTGCGGGGTATACCAAAGTCTTCAGGGAAATGATCCATCGCGGACAGCACCGGGTAGGGCGTCATGCCGCCCATCGCGCACAGCGAGCCATTGAGCATCAGGTCGCACAGATCGCGCACCAGATGAATCTGCTGTTCGCGATCTTCACCAGCGATGACCTTGTCCAGTGCTTCCTTACCGCGCGTGGATCCAATGCGGCAAGGCGTACACTTACCGCACGATTCGACCGCGCAGAACTCCATCGCATACCGGGCTTGCTTCAGCATGTTTACGGTATCGTCAAACACCACGATGCCACCGTGCCCTAGCGTGCCGCCCAGCGCGAGAAAGGCTTCATAGTCGAGGGGGGTATCCCACTGCGATTCGGGCAGATAAGCACCCAAAGGGCCACCCACCTGCACAGCGCGTATTGGCCGGCCGCTACGCGTGCCGCCACCAAAGTCATACAACATCTCGCGCAGCGTGACGCCAAAGGCTTTTTCGACCAGTCCGCCATGTTTGATATTGCCCGCGAGCTGAATCGGCAGCGTGCCCCGCGATCGTCCCATCCCATAGTCGCGATAGAACTCCGCACCGCGCGCAAGGATGACAGGAACGGTTGCCAGCGAAATCACATTGTTGATCACGGTCGGCTTGCCAAACAACCCTGCGATCGCAGGCAGCGGTGGCTTCGCTCGCACGATACCTCGCTTGCCCTCGATACTTTCGAGTAGTGCGGTCTCTTCGCCGCACACATACGATCCCGCGCCGACACGCACTTCCAGATCGAAGACCCTGCCAGAGCCGCACAGATTCTTGCCCAGATAACCGGCATTCTCTGCAATGGCGATCGCATCATTCAGCGCGCCAATCGCGTGCGGGTACTCTGAACGAACGTAGATGTAGCCCCGGGTCGCCCCCACCGCCAGCCCGGCGATGGTCATCCCCTCGATCAGCATGAAGGGATCGTCTTCCATCACCATACGATCAGAGAACGTGCCCGAGTCACCTTCGTCCGCATTGCAGACAATATATTTTTGGGTCGCTTGCGTCGTGCGCACCGTATTCCACTTGATGCCCGTCGGGAAAGCTGCACCACCGCGGCCCCGCAAACCGGAGTCAGTGACTTGCTGCGTGATTTGCTCGGCGCTCATCGACAGCGCATTCTTCAGGCCTGCATATCCTTCATGGGCCAGATAATCCTCCAGCGACAAGGGATCGGTAATGCCGATGCGTGCAAAGGTCAGGCGTTCCTGAAGCTTAAGGAAAGGAATGTCATCGGTCTTGCCGAGTGCGAGCGGATGTTTGCCGCCTTTTAAGAAATCTGCATCGAACAGTGAGGCGACATCTTCTTCGCTGACCGGACCATAAGCTAAACGTGTATCCGCGACTTCCACCTCGACCAGCGGCTCCAGCCAGAACATGCCACGCGACCCATTGCGAACCAGTTGCACATCGATCTTGCGCAAGGCAGCTTCGCGCAATATTGCATCAGCAATTTCCTGTGCGCCGAGCGCGAGCGCTGCGGAGTCGCGGGGAACGAAGACACGGACGCTCATGGCTTGCTCCTCGCCCGATCGACCAGTCGCTTCAGCCGCTCCACCGTCATGCGCGCATGAACATCCTCATTGATCATTACCGATGGGCCGCATGCGCACTGCCCGAGGCAATACACGGGCTCCAGGGTCAGCGATCCGTCATTTGTGGTCTGATGAAAATCGCAGTCGAGCACCTTCACAGCCTCTGCGGCGAATGCTTCTCCACCCACGGCCTGGCAAGCCTCGGCACGACAGATCTGCACCACGACTTTCCCGGCAGGCTGGTCGCGGAAATGGTGGTAATAGCTGATCACGCCGTGGACCTCGGCGCGAGAGAGACGGAGTCGGTCTGCAATCCTCGGCACCGCACTGGCAGGAACATAGCCCTCAGCAGACTGAACCGCATGCAGCACCGGCAGCAGCGCGCCATCAACACCGGCGTAACGGTCAAGGATGGCGTCGAGGGTATCGACGTGGGCAGTATCAGGCATGAGCTCCCCCGATGGTCGGTTATTTATGCAAAGAAAAGCCGATAAGCTGTTTTCGCATTGCCTCTAGTGCTTTGTTTAGTTGGATACTCGTCCTGACCCGGCAGACTGTCAATATGTGATTTTTTGCCTATAAGATGCTATGCCTTGCGAGGCTACACTGACGCCCATTGATCATTAATTCCCGACCCACAGGCGCATGAAGATCCGCGAACGCCATTACGTGTACGTCATCGAGCTCTCAGGGGATGTGCTTTACGAGCCCAAATTCCGGAAAGCCAACCCGGACTACCTGCCGGGCAAACCCTGCGTCTATGTGGGAATGACTGGCCTGGACCCAGACCTGCGGTTTGACCGGCACAAGGCCGGGATACAGGCGAACCGCTTCGTGCAGGATTATGGACTGCAGCTGCTGCCCGAGCTGTACGAGGAGCACAATCCCATGCCCTATGAGGATGCGAAATACATGGAGGTTGACCTCGCTATCAGGCTGCGCGAAGCGGGGTATGGGGTATGGCAGGCGTGAGCCAGCCTCTCGAACGAGACAGCTGTTCGTCTCAGCCCTCGATCTCCGCCCCGGCCAGCTGCTGAAAAGGCATAGGCTCTTTCACCAGTATCACCGTGCATGGCGCATGCATGGCGACCTTGATCGGTACGGTGGCAACAAAACGCTGCATCGACAAACCATGGGTTGCCGCACCCATGATGATCAGACTGACGTTATTACCTTCGGCATAGCGCAACAAGGCTTGCGCGACATCGCCGGATTCAAGCACATGGAATGACACCTGATGGCCGGAGAGATCAAGCCCTTCGGTCCACTTGCGGAACGATGACAGATACTGGCGCTGCGTCCAGGTCTCGCTGCGATTTTCTGTACTGCCCGTGATACCGGTGTTCACCACCGTGACCACAGCCAGCCGTGCGCCGGGGCGATTACCCAACGAGCGTGCGGTCGCTTGTCGCAGCGCGTACATCGTCACATCACTAACATCGTAATTGGGTACCGCCACCATCACGATGGGCACTTCAGAGATCTGCTGCGAAGGCAAAGGGCTCGGTTCATACTGCATGCCGGCCGCTCTGATCCATTGCTTGAAATGCCACCAGAAGCCGCGCCCCTTTATGCGCTTGCCGCGCTCGGTAATATTCACCTGATCCGGATTGCGCAGATCAAACATCAGGTGCGCTGCTGAGGGATAACGCTGGCTTGCCTGAGGTTCAAGGCAACGCAGAATCACTTCCTGCAGCCATTCAGGAAGATCAGCGCACCATGCGCGCGGCGGTCGCGGACTCATCCATAGCCGCTGGCGAAGCCCACCACTCGTCGAGGGATAACCGAAAGGCAGCTCACCGGTCGCCATCTCGTACAGCATCACCCCAATGGCAAACACATCACTGCGCGGATCGCCACGCATACCCACCACTTGCTCCGGCGCTATCCATGCAGGCGAGCCAACGGCCTTGCGAAATTCCTCTGCCATCAGGTCAGGATAATCTGCATGACAGGACAAACCGAAATCCAGCAGTACCAATCGATCTTCATCGGTAATCATCACATTTGCCGGTTTCAGATCGAGATGACACACATTCTGCTGATGCAGGCTATGTACCGCCTGCGCTAGCTTTGCGCCGATGCGTGCAATGGACTCCACATGCATCGTCTCTTGTGCGCTGGCGCGATGCTTCATCCAGGTCTCGAGCGTGATGCCGCTGAGCCTTTCCATCACCAGATACGGTACGCGCCCAAGGTCACCCGCAGCCACGAAGCGCGGCACATGCGTGCCATGCAATACCTGCAGCATCTGATGCTCGATCTCGAACCCGACAATGTTTTCGCCGCCATCGCCTTCACGCATCAGCGGTACTTTCATCACCATCGGAAACGGCGCCTCGCGCCCATCGGCATAGCTGACGTCATAGATGCGCGCCATTGCACCAGCATGCATCAGCGGACCGATCAGAAATCCATCCAGCTCGCTGCCCTGCTCCAGTCGCGTCATCGTCCGCTCTCCAGACGGCTGGCCAGCACTTCGGGCAAACCCACTGTACGCATCTCTCGCGCTACCGCGAGATGATCGTAAGCGACACGATGAAAAGTCAGTCTTTGCGCGCCAAGGTCGAGCAGCGCATAGTTAGCGCGCGTGTTGCCATCACGCGGCTGCCCGGCCGAGCCCACCGTCGCCAGCCAGTAACGATGCGGGCCTACCGGTATCGCCACACCCGCCTTGGGAACGAAGCGCATCAGGCTGCGGCCCGCGCCACGATAAAACAGTGATTGCTCATGCACATGACCGCCGAACACGTAACGCACCTCTGGATGTCGGGTGGCAGCATCCAGACTGCGCGATGCAAGTCGCTCATCCAGCGCGTAATGCCATTTCTCCGGTGCCTCTGCGGTCGCATGCACAAGGAACACGCTGCCGATACGTTCAGTCAGCGGCAGCTGCTCCAGCCATTCCTGCTGACCATCATCGAGATGCTTGCGTGTCCAGGCCGCTGTCATGTCTGCCCAGGTGGACCCGGTCAGCACGGGATTCAAAGGGAAGGTGTCGTGATTGCCTCTCAAGACAATCGCGCCCGCGCGCTGCAGCTCGCGGCAGCGTTCAACAACTTCCCCCGGGTGCGGACCATAGCCTACGAGATCGCCAAGAATCGCGATTCGGTCCGCGCCCTGCTCGCGCGCATGCGCGAGACAGGCGTCAAACGCCGGAAGATTGGCATGCAGGTCGGAGAACAGGGCGAGTTTCAAGCCAGTCTTTCAATGGATATTCGAGAGCTTCAAGTGTGTATCGCGGACACACTCGCCGACGATTTCAGCAGACTTTAGCCCTTGCAATGCCTTGCGGCAACTGCGTCAGATCAAATAGCGCCGTGAAAATGCGGATATTGGTGGGGCTTGAGACAGACCCACTTTGGTTGCCCAAAAAGCAATCGCAGCAAGAAAAAAGAACTGGACAAGTATTTACCAAAATACTGTATATTTATACAGCCTTCGGTGGACATCCCCGACCCCTTCTGTCTCCCAAGGTACTTTGTGACAACTCTGAGGGAGCGCACTGATGCATTACTTACTGGATGAACAGAACATGAATTTCGCCGGTTCCGAACAGCGCCATCACTGGCTGCGCGGCACCGATGTGCAGCACCATTGGCGCAAGCACGGCTGGGTACCCCCCAGCGAGTACCGGCTGGATTTCCAGCGTCATGCCATGCTGGCACAGCAAGCAGCCGACCGCCGGTCGTAAACAAGATCGCCTGACTAGTCCGACAAAACCCAATCACTCGCTGCGGCAAACCAGCGACAGCGAGCCACGTTTCGGGTTGTTGTCCTTGTGGCCGAGCACCACGGTCTGTTTTTCATTGCCCTGACAGACCAGCGCGATCTGGGCATCGTCCATGCCGAAGCAGCGCAACCATGCATGAGTCTGCTTTGTCGCTGCGTGCGTGCCAGCGGCCACCTCGCAATGGGACCAGCCGCTGAAAAACTCGATATTGAACAACACTGGCTCTTCGGAATTCAGCGGCACGGTTTTCTTTTCACCGGGCTTGCTGAATTCAGCAATCTCCAGCGTCGCGGCAGCCTGTACGGTACTGCCCGAGCTAAGCATGCAGAGCACGAACAGTCCTGCAAAGCGTCTCCCGAAAATCAAACGTTCTATCCATGAGCGCATCGGTCATTCTCTTTAAATAAAGTTTCTATACGTGAAGTTTACCTGCCTAGCAGGTATCACGCCGAACTTGTCATCGCTCAATATCTGCACAAGCTGTTTGCTTATGCTCATGCGGTATGTCTTCCAAGCAAGCGCCCGACAGGACACTGCATGCGCAACGTCACTGAAACGCTGCGCGACCCGGTATTTGTCACGCGCGGTCTCGGAAAAACCTACATCATGGGCGACACCTCGGTCGTCGCACTGGCAGGCGTAGATCTTGACATCTTTCGCGGCGAATTCATCGTACTGCTCGGCCCTTCCGGCAGCGGCAAATCCACACTGCTTAATATCCTCGGCGGACTCGATCGTCCCAGTACTGGCAGCGCTCGCTTCGCTGAACATCATCTCGACGGCGCAAGTGATGACGATCTCACCCGCTACCGGCGGGAACATGTTGGCTTCGTCTTTCAGTTCTACAACCTGATTCCCAGTCTGACTGCGCGCGAAAACGTGCAGCTGGTGACAGACATCGCGCAACATCCCATGTCGCCAGAAGAAGCGCTCGAACGTGTCGGTCTGAGCGAGCGCATGGATCATTTTCCATCACAGCTGTCTGGCGGTGAGCAGCAACGTGTAGCGATCGCTCGCGCCATTGCCAAACAACCCGATGTGCTGCTGTGCGACGAGCCCACCGGTGCACTCGACTATCAGACAGGCAAGCAAGTGCTGGAGGCGATCGATGCGATCAATCGCAGCATGGGCACGACGACCATCGTCATCACGCACAATGCCGCAATCTCGGGTATGGCCGACCGCGTGCTGCACCTTGGCGACGGGCGCATACAGCGCATCGTCTCGCCCGACAGAAAACTCCTGCCCTCGGAGCTATCCTGGTGAGGGCGCTGAATCGCAAACTGCTGCGCGATCTGTGGCTGATACGAAGTCAGGCAGTCACACTGGCGCTTGTAGTGGCAAGTGCCGTTGCCGGTTTCATCACCACTTACAGCGCGCAAGATTCTCTGGCGTGGTCGCGCGATCTGGCGTACGCGCGTTATCACTTTGCGGATGTATTCGCCGAACTGAAACGTGCACCGCTACTACTTTCTGCACGTATCGCCGCACTGCCGGGCGTTACGCGCGCTGAAGCCTCGGTCAGCTTGCTGGCGCAAATCGATCTGCCGGGGATCTCTGATCCCATCACGGGTCGTATGGTCGGTATTGACCCACATCAGCCACATGAACTGAACCAAGTGTATCTGCGCAATGGCCACATGATCGGCGGCACCGGTAGCGCGGGATCAGGCA
>JACCDX010690237.1_pt1 | contig 12887 bp, 16 predicted proteins | sample 7449681 | NCBI WGS metagenome assembly JACCDX01 (sample SAMN15323450, study PRJNA562643) | freshwater metagenome | isolation source: river surface water | place: USA:Blue River Watershed | collected 2017-08-18
GGTGACGGCGAGGAGAGCCAATCTAGCCCGCTCGTAGACTCCCGATCTTTCCCAGTTGCTTTTGGATGGCAACGAAATTGAAAGTGGCATAGCGCCTTGCGCATTAGCACCCGCGTGCGCCCGTGTACCAGGCTGCGAGTATGGTACACACCATCCCGGAAATGGCCAAAGAATCCAACCATTTCTAGGGCTCTGGATCAAGCGACGACTGCGATTCAAAAAGAAGTTGCGCATGTTCTTCGCCCAGAGTCTGCCAACAGTTGAGGGGTAGCGGAAGGCTTGCGACCCCTCCCAATTACAGTTGACGGAAAAAGTGGATGTTTCATTTTAGAGTTCCGTCGACTGTATGTGCCACGGACGCAGCGTACTCCCCGTCGTTTGACAATAAACATATTTTTTCATAGCTCCTTCTAGTTTTCAGCATGGAATCGCTTTACGCCATACTGGAATGTGACGATAATGCGAGCGAAGATGATATCAAAAAGTCTTACAAAAGGCTCGCTCTCAAATACCATCCAGACAAGAACAAGAATAACTTGGATGCAGCTACAGAAAAGTTCAAACGGCTCACAGAGGCATACAGTGTCTTGTCTGATCCTGTTCAAAAGCAAGAATACGACGAAATGAGGTCTTTGCCGCCCGGGTTTGGTTTGGGCGTGGCTGGCGGGGCCACGTTTACCCACTTTCCAGACATCAACGACCTGATCGGTAACATATTTCAACAGAGTCGAGGAGGGGGTATGCCATTTTTTGTACACACACCGTCGCAGCACCCTAACACTGCGCGGCATCATCAACAAGCACCACTTACAGTAACGGTCGAATTGAACATGGCCGAGCTACGACATGGCGCGCGCCACAAGCAGATTGACTTTCAAGTGGAAGACTGTTGCATCGAATGCTCCGGTACTGGGACGACGAATATAAAGGAAGTGATCAAATGTATGCGGTGCAATGGCAGGGGGTCCATGTTGCAACAGCTGGGACCCGTGCTGATCAACACTGGGCCGTGTATCGCATGCAATGGACAAGGAAGCTTGCCCAACCCTGCATACACATGCAAAGGATGTCATGGCAAGAAAGTCTGTAGCGTCCAAAAAAGTGTTGTTGTTGCGCTGCCGGCAGGGATTCCCGACGGCCACAAACACGTGCTGCGGCAAAAAGGAAGTTTCAATATACATTCGGGGACACTTAGCGATGTAGTATTGATGTTCAAGCACGTTTTGCCTGCATCAGTGCACCAAGTCGATTCAAATACGGGCGATGTGTTGACTAATGTCAAGATATCGCTTGGCGAAATGTTATGCGGTTTCCATCGCGTAGTGAATCTGTATGGCGAAGATATTCCGATCGTGTCGACCGGGTATACTACTCCAGAAAAAACGATCAGGGTCCAAGGGAAAGGCGTACGTTCGTTCAACGATCCTAACGGCACATTTGGTTGTCTCTCGGTACGTGTGTGCGTTGATTTTCCAGACTCAGAACCCAAACTTGATAAGATTGCCGATATTTTACGCAAACTCTTTAAAATTGTGCTGCCAAGCTCGATCGCCTCAGCAGATGGCATCGTGTGAGCAGAGCGCTCGCTCACTGTGCCGACGGTGGTTGCGGACCGGGACCTTGATTCTTGTCCCGGTGCATTGCCGCGTTCGTGGCCAAGAAGCCTCTGGCCTCGCCAATCATGTTCTCTGATGCACTATACATGTTGGACAATGCGCCCGTCAGCCACGTGAGCAAGTCCTTCAGGTGCTTCTTTTCTTGAGAAAATTGTTGCTGTTGATGTTGCTGGTTTGTTCGCATTCGCTGATACATGTGATGCTGGTTGAACTCGTTATGCAACGACACAGCTCTCTCATACAGCCCCATCACAAATGTGGTCAATAGCACATGTTTGGCGATTGAGGTCTTTATCGTGTTCATTGTGGACTCGGTGATTGCTTCTCCTTTGAACAACTCATCGTACTGATCTATTGCTGCTTGACGCGCATCGGCCAACCTTGTTAGCCCTGCCGGATTATACAATTTGACGATTTGCGTCTGATCATTATACAGTTGTGCTGATGTCAAAGGATTAGCCTCAACTGCCCTCAGCAGAGCTTCGAGCGTAAAGTCGCCCAAGTTTGCAATATTCTGTGGACCACTTGTAAAGTATGCATACATCCGATTGAACAAGCGAAAATCAACTTCATTGGCGTTTGCCGTACGTGCACGGTACTTTGCATAGGAATTCACGTCCTCTGGCCCTCTATTTGCTGCATTCGCCGCCATTACACAAACGATATAGAATGATGGGAGAAAAAAGTGAAAGATACAACAATTTCATTTTTGGATTCCGTTCGAATATAGTTTCCAAAGCAGGTAGGTCGCGACAATCACGTTAAAACCAATCATCATGATGAGAAGGAGGCGCCACTCTTCGGTTGGCGAGGTATTGAATGATGTAATACACTTGTTGTAACGACCAGACAAATAATAAGCTTTGGCTTGTTCGGCTGTCCATGTAGACGGTTTGCCAGTCGACGCGTTAACGGCATTGTGAACTTGAACTGTCCATGCAAAGAGGCTATCCGGCGTGTTCAAGACTTGCATTGTCAGCGGCAGCGCCTTGACATGTTCTTGATACGCGACGCGACACTTGCGGCACGGAACAACGTGTCCGAATGTCTCGTAAAACTGCTTGTACTGACCGCGATCGGATTCCGTCGGTGCGCTCGGATACCCAAGGGCAACAAGGTGCATGACGTTCCAAAACTGGGGACCCCAAACGCTTGGTGCCGTCGATGTCATTTGGTATCACATGAGAATAAAACCTCGAAAAGCAAACAAAAAAAACACAAAAATATAAAGTCATTCTGCGTCGCAAAGAGTGTTGTCATCTACAAGAACGCAAATGGTCAAGCAGTACTCGACTTTGATTTTGTCTGGCGGTTCTTTCAAATGCGTGGCGCAGCTTGGATGCATCAACTGGCTGCATGAACATGGGCAAATAAGGAGCTTGGTGCGATTGATTGGCACATCCGCTGGATCTGTAGTGGCTTTTCTATTGACTCTCAGGTTTTCTGTTGACGAGATCATCGCATCTATTGGCGAGTTTCTGGCAATTCAACGACGGCAACCGTTCGACATGGACACCGCGTTCGAAGTCTTTACAACCCTGGGCTTCGATGACGCTGCATATATTCAAGAGTTTTTGTGTGCCCAATGGCACAAAAAATACCCGGCGTGCGCAGAAGTGGACATGACCTTTTTAGAACTCGCCAAACTTTCTGGTCGCGACCTTGTCGTGTGTGCTTGCAAGCTTCCGCGCTTGGACCCCGAATACTTTTGCGTCGACCGAACGCCCAATATGAGCGTGGCGCGCGCGATACGCGCGTCGTGTAGCATCCCTCTCCTCATGACGCCTGTGATGATCGGCGGTGACATGTACATCGACGGGGGCTTGTGCAACAACTTTCCTTGCTCGTATGTCAGCGCCACTGGCACCAACGGTGTTTTCAAAGACGCGCTTGGCATTTGCGTAGAAGAACCCGAGTTTAGTTTTCACGTCAACGAGACAAACCTTTTCAATTATGTGCAAGTCGTCATAGAGAGTCTCATTAAGCGATCCAATAACACTAGTACTGATCCGAGCACAGATGATCCGCAGAAAAAAGAGTCGACGATAGATGCAATAAAAGTCGTAGTACCCATCCGCGGCGTCATGTTTGATGCGGATACGCTGTCTTTTGACATCTCGACCGACATGATCAAAAAATTGTTGCTATGCGGCTACAACGCCGCGCGTGCCAAGTTCGGGGAGCTCACTTGAACGTTCGCAGTTTGGCATCAACTGCCTCGACGAACTTGTCCTTCTCGTGGTATCCGACGATGGGCGCGCCAAACTCGTCTTCGGTCTTGTGCACAAAGACGCACGGAAACCCAGTCACATACGGTAGATACGGCGCTGCACCCGGCTCTTGGCTCGTAAACATCTTGAAGCTAGTGGCGGGAAGCTGGAACAGCGTCGGTGCCTCGGCCTGGACCTGTTTAAAAATGGGCGTGAACCTGATGCAATGCTTGCAGCTCTCGCTCATAATGTATACGATGGATACACCAGATGCCGTAGACGAATCTTCGAATCCCTCGGCGCGAGACATGGACGTGTAAAAGAGAAAGTACCATGTGAGCGCAACACCTGCGGCGACCGCCACGATCGTCAGCAGAGTCACTGGCCACTTGGCTTTCTTTGCGGCTTTGCCAAACTTTGTAATGATGCGCGGATTAAAACTCTTGACCTTTTTGAGCTTGGGAAGGAGGCGTTTCAACGAAGGCATATTGTGTTATTATATATAACACGCAGATGATTTGTCGTGGTATGCTAAAATAATTCGGGCAGTATCAAGACGATCGTGCGTGCATCCGTTGCGTATGGCACGAGGGCGTCGACCAATGAGTGTTCAAACATGATGATGCAATCAAAATCACGCGAATCTTGTGTGCCGTCGTAAATCGCAAATTTTGAAGAGCCTAGTGGATAATCGAGGCGTCGCAGCGAATCACAAAAATCGTTGAATGCTGCTTGCACCGCGGCATCGACGTTGATATCGACAGGAGGTACCAAGAGCGTGCTGCAGATACTAGCTCGCGCAAAGACTTGTTCTACGATATCTGCATGTCTCGTGGATTTCATTTGACACATTCATGCTTTCTACTCATAGGTCGAGTAACTTTATTGTCTTGGCCGAACGAAGATGGGTCCGTGTATTTAAAGGTATATTAAATATTAGTATGCTATAAATGGATCAACAACCAGAGATTATCCATGTCTCGTTGGATCTGTTTCGCGCGCTCGAGCACGACGTCTCCGCGTCATCGCTTGACGACACTAATCCATTACATATAAAAATCAAGGCATTGCTTTGCAAGTACACGTGTTTTCATGCTCATCCGCCACAGGATACATCCGGAACGCCTGCAACAAAGTACTACAACAGGGAGGGCTCTGTGCATAACGGCCATCATGTCAACAATCATCATACCAATAGCAATCAACATAGACGCAATCAATACAACCAGCACCACCAGCCGAAAGCTAGCGGCGGTCACGCGGGCTCCCGGCCCGCGCACTTGACTAAATTCACGTCTGGCTGTGGGGATAAGCATCTAAATGGATTGCTAAACAAAGTCACGCTACAAAATTACGCCGTTGTTCGAGCCAAGCTCTCGCGCATGTCTATGATACACTCTCCCGAAGAGATTGTTTCCACAATTTTAAAGAAATGCTTGTCGTTTGGCTCGTACGCATTCTTGTATCATAGGCTCGTGGATGAATTTTACCACGCACAACCCGATGCGGTCCACGCCACCATCTTGAGTTTTCTCGACAACGTTGTGGACGGCCTACCCGTCGATATATCTCGGCTGCGTTGCGAGCCTAGCACAACCGCATACGATGACTACTGTGCATACGTCAAATCAAAAGATGCACTCTTTAGCAAGATGAAAACCGTATGCATGTTGGATGCCCAGTACAACCATGACCGCAAAATTCGTGAAATACGCGAGGTGTGTTTTTGCGCCTTTGATCGCAACGACCTTACGAACGCCGATTTTTCGTATATTCATTTATTGACAAGCCTTTTGCAGTTGGTTGATGTACGCGACGCGCTGCATTATGCCAAACTCGCGCACGTGTTTGAGAAGCTCCAAGTACAGTTCCCGCAGCTTCCAATGAATACAGTCTTTGCATGGCAGCGACTCCTCGCTTCATCGTCATAGCTTGTGTGAGCGGCTGAACTCTAGTATATCGCCACCCAGGTCTTGCACGTTGCAAGCGCTTGCCCGCGTGCCCATGAACTCGAATATGTGTTCGGCCAGTTCTTTTTCATTTTTCAATATGAATTGCGCCAGCTGCAAGTTGCTTTGACTGACCTTGTAATCGTTCGAACCTGAGATTCCCGACATCAGGTCGCCGGCCAGATGGATCTTGCCGCCCAACAACATGATGCTATCGATCATGTTGGAATGAAAATTTGACAGAGTGTCGACTAGCCCAGTGTATTTGTCCCATATGGCATCGTTCATGCGTGCTGCTATGGATGCCGCGGCGGTCAAAGTGTTCTCAACGTTACTTTGTCCGGTGTCGGACGACGTGGACATATTGTCAGTTATGACGTGATATGACGTGGCGGAGATATTTTGTGCGCGAAATATTTCGAGCGTCATATATATATATATATATATATAGTGTCATGTCTGTGTCCGCAAACAAGCTTTACGTCGTGCTTTTCGCGGCCGTCGTTTGTGCGTGCTTGATTGCAGTGTATGTCAAGTACGACCGGCGCAATCACATTGAGAAGTTCGAAGAGAGTGCAGACTACAAGTACAGGCTGGAAGTGATGAGGATATTCGATACGCACCTCCAGCGGAACCCGACGCCAGACGAAATCGAAAAGTACATCAAACTCGGCAACGAGCAAGACATCTTGATGGAAATCACCAAGGATTACAAACTCAATACGCGACCCGGTCGTGATCTGACGGACCCCATCGAGCATCTGACCCAGGTCAAGGATGACGAAAAGGACGACGTTCTTCCTTCGACAACTACACCGCGCGCGCATGAAGATGTTTCCAGTTATTCATCGGTCGAACACCATAACGCGAGTGTTCGTGTTCCTACGCAAGCAGTCTCATCATCGTCATCGGTGCAGGGTAAGAAAAGGGCCGAGACGACCGAAGCCTTCGATGCCAAAGAGGAAACCATTTGTATTTCAAAGGCATCGTATGACAAGCTAAAATCCATGCTCTTCTCGCTACAGGCCGAGGTCATGGTGATGAACAAGCACATCTGAACCGGGAAATTCTTTGTATCTGTTTAAAAAAAGGCAGTGACAAAAATGTCTCATGTGGTAGCCAACGGGCTCGTGTTATTTATTTGTCTAATTGCAATCGCAGTGCACTACATGTGGTGCCAACACGACGACATCGGATTCTTAATCGTTGCGGGATTGTTACTGATGGCATTATACTTTGTAGTGTTGGCAAGTAGCGACACCAAGTCTGGAATCTTTGAGGCGTTCGACTCGCAAGGGGAACTCTTCAAACTGCCGCGGCTCGGCAGCGATATTTACAACATAGTGTCTCCCAAGCTCGACCATCTCCTCACGGCGCTGCGGGGCCCGTCCTTGGACAACCTCGACGACGAAGGCAACGAGAAACCGTCTGCCACCAACGTCGTGTTGGATGGTGTGGAAGACCGCGAAAAAATCGTCACATTGAATCAATTCCTCATCTACCTCAAAATGTTCAATGAAGCCGCGTATTATCGACTGTATACTCGATCGCTGAGGAGTTCAAACCCTTAAAATCCCAACGCCATAACCGTTGTTTTCTCCGACAACTGTATGATGAACAAAGAAGCGCAAGTCGTCGATAAGAAAAAAATGACAAGGCACAACAAGACATGTACGTTGCTGCCCACTGTGATCAAACACTTGGACCTGGTGTTTGAGCTGTTGAAAAGCCGCGTTCAACCCTACGTCCTACAAAACTTGACAAAATGTTTAAACACAGCGGTCGCCGTTATGTACCTTTTCCTAGGACCGCGCGCCATGACGTTGACACAACATTGCGACACGCACCTGGTGCGTCCCCGTTATGCCAGTCTCCGACAGCGCGCAAAGCACGTCAATGATGGGTCAAAGTTCAACCCCAGCACATTCGTCTTGCGAACGTGCCGCGATGAAGTCTTCAAGCGCTCGGAGGACAGGTATTTGTACTATTTGATGATCACGGATGCAATGTTGCCCAACGCGCGCGGATCGCAAACTCTATTTCCTGGTCACGTGTGCGTCTTGGAAAAAATGCACGATGGAAATGGGTTTAATCTTTTTCAATCCTATATTAATCAGTACGACTTGCGACAATACTACCACAAGAACGTTCAGTCTTTCAATGTCCCCAGTGCGCTCATCGTACGGATCTTTGATGAACTCGACAAACTTCTATGCAATGGCGGTGTGTGGTCATCGTCGACGACGCGTCTTTGGTACGACTTTACGCACGTCAATGCGCAAGATTTTGAGGGACTGACTTTTGGCGGGAATGTACACTTTTGTTACCAGCGCGCGCGGGCATCCGATTGCACGGACCACTTGAAAAAGATATTGAATGCCAAGAATCTCGGGATATCGAGGGATACTTGGGGTGCTGCCATAGACGCTTTAAAACTTGACTTGGACATGGAAAAATAACAGCGATATGTATATGTCGATGACAACCGCAGCCAGTTCCAAGATTCCGCTGGTGTGTGTCTTGGATATCGATGGCACGCTGGTGGGCGATGTACGATATGATGTCGCCGAATGGGACCTCTTGCAACGCATCGGAGCTGCACCGGCGCAGCGAGCTTTTCGAAGTGAGTTCATTAAGCGTTTGGAGCAAGGCCTCTTGCGCCCCCACTTGTCCGATTTTATTGTGTACATGAAGTCTCTTCCCATAGGGTGCGAGTTCTTCATCTACACGGCTTCCGATGATGACTGGGCAAAATTCATTGTACCGTGCATAGAAACAGCTGCGCGCGTAAAGTTCGAGCGCCCCGTCTTCTCTCGTCAACACTGTATCCCCGTGCGCGCCCGACGCAGTAATGACGTGATGTTGTACAAGAGCCTCGACAAAATATCACCCGTCATATGCAACAAATTGCGACCTAGATACCCGCGCGTGTCGCCAAAGGCGGTCAAGCAGGGCATTTTTCTGGTGGACAACAATGAGGTTTTGGTACCAGGCGAACGTCACCGCTGTATACAGTGCCCAACATACAATTTCTTACCGGTTCGAAATATATTGACTTTGCTTACCCATCAACAAGTTGCAGCGCACGTGAACACAATCACTAGAGTACTGAAACACCACGGTTTGGTGCCGGCGTCGTCCACCATGAACCAGGCAATCGTGTATTACAACGAGCTACTGGCTGTCTATAGATCACAACTACACACGATCCTTCAAGAAAATCAAAGCGCGCGCAGCGACGTCTACTGGTTGGCACTCATGAATGTGTTTAAACGTCTTCAACAAAAGTGCGTCGGTGATGCGGTTCATGCGTCGCGATCCCTACTGCTACGACCTGACAACGCGCGTAGTGCCCGTTGATTGTGATTCGGATCGTGTTGCGAGCAACAGAGTTTTTCGATGACGTGATGAGCTCGCCGAAACATTTCTTTTCGCTCAATGTTCTCGGCTTGAATGAGTGCTTGTGCCTCGTCGTATGTAAACCATTGAAGATCTTTTACTTCCTTGATTTGGTTACGATTCCGCGGATTGATACAAAGGTCATGTGGTCGATGAATATGGATTGCCAGATAGTATATGTGCTTGTACCTAACGTGATTTGACCCGCTGAATGTCTCTTCAAAAGGTTTAATGTCGCGGATCGCGACAATGTGTTTTGGCGAGACCCCCGTCTCTTCTATGAACTCGCGGCATGCACACGCAAAGTCATTTTCGTTGATGTTGCGGCGCCCTTTTGGGAAGCCCCACTCGGTGTCAGCGACGCAACTGGTCGTGTGATTGAGGATATACTCCAAGTTGAAAAACAGCTTTGGTTCTTGATCCGATTTTAAAAAATATCCAGACTTGAGCTGATGGAACTTGCACTTGGCGTCTCTGTATTCTTTTTGATACGATGTACAGTCATCGATTTGCCAGAGTTGCTTCCATAAGGCGTCGAACGTTTCGGTCATGATCTTGCTCCGTTCAATCTCGGTCATGTTTGCAAAAAGCTTCATGATGTAATTCCTGTTCTCATTGCCATACTTGCCGCGCACGAATTCGACGTAGCTGAGCGAGTCTTTGCGCTGCACGAGCAAGTACCTGGGCGAGACGCGACACACGCCTTGCTCATCCGCCGACGTGTGTAGTCGAAAGCATATCATTCCATAGGAAGTAATAGGGTGGTTGCAATTTTTGTATATGTGTCCCAGATTGCCACAATTGCAACACATGATGTCGCGACGGTTGTTGTAGGATACGGCACTTCGCGCGTGGTGGTGATGGGGTTGTCCGATCGCGCGGGGCAGTTTTGACACGATTGAAGTTACAATGACGTCTGTTGCCGGTGTCATGTTTCGTTTCTCATACTAATGAACGGCATATTCTTATACTGCGACAAGCGCAGCGACGGGTACATCTGATGCCACATGTCGCTCTGTGCGCACGCACACATGCGGCATCCCTGGATTGTACGACGCATGTACGACAGTGGTTGACGTCAATGCCACGCGCATATATAACGTTGTCCAGAGCTCTGACCATTTTCGTCGTCATTGTCTTTCAGTAACATCACTCGCGACCATGGCCAGTGACAGCGACATCGTCGGTACCAAAGACCAAAAAGTCCTCGATCGCGATGAGCTTCGCGTGATTGTGCTCAAGCGCAAAAGCGCCGAGTTGGAGGAAAAGGCTGATGCATCGGCCACACGGTTGCGCATGCTGCGCAAGCAGCAAGAGCAAATCGCCGAGAAGGACAAGGGCCTTGACCAGCAGCTAGAGATCCTCAAGAAGCAAAAGCAAGATGTGGCGGAGGAGCTGGTAGAGGTGTCCAAGCAAGCTTCGATGGCGTATGAAGAGTGGGAGAAGCAAGAGAAGCGACTCAACGAACAGAGGCCCGCGATTGAACGTATCATACAACGCATTAGCTTTCCGGCGGCTGATTCGGCAGCGAAATATTAGTTGTTGTCGATTCCTCGGCTGCCGCGGTCGTCGGCCTACTACTGTTATCGCTGGCATCTCGCATGTGCCTAGACACTTGTTGTTGAAACGACACAACTCTGTAACGAATGGGCTGTGGTGCAACCGATGCGATTGAAAGCGCTCTCGAGCTTTGCCCTCGCGTGACCACCGACTGGGACTCAAAGTTGTGCAGCGTGTTGCGCGCTTGAATGTCGCGGAGAACGATTTCTAGAATATCTTCGCCATATAAGGCGGTCTCGACGTCGCCGAAGCGGCGACGAAACGCAGCCACAACAAATATGGATGGTGTCGGCTCGATCGTGGATATGGCGTTCATCTCGGTTCGCACTCGGTCGATGAATGTCTTGGCAGGGTCGCGCAGATCATCGCGCATCGCCAAACACGAATCTAAATCACGAATGATGTTGTGATACCTAGAAGTGGTCATGGAATACTGTTCCGCCTTTTCTACGGGTTCAAGTTGTCGAATGAGGGCGGCCAAGACTGCACTAACGAGCGCACCGGACGCTGCAACATATTTGATTTTCGTGCCTTCGAATGTATTGCTTGCAAATAGCGTGCCCGATGTCACCGTGCTAAGGATGATGATTGGAAAGGACAGGATGTTGTACACCAAACGATACAAATAACACGAACCGCTCTGTAACCACATGTGCACAAAGCACTGCGACTTCCATTTGCGCAACATTTCAACATCGGAATCTCGCCAATGCTCTGGCATGCTGCCTCTGTGACTCACTCTCCCAGTGGCGACGATAAAATTATCCGACCAGGAGGCTTTTTATGTGCGGCTACTTCAACCGGAACAAGTAAAGTTATGAAAAACTCTATTCACGAAGATCGAACTCAAAGCAATCCTCAATTACTACTCGATTTGGATGAAGACGGGGATGGAGAAGATGCCAAGAGGACGTCCGCGGTCTTTGATACGACAAGCAGCGGCGGTACCGCATCTAGTGCTGAAAAAATCAAAGTTTTTGTGCCGGACACCGGGCCACTTAGCCAAAACGTACGGAAAGCTTTAAGGCATCGGAAGAACAAAAGGTTCGTGGCATGTGAAACCATAGAACACAACGGATTGAACATCCTTACTATTGAAGATGGCGAAACTCATAAACGATATTTACAATCGATTTGCACTGATGATAGAACAACATGTGTTTTATTGGTGGGTTTGCATTCGCATAGTTCTCTCATATTCCAAGCCAGTCGCATGATGTTTAGTAGCGACGTCCTTTTTGCTAGCAAGAACTTGCGCATAGATGTGCAAGAATTGGTTTTTCGAATGATCAGGTTGCTAAAATACATGCGCGCTTGTCAGCATAGCAAGGTCTTGCGGGATATCCTCCCAGCACATATTATTTCAAGGCTACGGCAGGGGGTTCACAGCATGTACAAAAAGCATGATAATGTTGCAGTGTTGTTTTCGGATATCGTTGGTTACACAGACATGGCCGGCACATGGTCTCCGCACATCGTGTTATCCATGCTGCACAACATGTTTGCAACCTTTGATACCATTTGCCTAAAGTACGATGTTTTCAAAGTTGAAACGATTGGGGATAGTTACATGGCATGTGTCGAGTACAAGGAAACCAGTGCCGTCAGGGCGATTTTTCAGACAGCTTTAGAAATGATGCGGTATGTAGAAACACATATGCGCGATGCTTTCCCTTCTCAAGTACGAATTCGCATCGGGATCCACAGCGGTCCGGCGTACAGCGGAGTTGTTGGTTTGATACGGCCAAGGTTTTGTTATTTTGGAGACACTGTGAACACGGCCAGTCGCATGGAAAGCACGGCCGACACGGGCGGCATTCAGATCTCTGACGCATTTTACAATGACCTCTTGTGCAGTGTCGGGACTGTCGATGAGATTGCCAAGCAGCTTAACATACAATTAGTACAGGGCCAGAAAAAAATAAAGGGGAAAGGTGACATGGTTGTGCACACTGTTGTTCAATCGCTCAATGAAACACCGTCATCAACACAGTGATGTTGTCTGCGCTACCCTTGTCGTATGCCGCCCGAATCAAGCCAGCAAGCACCGCGTGTAAGTTGTGTCCATGTTGCTGGCGTAACGTCGCGACCTGTGCATCCGCGGCTTCCTCGTTAAAGACATCCCACAGGCCGTCGCTGGCGATGAGTATGTA
>JACCDX011007938.1_pt1 | contig 12887 bp, 11 predicted proteins | sample 7449681 | NCBI WGS metagenome assembly JACCDX01 (sample SAMN15323450, study PRJNA562643) | freshwater metagenome | isolation source: river surface water | place: USA:Blue River Watershed | collected 2017-08-18
CGACCTTGGCCACGTCTTTGACACGCAAAATTTGCTGCCTGACATCGTCTGCAAATTTCTTAACTTCTGCTGGCGAAAAACCATCGGCCTGAAGCGCATAAATGACGCCATACACGTCGCCAAAATCATCGACAAAGAAAGGGCCCACCACGCCCGAAGGCAATGTGCCTCGCATGTCACCAATTTTTTTACGAACGGTGTACCAGACATTGGCAACTTCGGCTGGCTTGGCGTAATCCTTCACTTGGAAAATGATTTGCGCTTCACCTGGCTTCGAGTAGCTTCGAATTTTGTCTGCAAAAGGAATCTCTTGAAGCGTTCGCTCCAATTTGTCAGTCACCTGCTCTGCCACTTGTTGTGCAGTAGCGCCAGGCCAATAGGCTCTGACGACCATGACACGAAATGTAAAAGGCGGGTCTTCGTCCTGACCCAAATTGAAAAAGGCAAAGACGCCAAAAAGCATCAAGACCAACATGAGGTATCGGGTAAGCGCAGGATGATCCAACGCCCATTTAGACAGGTTAAAACCTGCTTTGGGTTCTGTGAGCATGATTTACTTGGCCTGACTGGATGTTGCTGCGTTGGCGTTGTAGACGGACACCTTCTGGCCGGGAGACAAAACATGCACACCCGTACTTACAATTTGTTGGCCCGGCTTGAGTCCAGAAGCAATGACCACCTCGTTGCCATCGGCTGTTGCGACTTGAACAGTTTGGGATGCCACCGTGGATGTTTGCGGATCAAACAACCAAACCGCCGTTTGGGCACCCTCTTGGCGAAGTGCGTTGGTTGGAACTTTGATGACATCGGACTGGCTTCCAGCCAACTGTGGGGCATGGACATTGAGGGTCACGCCCAATGGCAAGGATTCCGCTTTGACCAGCCCCAATTTGACTGTAAAAGTTCGTGTTACGGGATCGGCACTGGCCCCAATTTCACGCACTTGGCCTTGTACCACTTGGTTGGTGTTGCCGACACTGGCAGACATTTTTTGCCCTAACTTCAAGCGCCCCACAACATGTTCAGGAACTGCAAAAACAGCATCGCGCGGTCCTTCTTGCGCCAACCTCAGGACGGGTTGCCCTGCTGACACCACCTGACCCGGCTCTGCCTCGACACCCGTAATGACGCCTGCTGTGGGCGCAGTCAATTTAGTGTAGAGAGCCTGGTTACCTAGCGTTTGGGCTTGAGCCATGGCTTGATCAAGCGTGGCCTGCGCTGCCTTTAAAACAGCAGAGCGTCTTTCTAGTTCTGCGGCACTGATAAAGTTCTGAGCCAAGAGTGCTTCGTAGCGTTTGAAATCAGCTGCTGCCAAGTCTCTTTGTGAACGAGCGCCTATCACTTGCGCCTGCGCGGCTTGAGCGGCTAAAGCGTAATCTTGTGCATCGACTTCTGCCAGAACTTGTCCTGCTTGAACGCGTTGACCGACTTCAACTTGCCTGACCAAAATTTTGCCACCCACTCTAAAACCGAGGCGAGCTTCCAACCTGGCCCGCACCTCTGCTGCATATTCGCCCTGCACATTCAAATCAGAAGCACCCACGGTCATGAGCTTCACTGCACGTATTGGCTCAGGTGAATTCTGTTTTGGCGAGCAAGCTGTAAGGCCTAGTGACGCACAAATTACTGCTAAGGAGGCCAAGGAATTTTTGAAAATGGGGTTCAAATGTGAAACTCTTTGTGAAACGCCCGACAAGGGCTTACCGTTAATCGGCAAAAAAGGCTGATGCATGCGGAAATCCAAATTAATGACTGACTGGTTAGTAATCTAGGGTAATCCATGAGACTTGTCAAGCGAAAATACAGGCCATCATGGACAAACAACCCACAGTGATTGAAAAATCCGAAGTACTTCCAGTAACGCATCCGGAAAATTTTCCGGTGGCCTCCTGGTTGTGCCCACCCCATTTACGCCCTGCCATAGCCGCCATCTATGCATTTGCCAGGGCTGCCGATGACATTGCCGATGAAGGCGTGCAAGATGCGGTGGAAAGGCTAGATCAGTTACGTGGGTTTCGTCAGGAACTATTGAACGGCCCTACGCCCCAGGGTCTGCATCCTGAAATTTTTGTCCCTTTGCACCAGGTGATCCAAAGTTTCAATTTACCAACCCAGTATTTGGACGATTTGCTTAAGGCTTTTGAACAAGATGTGCAAGCAACAGCGCAAGCCATCCAACCACAAAATATTGAAGCTTTATTGGCGTATTGCAAGTTGTCCGCCAACCCAGTGGGTCGCCTGCTACTGCATCTTTACGGCGTGAACGACAACCTAGCCCTCATTCGAAGTGATGCCATTTGCAGTGCTCTGCAACTGATTAATTTCTGGCAGGACTTGAGTGAAGACATTCCCAGAGGCAGGTTTTATGTCCCTCAAGATTTACAAAAATCTTTGGCTGATGCAGCGCTTGTCCAGAAACTATGCCGACATGCCCGCGAGCTCATGTTGTCTGGCGCACCCCTTGTCCATCAAATACCGGGGCGTGCAGGTTGGGAACTGCGAGCAGTTGTTCAGGGCGGGCTGCGAGTTTTAGAAAAGGTTGAAAAACTTGGACCATTGGCCTTTGTTCAAAGACCCACTTTAAAAGCATGGGATGGGCCCGTTCTTTTGTGGCGCGCCCTCTGGATGTAGACGAGAGAGTGGGACAATCTAGCACCATGACACCCCAAGAATACGTTCAACAAAAAGCAGCCAACTCTGGCAGCAGTTTTTATTACGCCTTTTTGTTTTTGCCCGCCAACAGACGCGCCGCTATCACGGCCTTTTACGCCTTCTGCCGTGAAGTTGACGATGTGGTCGATGAAATCTCTGACCCCAGTGTGGCCCAAAGCACCTTGGCTTGGTGGCAAAACGAGGTCAACCAATCTTTTACAGGATCACCTTCGCACCCCGTTATGAAAGCGCTGATGATTCATGCCAACGACTATGGCATTGAGGCTCGGCACTTACTGGCCGTGATTGAAGGTTGCCAAATGGACCTGACTCAAACACGTTATTTAGACTACCCTGGCCTTAAGCGCTATTGCCATTTGGTAGCAGGCATCGTGGGAGAAGTTGCCGCTAAGATTTTTGGCCAAAGCGACCCACTCACAACGCAATACGCACACACCTTGGGCTTGGCCTTTCAACTGACCAATATCTTGCGCGATGTAGGCGAGGATGCCATGCGCGGTCGAATTTATTTGCCCATTGATGAGCTGAAACAATTTGATGTGAAAGCGCAAGATCTGTTGCAGCGTCAGTACTCTGATAAGTTCACGGCTCTCATGAAATTTCAAGCGGCTCGCGCGCATGCACTTTACGAAGAAGCATTTGCCTTGCTGCCTGCAGCGGACAAACAAGCTCAAAAACCTGGCCTCATGATGGCCAGCATTTACCGAACCTTGTTGCGAGAAATTGAAGCAGACAACTTCCAAGTGCTGCACCAACGGGTTTCACTGACACCACTGCGCAAACTTTGGTTGGCATGGAAAGTCCAAGCTCTTGGACGGCTCTAAGGCCTCATGTGGCAGTGACTTACAACGCTCCGAAAAAAATTGCAGTGATTGGCGCAGGCTGGGCTGGTCTTAGCGCAGCCATTTGCGCAACCCAAGCGGGCCATCAGGTCACCTTGTATGAAGCAAGTCGTCATTGGGGCGGGCGGGCACGAAGCCTGGTTGTGCAGGGTCAGAAGAATTTGACTCTGGACAACGGTCAACATATTTTGATTGGCGCATACCATCAGTCTTTGCGCATAATGACGACGGTTGGCATCCAAGAAGAGTCCGTACTTTGGCGTTTGCCCCTGCAATTGATCAAGCCCGACGGAACGGGCTTGTCTTTGAAGCATTTACCATTCCCGCTGAATTTAGTTTGGGGTATTGCAACCGCTAAGGGTTGGCGCTGGATTGACAAGTGGTGTCTGGTGCAAAAAGCTTTTGAATGGCAACGTCAAAATTTCACATGCGCTGCCCACTTGAGTGTGGCCGATGTGTGCAAAGGGTTGACCCCAACCCTTTTTGAAGATTTGATTGAACCCCTGTGTGTGGCAGCTCTCAACACGCCCGCCAACGAAGCAAGTGGTGATATTTTTTTAAGGGTCATGAAAGATGCCTTGCTTGGACCTTCAGGCAGCGCTGACCTGCTGCTTCCAAGGAAAGATTTAGGTCAAGTTTTTCCAAATGCCGCCATTCGGTGGCTCGAAGAAAAAAATGTGGCATGCAACATCGGTGTTCGTGTTGAAAGCTTAACTTGGCAACCAAACAGCAAACTTCAGTGGCAAATCAATGCCGACACATTTGACCATGTGGTGGTGGCCACAACCGCCAATGAAGCAGCACGCTTGATCGCGCCATTTAATTCAGCATGGTCCGACCAAACACAAAAACTTGAGCACGCGGCCATTGCCACTGTTTACATTCAAGCACCTGAAAGTTTTCAACTGCCACACCCCATGATGGCTTTGATTTCTAACAAGCAAGTACCTGCGCAATTCGTCTTTGACCGTGGCTTGATGTGTCCGCAAGCGCATACCCCAGGCTTGTTAGCTTTTGTGGCCAGTGCTGTGCAAGAGAGCAAAGAAATTCTTGAAGCGCAAATCATGCAACAGGCCAAAGATTTGCTTAGAACATTAGGCCGCGCCAACCATGAAATAGACAGCCTTGAGCTTATGCAAACTGTGGTGGAAAAGCGAGCGACCTTTGCATGCACACCCAATTTAGACAGGCCAGGAAACAATCCTTACCCTGGCTTGAGTGTGTGTGGCGACTACATTGAGGGCCCCTACCCTGCAACCCTAGAAGGGGCCGTCATGTCGGGCATTCAAGCCATTTTGCGCGCTTGAGAAAACGTTGGCCGTGCCACACAGGTTTCCAACCACGCCTTGACGTGAGGAAATTCGGACATGAGAAGCTCTGAAATTTTAGCCCAAACCAACACACTGGCCACACACAAATCAGCCACCGTAAAACGGTTGGCTGACAAATAATTGGACCCAGAATTTGATTGTGCGATTAAATGCCCTTCCAGAACACGGCAAGGCACACGCAATCTTTGTTCAGCAGCATCTGCAAGGTCTGGCTTACGTTGATCGGCAGGCATGACCATGCGATGCATCAAGACTGTGAGAGCATCTTTTTCAACCTCAGTCACGGTCCAGAAACTCCAGCGAAGCGCATCAGCTTCCTCTTGAGGTGTGGCAGGCGTAATGGTTTGTCCATCTGCCTTGCCATGAACCTTGGCCAAATAAAGCGTGCACGCCATGCTTTCCCACACGGTGACTTTGCCTTCTGCGCGTGTGTCTTCCAAAACAGGAATGTGGCCGTTGGGATTGAGCGCCAAAAATTCGGGTGTACGGGTTGTGCCGCCTTGATAGTGAATGGGTGAATGTTCAAAGGAAAGACCCAACTCAAGGGCGGCCCACAGTGGACGACTAGCCCGAGAAGCACCAATGCCATAAATTTTTAAACTCATTTTTATCTCCTGAAAAAGTTCAAACTAATTGGGCCAAGCGTTGCACAATTGTTTTAAATCCAAAACTGTGAATGGTGCTGGGTGCGTATCGTGTGACCACTTTTTTTCTTCGCGATTGACCCAAACAGATTGCATGCCAGCACGCTGAGACGCCAAGACATCCAAATGCGGATCGTCACCAATGTGCAATACCTCTTCTGGCAAAACGCCAAGGGCTTCAGCGCCGGCATGAAACATTTTGGGATCAGGTTTGCCAACTCCCAAGCTGATGGGATTGAAAGCCGCAGCAAAATAATGGCCAAGACCCACTTTGTGAATATCGGCATTGCCATTGGACAAAGCCACCATCGGATATTTGGACTTCAAAAAATCTAGCGCTGGCAGTGCATCCTCATAAAAAGTGACTTCTTGCCTGGCTTCAAAAAAAACTTCAAAAGCAGGCTCTGCCAAATTAGGATCCTCGCCTGCTCTTTGCAACAAAACGCGAATGGCCTCGCGCCTGAGTGCCGATAAATCATTGCCTAGATCGGGACGCAAGGCGGGCATTTCCTCTCGAATCTTCCTTTGGTAGCCAGGTATGGCGCACAAGGGCACGGTTTGGGGCGCTTTTTGGGCCAGCCAGGCAGCTAGTTTTTCCTCGGCGCGACCAATCGTGGGCCAAACGGGCCACAAAGTGTCGTCCAAATCTAGGGAGATTGCCTTAATTTTTAAAAAATCGATCATGGTGAGAGAGAATAACGCATGGCTTTTCAAAAAGAACCCCCCTTCAAACACGGACAAAGTGCCAAAACTGGTGTGCTTTATTGCAACCTAGGCACCCCAGACGAACCCACAGCGCCGGCATTGCGTCGCTATTTGGCCCAATTTTTGGGCGACTCCCGCGTCGTTGAAATTCCAAAGGCCGTTTGGTGGCTCATTCTTCACGGCATCATCTTACGGGTTCGACCCGCCAAGTCAGCGGCCAAGTACGCTAGCATTTGGACCGAAGAAGGATCTCCCTTGCGAGTATGGACTGAAAAACAAGCCAAGGGACTTGAATCGGTATTGAACGACAGGGGGCATCATGTGGCGGTGAAGTACGCCATGACCTACGGCTCTCCAAGCATTGAGTCTCAAATTGATGCTTTGAAATCGGAAGGTGCAACGCGCATCCTGTTGCTGCCCGCTTACCCTCAATACAGCGGCACCACCACAGCGCCAGTTTTTGATGCGGCGCATCGTTGGAGTTTGAAGACAAGAAATTTGCCTGAGTTTCGGTTTGTCAATCATTACCATGATGATGCAGGCTACATCGGCGCGCTGGCCCATCGCATCCAAAAAAATTGGGATCAAAATGGGCAGGCAGAAAAATTAGTCATGAGCTTTCATGGCGTGCCTGAGCGCACACTCCAATTAGGCGACCCCTACCACTGTGAATGTTACAAAACAGGTCGATTGTTGGCTGAAAAATTGGGCCTGCGCAAAGATCAATACATGGTGACTTTTCAGTCAAGGTTTGGCAAAGCCAAATGGCTCGAACCCTATACCGAACCCACCCTGATTGCATTGGCCCAAAGTGGCACCCAAAGTGTCGATGTGGTGTGTCCAGGATTTACAGGCGACTGCCTTGAAACGCTTGAAGAAATCAGCATGGAGGGGCGCGAAGCCTTCTTGCATGCAGGTGGTAAAACCTTCAATTACATTCCGTGTTTGAATGATGAACCGATGTGGGTAGATGCTTTGGCCGACATTGCGGCAAATCACATGCAAGGCTGGCCAACCCTGCATACTCAAGTGGCAAATGCTCAAGTAGACAACGCCAAGTCTAGAGAGTCGGCCTTGGCTTTGGGCGCCAAAGATTAAGCGATACCCATCTAGGTTTTGAGCCTTCTGGCAGCGACCAGATGTTGCCTCAATTGCTGAGGGTTTTCAAATCGAATGCCGGTCCACCCATGGGCTTCTGCTGCATCCACATTGTGTTGAACGTCGTCGATGAACAAGGTGTCTTTGCCTGACACCTTGAACTGAGTGTTGGCCATCTGAAAAATCTGGGGACTGGGTTTGATGAGCTGAATGCGCGCTGAAAATAGGCCATCAGAAAAGTACTCAAAAAAAACATACTCTCGTTCTAAATAGTCGGCATAACTTGCAGGCATATTGGAGAGAAAAAACAAGTCGTGACCTGCAGCTTTCAACTCTGAAAGAAGATCCACAGTCCCTTTCAAGGGCGCCAGATGTTGGGGAATACTTTCGATCAAGCTTGTCATTTCTGCTTTGCTGACGCCCACTCTGTTGGCAATTTTGAATGCCAAGTCGTCTGGCTCAATCAAGCCCAAATCAAATTGCGCCCAATGACTTTGGGGCTTGAAGCTTTCAAAGATGAGATCCGCCATCGTTTTGGCGGAAGCTTCGTCCGTGACCCGATGCGGCCAAACTTGTTGTAACAATTTTGTGGGTTGCCAATTTAAAAGCACACCGCCCAAATCAAATACCAATGCCATGAGCGCCTTCTGGAAATGAACCTCGCACCCAGTTTGAGGGTGGAAATAGGGTCATTATCGCGGCGTGTTATCAATTTTAAAAGAATACTATTTAGCTACTACAATTAAACGCGTGCACTTGGGGCTTGACTCAATTCAGCTGATTTGGCTTCGATGCCATAATAAAGTTACTCACAACTGTTAGTTTTACTGCTACATTTTTACAAATACAAAAGAATATATAGGCACGCATCGCTATGTATTTTTGCGTTGATAAGCGTCGTACCGCTTTATTCCAACGCAAAAAATCCTGATTTTGGCTTGGTTGCACAGCCGCAAGTTTTTTCTCAATCCCCCGCTTTTCTGCACCTTCTCTGGAAGAAGGTGGTGCTCGAACATCCACAGATCCTGATTCAACTTCAAGGTTTGAAGTCTGCTGGATTTGACATTGAGGGTTCTCAGCAAGCGTTCTACCCAACGCCCTCTATGTCAGTAGAACGAGCACAATCAAATAGCGGCATCGATCCCGCCTATGCTGGTTCACCACAAGTGGCCATTTTCAAGCTACAACAACCACTCTGGACGGGTGGCCGCTTAAGCGCACAACTCAACAAAAATCTCGCCAACCAAGACATCGAACTGGCCAAGTTGCTAGAGACTCAACAGAGCCTGGCTGTGAAGACTTTGCAAGCCTGGGTAGAAGTTGTTAGCGCTCAAAGGCAGCAAATCGTTCTCCTCCATACCAGAAGCCAACTCGAACATTTAGAAGCCAAGATTGAGCGGCGCGCAGAGCAAGGCATGTCGCCACAAAGTGACGTCAAGCTCTCAAGACTTCGGGTGTCGATGGTCAACCAAATCTTGAAACAAACAAAAATACAAGAAGATCTGGCCTGGTTCAAATTAAAGCAATGGGTCCCGGAGGCCCTGTCACTCAGTCAGCCAAGCATCGAGCACCCAGAACCTTGGCCTGAATTAACAGCTCACTTACTCAACGACGACAACATCGATTGGGAATTACTGAGCACTCGTCAATCGCCGACTGCATTGCGATTACAGGGCCAATTGCGACTGCAGGAATTTGAGCTTCAAGAAAAGCGGGCTGCCTACCAGCCAGAAATTTACTTGCGCTTCGAGCACCAACGCGGCAATTACGCTTATGCCAATACCCCCAATGTCAATCGACTCTTGATTGGCATGACCGCCTCTACAGGCGCAGGATTGAGCTTACAAAGTGAAGTGGCCAGCCTGCTGGCCAAACACGGCAGTGCCCAGCATGAAATTGCCTTAGCCCAACGTCTACTCAGCGAATCGGTGCAATCCGATGTTTTTAATCTCGTTGCAAGGCAAAGCAAGGCCGAAACTTTGCAGCTGAATTTAGAGTCTATGCAAGAAATTCAAAATGCTTGGCTTCGGCAGTTTGACAGCGGCCGAAAAACTTGGATTGAAGTCATGAATGCTGCGCAAGAAACGATGCAAGGTCAATTGGCCCTCGTTGAAAACGACACCGCCATGCAACTCAGCTATTGGCGCTTACAAATTTTTGCATTTGGTGTTGCTCGTTGGGCTGCGCCATGAAGGACACAAGCACATTGGGCACCACCCTCCCCGCTGTTCTTCGCTTGGCACAGTTGCAACGTCAAAGCATTGACAAGCCAGCCCTTGAGACGTGTTTGGCAAGCATCGACACAGCTGCACTGCGTATTGAGCAATCTCTGAAAACGCTCAAAAATCAAATGCAGTGGACTGGCCTTCAAAAGTTTCAAGGTTCTAACTTAGACCCTTCTTACTTACCATGCTTGGCCATTTCAAAACAAGGGGAATGCTTTGTTTTGAAAAGCTTCAATGCGCAATCAGTGTGGGTCATGGAGGGGGCTGATGGCGAATCAAGCACAAGCAGTCTGCGTTCATTTGAATTATTCAAACTTGATTTTCGAACACCTTTTGATCGATCTGCCAGTCCTGTGTGGCGCTTCATCAAATTTGAGTTTTATCAACACAAACGACTTTTGACAGATGCCTGCATCAGTGGTTTGATGCTCAACTTACTGGCATTGGTCATCTCTTTTTACAGCATGCATGTCTATGACCGTGTTGTTCCCACAGGCGCTAGCGCAACACTGTGGGTCTTGAGCGTGGGAGCCGTGGGTGCTGTACTTTTTGAATGGCTCACACGCGCCATTCGATCGGATCTTCACGAAAAAATCATTTCACAAATTGACCAGCGCTTGGGGCGCGAAGTGTTTCTTCGCTTTTTAAACATTCGTTTAGACACATTACCTCAAAGCGTAGGCAGCCTGGCTGGCCAGTTGAAAGCCTACGAAAGTGTGAGAAGTTTCTTGAGCAACACCGCAACGCAAATGCTCATTGACGCACCATTTGCCATCATTTTCTTTTTGATTGTTGCCAGCATTGCCGGGTGGATCGTTGTGGTGCCCTTGATTTTTTTAGTGATTTCAATTTGGATTGGTCTGAAAAGTATTCACGAAATTGAAGCGCGCAGCCACCTGGCTGCCATGGCCAGCATGCGCAAAACGGGCTTGTTGGTGAAGTCGATTGAAGGTGCAGAAACTCTCAGATCAGGACAAGGCGGCTGGCGTCAGTTGAGTCTTTGGCAAAACCTGTCAGAGCTTGCCCGAACGGAAGAGTTTCGTCTGAAAAAAATCAGTGAGTCAGCTCAACACAGCATTCAGGCCTTTCAGCAAATGGCCTACATTGGCATGGTGGCAATTGGCGCCTTGATGATCAGTCAAGGCCAATTGAGCATGGGCAGTCTCATTGCATGCACCATTTTGTCGGGCCGAATTTTGCAACCCGTGGCCGCGCTGCCAAGCCAATTGATTCACTGGGGTTACTGCAAATCGGCGCTCAAAGGTCTTGATCAAATATGGCAACTCCCTGACGACCACCACGCCCCACACCCCATCGTGTTGCAAAACATCCAAGGCGCATACCGCTTAGAAGAAGTTGCCTACAGCTACAACACCCAGCCGGCACTCAAAGTGCCGCAACTGCAAATTCAGCATGGCGAAAAAATTGGGGTTTTGGGCCCCATCGGATCGGGCAAGACCACCCTCCTTCGTTTGCTCAGTGGCATGTACAAACCCCAAAAAGGTGAAATCACCTTAGACGGCGTCGCGCTCACTCATATCGCCAAACCTTTGCTCTCAGAGCAGTTAGGCTATTTGCAACAAGAGGGGCGGTTGTTTGAAGGCACCCTTCGGGACAACCTATTGGTAGGCATCCTAGACCCAGGCGATGAAGTTTTAAAAGGTGCGTCAATCCAAACCGGACTTCATCACGCCATCATTGCACAACACCCTATGGGCTTTGATCTGCCCATTTTTGAAGGGGGTCAAGGTCTGTCGGGCGGACAACGCCAGTTGGTTAATTTAACTCGCGTATTTCTCAGACGACCTCGTATTTGGCTTTTGGACGAGCCCACCGCATCCTTGGACAGAAACTTGTCAGACCACGTCACCAAGGCTCTGCAACAAGCTTTGAGACCCCAAGACACACTTGTGTTGGTGACGCACAAGCCAGAAATGTTGACCTTGGTTGACCGATTGGTGGTCATTGCCAATCATCAAATTGTGTTGGACGGCCCCAAAGAGCAAGTTATCCAAAAGCTTCAAGCATGACCTTCACACATCTTTGGGCCTGTGCCCGCGAACAAATGACAGCGATACGTCTATTAGCGATCGGCCTTTTGTTATTTGCCACCTGGTCGACCCAATCCGAGATGGACCAAACCGTTCGCAGTACCGGTCAAGTGATTGCAATTGCCAGAAATCAAATTATTCAAGCGGCCGATGGCGGCGTATTGACCCAACTCTTGGTCTCAGAAGGGCAAAGCGTTCAAGCTGGGCAAGTGGTTGCCAAATTAGAAACGACACGATCGGAAGCGGGTTTTCAAGAAATTCAAGCCAAGCTAACAGCCTTACAAGCAGCTCACATGCGCGCAAAAGCAGAGTCAAGCGGCGAGCCTTTGACCTTTGATGCCAAGTTTGATGGACGTGGTCAGTTCAAATTAGCCCAAGAACAAATTTACAAACAAAAAAAACAAAGTTTGAGCGAGGATTTGGCGCTTTTAAATTCAAGCTTAGCGCTATCAGAAGAAGAATTGCGCATCAGCCAATCGCTCTTTAAATCGGGTGACCTCAGCCAAATTGAGCTGATGAAATCGCAACGCCAGGTTCATGAAAGCCAAGGGCGAGTCTTGAGTGTGAAGAACAAATACCTGCAAGATGCCAAACAAGAACTGGGGCGATTAGAAGAAGAAATTTCGACGCATCAATTCAAACTGAATGAGCGACAAAGCTTGCTTGACCACAGTGTGCTGACCACCCCCGTCGCAGGCATTGTCAAAGTTATCCGAGTCAATACGGTTGGAGGCGTTTTGCGTTCAGGCGATGAACTGATGCAAATCTCACCCACAGAAAGTGGTCAAGTGATTGAGGCCAAGATCAATCCAAGTGACATTGGCGACCTCAAATTGGGTTTGCCGGTTTTCATCAAATTGGACGCATTTGACTTCAGTGTGTACGGCATGTTGAACGGCAAATTAAGCCACATCAGCTCTGACACCCTGACAGAGTCGGGGCCTAGCGGTTCGGTACAAACCTATTACCGCATTCAAGTTGAATTAGCGCCCCTACAAGCCTCACATCGAATCAAACCAAGTGACCTGAAACCAGGCATGACGGCTTCATTGGACGTAAGAACACGTTCTCGGTCGGTTTGGAAATACCTGACCCAACCCATTCAAAAAGCCTTTTCCGGGGCGCTTCACGAGCGTTAGTCCATCATGAATTTAACCGCACTTCAACTTCAAACTTTATTACCTGACGGTAGTGAACGTACTGTCCGATTGAGCAATTTGATCGGGCCCATGGATGGCTTCAATCTGATCAATGCACCCTTGGTCGTCAAATCAGAAATGGGGGCGCAATACAAAATATTGAATATCGAAACAGGTGC
>JACCDX010651563.1_pt1 | contig 12885 bp, 14 predicted proteins | sample 7449681 | NCBI WGS metagenome assembly JACCDX01 (sample SAMN15323450, study PRJNA562643) | freshwater metagenome | isolation source: river surface water | place: USA:Blue River Watershed | collected 2017-08-18
ATACAAGCCAACGATGTATGTGCTCTCAAGCAAATCAAAAGAGCGCTCAGAGTGGAAAACACTAGACGGCCGCGAAGCATATCCAATTCAGTTTGATTCTATTCGTGATTGTAAAGATTTCATCTCTCGATACGACGAAGTAGACAATTTTGAGATCTTTGGTAATTCAAGTTATACTGCTCAGTTCATCAGTGACTATTATCCAGGCGAGATCACATTCGATCCTGACTTGATTCGTATCTACACTATCGACATCGAAACTGCTACTGAAGAAGGTTTCCCGAACATCCAGCAGGCAAATGAAGAAGTTCTGCTCATCTCTATTCAAGACAACAAGACAAAGCATATCACCACGTTTGGTAGCCGTCCTATCTCGACCGTGAAACGTCGATTTACCGAGTACGTAGAGTGCAAGAATGAATTTGAGTTGTTCTCTAAATTCCTGGATCGTTGGGAGCGTGTGAATCCTGACATCGTAACTGGATGGAATATTGACTTCTTTGATATTCCATATCTTGTTCGTCGAATCGAGCGCGTATTACCAGAGGGATCTGCCAAGCGTCTTTCACCATGGATGCTAATGAACGAGCGCACTGTTGACATGTATGGCTCTGAGAATATCACTTACGATATTCCAGGACTTGCTATTGTTGACTATCTGAATCTCTATAAGAAATATACCTACACAAACCAAGAATCGTATAAACTTGATCATATTGCATTCGTTGAACTTGGTATTAACAAGGTTGATCATAGCGAATATTCTTCGTTCAAAGAGTTTTATACAAAAGATTGGGATAAGTTTGTAAAGTATAACATTCGAGACGTTGATATCGTTGACCAACTTGAAGATAAGATGAAGCTTATTCAGCTTCTGTTGACTATGGCATATACAGCTAAGATCAACTATCAGGAAACGTTCGGTCAAGTACGCATGTGGGATGCAATCATCTACAATCATCTGCGCGCCAAGAAGATCGTTATTCCTCAGAAGAAACATACTGGAAAGTCTGAGGCGTTTGAAGGCGCCTATGTAAAAGATCCTATTGTTGGTCGACATGATTGGGTTGCGTCGTTTGACTTAAACTCTCTGTATCCACACTTGATCATGCAATACAACATCTCTCCAGAAACGATGGTAAAGAACTTTTCCATCACCACATCTGTTGAGAAGCTGTTGCGTGGCGAATTTGATAACTCACATATCAAGGAAATGGATTACTCGATGACGGCCAACGGCTGGTGCTATCGTCGAGATAAGAAAGGATTCTTGCCTGAGTTAATGGAGAAGATGTACACTGACCGCTCTAAGTATAAAAAGATGATGCTTAAAGTGGAACAAGAATACGAACAGACGAAGGATGAGAGTCTTAAGAAAGAGATATCTCGATTGAACAACCTTCAGATGGCGATGAAGATCGCATTGAACAGCGCTTATGGTGCTGTTGGTAACCAATACTTCCGTTACTATGATATTCGCATTGCTGAAGGTATTACGCTGTCTGGCCAATTGAGCATCCGTTGGATCGCCAACAAGCTGAACACCTATATGAATAACCTTCTTAAGACAGAAGATGATTATGTCATCGCGATCGACACCGACTCTGTCTATCTGTCACTACAGCGTCTTGTTGAGAAAGTCTATGGCGTAGATGGCCAAGTGAGTGCTGCAGGAACTAAGATCATCGAGTTCATGGATCGTGTGTGTGATCGTCAGATTCAGCCATATATCAATGAATCATATGCAGAGCTAGCTGATATGATGAATGCATATGCTCAGAAGATGATCATGAAGCGAGAGGTTCTTGCTGATAAAGGAATCTGGGTAGCCAAGAAGCGATATATTCTAAACGTGCACAACTCTGAAGGTGTTCAATATGCAAAACCAAAACTTAAAGTTATGGGCCTCGAAATGGTCAAATCGTCAACACCAATGGTGGTGCGAACTAAGTTCGAACATTTTTTGGCAATCATCTTGCACCGTACTGAAAGTGACTTACAGCAAGCTGTAAAGCAGTATCGTGAAGAGTTTCGTTCTATGAACCCTGAAGATGTTGCGTTCCCTCGTGGAATCAATGATCTTAAGAAGTATACAGATAAGAACACGATCTATGGCAAAGGTACACCTATTCATGTTCGTGGAGCTCTTCTCTATAATATGCTTCTGAAAAAGAACTCACTTGACAAAAAACATCAGCTGATTGTTGAGGGCGATAAGATCAAATTCTTGTACCTTCGTAAGCCTAATAAATTAAATGAGAATGTCATTTCATTTGTAGGATCCCTTCCTAAGGAATTTCATTTACATGAAAACGTAGACTATGATCTTCAATTTGAAAAATCATTCCTCGATCCTCTTCAAATTATTCTTGATGCGATCGATTGGAAGTCAGAAAAGAAAGCAACACTACAGGACTTTTTCTCATGAAAGAATTAACAGAACTTAACGAAGACTTTGATTTTGGCTTCTCCGCCATGAGCGAAGAAGAGCTTAAGGAAACCGAAAAGCAACTTGAACATGCGATCAAGACCCAATCTAGCGAATTAAAAGAAGCTTCTGAACAGGTTATGATCATCGACAAGAAGCTAAAGGGAATCAAAGATATGATCATGCCGCTGTTGAATAACCTGATGGCCAATCCTGAAAAGGAATATATCTATTGGCCAAACAGAACAGAGAAGATTCAACAGTTCATTCAACGATTAGATAAGTACATAAATGATTAACCTACTTGCTCTCGTAAGTGCAATATTCATTTCAGCGGTCGCCGCCTACTATTCGATAGTAGGTTTGGTGGCCATTTTTGCTGGTGCTGCTATTCCTATCATGATTATGGGAAGCGCATTAGAGTTCAGCAAACTTATAGCAGCATCATGGGTGTATCGTAATTGGGAGACCGCCCCTAAGATCATACGATATTATTTAGTGGGTGCCGTCGTTGTCTTGATGTTTATCACGAGTATGGGCATATTTGGTTTCTTATCAAAGGCACATATTGAACAGACTGCGAGCGTAAGCGGTGATGTTATTACTATCAAGAATCTTGAAAGAGAAATAGAAAGTGAAGAAACAAATATTCGTAACAATCAGAGAAGTCTTGATATTCTTGAGCGACTTGTTTCCGAGAGTGACCCAGCAGCTGCTAATGTGGTTCGCAATAAGCAGAAACGGGAACGTGAGGCTATTGCCTCTAATATTCGCGATTCGAGTAGTAAAATTAAGAGCCTCAATAGCGAACTTGCCCCCATGCGAAAGAACGTGGCAAATGTCACAGCTGAGTTTGGACCTATTAAATATATCGCGGATGTTATCTATGGCGAAGAGTCAGAGAAATATCTAGATTCTGCAATTCGTTGGGTTATTATTCTTATTGTTATGGTATTCGATCCTCTTGCGGTTATTCTGTTGATAGCAGCAAATATCGGATTGAAGTCGACTGTGAACCCAACAAAACCAACCAGAAAGAAGAAGGATACTGCATGGTTGGATAAAACTCGCGACTTCTTAGCAAAGAAAAAAGCTGATGTAGTTCGCATCAATCGTAAGTCAATCATGAAAATAGATTAGGAGAAAATCATGTTTAAATTCTTAAAGAAGCTGTTCAGTGCACAAAATACAATTGCACCCAATGAGATGAAAGTGCCAACCGTTGAACCTATTCAACCTACCATCAATCAACCCCCGGTGACAAAAAGCAAGACAAAAGTCAAAACAACAGTAAAACCAAAACAACCTGCTAAGCCGAAACAAACTCCTAAGATTACTTCTACTAAGGCGAAAAAGAAATAGTGTACATCATATGCTGCTTAGTATATAATGTCATAGTTGGTTTAACAATGGAGAAAAGATGAGCAATTTTTTTAAGGACTTGATTAATGATATCAAAGATGAAGATACTACTCTGGCCGCTGACGGCGGTGGTAGTGCTGAGTTCACTGGTTTTGTTGATACTGGCAGCTATATTCTCAACGCTGTTTTCAGTGGTAGCATCTATGGTGGCATACCTAATAACAAAATTACTGCTTTTGCAGGAGAGTCTGCTACTGGTAAAACTTTCTTCGTGCTTGGTGTCCTTAGAGCCTTCCTTGACCAGAACCCCACCGGAGGAGTCGTCTACTACGATACAGAGGCCGCGGTCACAAAAGAAATGATGGAAGAACGTGGTATTGATACTCGACGTGTCATTATCTCTGAACCATCTACTATTCAGGGATTTCGTCATCACGCTCTAAAGACAATTGAGGCATATGAAAAGACGCCTAAGGACAAGCGTCCGCCGATGATGTTTGTTCTTGACTCTCTTGGCATGTTGTCAACTACTAAAGAGATGGAAGATACTGCTGAAGGTAAAGAGACTCGTGATATGACGAAGGCTCAGGTCATTAAAGCAACATTCCGTGTTCTTACACTTAAGCTTGCACGTGCTAAGATCCCGATGTTGGTTACTAATCACGTCTATGCAGCAGTTGGTTCTTACGTGCCAATGAATGAGATCGCTGGTGGTTCTGGTCTTAAGTATGCTGCATCAACGATCGCTATGCTTTCGAAGAAGAAAGATAAAGATGGTACTGATGTTATCGGTAATATCATTCGTGTGAAGATGTATAAGTCTCGTATGTCTAAAGAGAATGGTCAGGTTGAAGTCAAACTGTCTTATTCTAAAGGCCTTGACAAATACTACGGTCTTCTTGATCTTGCAGAGAAATATGAGATCATCAAGAAAGTATCTACACGATATGAACTTCCCGATGGCACTAAAGTGTTTGGTAAGAATATCAACGAAAATCCTGAAAAGTACTTCACGGCTGATATTTTAACACAGTTGGATGAAGCAGCAAAGAAGGAATTTAGTTATGGTGGAGCATCATCGACAGATGATGAACAAGATGAATCGGTGGATATGGAACAAGAAGGAATTGAATGATTGAAAATACGATTCTAAGTAATCTTATTTCGAATGAGGAATATGGCCGAAAGGCCTTTCCTTATTTGAAGCCTGAATATTTTGCTGATGGTGATCAGAAGGTTATTTTTAATCTGATCGACAGTTATGTAAAGAAGTACAATAAGTTCCCAAATAAAGAAGCACTGAGTGTTGATCTCCATGAAGTTGATGCGATCAATGATCATCAATATGCTTCTATCCAAAAGAAGATCGACGAGCTTGATTCTACTGTAGCCGATACAAATGAAGAATGGCTGCTTGATAGCACCGAGAAATTCTGTCAAGACAAAGCGATCTATAACGCTATCATGGATTCTATTCGGATACTTGACGACAAGACTGGCCAAGCATCAAAAGGGATGATCCCTGAGGTGCTTTCAAAGGCTCTTGCTGTATCCTTTGATACTCATATTGGCCACGATTTTATTGATGACGCTGATAGTCGATATGAATTCTATCATCGAACTGAAGTGAGGATTCCATTTGATCTCGAATATTTTAACAAAATCACTAAAGGCGGTGTCCCTAAAAAGACACTTAACATCGCTCTTGCTGGTACTGGCGTCGGTAAGTCTCTGTTCATGTGTCACTGTGCAGCAGCAAATCTTACCAAAGGAAACAACGTCCTGTACATCACCCTCGAAATGGCAGAAGAAAAAATCGCCGAACGTATCGACGCGAACCTCCTCGACGTCACGATCGACGAACTAAGCATTCTTCCTAAAGAGACATATGATAAGAAGATGAATCGACTTAAAGAGAAGACTAAAGGTAAGTTAATCATCAAGGAATATCCTACTGCTTCTGCAGGTTCTGGAAATTTCCGTCATCTTCTTAATGAGTTGAAGTTAAAGAAAGACTTTATTCCTGATGTCATCTATATTGACTATCTAAATATCTGTGCTTCTTCTCGTCTTCGCCAGGGAGCGAATGTAAATAGCTATACGTATGTCAAAGCTATCGCTGAAGAACTGCGTGGACTGGCTGTAGAGTTTAATGTTCCTATCTTCTCTGCAACACAGACTACGCGTTCAGGTTATACAAATTCAGATGTGGGTCTTGAAGATACGTCCGAATCGTTTGGTCTGCCTGCTACAGCAGACTTCATGTTCGCGCTTATCTCTACTGACGAGCTCCATGCTCTGAATCAGATGATGGTAAAGCAATTGAAGAATCGTTACTCAGATCCTTCGATGAATAAACGATTTGTTGTTGGTGTAGACCGTTCACGAATGAAACTGTATGATGTCGAACAAGACGCACAAGAAGACATCATCGACGATGTTCCTCTGATGGATCAGTCTCCTTTTGGAAAGGGAATGAAGGCGGAGAAAAAGCCCTCATTTGATGGTTTCAAATAGGAAACATTTACATGATTGCAACAATTTTACCATGTAAAATGATGTGTACTTAATTATGGGTTTAGTGTATAATTTAACCATAATGGAGTAGGAACATATGAGCAAACCAAAAATTCGAATTTATGGCGCTATGCCTGTAGAATTGAAAAAACACTTTCGTGAAGCAATCGAGTACTATGCAAACAAAATGATGTCTCCTCAGTTGGTAGCAAATCTAAACATTCAGCTCCGATATAAACGCGAATTAGAATCTGGATTACTTGGTCAATGTGATGTTATCACAGACTCGACAAGACCGAGACACTTTAGGATTACCATTTGTCCAAAATCTAATACGCAAATGGGTCGGGTTGAAGTCTTTAAAACGCTAGCACATGAGATGGTTCATGTTAAGCAGTTCGCAAAGCGTGAACTAAAATTTCAAGTTCGCAGTCTTGAAAAGATGATGTGGAAAGGAAAGCATGTGAATGAAGATCGCATGTCTTACGCAAAACTGCCGTGGGAAAAGGAAGCATTTGGAATGGAAGATGCTCTCTTTGTAGATTATATCATAACGACAGACTCGTTAGATTACTTTTTTGGATAAATTATGAACATTGTGAATACCTCTTCGGAATTTAAAACTTGGTTATTGGGGCTTTTGAAAGATGAAAACATCAAAGATGTGTGCGTTACTTTTACCAAAAAAGATGGTACTCAACGGGACCTTTATTGCACACTCGCAGAGTCAAGAATCCCGTCAGAAAAAACACCAAAGGAGCAAACAGACCGCGTTTCTTCTGAAGAAGCATTGCGAGTTTTTGACGTAGAAAAACAAGATTGGCGCTCTTTCCGTTGGGATTCTGTTCTCACTGTTAACTTCTCATTGTCATGAACGACATTTTACTAAACATATATCAATGGGTAAAGGATGATTATAGCTCTTACCGCACTCGTTTTGTTCTTGAGCTTCTCGCTTGGGCTATTTCTATTGGGTGCAGCATTACAATGGCGCTTACCGTTCCAAATCCTCCGTTACTTATTCTTTATCCTGTGTGGATTTCTGGCTGTGCTCTTTATGCTTGGGCTGCTTGGACTAGACGATCTTTTGGTATGTTAGCCAACTATATGCTGCTTGTAACTATTGACTTTATTGGACTTGTGAGAATGCTATGACGAAATGTGTAATCTATGATTTTGAAACACTCAGCCAGAACCCACAAAATGGTGTTGTGACTTCATTTGCGATGTTGGAATTTGATGAATCTCGATACGTCAGTAATCCATATTCATTTCATGAACTCTTGCGTAATGTGAAATACATCAAATTCGATGTAGAAGATCAGGTAAAAAATTGGAAGCGGGTGATCTCTAAAGATACACTTGCTTGGTGGTCTGCTCAAGGTGCTGAAGCTAAACAGCAGATCACTCCGTCTCCGAATGACGTCTCCATTTCTGAATTCTACGATTGGATCGTATCTAATGTTGATGGACGTACTATCAAAAAATCGTACTGTCGTGGTAATACGTTCGATACGATGTTTCTTCAGTCTCTTATGGAACAAACGGGATTGGCTTCAGGACATTCTGCTCGCTCAACACCATTTCATTGGAGTACTGTTCGTGATACTCGTTCGATGATCGATGGAATGTCGTTCGGTGCTAATATCGACAATCGATTCATGCCACCAGAACTTGAAGGTATCGCCGTTAAGCACGATCCTCGCCATGATGTTGTTATTGATGTTATGCGTATGCAAACCCTTGCTCAAGCTCTTATTTAAAATGAATATCTTCTATCTTGATAATGATGTGCGAGCTTGTGCAGAGATGCACAATGATAAACACTGTGTAAAAATGATTCTCGAATATGCGCAACTACTTTCCACTGCTCATCGGGTTTTGGATGGTGTTCTTACTGTTGGTAAGTCCGAATCTGGACGTAAGAAAACTTCATATGTTCTTGATGATTCACGCAATGACATTCTGTATTCTGCTACTCATATCAATCACCCATCTGCTGTTTGGGTAAGGAAGTCGCACTCTAACTATATTTGGTTATCGCGGCTTCTTCATGCGCTGTGTAAGGAATACACCTATCGTTACGGTAAGACGCATAAAGTAGAAGCAAGCGGTCTACTAGAAGAATTGCATAATTGGCCAATGAATATTCCAACTGGCCATTTTACCGAACCTACTCCTGCTATGCCAGACGAGTATAAGGTTCTTGGTAATTCTATCGAGTCATACCGAAAATACTATGTAGGTGATAAGCAGCGAATGGCTAAATGGAAGAATCGATCTAAACCAGAATGGTACGCACTAGCAGCATAATCAGGGGAGCTTCGGCTCCCTTTTTTATTTTCTATAAATACTTAGTTAATCTTTACGGAAAATTATTATGGCTGCACAACAAGGTTTTGTATACGAAGAAAATGCTACCAAGTTCCTGAAAAAGTTCGGTCTTTCGGACGGAATAACTGCTGGTGCGTCACACACTCGTCCTGATCTAATGCTTACTGTTAGAGGACAAGAGGCAGGATGCGAATTAAAGATCTCTCCTACAGCAGGTGGAAGTCTTGTTATTAAAGCATATTCTAAATCTACACCACATTGGAGATTTGGTGAGATCGATCATGATGAAACAGAAAAGCAGTTCTTAGCTGATCTTGCAAAATCTGCAGGTGTTCTAAATGAGATCAATAAGAAGTGGGATACTCCAGTCTACAACATCGCAGATAGAACCGCAGATTGGGAAAAGCAGATGCTAAAGATCCCTCTTAAACAAAGATACGAGTACGATCTTAAGACCTGCCCAGATATTAAGATGCAGCTTCCCGCCGATGCGATGACAAGTTATTATAATCTGAAGAAGACGTACTATATCAACGTAGGAACTCATGGTTTCTACTTGTTAGGCAATAAAGATCCATTAGGTTTGAACGAAAGAATGAAAAAGATTGGAGCTCCTCTTATCCCAAGATTCGAGGATGTATGTAAGATTACAGCTCGTGTTCGTTGTCAGTCAAAGGGCATCACAAAATCGGATGCAGAAGAAAAATCAAAAGGTAGAATCGGTGGACAAGGATATCAGTTCACTTTCACTATTGAATTTGCTCTTCCAAAGAACACAACGCCCTACAACATCGCACCGATCGATGGAAAGACTGTTAACATTATAACAACAAAAGCCAATTACCAATGTTTACTATAAGACAACTGTGTACGGAATGATACATTGTCAAAAAGAAACTGTGTACAAACGACCAGAAGTATGGTATAATATCCTTATAGAATGAAAAAGGAAATATGCTAAGTTTCAAAGAATACAACAATACAAAACTAGGAACACTATCGATCTTTGATATCGATGACACATTGTTCCACACGACTGCAAAGATCGCGGTTGTAAAGGATGGTAAGAAGATCAAGAGTCTTACCAACAATGAATTCAATACGTACAAGCTTGGAAATGGAGAGTCCTTTGACTTTTCAGAGTTTAAAGATTCAGAGAAATTCTACAAAGAATCTGAGCCTATCCATAGGATGTTGACGAAAGCAAAGATCATCCTAGATCGTTCTAGAAGAAATCCAAAGAGTCGTGTAGTGATAGTCACAGCACGATCGAACTTCGATAATAAAGATCGATTCTTGGATACCTTCAAAAAGCATAAATTTGATATCGGCAAAGTCCGTGTAGAACGTGCTGGTAATATCGGTGGAGATATTATCCCAGCTTTTAAGAAAGCGATCATCATTCGTAACTATCTAAACACTGGAGAATATTCAAAGGTAAGATTGTTCGATGATGCAATGAGTAACTTGAAAGAGTTCTTGAAGTTGAAGAACGAATTCCCAAAGATCAAGTTTGAAGCGTACTTCGCAAAACCTGATGGAACCATAACAACAATAAAATAATCTTCAAGATGTTCATAATTATAAATACTTGTATAGGAGGAAACTATGCATGTATATTTGACAACAAATAAAATAAACGGTAAAAAGTATATTGGGTATTCAACACGAAATGATGATTCTTATTTTGGATCAGGACCATTAATACTTGCGGCCATTAAGAAATACGGAAAGCAAAATTTCGAAAAGATTATTTTAGAAGAATGCTCCAGCCTTGAAGACGTTTCTAAAGCAGAAATAAAATGGATAGAATTCTATGATGCTGTAAATTCAGAAGAATTTTATAATCTATCCGAAGGTGGATATGGTGGTAATTCCGAAACCGTTAAGAAATATTGGGAGTCTTTAACAGAAGAAGATCGAAAAGCAAGAAATTCATATATGAAGACTGTTGATAAGACGGGGAAAAATAATCCAATGTATGGTAAATCTACTTCTAAGTTTGTTAAAGATCATTGGGATTCTTTAACAGAAGAACAAAGAAAAGATAGAATAAAGAACATGCATGGGCATGATGTCGCAGGAAAAAATAATCCAATGTATGGAAGAAGTGCTGTAAAAGAAAAAAATTTAAAGTGGTATAACAATGGCGAAACTTCAATATATGTTACTGAAGGAACTCAACCGCCGGGATATGTAAAAGGACGAGGTAAAATGAAACCAAGAAAAAGAAAGGAGGGCTCTGTATGCTGAACTTTAAACAACACATCGTAGAACAAAAGAATACGCATATGGAGCATCTTTAGAGGATTTAATCTTCAATGAGGGGGTGGAGGGAACACGCAAAGCTATCAATTTTCTACGCGATCTTCGTGACATGTTGGCAGGTCACACGTCGAATAAGATCGCCACTACAGTAAAATGGGACGGAGCCCCTGCTATATTTGCGGGTGTTGATCCCTCTGACGGAAAATTCTTTGTAGCAAAGAAAGGAATTTTCAATAAGAATCCTAAGATCTATAAGACGAACAAAGACATTGATGCTGATTTAGAGGGCGAGTTGAATGTAAAGTTCAAGGTTGCATTAAAAGAACTGGCAAAGCTTGGAATCGCTAAAGGTGTATATCAAGGTGATATGATGTTCACTAAAGATGATCTTTCAACAGAGACCATCGACGGCCAAGAGTTTATCACGTTCCATCCTAACACTATCGTCTATGCAGTTCCAAGTGATAGCGATTTAGCTGCTAAGATTCGTAAAGCAAATCTAGGAATCGTCTGGCATACTACATACACTGGCGAATCATTTGAGACTATGTCGGCGTCATTTGGAAAGAGCATCGTCACAAATATGAAGCATGTTCCTTCTGTATGGATGGATGATGCTAATTACAAGGATTATTCTGGTACAGCAACATTCACAGCAGCAGAGACAAAGCAGATTACAGCAATCCTGTCTAATATCGGCAAGCTGTTCAATTCAACGACAGCTGCTACAATCAATGCAATTCATCAGAATCCTGATCTGTTGATGGCTGTAAAGACATTCAATAACTCTAAGATTCGTAATTCTGAGAAGATCACAGATACAAGCAAACACGTAACAGATCTCTATAACTACATTCATGATAAGTATGAGAAAGAGATCGTAAAGAGAAAAACTGAAGCTGGTAAAGCTACTCAAGAGGCTGCCAGAAAAGAAGTTCTGAAGTTCTTTGTAGAGCATGATAAGAAAGACATTATTGCGATCTTTGATCTAGCTAATTTGATTGTAGATGCAAAGAATATGATCATCGAAAAGATGAACAATGCTGGTCACATTAAGACGTTCTTAAGAACTGCAGCCGGATTCAAGACTACAGGTGTAGAGGGCTTTGTTGCTATCGATCACCTGTCAGGCGGAGCAGTCAAGATCGTAGATCGTTTAGAATTCAGCAGAGCAAACTTCTCGGCTGATATAATCAAAGGATGGCAGAGATAATCTGTTTATAAATAGAATTACAGTTAGGCCACGGCAACCCTGTTTGTTCGGATAAGACTAAGGTAAACTCCAATGGAAAAGAAGATTGATATTAAAGACGAAAAGTCAAAAAATCCCCCTAAAAAGCCCTCAGCTGGCTTTTCGACTAGCAAGAAGCAAGTTGATAAAGTAGAAGTAAATCCAACGGTACAGTCAATTGTATCTGAGCAAACAGGGAAGTCCGTGGTACTAACTTTCGGTAGGTTCAATCCTCCAACAGTAGGCCATCAAAAACTGGTCGACGCAGTCAAAAAGGTCGCTTCACAAAAGAACGCAAAAGCTCTTGTGTACATGTCACATTCACAGGACGCAAAGAAGAATCCCCTTCCGTATGATGATAAAGTTTCGTATGCTAAGAAAGCATTCGGCGATATCGTGCATGCTTCTAAAGCAAGAACCATCATCGAAGCTCTGAAAGAGCTCCAATCCACATTTAAGAATATCACTGTTGTCGTTGGTTCCGACCGCGTAGCAGAATTCGAAAAGCTTTTAAACAACTATAACGGTAAAGAATACTCCTTTGATAGCATTTCAGTAGAATCCGCCGGTGAGCGTGATCCTGATGCAGAAGGAGTCGAAGGCATGTCCGCTTCTAAAATGAGACAGGCCGTTAAAGATAAAGACCTTGCTGCATTCAAACAGGGTCTTCCTAAGAATCTTAAAACATCCGCTAAAGAGATGTTTACATCGTTGAGAACACATATGAAACTACAAGAGCAACTTA
>JACCDX010692472.1_pt1 | contig 12883 bp, 18 predicted proteins | sample 7449681 | NCBI WGS metagenome assembly JACCDX01 (sample SAMN15323450, study PRJNA562643) | freshwater metagenome | isolation source: river surface water | place: USA:Blue River Watershed | collected 2017-08-18
AAAAACCCAAAAAACAAAAGAAGAGATAGAATAGCTACAAGCTTTATTTTAAAACATATTGTTTGGTACTATTCCTCTAGATACCCCCTCATTAGCAGGGGGTATTTTTTTGGTCATTTAAATTACTTTAAAAGTATACTAATTGTATACCTAGTAAACTGAGTCATGAATAATACCTTCCTGAGAATGTGCTAAGGGAAGGTATTTTACTTTAAAAGTATTGTGACTAATAACCTTATCAGCAGCGTGGTTATTATACGTCTTCAGTTCCGACTGTCAAGGGTTTTGTTTCACAAAAAAGCTATCGCTTCAAGCCCTGGACATTCTTCACTTTCGACTCCATTTTTTAACCATCGCTGATAAGGGTGATTCTATGATTATCCCCCTAGAGAAATAAATAGTTACTGCTTTGAAACTAGGGTGACAGACTGATTCAAACAGTACATAATTACCTAATAATAACTATTTAAGGTAATGACGATGTCAGATGATAGAGAAAAGGTAATTTCCTACTTAGGTAACGCTGAAGCTGTAGCGTTTAATAAGTTAGTAAAGAAAGAGAACCTAACCAGAAGTGAAGCGGTAAATTACTTAATACAGAGACAACTTTTAAACCATCTAATAGAGCCTGAAGAGCTAATAATGAATCAAGAGTTAGAAGATCGTTTGGAAGCGGTAGAACGAGACATACGGATGGAGATAGAAGCAAGAATAAGAGCCTGTGAGTATATGGAAAGGTTAGAAGAGAACCTAGCTCATGTACAAGAAGCCGTAGAAACGCTTCAGAAGCGTTTAAAGCAGCATTAGATTCCTGTCCTTCAAACTTTATTTTAATGAAAAAGTCCGCACCCTCAAATCCTTGTGCAGAGAATAGTTCAGCCATTTTACCCATCCTTAAGTCCGCACCCAACTGTGGAACTTCCGAACCCTATAAAATCATAGATAACACTTGGGGTAACAATAGCTTAGGTAGGTATCCTAAAAGTGGTTAAACCAAATGGTTTAACCAAAAAAGAATACCTTCACTCTTCAGTTTCTTCTCTATCAAAGTCTGTATTTTTAATACCGTCTACGACTGTAGACTCTTCTTTAGTCTCGTTGGTAGCAGTATCCTTCTCTGTTACTAAAGCATCATTAGCAGTTTTCCATTCTTCTTTAGCCTCTTTAAGTTCCGTAAAAGCGTCTTTAGTACTGACTACCTCAGATGCTATATTCCCCACTGTAGAAACACTATCCTCTACCTCTTCTAAACCGTTGCGGAAGCGTTCTAGTCTTCTCATCGCTTTAGAGTGTGGGTATACCTTGTCGATCATCGTGGTGTAGCTATCTTCAGAAACAACACCCGACCTTAACAGAGCGTTACCTATTTTACCTGTATTTTCTGCGGTTAATTCTGCGGTACTTCTAGCACTATCAAACAGTTCCCTACTAGCGTCTAGTATGTTAGCTCCTGCTTGATAGATACGGTTATATTTAGCTATTCTCGTAGTCAATGCTGCATAGTTTTCTGTACCTAGAATTGACTCCATCCAAGAGCGCATCTTGACCTGAAACCAGGCATTAACATCTATGTCCTCGTTGTTACTATCTTTAACCCCTATAGCTTGTAAGACAACGGTAGCTGTTTCTCCCAGGGTAACTAGTAGGTTTTGAGATAGTTGTATTCCGTTATGGATTACTATTGCGGTAGTAATCGCGTTTAGTATCTTATCGGCGTGGGTAGCTTGCCACGCTTTCTCGCCAAACTTTTGTACTGCTTCTAAACCGTGTTTAGCGTGGGTTACAACCCCGTGAGTAGCGTTAACTACCCCTTTGATTGTGTCTGTAGTAGCCTTAACAGTATTAAGTACGGGTTGCATCTGTTGGAGAATAACGTTATTGGCTGCACTAAAAGCTGTCCCAGCAGCGTTAATTAATTGATCTACTTTTTGGTTAATGGGGTTAGTAAGATTCGTTTGCAAACATCCCCCTGGTTTACCAGCTTCACAAGCACCCGTAGCAGCAGCAGCAGCGATACTCGCAGGTGCTGTCTGACTTTTGATATCTGTGAAAGTCTGTCCCCAATTGGTAGCAATACCCCCTAGTACAGTAGTGGTGACTGTATCCTTAAAAGTATCACCCCAGTCATTCAATTCATCTCTATTCACAGCACCCGTACCCCCTGCATAACTAGTAACTCGTTCATATTCACTATCAAATTCATCTGTATTATCTCGAACACTGCTATCAGTAATAGTGTTGCTGTAATTTCCCAGCCCCGCAGTGCGAGATAAGAAATCCAAAAATTTATTTTGAAAGTTAGCGATAGCTGTATGAGTACCTGATAGCGATGTACCACCCCCTCTAGTTTTCTTTCCAGCAACAACAGCAATTCTTGCCAATTCCCCCTCGAAATCATCTAGTTGTTCATCAACTCCATCTAAAGCTTGTTGGATACCTAGTTCGAGATAAAACAACCGTCTATCTGTAGCAAACGCAAATGTTTGTAAAGCGTCTATTTGTTCTTGTTGCTTAGCTGACTTAGCTTCTAATTCTGCTACTTGAGTCTGTAAAGCCTCAATCTTAGCATTTTGGTCATTAATAAGTGTCTCAGCTTCTGTAAGTTGAGTTTCTATGAGTTCAACATAAGCAGATAATTCGTCGAAAGCTTCTACATTAGCTTGTTGTACTTCTGCTACTTCTGTTTTAAAAGCGTCAAAAGCAGCGCGGTTATTACGTATCGTTTCATTCTGCTTGCGATTAGTATCAACTAAGCTACTGATATCTGTGTTTGCTACAGCTATCTGTTGAGCTTGTATTTCATTTGCTTGTCTCTGTTCGGTGATTGTTTGCTTTTGTTCAGCGTTTATCCTGTTAGCTTCTGCTATATCTCCATTAGCTTTTCCTAGCAAGTGGATTAGGTTTGTAAAGTCTCTGTTATAAGCGTTAAATTGAGCGTCATTATTTTCTTGATTCATCTTAATTAAATCAAGAGTCTTAACAGTAAAATATGTTTGAAAGGCTTGACTAACTAAAGCTAAAGTTAAACTTGATACTTCTGCGTTAATTTTTAACCCTGAAAGCATAGCTGGGACAGCCTTAGCAGCTTTACCTACACCTGTAAAAGCTTTCCCCATACCGTTAAGAACAACCTTAGTACCGCTTCCGATCTGTTTTTGAAATACCGCTGAACCAACAGCGATAGCTGTTAATATTTCATTATCGTCTCCTAGTGGAGTACTTATATCTTGCATCGCCGTATCGGCATATCCTAAAGATGCTTGAATTGATGTGCCTTCTAGGCTGCCTTGGGCAAAGATATCTTTTACTCCGCTTGCACTTTTTCCAAATATTGCGTTTAACTGATCTCTTAATTCTTGTAACTCGGCTTTAGTAGCCAAATTGGCACACGATGGATCGACCATGATTTAAATTTTATTTGCTAAAACTACTTACAGCGATACCGTTAGAACCGTAACAGCAATAAACGTTACCGCAGTCTACTTGACACGTACCTGGGGGACAGGTTTGTTGCTGTATTTCTTCTACTTCTGGACAAATACCTCTCGTTTCCTGGTGTACTATTTGACTGCTATTGAAAACAGTAAAAGTGCATTGTGAACCACCGACAGGATATTTGTTACCTTGTACATCTGCAAAATATTCTCCACCCCAACTACCAGGAGCAACCCGTACAACTCCTATATCACAATCACTATACACCCTAGTCCTAGAACCCTCAATAACCCCTGGTCTGGGTTGGTATCCTATCTCTAGAGTAGAAGTCCGAATAAGGGTAGATGTAGGAGAAGATTTATATTTAAGCTCAAAAAGTAAAAACTCTCCGAAACTGTCTGTCCTAGATACTATGTTTGCACTAACAGGAATACCAGATACGCCCGACTTGGATATCAATTCAATTCTTTGACCGCAATCCAGTACACTTCCGCTTCTTCCTGTGCTAGTTGCTTCAGCAAAACCATACCAATAATATTGTATTTGCCGTAATTCGTTACTGTACCTATCTCCTTCTATTGTTTGCCAATTTTCATTAGGATATCGATATCTGTATAGCACCATTTGAATATCATAAAATTACTTCTTTAGTCAATCAATTTGGTTTAATTAAACGGCATCTATTTCAGCTACATTGTTAACACCATCAAATGAGAAAAACGATACTGTAAAACGTCTTTCTACTTGTCCTTGTCTACTACCTGAAGTAACTACAGATACCCCTGTAGGTTGAATATAAATATCTTGTTCGGGGTCATCATTTTTATTAGTAGCTTGGTTTTGAGAGATTAATAATAGTAGAGCGTAAATTAAGTTGGTAAATTGAGCCTCACTGCTAATCTGTTCAGCCCCTTGTTGATAGTATTCTGCTTTTGCAGGTAAGTTTTTTATCCCTAAATTATTCGTAAAATCTCCACCTGAGTAATCATCTTGAAAGCTACGTAAATCTAAAATAATTTGATATAAATCATTATTTGTATCAATGTTGCTTACTGCTTGACTTCCAAACATTTCAGCAAAAGTTAAAGCTGGCATAATTTCCCTAATTACTAATTTAAACAGTACGATTATACTTAATAAGTATAACGAGGTTTTAAAGAATGGCTACTAACGATGTAGATATTATTCAATCTTTTTGCAGGAGATACATCAACAGACTGGTAAAAGAACATTTTAATGATGTCTCAGGGGATGATGATGGTTCACTTAGTCTCGATGTTCCCAGGCAAGTAATTAAGCGAATCTGTCTACATAAAGATAAGGATAGTTTGATGCTCACTACTATACGTTTATTGATTTGGTGGGTAGAAGCTAGAGGATTAATCGATGAATATATCTATGGGATGCCAGCAGAAGATTTTCATATTTCTTATACTATTTATCCTCAAGTAAAATTACATTTCCGCGAAGATAAATACGAGGCTTATACTAACACCAGAAGACCTGCACGTAGCGAAGTAAGCTTTAGATGGCGTGAAGAAAATTTTACTACAACCAATATCAATACGTTAGCTAATAAATTAGCTGCGGATTTTGCCAGCCCCCCCTTTACTTACAGGAAAGGTAGACAAAGCTTTAGTTATGTTGATAAAACAAAAGGGTATTACTTTAACGTCAATGCAAATAGCGAATCTGATGCTAAAAGTATTATTGAACAGACAATTAACTTACAAGACAGTGGTATACCAGATTGGGAGAATAATTTTAAAGAACACAAAGATAATAAAAACTATCTTACTCAAGAAACAGTAAGGGTAATGGGTGAACTTATCAAGAAACCTAAAAAAAAGCCTGTTGCTACAGTTAAATTTGCTTATGCTGAATTGTTTATACCTGGGATGACTAAACCGATTATTTTAGTTGATAGAACAGGTACTAAAGCAAGAGCTTTAAAATATGAATAAAAAAGTGTGCGCCCCTAAAGGTTGATTCCCAAAAGAGTATCACTTGCAGTAGTTTTTAAAGGTGTTATAAACAGATCATCAATTGTCTACTGAAATCAAATTAGATAAGTAATTAAAATGGCTAGAAGATTTAAAAACCTTGATTACGCTCTGAAATTATTAAGGACTCCTACAGGTACAGGTACACCACCTTCCGCTCCATCGGGATCGATTCTAAGAGAGTATCAAGATTACGCTAGTGGTGCTAAAGCGATAACTTATACTCGCACAGAAGATAGCAAGCCTGAAGCGATCTTAAAAGTATCTGTTTTACCGTTTTTCTTTGGTGGTGTAGATGGTTCTGAGGCTATAGTCTCTCAATCAAAACGCAGTGATGATAATAGTGCTTTAAGTGGTATACAGACTGCTTGTAATCAAAAAGCTGTTGACCTCGATACTCATAAAACTTTACGAGGCTTTATTCCTGCTAAGGCTACTGTTTTTGATTTTACTGGTGGTACTACTACTCCTAATAGTAAAATCACAGGGGTTAAATACACTAAACGCACTGGAAAGTCTTATACATTCCCTTACGGCGCAAGTGCTGCCGAAAAAGCTGAAGGGAATGTAAGAAAAGATATTTTAACAGCAGTTACCGCAGTTGCTACAGCGTCAGTTAGTTTTACTTCTGAGAAATACTAATGATTGTTGATACTGTATTAACTTTGATTATCCCTAGTAGTACCACTAGGGATATGAACAGCAGCGATTTAGATAATTTATTGCAAAGCTATGCTTTAGCAGAAAAGGCTAAAGATAGTTTTATAGAGGGTGAGGTTACTTTTGATGAGTATCTACAATTGCTAGAAAGTCATCAAATAAATGTAGATACTTACTGTGATGCGGTTGAAAGTAATGTACAGATACTAACGTGACAGCCAAGTTATTATGCCAGCAGGAACGGATTTAATTTACTTCAATGCCCCTGAAGACTGGGAATTAGTAACTAACGAGACTCGTACAGCCGAAATTATCAATGAGAACTCTCATACTCCGATTCCCAGCTTTGACTTAGGAGTGTCATTAAATGTAGATTACATCGCTGTTGTAGCTGGTACTACCCTTGGTAAACCTAATTGGTTTTTTGCAGGAGATATCACCCAAGTTTACGCTTTTGCTAAAGGTGCTGGTGATCCTGTACTGGGTGGTATCAAGTCTGAAAGGACTAAATTGACAACTAACCGTTTACAGGTAGTAGAAACTAACCGCATCAGCTTAGACCCCTTTCGATTACAATATACGCCCCCAAGTTGGTTCAAGAACTGTACTATCAGGGTTTATAAGTATATCGGAGAAACTGAGAACTTTGTTGAAGATACACTTTTTGATATCGGTAATGCTTTAGGTATTGACCCTAATAACCCCGACGGGAAAATAGCTTTAGCTTTAGCTGCTATTCGAGATGAGGTTAGAACGAGTCAACAGGAGTTATCTCAACAAATAACAGACTGTTGTAATCAGTTGCGACAACAGTTATCAGGTTCACAGTTTAGTACAACAGGTGGGGGGAATTTTACAATTAACGATCCTACAGATTCTTTAGGATTTAACTATACACAAGGTTTATTATGAGCGATTTTTTAATTTCTAATGGTTTGATTAACGTCGGTGGTATTTTAACTGAAACTAAGACAAGGAGAACACGCGCTAGCGCGCCCGCCAAAACAGCTTTAGGCTTAGATCCTAATAGAGAATACTTGTCCAGTATTGGTGTAGCTCAAATATCTGAGTACATAACTGCGCGTAGTGGCAAGATCTTAAAAGACGCTAATGCGAATTTAACATTGCCAGATGTTGAACAGCCTGTAAGGATATCTCATTTTTACCCAAGTCAACCACAGGCGGATTATTTCCGAATTACGGTGATTAATGAAAATAACGCTTTGAGTTATATGGCAACTTTTAAGCGTAACTTTTTAAATTTTACGATGCCTAAATTAGTTATCATGCCTGGATCTCAGGTAATTATTAGTGCGTTAGAGCAGGATATCCAAGACTTTACTATCGTGTACGAGGTGATTGACGTAATTTTTAACCATACTATTGCTTAGATGGTGTTTTTTGATTGCTGTCACTTTTGACGTACGTGATTAATAATTTAAACCTATGAACTTATCGCAGAGACGAGAACAAGCTTTAAGGATTCTTGTTGAGAAACAAGGCAATACCGAACCCTTACCCATCGATTATGTAATTGATGATGAATGTAGACGTGAGTTAGGCTTGCCCCCTCGTCCTGCGAATTCTATTCCTTATATTGGTTGGATGACCTCAACGTCACCGATGAGCAAAGCACCCGTAGGACGAGTTAGTCAAAAAGGTATCGACCACATTAAACGATGGGAAGGATGCAGAACTAATGCTTACAAATGCCCTGCGGGTGTATGGACGATTGGTTACGGTCATACTCGCACGGCTAAACCAGGACAAATGATCTCTCATGAAGAAGCAGAAAGACTATTGAGGGAAGATATAAGTCGTTTTGAGGAAGGAGTTAGAGCTTACGTTAGAGTTCCCTTGAGTCAAGGACAATTTGACGCTTTAGTATCGTTTGCTTACAACATCGGTAACGAAGCTTTTAGGAAGTCAACTTTAGTTAGATTACTCAATGAGGGGAAGTACCAGACCGCAGCTTTACAGCTTCATCGTTGGGTTAACGCTGGTGGTAAAAAGCTTACTGGTTTAGTACAGAGACGTAATGATGAGTATGGACTGTTTACAGAAGAATGAGAAACAATAACTTATTTGGTTTGCCCTCAATGAGCTTAAACGCGCTTTCTTTGGGGGTAGTTTTTATGATGGGGTGTTTAGGTATAAGAATAGTTAAAGCCTCTGATTTAGCCCTTAGCGTTGCGAATACCCAATTAATCACGGGGAATAGTGCTAACAAGTTAGAACAGCTAACCAGACGATTGAACGAACAAGCGGAAATACTTAAACAGAAAGATGTAGCTTATGAACAAGTAAAAGCTACCTATGAACGATCACTTAAACAAGCTGATGGTTATGAACGTCTCAAAACTCATATTGAAGCTCTAGAAGAAATTCCCAATATTGATGATATAGACAATATTGAAGTTGAGATTTTAGAAACTAAAGAAGATTTATTGTTAATTACAGAGTAAGAGTGTGTATATAGAAAGTGGTTAAACCACTTGGTTTAACCAAATAAAAGTACGTATTCTAACAAGTAAGTAAAGCTTTTATATCTATAACTTATTTCCCCGTGGCTAATGCCCGCCCACCCCTATTGTTAATATCTCTCGCGGAGCGTAGCGGAGAGAGTATATATAATATGCAAGCGAAAATTTAAAACGTCAAGAGTAAATTTACAAAATTAAATATATTTTTTATTTAAAACAAAATTTACCCGAAATTGCTTAAATATTTTCTATTTTTACGTGTATTTACTGATGCAATTTCGGGGGGGGGGGTGCATCATATATCTGTGTTTAGAAAAGGTTGTTCGTTTATCTTCCAAAGGAAGCTCTAAAGAATCGTTTTTTTTTACACATTAGTTGATATTTACTATGAAATAATATGTCCCATATTCCGAGTGTTTCTTGGCAAGATTTGCCTGGGAATAAATATGTTAAAAGTATCGACCCTGCGATGCTTAGTGATGCTGGTTACGTTAAAGCTCAGGTGTTAAAAGCGAATCAGTATAGTGAAGTTCGTTACCGTAATGTCATCTATGATCGTGATTATTTAATTGGCTGGGTAGTTAAAAACCTCATCAAGCCCCTAGCTCATTTAAGTAAAGAAAGAATCGATGAAGTTGTTGAAGAAGCTTGGGCGTTGTACTGCAAACAATCAATTGACCCAAACGCTAACAACTGATTAACTGATGCCAAACAAAACAACTAAATTCAAAGCTCATTATGTTTACTGGGATGTTGTTAATCGTTCAGTAATCAACCATTCTTTTATTGAACAGTTTAGGGTAAAAGGACGCGTTAAACTACCTGACAATATCATTAGATTCGATTCCCAACACGAGTTTAAAGTTTACTTGGAACTAATTAGAATCTACGGAGTTCATCGAGTAGTAAGACAGCATCCGATTAGGATTATCACCCCTGGTTTTTGTTACGGGAACGGGAAGACATGGAAGGTTGATTTTGCTATCAGAAGTGAAAACCAGCTTAGGAAATACGATTACTACATCGAAGCTAAAGGTGCAGTATTATCTGAATTTAAATTCGCTTTAGCTCTACTAGAAGAGAAAAGTTTCCCTAAGTTCAAAAAGCTTGTAATTGTATTCCCTAAATCGATTCCCTCAGACGATAAAGTCATCGCTAGACTAAAAAATTCATGCTTCCGTACTAACTTACTAACATTTAAGGAGCTAGAAAGATTAACCTCTCTATCATATCCCCAATTGAATCCCCTTATGATGTCAGACTTGTCACTCTAGTCGGCGTTGTTATCGAACTTATTGAAGAGATGTCCTTAATCTCTGATTGTAACCCTGATGAGTTATTAGCTTCTAGTTTGTATCTCTGCAATAAAAAGCTACTTAGTTATGGTGAAGAAGAGTACATGAATAAGCTAACAGAAAGCTATCCGCTTCTTGAAGAAGCTATCAAGCAATTTACCTGTACACATTAACCACTAGAGGCATATGGCTGTTAAATTTTTAGATCCTTACAAAGACGATCCTTATGGTAAATTACGTGGAGAGAAACAAGATACATACTTCAAAGTTACTTTTGATGAAGCTAAAGTATACCCCGTAGATAACGGATATATGTTGGCAGCTTGGGTCACAAACTATTCGGGTATCGTTAGAACTTTTAAACCAGAGCAACCGCTAGAGTCGGGTTTGTGCGTTATACCCATTTACAACAGTGAGTACGAAACACGCTTAAAAGTTCTCGATCAATGGACTAATGTTAAACATCAGCCTAGCTTGTATGAGAAAAATCTCTGTGACCTAATTAAGACTAATGAGACATCTTGGGTAGGTGAGGGTATCGTCATCAAAGGGGAGATTACCTTCATGCCTGATGATATGCTGTTTAATCAACCTGATACCTTTCAGAAACAGTTGGTGCAGCAAAATACTAAGGTTGAGTTAGGTGTTTTAAGTGGTAAATTACCAGCTTATACACCACCTAGTAACAATGCTCAAAGAAAAAGCTCTGGTTATTCTAAAGGTGCATCTCTAGATGAGAAGTTGGTATTTGTCAAAAAAGAATTCATTGCTTTTTTGGATGATGGTATTTCTAGTGAATCAGATTCATTAGGCATCTTGACCCTAAAAATTAAAGAAGCAACAGGAGAGGATGAAGCGTTCTTAACTCTCTACTTCGATATGCTAATGGCAGTCGTTAGGGGGTAAAAGATGCCTTACGATTATTCCTCTCTCTTCTCGTCTGAGGATGGCTATACAGACACCTGGAGGGAGGTTTATGACGATTCCTTGGGTTTACCCCATAATCTGCTCTACATCTTACAGCATACGATTCTGTTACCCCATGATTTTTACGATATTATCACAGCCTATTTTCTACTACCTAGTGCTTTATGTCGTGTCGTGCCTTATCTATTTTTGTACGGTCAGTCGGGGTCGGGTAAGTCAACTGTTGCTAAGATTGCTAGTTATTTACATGGTGTCTCTATTAATAGCTCTAGTGATACGTTTGCAGGAATCAGAAACAGCTTAGATAAACGGCGTAACGCTGTTGTAGAAGTACCATCGAGTAACCCATTATTTCCCACGGTTCACAAAGAAGTCGAGCGTAATACCTGTATGGTTTGGGACGATATAAGTACCCAAACTTTTACCTCTCAACCTGAACTATACAATATGTTTAAGTTTGGGTACGACCGAACCACCGACAAGATTATTCTGTCCAGTAAAGAAGTAGGGGAAAACCTAGAGTTCAGATGCTTCTGTCCTAAAATATTTAGCTCTATATCCCCACTGCATCTAAACGATGCTTTTAGGGAATTAAGACGACGGATGATAGTAATCCCCTGTAAACGGGTAGAAGAGTTATCAGACGAACGAAAAGCAGAGTTAAGGATAGATACAAACGATTGGCAGAGTAAACTACTTGATTTGACTGCTTATGACTGGAGGGGTTTCGGCAGTAAGTTTGATGATTTTTGGGACGTTAACATGGCTCGGTGCTTTGTCGATACTCGTAAGATTATCAGCAAAAGCTGTAGGGGACTTACTAGTCAACAGAGAGCAATTAGTATCGATTTACTATCCTGTGGGATAGCTACTGGTATCTGGTCGGATGAGATAGTAGCGATTGAGAGAGTTAAGACCTACTGGGATTGGTTCAAACAAGAGACAGAAAAGAATGCAGGTTTAGGTACTCTACTTAAGGGTTATATTGCCCAAGAATTAGCTAACGCTAAAGCTGGAAACAGGGAACTAGAGCTATATACCTCTCAATTACGCTCACAGGTTGAACAATGGGTGACTATGGGATGGTTGTTTGAAAAGCCTAGACCCAAGGACGTTAAAGATTTGATGCTTGATTTAGGTTGGAGGTTACAGCATGGAAAATGGATTAAAGGATAAGTACACTACTGATTTTACCTATGAGGAAATAGTGTTTTTAACACTTAGCTTAGGCTCACTAGTTCAGGATTATGAAATGCAACTTAATGAACTTAGTCGTGATCCGAGTAGCAAGGAAGTTCGTTCACTTCACCAGACTGGGAGATTAGCTCACTTACTTGATTATATCGAGGTTGCTAACGAGATACTAGCTAGGTTATTGCACTTTACCGAAGACAAGGCAGGTACTAGTGATGCGTTGGTAGATTGTGCGTATAATCTGCACGCTGTAAAAACATGGAGAAAGTACCTTAGTGAATTAGATAAGCAGAAAGGATATTCGGTAAATGACAATTGAAGATTTTTGGGCAATCAAACACGCGATTGATGATGAGGTAGCTCGTTTAGGTTGGTCTAAGGAAGAGTGTAAGACTTACATCAAACGTAACTACGGTAAAGACTCTAGGTTAAAGATGCACGATAACCAACTCAACCATCTACTTAAAACCTTGAAGACTCTTAGACCTAAGAAAGAATCAACAGGAAAACTGAGTTTAGCTGCTAGACGAGATAAGCGGAAACGTATTTAATTTTGCTTTAACCAAGTGGTTTAACCACTTTAGAAACACCCCCAAGAAAAGATTAATCATGAGTGAATTTGAGACACAGACACATTTCAAAGTAGACGAGACAAGCTTTAATCATATCTCTGCTTACGCTATGGCAAACAACGTCACATTAGGTCAAGCTTTAGACGCTTTATTGCTCAAAGGACATCAAACCGTTTTAGATGAGGCTCTAAAGCCTGTAGAACCTGCGAGTCATCTTGATACTTTAGCGATCAAAATAGAGGCAATAGACGAGCGTGTAGGGGTACTTCTGGAGAAGTTAGAGGTATCGAAGCTTTAAGCCTCGGTAATGCCCT
>JACCDX010200683.1_pt1 | contig 12882 bp, 9 predicted proteins | sample 7449681 | NCBI WGS metagenome assembly JACCDX01 (sample SAMN15323450, study PRJNA562643) | freshwater metagenome | isolation source: river surface water | place: USA:Blue River Watershed | collected 2017-08-18
CGGAAGAATACCCCATGTGGTACTTCACGTCCCCATCACCCATCGTCAGGTCAGGCTTGGCAGTACCCTCAAATTCAGAAAAAATCTGCTCGTAGGTTTTGCCCATTACATTCGCAAGGACATTCAAACGACCACGGTGTGCCATACCGATCATCACTTCTTCCACTCCATACTGAGCAGCAGTATTAATCACCGCATCCAGGAATGGGATGGTACTTTCTCCACCTTCTAAGGAGAAACGCTTTTGTCCTAGGTATTTGGTATGCAGGAAGTTTTCAAAAACTACCGCTTGATTTAATTTAAATAGAATTCGTTTTTTCTCTTCGTGCGAAGGGGCAAAAGCCAAAGCTTCTTTTTCCACCTTGGATTTGAACCAATCCAGCATTTCCGCATCACGGATATACAAAAATTCAAATCCCATAGGACCCTCATAGATGGTCTTTAAGGCTTGAAGAATTTGTGCCAGAGAAGCTGATCCAATGCCAATTTCTTTACCTGCTTCAAAAACAGTTTGCATGTCCTCAGCTCCCAATCCAAAATTCTCTGGATCAATCAAGGGCTTACGATCTCTACGCTCACGAACTGGGTTGGTCTTGGAACGGAGATGCGCCCGGGAACGGTACCCATGGATCAATGCACGTACACGAATCTCCTTCGGGAGGTTTTCCACATGCATGATGGTGCCCGAGGAAATAGAAGGCTTGCTTTCTACAGTTTGGCTAGTTGATCCCAGCCCCTCACCATAATGGGTGATTGCAAAATCAAAACCGTCAAAAAACTCCTTCCAGCTCGCGTCGATGCTAGTGGGATCATTTTTATATGCCGCATAGAGCTCATCGATATACGAGACATGGGCATTGGCGATATAGGTAAATTTATCCATGGTGCGAAATGATAACAATCAAATCTAAATGGAAAAATTAGATAAGAAAAATTGCTTATTTGCTTTTGCAAATATTAAAATCAAAAAGGCAAAAAAACCAATTGAAATAGATCGTTTCACAAACTAACTACCTGAAGTAAAATTGATTTCCATTTTAAACTTCCTTTACCGCTCACCCATGAAAAATCAACAATACGTCAACTAAGTCTCAAAAATTGAAGCTAAAATACCGTACTCAACCCGCTAGTATTTTCCTTTTACTTACCTAATTAAAAAGAACAATAGCAGCATAAAAAGGAAATCAAAATCAATTGTAGAATAAAATCGGAAGACTATGGGACAGAAAAAAAAACTATTACCAGTACCTGAGAAACCTTAAGTTTTAAACAAAAAAAAGGTCCCGCAATCGCGGGACCTTTTAGACACTATACTAGTGAAGCATTACTTCAAAGTAGCAGGCCAAGGCTTACCAGCGTTAGACTTAACAGCTACAGTACCAAATTCACCGTAAGTGTTTTTCCATTCGAAAGTAAGAACCGTAGCAGTAGCGCTCTTGAAAGTCATAGAGTAGCTATCACCATACTTATCAGCTCCACTCATGGTCAATTTACCACAAGCATCACTGATTCGTACGTTTCCAGATCCCCATGAATCAGGGTAGCACTTATCCCAAGCTCCGAAAGTACCGTCAGATACAGTATAAGCGCCAGGAGAAGAAGCTACAGCAGTCCATGTTGTAGAACCAGAGAAGGTAACACCGCAGAAGGTCTCAATGTGATCAAATGCGTAAGTACCAGCCAAGTCAGAAGGACATACTACGGATACTGGATACTGGAATGGAGAGTCATAGAATGGCGCTCCAGCCACGTTCGTAGTTACGTTTGTTGAAGAGAAACTTCTTCCAAACTTGTCATTCAAGACCAATCTGAATTCAAATACATCTCCACCATTCACACCAGCAGCTGTAAGACCTACAGCAGCGATTGCCTCAGCAGCAGTCACTTCAAAAGAAGCTCTCAAGAAACGAGAAGTAGTGTTTGTAGTGAAATCAGAAGCTTGAAGCGTCTTAACCAACACATCGTTTGCAGGAGTGTATTTCAAACCAACACCTGGGATCAAACGTCTGTGACGTACACGTACTTCAACAGTTTGCACTGTCTTACCATCTTCCTTATCTACAGCTTCAACAGTCAAAGCAAACTTAGAAGCTGCCAAATTGAAGAAGTTAAAGGTAGTGCTTGTTCTAGAAATGGTTCTCAAGTAAGCTCCAGTATCGAAATCTTTGTAAGGAACGTTAGGCTCCACAAAGTCTCTACAAGAACTTAGAAAGATGAGTGCCATAGCCAATAAGCCGAAACTATATTTTAGCGTTTTCATATTTTCTAATTTATAAGGTTAATAAATCCAAGGTGATGCAGGATTCTTATCCCAGAACACTTGAGACGCTAGATTCGCTTTCTGCTTAGCATTGGTATTGGTAACCATGTAGTTGTTAGGATACAAGAATGATCTAACAAATGGTCCTGTTACCGCTTCCAATCCAGGCTGCATACGAGATGGCTTACCAGTTCTTCTGTATAAGTCGAAAGACTCCTTACCGTTACCGAACAATGACAACCAATATTCTCTACCTACTACGTTCATACGAGCATCATCGCTAGCAGCAGCATCATACTGTGCACCAACATAATTCTTGTAGTTAGTTACACGAGAAGTAAAGGTTGCAGCAGGCTCAAATGCAGTGATTGTAGCACCTTCAGCTCCAGCTACCGCAAAGGCACGAACATAGTCCATGTGCTTCTGGATACCAGAAAGTAGAAGAGTTTTTGCATTACCAGTAGTACCTAGAGTGATAGCAGCTTCAGCCAACATGAAGTCTACGTAAGCAGCCAACATGATTGGGTGGATACCAGCACCTTTCATACCCAAAGAAGGGTTACTTACAGGTACAGCAGAGTTGTTGTCAAAACGACCACCAGCAGGGAATACACCGTAAGCAGTACGCTTCAAACCATCTGGTGGAATACCGTCTGGATCCAAGTGATCACGGCCCCAGTATCCTTTGTTACCGGCAGGATTACAGTAAGGGAAGTTACCTACCAAGTAGTGAGGAGGAGCGATTTGAGAAATACACTCTTGCTCATCCACGTTCGTGGTGTTGGTCAATACTTGACGGTACATGTAGTAACGAACACGAGGATCGTCAAAACCTTTTTCCACGGTCAAGTGGTGCATGTAGTCTGTAGACTGGTAGTCACCACCACCTGCAGTATACTGACCTGCAAACTTAGGGTGTCTAGAATCTGGATCAGCTGCAGTAGTTCCAAAACGGAATACGAAGTCATCACCAGTTCCAAGCAAAGCATTACCTGCAATCAAGGCGTTGATACCTGCTGTAGAAGCTGCCTTGTCCACCGCTTTGGTGTTCAAGAAATACTTCAATTTCAAGGTATTTACCAACTTGTTCCAACGTGTATAGTTTCTGTTGTAGAAATAATCGTTTGGAGTTCCGCCAGAAGTGGTGGCAGTGAAGTGTGTACCTGCTTCATTCAACAAAGTGAATGCAGCTGCATACACTGCAGCACCGTTATCTACCTTAGGGCTAAAGTTGGACGCATCCAATGCTTCGCTATAAGGTACATCGCCATAGGTATCTACTAAGTCCATCAAAACCATAGCCTTGATCGTCTTCGCTATACCCATGTGTCTTTGCAAGTTAGACTTCTCAGCCAAAGGCAACAAGAAGTTGATATCCGCAAGTACACCTGAATAAGCTGTAGACCAAGTACCGTTTGTAGCACCTGCAGCATAGGCTGCTTCGTACAAAGCAGAACCTTGGTTGATTTGACGCGTCAAACGCGCTCCACGGTCAGAAACACCGTACCATAAACCTTGGTAGTCCAACTGGATACGGTTCAAAAGGAAGTCCGGAGATGCAGTTTCAGCGTTAACTGCATTTGGGTTTTCCAATAGCTCGTCCAGTTTATCCGCACAAGACGTAGCCAAAACCATTCCGGCAGCTAACGTCAGTCCATATATAAATCTTTTCATTTTTAGTTCAGTTTGGGGTTAGAAACTAAGTGTCAATGTTCCACCCAATCTTCGAGAGCTAGGTCCAGTTACGAAATCAAATCCAAGACCGTTACCCACACCTGTACCCAATACGTCTGTATCGAAGTTCATGTTTGGTGGGAAATTAAGGGCAAGGAACCATAAGTTTGTACCGCTCAATGCAAAAGAAGCTTTCTTGAATGGCGTCTTAGCCACCAAAGTGCTTGGCAATGAATACGCCAAGGAAACTTCTCTCAATCGGATCATAGAACCGTCAAATACGTTTGGCTCATCTGTAGCTCCCTGGTATCCAGAGAAGAAGTAGTCAGCCGCAGAGATTTGACGATCGTTAGGAATGTAACGAGGAGTTCCGTCAGCATTGGTACCATCTTGTCTTACACCTGGCATGATGAAAGTCAATTCACGGTCAGCTACTGGATCCTTGGTTACACCACGAGCCAAAGTAGCAGTTACAGTGTTTGACATGATCACACCTTTGTGACGATATTCCATCATTGCAGAAAGGGTAAAGCCTTTGTAAGTGAAGCTGTTGATGAAAGATCCCGTCCAAGCTGGGTTAGGATCACCCAAGATCACAGGCTCGTTGGTTGGCTTATGCACACCAGAAGTCAAGATGATTGGCTGTCCAGTCGCAGGATCACGGTCAAAACCGATACCTTTGATTACGTTGAAAGGCTGGCCTGGAATTGCGAAGTTACCCAAATCGGTAAAACCGGCGATAACAACTTCTTCCAATCCTCCACCCAACTCAACTACTTCAGTTCTGTACTTACCCCAGTTCAAGGTAGAGTTCCATTCAAAGCCAGAAGCTGTAGAGATAGGAGTTACCGTAGCCTGGAATTCAGCACCACGAGTTCTGATTTTACCAATGTTGATCGCAGTAGAGGTAAATCCTGTGGCTGGGTCAATTGGAGCATTGGTGATCAAATCTTTCGTTTGCTTTTCGTAAAGAGAGATATCAAAGCGCAGCTTGTTGTTGAACATAACACCTTCAACACCAAATTCTGCTTCACCATGAAGCTCAGGCTTCAAGTTCGGGTTACCCAATGTGTTGGATACCGCGTGAGTTGTAGTAACAACTCCATCTCTATCAAATGCTCTTGCAGACTGCGCCAATACGTTACGCGTGCTGTAAGGGCTTGGATAACCTGCAGAAGTACCGTAACCAAAACGGAATTTCAAGTCATTCACAGTAGAAGAATTCCAATCAAACGCTGTAGTAGGGATGAAGGAAATAGATCCACCTGGATACAAGATACTTCTGTTTTCAGCTTCTACAGTAGAAGTCCAGTCGTTACGAGCAGACAAGTTCAAGAATAGGTAATCGGAGTAATCCAAAGTAATGTTGGAATACACACCATATCTACGCTCATCAACACCGTAGTTCATGCTACCACCAGAGTAAGCATCATTACTTGAAGAGGCAGAGAAGTTTGAATGTCTAAACAATCCGAAAGCCAATTGGCCTTGAGAAGCGACACCAGACTGAATGTAAGAGTCAAATCGAGAGTTCACACCCAACAAGGCACTCATTCCGAATTTGTCAGAGAATTCTTTCTTCCAGTTCAAGATCAAATCTTGGTTCCAGATGGTGTTGTTGATGTTAACTGTTCTGTAGTAACCATTTTTGGTTGCCAAGTTAGCAGTAGCACCACCTTTGTTGTACATCACTTCCTGAAGTTCAGAATACGTATCCAATCCAAGACGATACGTCATAGAGAAGTTATCGTTGAAATCATAGTTCAAAGAAGTAGAGTTGAAGAAACGCTTCACATCAGAAGTGTTCTTGTAGTAACGTACCAACCAGTTCGGGTTAGTGATGTCGTTACCACCTCTGAAGTATACAGAGCTCTTATCAACTGGGTTTTCGAACGGAAGGTTTTCCAAATCCACAGAACGTGGTGTAAACAATACGTGTCCGAATACAGAAGGGATATCAGAACCTGAACCATAAGATGCGTTAGCAGGAGGAGACTCCAAATCTGTGATAGCGAAGGTGAACGAAGAGTTCACAGAAAGCTTGTCAGTTACAGCAGAGTTCAAACCTAAACCGAAGTTGTACTTCACTAGGTTGTTACCTGGCACAAAACCTTCTTCGTCAGTGTAGCCAAAGCTAGCATTGAAACCAGTTTTGTCTCCACCACCTGCTACTTGAATAGAGGTATTAGAAACCAAACCTTGCTTGAAGAAGATTTCAGATGGATCCTTGTACGCCTTGTATTCGTACTTCACTGGAGTACCACCTACTTTACCATCCACCCAGAACTGAGGGAAGGCTTCACGCACTGCTGCTACAGAAGAAGTAGCATACGGGTGGTTGATCAACAAACCAGTGTCCATTCTAGGACCGAAGTTAGAGAAGAAGAAACCTGGAGCTTGCTGGAAACCGTTACCGTAGATTTGACCATAAGTTGGCAAAGAAGCCGCCTCGTTAGTAAATACGGACTGGTTGATGGTTACTTCAGCAGCTTTTCTTTTAGAAGCACCAGATTTGGTAGTAATCAAGATTACACCATTTCTACCCTGGTCACCATAAAGTACAGTTGCAGAAAGACCTTTCAATACGGACATGCTCTCGATGTTGTTTGGATCAATATCCAAGAAACGAGAAGAGGTAGTCGCACCACCCGTTGTAAATCCGTTCTGTGCGTTAGTAGACGTGTTAAAAGGAACACCATCCACAACGAACAAAGGCTGGTTGTTACCAGTGGCTGATTTCTAACCACGGATAATCATGTTTGTACCTGAACCTGACATACCGTTAGTAGAGGTAATGTTTACCCCTGGTACTTTACCCTGCAATACGCGGGCAACGTCAGTTTCTGGACGATTTTCCAGTTGCGAATTATCCACTGAAGTTACTGCGTAACCCAGTGCTTTTTTCTCCCTTTCAATACCGATCGCTGTAACTACCACTTCGGATAGCTGAGCTGCATCGACAGTCAGGGTAACATTGACTACGGACCGGTTACCGATTGCCTCTTCTGAAGACTTAAGTCCTACAAAAGAGAAAATCAATACATCGGATCCCGCTGGAACGTTCACAGAGTAGTTACCATCCAAATCGGTGGTAGTACCTACTGTCGTTCCTTTAACGAGAACCGTTGCACCTGGCAACCCTAGACCGTCTTCCTCGGAAATTACCTTGCCGGTAACTACCCGTTGCTGCGCTGACGCCTCGAAACTGAGGGCCATTGTAAAAACCGCAACAACAAAGAGTAAAGCTTTTCTCATAAGGTGTTTAGTTTAGTTGATTTGTAAAGAAAAATCATTTGTTGGTAATTTCAAAAGAAGTGGAAAAAAGGGCCTAAACCTCGGAAAGGGGAAAAATTTGGCATTTAGACCCTCGATTAACAAAAATTAACTGATTGGATATATTTTTTTAATGTTATCAAAATATTATTCCGCCTTAATCGATTTAACAAAATTTAAAAAATTTCGATTTTTTGAATAAAAAATTCTGAACGGCAAGAAAATTTAGTGTTTGAAAGACTTCGGCAAATAAAAAATAGGTATTTAACTCAATTACATTATATAATTCCAAAAACAATTCTTTGCCCTTTTTTAAAACAAAGACTATTTTGAAAACAAGGAAATTACCCAAGAGATTTATTGAAAAATGACTATTTTATTGCGTTATTTTCAATTTTTTAGGCATTTATTTCAATTAAAATCTTCTTTCGGGATAAATTTCATTCAATCAATCAAAATATAGCCTAATGAACCACATAGTAAACACCAAATATTCTGTGGTTTTCAAGGCAAATGGATTATTCTTTACCTAAATCAGTTGCCCAGCTAGGCGCAACGACTTACCTACACTTCCAAAGCCGAATTTCAGTACTTAAAAAGGCGGAAATCGATCGATCTAGCTAGGTCCTTCTGCTAAACAAATAGCCTAACCGAGGTTATTCTGATTAATCCACTAACCTAGTGAACTCCCAAATCCGATCAGGAGTAATGCAGTAATCTAAAGGAACATCATGAGATTCAGAAGGAAGCCCTTCCTCTGGTGAAAAAAAACTCAATCCTACCTTAATTACTGGCTGCACCAAACCCGACAAAAACTCGTCATAAAAACCCTTACCATACCCCAAACGATGTCCAAACTTGTCGTAGGCAAGTAAAGGCACAAAAACAACCTGAATCTGGGTAGATGCAACCCGAACGGATTCCTGAGGCACGGGAATCCCCCACTCATCTAAGAAAAAAGTAGTCTCCGAAGGAAGCTGGAGGGTGTCTAATCGGTTTTCCTCACGATTCACCTGAGCCGTGTAAAGCGTCTTCCCCTGTCCCTGAAGTAGCTCCTGTATATATAAGGTGTGGACTTCGTTGAATTTAGCTATAGGAAAAAACAAATGGAAATGGTTCAGGCTTTCTTGACCCTTCAGCCAGCTCCTTACTTGCTCAGTGATTTTTCGGGACAAGTCCTTTACGTCCTCTCCACTGAGTTCCTTACGAAGTTGTAGGTAGGCCTGCCGAAACTCACTCTTCGTTTTCATTCTAAAGAAAGTACCTGCATCCTAAAGTCTAGCGGATCAAAACAGTCCAGTAACTCCTCCAGTAAGGATGGGCGGTCTAAGTAAAACTGCATGAAATTGACCACACGCTCCTGTGGACTTCCCCCTGGAGCTAGGGATTCAAAAACAGACTGAGCACGATTCAATTCCACCTCAAGCCTTCGCTCCTCTGCCTTTCGGATCTTCACACCCATATGCTCTAGAATCTTAAGGCTACGCACCTCTCCTGCTGCAAAAGCTTTTGGCAATCCCCCATCCAATACACTGGATCGATGGGCTAAGTCTTTATATAATTGGGAAACTTGTTCCTTAGCTCCAGTTAACGAAAAATCAAACGAAGAGGAAGCTTGAACGAATGCTTTCTTCCATTCGGGAAACTTTTGGAACAGCTGCTCTGGAGTCCATTCCAACTGCGCAATCTTTTTTTGAATCGGAGAGGAAAGAAGCACTGCAAAGTTCCGAGGTAACACGACTGGGAACGGCAGGGAGAACAAATCAAACACTCCTTTCAACTGCAGCCAGTACACGACCTCTGCAGGGCCACCGAAGTATCCCAAATTGGGCAGGATCCATTCCTGATAGACAGGACGCAGCACCACGTTGGGACTAAAACGCTCGGGATGCTCCTCAAGCAACGTTTTCAACGATTCGAGTGAAAACCGCAAATTGGTGTTCAACACCACATACTCCTCTCCTTCTTGCTCAATCCGCTCCCGAATCCCTTTGTCCAAATAAAAGAGATTGATCGGTCTTGGGTAAATCTGTGAAGCATATCCCAATTGCTCCAAGGCCTGGGTACTGGCTTGTGCTGCAGCATAGGGACTGTGCTCAAAAAGATCCGCCTCCATGACCTCCACAAACTCTCGTTTTAAGTGCGCATCGTTGGCATCTAGCACTACCAATCCTTTTTCCCCAAAAAGTGCATTGACGTAATTTCGAACTGCCTCAGCCAAAGTAGCACTCTTCGAATAGGCCTCTTGAAATACTGGCGGAGCAAATCCCAAACCCTTCAAGAAACTTTGAAAGGAGGCGTCCAATTCAAATTCCCCTACAGCACCCTGCTGGCTTGTTTCCCAGCGATAGGTGGTCCCATCCAATTTGAAATAATTAATCTCCGCAGCATCGTGATCCTCACTGGCCATCCAATAGACAGGCACAAAGCGGTAATCTGGGTAGTGCTCCTGCAAGCGCTTAGCCAAATTGATTGTTGAAATCAATTTGTAGATAAAATAAAGCGGGCCAGTGAACAAATTGAGCTGGTGTCCTGTCGTCACCGTAAAAGTTCTTTCGTCCCGCAAGGCAAGTAAATTTTGCTCCAAGGCAGGTGCAATCGGCAATCCTGCATACTGACTTTCTAAAACGGTTGTGAGAATTTGGCGCTTCGAAGCTGAAAAATGTTTGTGTTGGATGGCATCCCCAAAGCTATCTAGATTTGGCAAATGGGTATAAAACGGACGAAGCGACTCCTTTCCCTCTAGGTAATCCAGAAAAAAAGTGGAAAACTGACCTGTTTTTTTCAGATCTACGCAGTGTTTTTTCATCGGGGTGATTGAGAAGTCTGAATCGGTACGCTAACTTAGCGAAGCGGTCCAAAGTTCGTTCTTTTTTGTAAAAATTAGGACTTCTTACATCAAAGGCAAAAACAAATTTTGAAAGAGACCACGGAAACACCTTTAGCGAAGCCCATTCACCCATATAATTGAATTAGCACCCCATACTACGCATGTTTGATTACCAACGATTTTTTTTAGACAACGGACTGGAAGTCATCGTGCATGAAGATTCCAGTTCGAAGATCGCGGTATTCAACTTACTGTATAAAGTGGGGTCACGATTTGAGAAAGCTGGAAAAACTGGATTGGCACATTTTTTTGAGCACCTGATGTTTGGTAGCTCTGCCCATGTCCCCGAATTTGATCGGGAACTCGAGCGTGTAGGCGGCTCCTGCAATGCCTTCACTAGCCCAGACATCACCAATTACTACATGACTTTGCCTTCCAGTAACCTGGAAACGGCATTTTGGTTGGAATCAGACCGCATGGCACACCTGAGCCTCACGGAAAAAACCATCGAAACCCAACGGAAAGTAGTGCTTGAAGAATACAAACAACGCTACCTCAGCCCTCCCTACGGAGATGTATGGCATCATTTGCGCAAACTAGCATACACCACCCACCCCTACCGCTGGCCGACCATTGGCGAAAATCTGGGAGACATTGAAGGGTACACTCGGGAAATGATCTGGGAATTTTACCAGGAGCATTACCATCCTGGCAATGCTATTCTAGTGGTGGCTGGAGACGTGACTCAAAAAGAAGTGGCGCGACTAGCACAAAAATGGTTTGGACCCATTCCTTCCAAAAGCAAAAAATTCGTGCCCATCGTTGCTGAACCCGTGCAATCGAGCAAACGAGACTTAGCCATACAAGCCAAAGTACCTACAGATGCACTTTACAAGACTTACAAAATGTCCGCAAAGGGAGCTGAAGGGTATTTGGAGGCAGACTTGCTCAGTGACTTGTTGGGCGGAGGCAAATCCTCTCCCCTTGAACAGCAATTGGTGAAGAATGGAAAAATCTTTGCTTCAGTAGGTGCCTACATTACCGGCTCGGTGGATCCAGGACTGCTCGTATTTTCTGGAAAGATGGAACAAGGAGTGGGTGCAAAAGAAGCAGAAGCAGCATTAGATGCCCTGTTAAAGGAGTTTCTGCAAAAAGAGATCTCGGATTCCTCCCTCCAAAAAATCAAGAATCAGTCCGAAGCGATGAAGACCTACGAATCCATTCAATTGCTCAACCGAGCTATGAATTTGGCCTATTATGCACATTTAGGTGATCCTGCCTTATATTGGCAAGAATTTGAACAAAAGGCCTCCTGCCAAGCCGAACAGCTTTCTTCTTGGGCCAAGCAATTGCTGCAGGAGGATCAGGCTTCAGTTTTATACTACCAATCGACTACCTCATGACACCATTTCGAATAGGCTTTGGCTACGATGTACATCAGTTGAGTGAAACCCATGAATTTTGGTTGGGAGGCATTCGTGTTCCCCACAGCAAAGGTGCCGTGGGCCATTCAGATGCCGATGTGCTCATCCACGTGATTTGCGATGCACTCCTTGGAGCAGCCAACATGCGAAACATTGGGTACCATTTCTCAGACAAGGACCCTAAATACAAGGGAATCGATAGCAAACTCCTCCTAAAAGAGGTGATGGGGATGATTCGGGGCGCAGGCTATGAAGTTGGAAACTTAGACAGCACGGTTTGCTTACAAGTTCCCAAGCTCAATCCACACATTCCAGACATGAAGACCTGCCTGGCAGCAGTGATGGGGATCGATGAAGATGCGATATCAATCAAGGCCACGACTTCTGAGCACTTGGGATTTGTAGGCAGAGAAGAAGGCATATCCGCCTATTGTACCGCATTGATTTACAAAGTATGAGCCAACCTAAGGTAAAAATCATCACCACCGAGGACGGTTCCCACTCGCTTTACCACGAGGAGCTCCAAGAAACCTACCACAGCTTTCATGGTGCCTATCGCGAATCCATTCACGTATTCATGTTGTACGGATTGGACGCTTGGCTGAACCGGAATCCTCGCAAATTTCCCATCCGCGTCTTTGAAGTTGGGTTTGGCACCGGGCTCAATGCTTGGTTGGCCTTGGTTTGGGCCGAGCAAAATCAGGTACCAGTCCTTTACCACAGCATCGAACCATTTCCGCTGCCCGCTGAAGTGTATTCCCAGCTAAACTATACGGAGCACGACCACGGCATCTGGCACTACCATAAGTATTTTCAAGCACTGCACGAACTCCCATGGAATGAGGGAGGGCCTGTTTCCGAGTATTTCAATTTCAAGAAGGACCTCTCCACGCTAGAAGAGGCTGATTTGTATCCTGCTGATATCGTGTTTTATGATGCGTTTGCTCCCAGCAAGCAGCCTGAACTCTGGAAGAAAGAGACCTTGGCGCCTGTAGTGGATGCCATGCGGCCAGGAGGGGTATTTACCACCTACTGCGCCATGGGTCAATTGAAACGGGATTTAAAAGATTTAGGACTCGAGGTAGAAACCCTCCCTGGCCCTCCAGGCAAAAAAGAAATGACGCGCGCTTGGAAGGGAATGTAGTCGAAAGTCCACGGACGACAGACCGCAGCAGATTCTAAGGGTAGACCAGCATCGGCTGTGACCGGTTAGCCGTAAACATTTTTTTAGTCAACCTTCTACAGTCCATAGTCGACCGCAACTTGAAATGCGATGGAGTCTAGCATCCAAATTTTGACCGGACTATTCACCAGGGAATGGTATCGGCTGTGGACTGTGGACCGTTAGCCGTTGACCAAAAATTACCCCTTAAGTCGTGCGATTGGCGTTCTAGCTCCCTTTGTAACCTGTCCGATCTCAC
>JACCDX010374314.1_pt1 | contig 12877 bp, 7 predicted proteins | sample 7449681 | NCBI WGS metagenome assembly JACCDX01 (sample SAMN15323450, study PRJNA562643) | freshwater metagenome | isolation source: river surface water | place: USA:Blue River Watershed | collected 2017-08-18
TACCCCATCTTTGAGAAGCTCTGTAGTAATCAGTTGTTTTTTGATAAGAGAATGCAGCCAAAGCTTGTAAGTTGTTGCCGTTCTTGAAAGTCTTATCATAGTTCAATGTGTGCTCGATCAAGCTAGAAGTTTGATCTAAGAATTGTTGAGCTGCTCTTCCTTTACCAGAAAAATCAGAACCAACATAGTTCTTACCACGAACGTTGATTGTACCTTGGATATAAGCACCTGGTAAACGAGGGTCAACAAAAGTTAAACGCTCAGAAGCACCATTCTCCATACCGAAGATTGCCTTATAAGTTAAATCGTCTGAGATCTTGTATGATACAGACACATTCGCTAATAATTTATTATAAGTGTCATTGTCTTTATAACCTTCTAAAATTGCAACAGGGTTTCTGTTACCATCTTGGTTATCGAACCAAAGACCATTTGAATTGTAAACAGGGAATGTTGGGTTAGCACCAATCATTGATCCAATCAATGAACCTTGGTAACCAGCGTTATTCGTTACTTGAGCATAGCTGTTGTTAACGATAGACTGATTAGCAGTTACATCTAATTTTAAACGAGAAGTCAATTGATTAGAATATTTCAAACCAAAAGTATAACGCTTTAACCCTTGAGTCTTAACGATACCTTCTTGGTTATCGAATGAACCATTCAATTTCAAAGAAGACTTTGAATTTGAGAAGCCCCATGCTAAGTTATAACTGTTAGAAATAGCAGTTTGGAATACTTGATCCTGCCAGTCTGTGTTATATCCTTTATCATTTGAACCAACACCAGAGAAGTCAAATCCTGCTTCATCTAATGTCTTTTTGATACCATACATAAATTCTTGTGGACTAGCTAAATCATAACGATTAGCAGTTGTAGATACTGATGTAGTTGCATTGAAAGTTAAGCTAGGCTTACCTTTACCAGACTTAGTAGTGATTAACACAACACCATTCGCACCTCTAGCACCATAAATAGCTGCAGAAGACGCATCCTTTAAGATAGAGATGTTCTCAATATCGTTCGGGTTTAAGAATGATAATGGGTTTCTTGCTGTAGTTCCACCATCAACTGTAATAGAACTTCCTACTGTACCGCCACCGTATAATGGCACACCATCCACTACATACAATGGGTTGTTGTTACTTCTTACAGAAGAAGTACCTCTGATAGTCACGTTTACAGCACCTCCTGGCTCACCAGAATTTGTTGTAACATTCACACCAGCAACACGACCTTGTAACAATTGCTCTGGAGAAGAAATAATCCCTTTGTTAAAAGATTTTTCACCCAAAGAAACAACCGCACCAGTCGCATCTTTTACTTTACGAGTACCATAACCAACAACAACAACTTCATTCAATTGCTCGCTTGTTTGATTTAATGATACTGTTACGTTTCCTTCTGCATTTACTTCTCTAGAAGAATAACCTACAGTTGAAACAACTAATTTCGTTACAGAAGAAGGTACTGTGATAGCAAAAGTTCCATCAGCCGCTGTTTTTGCGCCTGTTGAAGTTCCTTTAGCAACAACAGATGCAGCAGCGATTGGAGAACCGTCTTTAGCATCTAATACCTTACCTGTAACTGTTTTGTTCTGTGCTTGTGCATTGATAGCAAGCAAGCCAAGAAACAGTCCTAAAAAAGAGGACTTAACAATTTTTGAAAAATTCATAATTGGCAGTTTATTGGTTTAATAAGCGGATACAAAATACACATTTTTGATATGAAACACATTTTTTGTTAAATAATTTTTAACTTTTAAAAAGGATGGATGACAAATGTTTGTTTTTCACTACAATTTTACCCCTAAAAAACGCTTAAAAATCAATAATAGCTTGATTTTTTGGCCATCAAGAACCTCGTCCCATTCTTTTAGAAATGGTTCTATATTAAAAAAATAATACATTTTTGCAAACGTTTGCGGTAAAGTTTGTGTTAATTTTCCTTAATTTGGACTTTGTAAAGATTTCATGTTATGATGAACACGACCCTCAAATTATTGGCCCAGCAATTGCAGCTCAGTATTTCTACCGTGTCCCGGGCATTGAAAGATCATCCAGATATTTCAACAGCTACAAAAGAGAAAGTACATGCACTTGCAAATAGCCTTGACTATGAGCCGAATGCTTATGCCATTCAATTAAGAACACAGAGTAGTAAAATATTTGGCGTGATTGTGCCTGCTATTTCGAATTTGTTTTATGATAGTTTTATTGCTGCTATAGAAGAAGAAAGTAGAAAAAACGGTTATGCTTTGATGATCCTGCAATCAAGTAATAACACAGAAAACGAATTGAATAACTTAAAAATTTTTAGACAGAATAGAGTCTCTGGTGTTTTTGCGTGTTTATCTGCACATACACAAAATTTAGAAGTCTATGAAAAAATGAGCGAGAGAGATATTCCTGTTGTCTTTTTTGATATTGTTCCCAAAGATAATAAATACACTAAAGTTCGAATGGCGGATGAAAGATGTGCCATCATTGCTGCAGAAAAAATTATTGAAAGAGGTGCTAAACGTGTGTTAGCAATTTTTGGTGACCCTGCATTATCCATAAGTCAAAAACGAAAACAAGCTTTTCAACAATTCATGGAAAAGTATGCCGCTAAAATGCATTGTACTTATGTAAACACCAATAGCTCTGCTGAAGCGGAAGCTGCATTTGACAAGCATTATAATAAAGCACAAAAATTTGATACCGTGTTTGCAATGACAGACGAGATTTTAATTGGTGTGATGAAGTCCATTCAAGCACATAATATAAAAGTTCCAAAAGATATTGGTGTCATTAGCATTAGCAATGGATTTATTCCAAGTTTATACCATCCTGTAATTAGTTATGTAGAGACGAGTGGTTATGAATTAGGCAAATTAGCATTTGTACAAATGCTTGCAAATATTAAAGGTGGGAAAACCTTATCTGAACTAACTGTAGATGCAAGATTTGTGGAAGGTAAGTCTATGTAAAAAAGAGCATTTTATTTACCAATACAGAATTTGGAAAATATAAAATCCAATTGATCTTCATTGGTGATTTCTCCGGTGATTGTTCCTAAGTAATGTAATGCTTGACGAATATCCAACGCTAGTAAATCGCCTGTTACATTTTGGATTAATCCTGTTTCTATATCATTTAAAGCGAGCATTAACTTTTTTAAAGAAGCTACATGTCTTGCATTGGTGACAATGGTACCTTCTTTATTCAATCCATCCCCTACCACTTTTTGATTCAACGCATTTTCTAATGCAGCAATGTTTTCCTTTTTTTTAGCAGAGATAAATAATACTTCTTTAAACGCAGGATCTGTTTGGATGGTTTGATCTAATGCAAGGTCAATTTTATTGCCTACTAAAATTAATTTATCCATTGAAACACCAATATCGGACTGCCATGCTTGAATTGCAGATATGGAATGATTGCTTGCATCAAATAATGCAATCACAATATCAGCTTCTTGAATTTTCTCCCTACTTTTTTTGATACCCATTTGCTCAATAGAATCATCTGTTTGCATTCTGATACCTGCGGTGTCAATTAATTTATATAAAACACCTTGGATATTGATATACTCCTCTACCGTATCCCTAGTGGTGCCAGGTATGTCACTCACTAAGGCACGATTTTCATTTAACAAAGCATTTAATAAAGTTGATTTGCCTGCATTGGGTTTTCCAACAATGGCAACTTGAACACCATTTTTGATGGCATTGCCTAATTTAAATGAGTCGTATAATTCTTGGGTTCTTAATTGCAATTGATGCACTAAATTTTCTAATTCTTTTTTATTCGCAAAAGCGACATCTTCTTGAGAAAAATCTAATTCTAATTCTATCAACGCAGAGAACTTAATTAATTTTTCACGCATTAACTGCAAGTCATTGGAGAAGCCACCTTTTAAATTATGCAATGCAGTTTTTCTTGCCGCCTCGGTATTGCTTGCAATTAAATCAGCTACCGCTTCGGCTTGTGTTAAATCTAATTTTGCATTTAAAAAAGCACGTTGTGTAAATTCTCCTGGCTTAGCCATTCTAGCGCCTTTTTCAATCATCAATTGTAAAATTGAATCTTGTATAAATGGAGAACCATGACATGAAATTTCTACTACTTCTTCTCCGGTATACGACTTAGGCGCTCTATAAATACTTGCTACAACTTCATCCAACACCAAGCCCTTATCAATTAATTTTCCAAAATGTACGGTATGTGAAGCCTGCTTGGTTAAATCTTTTTTTTCAAATACTGCATTCACAATCTGAATTGCCTCTGGTCCACTCAGTCTTATCACCGCTATGGCGCCTAATCCAGGTGCTGTAGCGAGTGCTACAATCGTATCATTCCAGTTGCTTAATGTGCTTTGCATGGATGCGAAATTACACAAAAAAGGCTCCCAATCGGGAGCCTTTTTATATCGAATCTGTTTGAATCTTAATCTTCAGATACCATGAAAACAATCGCTTGTCTTTGTCTGTAAATTACATTACGTCCATTTTGAACAGCTGGTTTCCATTTTGGTCCTCTTTGAATTACACGAACTGCTTCTTCTTTTGTACCATAGCCAGGATCGTTCTCTGCTTTTACATCAGAAATTGAACCGTCTTTTGATACGATAAAAGAAACTGTTACAGCGTATTTTCCAGTAGGTGCACCGTTTTCAACAGGTAAGTCTCTATTCAAAGTACGCTCTAGGTATCTAACCCATCCGCTTTGTCCACCAGGGAATTCAGCTTGGATTTGAACCGAAGTAAATAACTTATCATAGTCTTCTTCTTTTGGAGCTTCCACCGCACCAGTACTTTGCTCAACAGGTGCAACCAATCCATCGTCTTTGGTACCCTCTTGGTTAAATGTACTGATCTTGGTTTCCTCCAATTTCTCTACTTCCTTGATTTCGTCTTCTTCTTTCACTTCCTCGTCTTTTACAATTTTCGGAGGTGTGAACTTGGTTACTTCTACTTTTGGTGGCTCTTGTTTTGGTGGTGGAGGTGGAGGTGGTTCAGGCTTTTTTTCATCTTGATCTATATTCTCTAAAGATAAATCTACAGCAACCACTTCTACTTTATCATCCTTTATTGAGTTTGATACAATCGCACCTACAGACAATAAAACCGTCACAAGGAACATGCCCAAAAGACCGTTTCTCAAACGCTTATCATACGTTTTACGTAATTCATAAGCGCCATAAGCTTTATTCTTGCCTTCGAAAAGGATATCAAGAAAATCGGCGGTTAATATTTTATTTATGTCCATGTTTAATGCTTTTAATTACTTGCCGAAGTTTGTGAACTTGCATCAGAAATTTTTACCAACTGAGCTTCCCCGTCGGAAATATCTACCAATGCATATTTTTTTACAACGTTAATCGCCATTTCATCCAGGATGTCAATTACATTTTTGTAATTGCAGTCAACACCAGGTTTGATCACGACTACGAAATCCTTGTAAGGGTTTTCCGTATCTCTTGATCTACTTCTAACGTCTGCTTTCTTTTTCAAGATCACATCACGGATAGAGTTTTCACCGTTATAAGAGGCTGAAAGAAAATTAGAACCATCTGGTTTTAATTGTCCTTCGTAATAATAGATATGATTATCCGCCCCCATTAAGATGGTAAGTACACCAGATTCTTTAGCCTTATTTGGCTCATCTGTGACTTTATCATCAGGCAAAAACAACTTTAACGCTGTTGGTTGGCTCATGGTTGTGGTGAAGATGAAGAAGGTAATCAATAAGAAACCCAAGTCCACCATTGGTGTTAAATCAACGCGAGTTGATAACTTTTTTCCTTTTTTGACCCCTGGTCCTTTCTTATGGCCACCGCCCGAGGTATCTAATTCTGCCATTGTAAGCGCTTTTAATTAGTTATTAAAATTAATCTTCCTGTTTTTCACCCTTCATAGAACTCTTCCATAATTCAGAGCCTTCTGGAGCGTTTTCAGGATTGGTAACCATTTGAAACTTCAACAATTCATTTTTCTTAAATGCTGCAATTACATTCTTGAAAGCTGGATATTTGGCAACATTGTCCCCTTTTAATAAAAGGTCCATTTTCTCGCCTGCATATGCAGTTTTCACTACTTGCATCCAATAGATCAATTCATTGTCTGTGCTATCCTTACATGGTATACCAGGTAATTGATCGCCTTTTCTGTTTTCTTCAGGAATAGATAAAAAAGAATTCAATCCACTTAATGGAGCGCCAATGAAACCTGCTTTTTTGAAAGCTGCTACATTGATGCCTAAGTTACGCTCACTATTCACAGTGTTCGCAACTAGTTCCTTCTTTTGTTCGTCATCCATGGTTAGGAAAACCTTACCATCCTTATCAATTGTAACTAAAACGAAGTCCTTGTTAGGAGCAACTTTAGAAGCCACCGAACTTGGTGTTTCTACTGCAATTGCTTCTGCAGGCTTGAACTTAGTTGTCAAGATGAAGAAAGACAATAAAAGGAAGGCCACATCACACATGGCTGTCATGTCGATGTTTGTACTCTTACGAGGTAATTTGGCTCTACCCATTGTATAGTCTTTTAATATTTATAAGGCCAGGCCTTAATGAATGATTTATTTATAATTCGCTGCGAAGCTTTGAGTCAAAGTGAAACCAGACTCATCGATTCCGTAAGTGATACCATCAATACTTGTAGTAAATACGTTGTACATGATGATTGCTACAGCAGAAGTACCAATACCTAATGCAGTATTGTACAATGCCTCAGAGATACCTTGAGACAATTCACGTGCTGCTTCACCACCGCCTTCTTCACCTAATTTAGAGAAAGAACGAATCATACCTAATACCGTACCGAACAAACCTAATAAGGTTGCAACAGATGCGATTGTAGATAAGAAAACTAAGTTCTTTTCTAACATTGGTAATTCCAATGCAGTTGCTTCTTCGATTTCTTTTTGAATGTTTAATACTTTTTGATCAGTATCTAATTCTGTATTTGTAATCATTTCCTTGTACTTAGTCAATCCAGACTTCATTACATTTCCTACAGAACCTTTTTGCTTATCACATGCAGCCAAAGCCTTATCCACTTCTTTATTCGCTAAATGGAATTGAACTTGACGGATGAACTCAGCAATATTTCCAGCACCAGCTGCTTTCTTAATTGTCAATAATCTTTCAATTACGAAAGTTAAAACGATTAATAAGCTACCAATCAAAATAGGTACTACGATACCACCTTCATACATTTTTGTAAATGTTCCAATTGGTCCTTTGTGCGATGGCCAGAAACCACCATTTGGATCAGGATTAGTGAAATTACTTGCGTTACCTAGGATAAAACGCCAGATAACATAGCCTGCTACTACACAAGCGATTGGTGCTAAGGTTGCAATCAAATTACCACCTTTTTTTTGTGCTGCTTGTTTTGAAGCTGCAGTTGCAGTTGGTTTAGATAAATCAGCCATGATTCAATTGATTTTTGGTTTTAAATTAAATTTATAAAAAAGTGATTTAATCCTAGAAACTTAAGTTGATTTTTTAAAGAATCTTAACATTAGGTTTCTAAGGGCTTACAAAATAAGTAAATTATTGATTGAAACAATTTTCAAGACATTTTTTTTAGGTAAAAAAATTATTATCAAAATAGTTTAGTCTGAATGGAATATATTTAGGGGACGTTTTCAAAAAACTATAATTATATAATATGAAAAAAAACCTAGCAATTATTAGTCTTTGTGTCCTTATGACAGGCTTTGTCCAAGCCCAAAGACCTTTAGCGCCAGTAGTGGCAGACACTAGTGCAGCAGGTGCTAAAAAAGAGCTTCCTACAAAAACAGGCCCAAAATCCTTTAAAGAATTCATTACCAAGAAGGCTGTAACCCAAAAAGGGGTTTTTACAGTGCATCTTCAGGACGATAAGTTCTACTTTGATATCCAAGATAGCCTTTTGGGTAGAGAGTTGATTGCTGTAACACGCTATGCTAAAGTAGCTGGTGGTGCTAGAAAATATGGTGGCGAGCAAGTGAACGAGCAAACTATCCAATTCGAAAAAGGACCTAATAACCGTATTTTTATGCGTGTGGTGTCCCTTATTAGTAGGGCGGATTCAACTCAAACCATCGCAAAAGCGGTTAAAAACTCTTATTTAGACCCAATTGTAGCGGCTTTTGACATCAAAGCTTATGGAAAAGATTCTACAAGTTCTATCATAGATGTAACCGACTTTTTTAAAGGTGATAATCAAGCAGTTAGCTTGAGTACTTTTGAAAAGAGAAACTTTAACTTATCAGGACTTGCTTCTGATCGTTCTTATATTGAAACTATTAAGTCCTACCCTATTAATATTGAAGTTAAAACGGTAAAAACTTACAATGCAAGTGCACCAATGCCTGGAAGCCCTGCAGGTGGTAGCTTTATCCCAGCAGCAGCAAACGCTGGCGCTGTAACCTTTGAATTGAATACTTCTATCTTATTGTTGCCTAAGACACCAATGGGACGTCGTTTATTTGATTCAAGAGTGGGCTATTTTGCAGATAATTTTGTAGAATATTCAGACGACCAACAAAAAGTAAAAAATCAAGTATTTGCTGTTCGTTATCGTTTAGAGCCAAAACCTCAAGACTTAGAGAAATATAAAAGAGGTGAATTGGTTGAACCAATCAAGCCTATTGTTTATTATGTAGATCCAGCAACACCTAAAAAATGGGTGCCTTATTTAATCGCTGGTGTCAACGACTGGAATATTGCATTTGAGAAAGCAGGTTGGAAAAATGCCATCGTAGGAAAAGAATGGCCTAATGATAGCACAATGAGTTTAGAAGACGCACGTTTCTCTGTGATCCGTTATTTCGCTTCTGATATCGAGAATGCTTATGGCCCACAAGTGCATGATCCACGTAGTGGAGAAATTTTAGAAAGCCATGTTGGATGGTATCATAATGTAATGAGCTTAGTACACGATTGGTATATGGTTCAAACTGCAGCAGTTGATCCTGCAGCTAGAAAAATGCATTTTGATGATGAATTAATGGGGAACTTAATTCGTTTTGTATCCTCTCACGAAATTGGTCATACATTAGGTTTGAGACATAATATGGGTAGTTCAAGTAAAACACCTGTAGAAAAATTAAGAGATAAAACATGGGTAGAAGCAAATGGTCACACAGCATCTATCATGGACTATGCGCGTTTTAATTATGTTGCTCAACCAGAAGATAAGATTTCACAATCTGGCTTGTTCCCAAGAATAGGTGACTATGACAAATGGGCGATTCAGTGGGGTTATACTTACACAGGTGAAAATGATGCACAAGCAGATCGTAAAATCAATAATAAATGGATTATTGATAATTTAAGCAAAAATCCAAGAGTATGGTTTGGTGGCGAAGGTAGAAATGATGACCCAAGAGCTCAAACAGAAGACTTAGGTGATAACGCAATGTTAGCGAGTGAATATGGCATTAAGAATTTGAAAAGAATCATAGTGAATTTGCCAGAGTGGACAAAGGAAGAAGGTGATCGTTATGAAAACTTAAGCCAAATGTATGGTCAAGTAGTTGGTCAATTTAGCAGATACATGGGCCATGTGTTGAGAAATATTGGAGGTATTCAAGAAACATTTAAAAGTGTAGAAGAAAAAGGAGATGTGTATACACCAACAACAGTTGCAATGCAAAAACAAGCTATGCAATTTTTCCATACACAATTATTTACTACACCTAAGTGGTTATTGGATGCATCTATTCTAAATAAGATTGCAAATCCAGCAAGTAATGAGCGTGTGCAAACAATACAAACAAGTATTTTAAAATCATTACTAGATAAAGGTAGATTATATCGTATCACTACAAGCCAAACAAGATTTGGTGCAAGTTCATATGCATTGAATGAGATGATGGATGATTTAAGAAAGGGTTTATTCAGTGACGTAAGTAAAGCAGATATCTACCGTAGAAATTTACAAAAAACTTATGTGAGTCAATTAGACGAAATGCTTAACCCATCGGCTTCAGCTGCAGCAGCTGCTGCTGGAATGATTCGTATTGGCGTACCAAGTGTAGATGTAGAAAATACAGATCTTGTATCTGAAGCAAAAGCACAATTGAAAAAATTAGCTGCTTCATTACAAGCTGCTAAAGCAACTGCAACAGATGCAAATGCGGTAAATCATATCAATGACTTACAAGACAGAATCAAGCAAGCATTAGATCCTAAATAATTTTGATAGATGAATACGTTCTTCCAAATGATGAACAGATTCTAATTAAAAACGCCTCCAAATTTGGAGGCGTTTTTTTATACTTTAATACGACTTATTCGTATCTCAATGCATTGATTGGATTTAAGGAAGCTGCTTTCATCGCAGGATAAATACCTGCAGCTAATCCAACACCAGAACAAATCACAATACCTGTAATCACCCAGAACCAAGGGATTACAAAGCCCGTGCTCAACACCACACTAAAAATATTACCTACTAAAACACCCAATAAGATACCGAATACTGCACCTAATAAACTGATGATTACACTTTCAAATAAAAATTGTCGACGCACGTCTTTTCTCTTGCCTCCTAAGGCTTTGATCAAACCCACTTCTCTTGTTCTTTCGTTTACCGCAACCAACATGATATTCATTAAGCCAATGGCCGCACCAATCAAAGTAATCATACCAATTGCACCAGCTGCACCACTTATTCCAGCTAAAAAGCCAATGAACAATTGTGCAAACTTGTCACTTTTATCAATGATAAAATTATCCGACTCAGTTGGAATTAATTTTCTTGCTTTTCTCATCTGCAACATGGCTTCGTCAATGGCAGGCTCTAGTTCAACTACATTATTGACTGCAACTCCTAATTGATAAGAAGGATTGGTGTTCTGATATTGACGTACGTTTTTTAATGAAGTCACTACCACATCATCCTGTCTTAGCATTGCACTTGAACCTTTTGCTTTCAACAAACCAATTACGCGATAAGGTTTGCCTTGAACCAAAATAATTTTATCAACGCTTTTTTCTGGATTTCTAGGAAATAGTTTAGTGGCAACACTACTTCCGATCATACACACATTACGTCCAGATTGAATGTCCACTGCATTTAAATTTCTGCCCACCGCAAGTTGGTAACCATTGACTGCTAAATAATTTTCATCTGCCCCCCACATGCCAATCTGAGGATTGGTCTTCAAATTTTTATACACAATTTCATTGTTCCCACTCGCTCTTCTGTACACACTTACCTGTGCCCTATTGAAACTATAATTATTTTTAAAATAGAGTGATTCTTCTAATTTAAATGGCTTGTCTAAATTTGATTTTTTTTCTTTCTGTCCTTTCTTGGTTTTAGAAAATTCTTCGCCCTGTGGAGGACCACCCACCCTTGCATTCATTTCCTTATAACGTATTGTAAATGCATTCGCGCCCATGAAAGAGAAATTCTCCTTTAGACTTTGGTTCATTGCCGAGATCGCGGTGATGATGCCAATAAGCGCCATGATACCAAAAGCAATAATGGCGACGGTAATACTAGTTCTTAGCTTATTGCCTTTAACGGTGCGCCAAGCCAATACAAATGAGTCCTGTAAGGTCATAAATTCTGTTTATCTGTGCCTAAAGGTAGCACAGATTGGATAAGGTACCACCTTATATACAAAACTTATTGAGGAACGGCTAAAAGTAAAGATAAGAGAGGAATACATTGGGTAAAATACCTAAGACAAGTATCAAAATTGCAAAAACAAGTAATTTGTACTTATATCCTTGCTCCACTTCATGCATCGCTGGTTCACCTTCCACAAAATACATGGCTTGAATCAATTTGAAATAGTAGTAGATACTTACTGCTGCAAAAAGAATGGCTAAGGCAACCAACCACAGTCCAATTCCTGATTGCACCGCAGCATTCAACATATAATACTTTGCAAAGAATCCACCAGTAAGCGGAATACCTGCTAATGACAATAAGAATATGGTGGTCATTGCTGCTATCAATGGCTCTTTTTTAGCTAACCCATTGAATGCCTCAAAACTGTAGTCTTTCATTTTAATCAATACGCCAAATAAGCCAATACTTGCTACTGAATATGCCATGATATAAAGCAAGATCCCTTCGTTGGCAAAATTGGTTGGACCATATAAAGCAAAAAGCATAAATCCTACTTGTGCAATACTTGAATAAGCCAACATACGCTTAACACTGCGCTGAAAAACAGCAGTGATATTACCTACAAACAAAGTGGAGATTAACACAAAAGTTAACAATAGTTCCCAGGAATATCCTAGTGCTTTATATTGACTATGAAATAAGACAACAAAAGCAATGATTGCTGTTGCTTTAACAATGGTCGCCATAAAGGAGGTGAATACAGTTGGCGCGCCATCATATACGTCTGGTGTCCAGAAATGAAACGGTGCTGCAGAGACTTTAAAATTAAATGAAACAAAAATTAAAATCAACCCTGCAGATTGCATGAGTTGTTCTCTCGCCATACCGGTTGCTGGATTTACATTTGGTGCGATCAATTGGAAAGTACCTGTTGCACCATAGATAAATGTAATGCCTAATAAAAAAATACCTGTAGAAAATGCCCCCATTAAAAAATATTTCAAGGCTGCTTCGTTGCTATTTAAATTCTTTTTATCTGCACCAGTTAGAATATACAAAGGGATGGATAAAATTTCAATGCCAATAAATAACATTAATAAATTATTGAAAGAAGTTAAAATACTAGCACCACATAGAATAAAGAAAAATAAAGCATAAAAATCTGCTGCGTGTTTACCAATTTTAGCAATCTCATCTCCATTTAACCACACATACAAGAAGGTTAAAATAAATAAAATGGTGTTCACATATAAACCAAACTGTGTAAAGGAAAGCAATCCCTTGTAATCTACAGGAATTATATAAATGCCA
>JACCDX010630183.1_pt1 | contig 12877 bp, 25 predicted proteins | sample 7449681 | NCBI WGS metagenome assembly JACCDX01 (sample SAMN15323450, study PRJNA562643) | freshwater metagenome | isolation source: river surface water | place: USA:Blue River Watershed | collected 2017-08-18
CTGGTAATACAATTCCTGTTACTACCGCAATATCTACTTTCATGTTATTAAGAACAAATATTATTAAATCTAATTCCAATAGTGGTATGTTCTTAGGTTTAATTGGTGGAGCTCATTTAGCACCTTCAAGAAACTCATTAGGAACAAATAGATATTATGGTACTAATGATATAACTTATGCTGCATTACCAACAGGTAATAACTATATAACAATAACAAATAACTCAAACAAAGTAGATGCTTGGGAAAACGGAACACAAATAATTAATACTGTAAATTCTGCCAGTGATTCAGTTTTGCAAACTGCTGGAATTAATTTATTCGATAGATGGTTAAATTCTGCACCATTAACTCTTGGTACCGGTATTTCTGAATTAATAGTTTATAACTCAGATCAAAGAACTAACCGAAGTGCAATTGAATCCAGTATGAATTCATATTTTAACGTATCTTATACTGATACTGATGCACAAACTTTTATAACTAATGCTGGAATAACAAATGATGTACAACAATCAGCTATAATAACATTGGTTAAAATGCTTAAAAATGAAGGTCTTTGGACAAAAATGAAAGCTATTTATCCATTTGTTGGTGGAACTGCAACAACACATAAATTCAATCTTAAAGATCCAAGAGATACAAATGACGCATTTAGATTGTTATTTTATGGTGGTCTTTCTCATGATGGAGGTGGAGTTCAATTTAATGGATCAAATTCTTGGTGTGATACAAATATGAATGCTGCATCTAATTTATCAGTGAATAATTTACACCTTTCTTTTTATTCAAGAACAAATGCGAATAACACGTATTCTGGAGGTGAAATTGGACATGTTGGGTATAACAGCTGGACATCACCACCACAAGATTATACAAAACAATTTACTTTAAGAGTTAGGAACTCACAATATGCAGGTAGTAACGCTCAATTCACATCAGGTAACTTAACAAGTTCTTATTCGACAATTGATGGTTTTGGATTGACTATTGGATCTATAACAACTTCAGCCACTTCTAAAATGTTTAGAGGTAGAAATAGTTCGGAATTTGCTACTAGAGCAACATCAACTGGTACAAATACAGGTACTTTACCAAGTTTTAACATATCTTTAGGTAAAACTCAGGGATATGGAGAATGGTCTACTCAACAAGCTGCATTTGTTTCAATCGGTGATGGTTTAACTGACTCAGAATCTGCTAAATTATATGGTATAGTTCAAATATATCAAATAACATTAGGAAGATCAGTATAATAAAATTAAAAAACCCACTCAATTAAGAGTGGGTTTTTTTGATTACTTACCTTCACCAGGTTTATTAATCTTTTTGATTTTTCTTAACAATTCCTCGAATTGTAATAAGAAACCTTTCATCTTCTTATTGTTGATGTCAGCCACGTTATCTAAAATCCATAACAAGTAAGCCGTTTTTTCATCATCACCAACACCAGTTAAAAATTTCACAACGTTACCAAGTTGTTTCTCGGTGAAGTCTGAGATATTCAACTCTTTTAATGAGTGAATTAACTCTGAATTTTTATCTCGGTTGTATTTAGCCAAGTCTTTCTTAATACCATCATAGTTATTAATTACATCTTGGATTGAGATATTCAACATATCTTCACAGTATTGGATAAATTTCATCGCTGAATTACCAACATATCCGTGTGCCACTCTCTTTAAAGATGGTAAGAAATCTCTCGGTGAAGCATTTTTACCAAAGTTTCTTGTGATGAAACGTGATAGCATTGTCCAAGAACGAGGTGTTGCGTATCCTTTCGCGTTATCAGAGACTTTATAAAGTTGCTCTGGGTGTGTCTTAATATAAGAAACAATTAAACCATGACAACTTTCCATAGCGAAATCATTAACCCAATCATCAACTCCTAAAGAGTGGTCGATGTGAATTAAACGGTTATTTAAAGCCGCGTCAAACTCTTCTACGTCTGTGCCATCCTCGTCACCTAAGTTACCAGATGCCATCATTAATACCGTATCATTAAATTTGAAATCACCAATTTCACGCTCTAATAAGATTTGTAAAGCCGCATTTCTTACGAATTGTGGAGCTCGGTTCAACTCTTCAAAGTGAATAATTGTCGGTTGCTGATTTGCTTCAAATGCCCATTTCGGAACCGCATACCCTGATACTTTATACATTTTACCAGCGTATTCCAAATCTTCAAGATAAGGATATTTAAAGTCAGATTCATCAGACATTGAAAGTCGCATATCAAGATATCTAAATCCTAACTTTTGTGCGATTGATAAACCAATTGCTGATTTAGCAACACCTGGCTTTGATGTGATGAAAAGTACACCATATTTTGGCCACATAATCGACAAATACTCTCTTTCTTTTTGAGTTAGTAAAGGCAACTTATCTAACATCCATTGTGGCATCATACCATCTTCTACTGTGTTTACTACACTTAAATTCTCACTCATAGTTTTTGATTTAATTTTTATTTTTATAAAATTACTAATTTATTTCTTAATTACCAAATTTTTCTTCAAGAAATTCATAGACATCATTACTTAATGCCTCATACATATCCCCATCCTCATCATCAGATAAATCTACAATATCATTATCTAATAAATAATCTAATACAGTTTCACTCATATCATCAACACTTTGATCTGATAAACTATTCTCATTAACAAAGTTAACGATTTGACTCTTAATTGAACTCGAAATTCCCATTTTATCTATTTTTTAGTTAGTTTTCTAATTTGTGATCCTAAATCAAAATCATTAGGATATTCCATAACAAAATCATTATTTGTATAAATCGATCTTACCGATTCACCTAATGATTGATCGTTTGGATTTTTAATAGCTAGAGATTTTAAAACCTTAATATCCTCTATCGTGAATATCTTAACCATATATTTTAGTTTTTATTTTATCAAAGATAACAGTTATTATTCAAATAAACAAATTAATCTTCAGCAATTCTAACAAAAGAAGAATCTATACCCTTAACCTCTGTAAATAAATCTTCTTCTACCAACCCAACTTTCATAGTAATATCGTATTTTATTTTTTGATCTTCAACATGAATACCACTTACATATCCATGTAATCTACCACCAATACCAAAATTAATATCAACAACTTCTCCAATTGAATATTCAGTTCCCATATCAAATTAATTTTCTTTTTCAATTTTTTTAGTAGCGGAGGATGGATTCGAACCACCGACCTCAAGGTTATGAGCCTTGCGAGCTGACCACTGCTCTACTCCGCGATATATTTTTTAGTTGGAAGGGAGGGATTCGAACCCCCGTACCCTTGCGAGAACAGTTTTACAGACTGTCGGTTTTAACCACTCACCCACCTTCCAAGGTTAAAAAATAGAGCCAAATCTAACTTGACATCCTTCACCGTAAACTAGACGATACTTCGTGTTTTATTTAAACTATCTATTTTAGCTCTCCCTTCAGGACTTGAACCTGAGACCCTCTGATTAACACTCGTTGTATAGATTTACTTACTATACCTAGTCAGATGCTCTAACCTACTGAGCTAAGGGAGAATTTACAATTTTTAATTTTTAGTAGTCCGTACGGGATTCGAACCCGTGATCTTCTCCGTGAAAGGGAGACGTGTTAAACCGCTTCACTAACGGACCTTTTATTTGTTTTTAGCAGCCCCATGTAGATTCGAACTACAGTCTCTTGGATGAAAACCAAGTGTCCTAAGTGTCTCAACAACACACCGCTAGACGATAGGGCCAAATAAAGAGGTTGAGAGCCTCTGTGTCGCAAGCTTACTATCACTTGATTGCATCCTTTCTCAAGGGTCAACACATTTTTTATTTCTTCAAAGTTAAGGAAGATTTTTCAATCCACCAAATCTTTTTTTTAATATTTCAAAGAACTTCTATCAGACGTTTCTGATTTGTTTAACAAAGATAAGGATACTTTTCTGTTCTACCTAATCTTTTTTACTTCCAGTACCAATTTTTTTGTCTAAGTTGATTGATTTTAATCTGTAATTTTCCTACTTTTCGAATCAATCTGTTTATTTCTGGTACGTAATAAGTTCGGTTTTTCTTCCAAGCTTTATAACACAAATCTTTTAATTCCTTTTGAGCTTGCTCAAGCTCCACCTTCAATTCTTCAATCTGTTCCATAATCAATGTTTAATTGTTATGGAAAAATATCGTTTTTCCCTTGACGGCTCCACTGACTATTTACAGTTATCAGTTCTGTTTTTCAAAGATAAGTAATCTTTTCTGTTCTACCAAATCTTTTTTAAATTAAAAGTTATAATGTGTATCTACTAAACCAACAGACTTTGCTACTTTAGCAGCTCCACCCATCTCACTTACCCAAAAATTTATCTGATCCATTTCTTCCAATGTACCATCCAAACCATAAATATATTCATCTATCTCAGTAGTATTTGATTTTGGATCAATGTATAACAAGAGAATAAAGTCAACCTCACCAACTTCTGGAACAAACATTTTTACTTGTTTGAACTCTTCTCCATTTTTTTTCAAATCCAATATAAAATTCTCTGTCTTTGTCATATTACAATCTTTTTCTAATAAATGAATCTACATAATAAACAACAGTAGATCTAGTTTCATCAGACATTCCTTTTTCCATAACACCCTTTTTAACGAGTTTGTTACAAGTTTTTATTTCATCTGATGTTAAAAGTTTTCTCAAAACACTTTCGTCTCCGAAGTTGATTAAAAAATCTCTTTCTTCTCCAGAAAGGTTTTTGATAACTGATATAATCTCCTCATTTGTCATACATCAAAGATAAGGATACTTTTCTGTTCCACCTAATCTTTTTTAAATTAAGTTTCTTAATTTACGATCTCTAACATATGAGATTAGATTTCTAATATGCCAACTTTTCTTAACTTCAAAATCTTTCATATAGAAACATAATTTTTCAAATATAAAATCATCAATTTCTTCCCACTTTTCTTCTAAAGTTGTAGACCAAGACCAAGCATCAGATCCACTGGATTCAGTTTTACAATAAATATTAGAGTTTATTTCTTTTACTAAATTCCAGCTACTAATGTATATTTTCAATGATTGATCATTAAATTGATTTTTTGTAAAATCTTCATAGTCCAAAATAAAACACGGAAATACCAAATCTGTTTCATTTAAGAAACAAGTATTTGAACTCCGTCTATATTCATTTATCAAATTGTTTAATGGTTCAGGATCACCTATACGTATAACAATTGATTTACTTACTACTTCCATCATTTAATATATTTTCAACAAAAATATTAGATCTTTTATTAGCCTTTTCAAACTGACTAATATACTTTTGTTCAATTTTATTTATATCATCAGATGAAACTTCACCTTTTGTAACATACAACTTAGCAATCTCAGTTGAGATATTTGAACTATAAGTCACATCAGTTTTAAAAATAACATTACCATCTGGATCAGAAACAATTGAGTAACTTGATGGTGAATCAACACCATTGTAATTCTTGGTTAACTCACTGTGAGAAAAGAAAGAAAAAATTGAATATTTAATACCATCTTTACTCTTTTTAATTCTATTAAGAATAAAATAAGAATTCTTTTTCATAATTCAGAGATATTATATTTAGCACGGGAACCAAGACTCGAACTCGGATGTTTAACAAAGGTAAGTATAATATTTTAATTAACCTAATTTAAAATATTAATAAAAGAAATTATAATTCCATTTCTTTAAATCTATCAATGGTTGATTGATACTTATTAATTAAACCGACAGCAACACCATCTAATCCAATTAATGCTATTGTTCCACCACCTAAACCATTGTCTACATATCTTATTTCATTAAACGTTCCATAAGTACCTACACAATAATTACGAACATCTAGTTCTTTTTTTAACTTTATTGATACAACTTTTTCCATACTATTTTATTTTTTTCACTATACCCGTGTAACCATGTATGATACCACCGTATAAAGTTTCATCACCAGTATCTAACACCTGGGAGAGGAAGAGCTTTTCTACTACTACTCTCATACATTTAGTGATCCCGACAGGATTCGAACCTGTGACCTATTCATTAGAAGTGAATTGCTACTATCCAGCTGAGCTACGGAACCAAATGAGGGTTACTCCCTCAAAACTTTTAATCTAATTCATCTTTTAGTTTTTTTATCCAATTTTCAATAAATTCTATTTTTGTATTAGAATCTTTTTTTACTTTATCAACATATTTTTTTATATCATTTATTTTTTCTTCATGATGTTTTATCATACGTTCGATATTTTTTACTTTATCAGATTTTTCCATATTTTATTTTTTAATGTAACTTTCAATCGAAAAGATTTTAAACAAATATACTAAAATAAAATGAGGGTTATTCGAACTCCCTCAAACTTTATTATATCATGATACAAAGTATCGTGGTCCTTGTTGGAATCGAACCAACCACCTACTGATTATGAGTCAGTTGCTCTAACCGAATGAGCTAAGGGACCTAAGTAGGGAGGCGTCGTCCAGTACGTTTTTGGACTACTCCCTCTGGTTACATTATTTCGATCATTACTTTAGTAACTCAAATAAGAGGCTTGACCAGGCGCCATTTGTAGAGATAAGTGTGAATATCAACCATATTCACACTTTTTAGATATTATCCTTTAATAATCTCAACGTTTTTGATTGCTACTACTGGTTTAACAGTTTCAATCATTTCATTAACGTCTCCATATTGTTTAAACTTATCTATTGTACCTTTCGCTACTGAATAAGTTGTAACTGCTTTGATTATTTTTTCTCTATCAGATTCTTTAATCTCGTCACAGTTTTCGATTAACATTGAAAGAACTTCACCATATTTCTCAATCATATCATTGTCAAAAGAGAAAGTTGTTTTTTCTTCAACGATATCTTCACCGTAAGCTTCTTTTAATTCTTCTGCTCTTTCTTCGTTGATAGTGATGTATTTGTCAGTAGGTACAAACATGAATTGTGATGTAGCACCAGTTGAGTTCTCTTGAACAATCATTACTGATTCTGGGTTTTTCTTAGTTTTCTCATACTCGTCAGCCCACAATTCTTTAGCGATGTCTTTTAACTCGTCAGAGATTAAATCAGCTTTTGCTTTAGCTGATTTTAAAGTTTCTTGTAACTCTTCTAATTTTTCAACTTTTTCGAAAAATGTTGGATCTTCAACAGTCAATCTTACTTTTTTGTCTTTCGCTTTAGTAGTTTTAGCTGGTGCTGATTTTTTCGCTTTGTCAAATAAAGAAGCCATAGTATAGAGTTTTTAAGAGTTTATTTATCGTTTCTGTTTATCAAAGATAAGGAAGTTTTTTGTTTCTACCAAACTTTTTCTTATCTTTTTTTTCTGTGACTTTCGTATCGTTGTCTCAATCACATATTCAAATATACGGATAATTATTAAACTAACAAGCGTTCTATCAAATATTTTTAAATTCTATCCAAATTTTCCCATACTTATTACCACTATCGTTTGTTCCGTTTAAAGACCCATCAGTCTATTAATATTTTCGAGGAAAGGTTCTATTGAATCTGGACTTTCTTTTTCGAGTTTTTCAACTTTATCTCTAATTTGTTCGTGTGTTTTATACACATCTTCAATACTAAATTCTTTTTTCTCTTTATTAGAGAATAGATACCATGGAAATGCCATTATTTTAAAACAAATTCGTTATTTTTTATCTGGTTCAATATTTTTATTAAATTTTGACCACTAATTAAATCCCAACTAATTGATATTTCAGTTGGCATAAAAACGTGTCCGAAATCATTTACTCCAATAACGTGATATCTAAATCCAGCGGAAACTTTTTCATTAAAAATTAGTTTCTTTTTACCATTACTTTCCAATAGGAGAAGGGTTCGGTCTTTTATTTGATTGACTAATGATTTATGTATAAATGTAGCCATAATCTATTTATTTTTTAAATGGTTTTGCAGGAACAACTGGTATTCTTTCAAAAGGTTTTACTCTAACAATTTTATATTCTCCTCTGATTAGTTGTTGGTATATCTTTGCCAATTCACCTCCTTTTAGTGTATTAAAGTCTATAGCATTTCCATGTTTAAATCTAAAGAAACCTTTATCACAAATCATATTAAGTTCATTTTTTGTTTTATAAATAGATTTCTCTGGATTATCATAAAATGATTTTTCTAGTCTAAGATATGATTTATCTGGCATACCATTTAATAAGATTTTACAAATCTTTTTTATTTCGTATCTACAATATTTATTTAAAAAACTCATTTTTTTAATATGTAAAGTTATTATTTTTCAATTTAAAGTAAATTTTAATTAGATCCATTGATTTAATCAAATTTGGATTAACACCACCAATACCATCTTTGCTAAATTTTGTTTTAACTATTGGATGAAAATCCATTTTTCTCATACCTATTATATCGAAATTACCGCTTTTTATTGTTTCATCAAAAAAGATATATTTTTTTTTAACTTTCAATCCTGAGATCAATTCAATATTTTTCAGTATGTGTTTTCTAATAAAATTCATAGTATTACCATTTACCTTCTTTTAATAATTGTTCTCTCGGTTCTAATTCTATCCCATTATGTACCCAATAGTTCCAGTTTATCATTAACTTATCTGAGTTATAATTCAGAGCAGATCCACCATTTCTTTTTACATGAGACATAATAGATTCTGTCCAGATTGAGAAGTGATCGTATTTATTTTTACCACAACCACATGCGGTGGCTCTACCGTTGTCAAACTCCCAAACAAGTGGTCTTAATCCGCAATTTGGACAGGGTGACCAACTTTCTGTGTTTTTGGGTATTTTATATGAGTCGATACATTTATATTTACCACTCAGTATATCAATTTTAATATCTCTAATAATTTCTATCATCTGTAAAAAAAATCATCGGTTAAGTGGCATTTGCCGGTTTTTAATTTATGAAATATTTGTAATACTTCTTTATCGGTAAATGAGTACCAACCAATATGTGTTTTATTTCTTGTTATTGGAGATCCGTTTTGTTTCAAACCATAAATTTTAAACTTTGGTTGGCGGCTTAGTTCAATATATTCATCAAATCCAACGACGATGGCAAGTCTTTGGTCTTTACACATTTTACAAGAAATCTGTATTATTTTATTTATAAGGTGTATTCTTATAAAGTTATTGCTATCTAAGACTGTAGCCATTGAATAAATGTTTTTTTAATATTTCTTTTTCTTTCCTCTTCTTCTTTTTCTTTTATATAGTTTCTCCACTCTGTATTTCCTATATAATTTTGATAGTCTAAAAGTATTTGAACTAGTTGGTGTTCTGGTATATCAACACTTTTAAGTATTTTATCGGTATATATGCTTCTAGTAAAGTATGTTTTAGAAGTTGTTTCTGTTATTTTATTTTCTTGTAGGAATTGATAGGCAATACTTTTCTTTCTTTTTATTTCTCTACCTTCGGGACAAAAATCAACTACGGTTGAAAATAACTCTTCTAAGTTTTCCTCACCATTTCTAACCAATTCAATAAAATTAAAAAGGTTTGAGTGTCTTATTTGGAGTTCATTGAACTTTTCTTTTTCTTCATCTGAAAAAGTTTCTTCGTTTAATTTCATTAGTAGTCCAGTATTTATATACGAATATACTGATCCTGGTTTATTTAGGACTAATCTTTTAGTTTTAAAGTATGTTGATTTATCAACAATAGAAGTTTTGTTAGTTTCTTTAGTAGTGTTATTAATTAGTTCAATAGCCTTTTCCAGTTTCATATCCGTAATTTTATTTTACAAATATAAAAAAATTATCCCAATATTTCAATTACTTTATCAAAAATTTCATCATTTAGACCCTTTAACGGATCGCATTTAATAACTTTAACAAAGGGTATTCTATTTACAATATCTTTTATGCTATCATCAATTACAACAAAATTATCAATTTTATGATCGTTTAACCACTCTACAATTTCTTCGCCTCTTGTATCAAGAATATTAGTTACTCCTATGATATCTCCTCTAAAACCTCTTTGTTTAAATAAAAATTTTAATTCATCGAGAGTATAGAATAATCTCCAGGTTGATGTAATTACTATTTTAGCCCCGGTTAAAAGTGTAATATAGTTTAGGTTTTCTAAAGCATCTGGTGAGAAATGTCTTTTATACAATTCTGGTATTGGTTGTCCTAATTTTTCGGACCATAAAAAGTCGCTTTCATAGGTTCTCAATACACCATCTATGTCTAGAAATACTATATTCATTTTACAAATATAATAAAATAATTTAATATAGAATATGAAATTAATATATAGAATATGAAATACATTAAATTATTTGAGGACTTCCAGGAAAATCTAGAAGATATAAAGTGGGCTTTAATATCAGCTTTTGATACATCTGACTTTGAAATAATGACAATAACTCCATTAAAAGATGAGTTTGTTGTTGTAAAAATACAATTAGATGAAGATCAAAAGAATGATACTACAAAAGAAAGATTTATATCTTTGGTAAAAGGTATTGATGAAGATTACAATTGTTTTTGGAGTGAAATGGTTTATTACCCAAGAAGTGTAGCTGATACTGTTATCACAATAGTTAAGGGTAAAGCTTCTGATGTTTTATATAGAAACTTTGGTTTTAGAGATATGAGTGGTTATATAAACTATGTAAAAGGGAGAGTTAAGAAGATTGAAAATAAATGGGTAAATATTAAAGACCTTGTTGAATCAACTGGTTTATATGAATTTAATCTTAAAATGTGTTTAGATGATAACTCTTTCAATGCTATAGATGTTGAATTAGAATTTGGAAGTCAATTAGAAACTGATCAAGATACTTATGATTTAAAAGATTGTTTTTCTGGATATCATGAACAAGATGGATGCTTTGAAGTTATAGAAGAAGTCACTGAACTAGTATTGGAATACTTAACAAATAATAAAGAATTAAATCTAATCAGAATGTATGGTAAGCATACTGGTGAAGATTTTGATTTTTTAAATGATATTACTAATGAGTTAGAGTATGAAATAAGATAAAAAAACCACTCAAATGAGTGGTTTAATTTTTTATATAAAATATTGATTAATGTTTGGCATTTCTTCACTTCTATCATCTGGATTATACTTAAATCCCCTTTGATTCTTTTCATCAAACAATCTGTTTGATTCTATAAGTTTAGCCATTGATCTTTCTGGTTTTATAGATTTCATTTCTCTGTGCCAAAAGTCATATCTTTCGTAGTCGTTATTCATAATAATTTTAATTTTTAATATTCATCAGATTCATCATCATAATACCCATAATCTTCATCCTCATCTTCATCCTCATCTTTATCCAAATAAGGGAATACATCATGCTCATCAAATAATTCGATTAATCCTTCAATATCAGAATCTTCTAAATCTAAATCTTCAATCTCGAATACATCAGTTGATTTATCTAAATCAAAATCAATTTTACCTTCTTTTTGTAAATCTTTTAATTGTTTCAATACTAATTTTCTATTAGTACATTCATCTAAACTATACCATCTTTCTAATTCCATAGTGTCCATTAAAATTTATTTTTTATTTATTATACGTGTAATTTCAGCTTCTGGCATTCTCGGTAATTCCTCTCCAATCGTATATTTCGTATATATACGAAGTTCCTCACCTTCTTCACCATATCCAATATCTAAATAATAACCATCACACTTAAACTTCATTGTAGTATCAGTTAGTTTTACTGGTATTATTTCAGATTTTGGATCTAAATCAAAATTCTTTATCTTTTTAATAAAATTCCAATTTCCATTTTTATAGAATTCACTTCTTAAAAGTTGTAAAAATTTACCCTCTTTTTTAAAAATTTCATTTTTTCTAACTCCAAAAACATCTTTCCAATTGAAACCCAGAGTTATATGAAAATCATGATTTCCTAATTCAAATCTCCCTCTTACTGCATCCAATTTATCAGATTCACAGACAACATAGAAAGCAGTATTCTCATTTTTTTGTGATCTACCAACACCCAACATTCTTAAATCATCAATTGGGTACTTAAAGATTGGATCTAATGAATTAATAAACTTATCCATACCCATACTTTTACATAAGCGGTTATAATCTGCTACGTTAATAACGGTTATATGATAGTGACCACCATCTCTTTTTATTTGATTTTCAGTAAATTTAACGTAATCATCTTCACCCAAAATATCTTTTAATTCATTTAGATAAGATTGTATCATTGTAACTGGAATTTTGATTCCCAGATAGTTATTTTGCAATATATCTTTTAAGTGTGTTATGTATAATATCATTGTTATTTAATATTTTCTAATGGGTAAGCATTTAAGATTGATTGTTCATCCACAAACTCAGAATAACCACCTTCATCTGCATAAACTGTTGCTTTCTCACTTGCTTCTTTCAAAGCAGCTTCTACATGAAGTTTAGCAAACTCAACCATTAAACTTATAATATCACGACTACTACTATCAGCCTCAAATCCATGATATTGTTCAAATAGTTCATTCGCAGTTGGTATCTTACCCTCAACTGACTCATTTATTTTATCTGTAAATTTTTTCATAATTCATTTATTTTTTTCATTACCCATTCTTTTGAATAAGCAACTGGTAATTCTTTCATTCTACCCTTTGGATCTACCCAATCCGTATTGTGTTCTAGTAAAGGAACATAAAATTCAAACTTTTGAAGATTCTGTCCTCTTTCACCACCAAATCTTTTTGATTCCAATGATACAGACTTACTGGTTCCCATTTTTGTTCTAAACTTAGAATAAAAATCATGAACTGGACCTAACTTCATATTCTCACAAGCTTTGATTAAATCAATAGTAAGAACCTTAGTCATAAAGTATTTACCATAAGTAGGTGAGTTTACTTCAATA
>JACCDX011459546.1_pt1 | contig 12876 bp, 14 predicted proteins | sample 7449681 | NCBI WGS metagenome assembly JACCDX01 (sample SAMN15323450, study PRJNA562643) | freshwater metagenome | isolation source: river surface water | place: USA:Blue River Watershed | collected 2017-08-18
ACTTGAATATCTGGAAAGTCAGATTTAGCATCCTTTGCCCGCTCCGGCTTTGTGGTTGAAGCACCAACAACAGAGAAGCCGGCACCCTTTAATAATGGAGCATGGAAAAAGCGCCCAGCTAATCCATATCCGGCGATACCGACGCGAGGCGCTTTTTGTGAATCTGAATTACTCATTACTGATGTATAGATTACTTCTTCTCATGTTGCAACTTTGATGGCCACCAGATCTTTGGTCCGATCTCATGTACCAAAGCGGGCACCAAAATTGATCGAACAATGATGGTATCTAGCAGAACACCAAATGCAACTGCGAAACCAAGTTGCGCAAGTGGTACCAGCGGCAGTAATCCAAGTACTGCAAAGGTTGCAGCAAGAACTATTCCAGCAGAGGTAATAACCGCGCCTGTAACTGTTACGCCCTTGGTCACGCCGGCACGGGTACCAATCTTCATCGACTCCTCACGAACACGAGTCATCAAAAAGATGTTGTAATCGATGCCCAATGCGACCAGGAAGATGAAGGCAAATAATGGGAATGAGTTATCCCCACCAGCAAATCCAAATATATGGTTAAAGACCAATGCACATGCACCTAATGTTGCAAAGTATGAAAGTACAACTGTTCCTAATAGAAGAATTGCACTCAAGATGCTTCGAAGTAAAATTCCTAGAATCAAAGTGATTACCAATAAAATTATTGGAATAATTGTTCGATTATCACGTTTGTTTGCTTCACGAACATCGTGGTAAACCGCGCTGGTTCCGCCAACCAATGCGCTGGCATCTGCAGCCTTTGCAAGTTCGCGGATCTTTGGAATGTCATTGCCTGCTTCAACACTGTCTGGTGCTTTATCCAGCGTTACGTTCAGAATTGCTTTGCCATTGACAATCTTTACCGCAGGTAATGGTTGACCTGGAAGTGGCATCGATTCCAACATTGGTGAAATTTCAGTTACACCTGGTGCGCCTTTAATTGCAGCGGAAACAGCCTCGATTTTATCTGCGCTAACTACAACCTGCGTTGGGTCACCTTCGCCACCTGGGAAGTGCTTTAATAATAATTTTTGTCCAACAACTGATTCGGGATTTCCAGTAAATGAATCAACTGTGCCAAGTCCATCAGCTTTTAAGGTTAGAGATGTAAATGCTAAAGCGAGCAAAACTCCACCGGTAATAACCCAAGATTTGCGTGGATTTTTCTCAATGCTCTTGGCCACCTTTGACCAGTTGCCAGACATAACATGATCATCGCCATCATTTCGTGGAATTCTTGGCCAAAATATCCAGCGACCAAATATCAGTAAGAGTGCAGGTAGCAAGGTCAAAATTGTGAACATGGAGCAAACAATTCCAATTGCACCAATTGGTCCAAGTCCTGCTGTATTTGTTAATTGGCTAAACAAAAGAATTAATAAAGATATTGAAACAGTTGAACCTGATGCCAAGATTGGTTCCCATACACCTTTATATGCAGCACGCATGGCGGTGAATCTATTTTCATGATGATGTAACTCTTCGCGGTATCTGGCAATCAGTAGTAACGCATAATCTGTTGCTGCACCGATAACCAGAACTGAAAGAATTCCTTGAGACTGTCCATCAACATCGATGATGTCATTTTTAGCAAGCAGATAAACAATTCCACCTGCAGTAGTTAAAGCAAATAATGAGGAAAGCAATGGAATTATCCATAACACTGGGGATCTGTAAACCACAATCAGAATTAACGCTACGACCGCCAAGGTTGTAAGAAGTAGAGTTGAATCGATATCACCAAAGGCGCCAAATAAATCTCCAAGGATTCCGGCAGGACCAGTTACATATGATTCAACACCTAAGGATTTAGCAATCGGTGCAACATCGGCCCGAAGTTCGGCGATGATGGCAGGAAGTACAGGTTCATCATTTGGTAAAAGCTTTGAAATTGAGTTTCCATCTAGTGGAATATTTGCCAAGATCGCTTGACCATCTTGAGATGGAAAAACTGTAATCCGCTGGCCAGGTGCTAAGTAATCAGAGATCTTTGCCTCTGTCTCGGCAAGCTTTAACTCTCCTACCCCAACCAAGTGTTGATTTAATGCATCAAGGGTTGCGGCATCGCCCTTGCCTTCAAAGAGAATTAATGTTGGAAAATTAAAAGAATCTTTTCCGGAGAATGTTTCAATAACTGCAGATGCCTGCGTCGCCTCTGCGCCTTTTGGCAGGAAGGATGAGTTGTTGTTTTCTTGTACTGAAGTTAATTTTCCAAAGAGTGGCCCAAAGACACCTGTCATTATGAACCAACCGATCACCACCAGCATTGAGATTGCATACGGCTTACGGTTCTTCATACTGAATTTAGACATGCCAAACCTCTTTCAGAAATAGCTGATGATTTATGGTGCGTAGTCTATCGGATCAGCGTATTCCTTATATATCCCTTACATTTAGCCAAATTTTGATCATCCAATTAGGCTTAGATCATGTCCGCCAATAACCTTACAAAATCTAAGGTTTTAATCTCTCATCTCGGCCTGGTCGAGTATTTACCGACTTGGGAGTTGCAAAAAAATATTGCCGCCGAATTAGTTGATGGCAAAGGTGAAGACACCCTGTTGTTATTACAACATCCATCTGTCTACACCGCAGGACGCAGAACGGAAGAATCAGATCGTCCGCAAAATGGAACTCCAGTAGTTGATGTTGATCGCGGCGGAAAAATAACCTGGCATGGCGTTGGCCAATTAGTTGGTTATCCAATAATTCGGCTAAAAAATCCAACCGATGTTGTTGGTTTTGTAAGAGAGATAGAAAGTGCGTTAATTGAACTTTGTGCTGAATTAGGAATTGCAACAGAGAGAGTTTGTGAGCGATCTGGAGTTTGGGTAAAGGATTCAAATGGTGATCGAAAGATTGCCGCGATTGGTATTCGAGTTGCTAAAGGTGTGACCACGCATGGCTTTGCCATTAATGTGAACCCTGATTTGTCCGCATACGATCAGATAATTCCATGCGGCATTGTTGATGCTGGTGTGACCTCTATAGCAAAAGAGCTGGGTAGAGATGTAAAGATTGAAGATGTTCTGCCACTTATAGAAAAACATCTGCTTCCGGCACTGGATAGAGTTATCGCATGAGTTTGGCTCCAGAAGGTCGCAAATTACTTCGCATCGAAGCTCGGAATGCACAAACCCCTATTGAGCGCAAACCAGAGTGGATTAAAACTAAAGCGGTAATGGGCCCTGAGTACACAAAATTAAGATCATTAGTTGTCAGTGAAGGTTTACATACTGTTTGCCAAGAGGCGGCTTGCCCCAACATCTTTGAATGCTGGGAGGATCGCGAAGCTACATTTTTAATTGGTGGCGAACAATGCACAAGACGTTGCGATTTTTGCAATATTGATACTGGTAAGCCACAACCACTAGATAGAGATGAACCCCGCCGTGTTGCTGAATCTGTAAAGGCGATGAATTTAAAGTACGCCACCATTACCGGGGTTGCACGTGATGATCTAGATGATGAAGGTGCCTGGCTTTACGCCGAAACTATTTCACAGGTTCATCTAATGAATCCAGGAGTTGGCGTTGAAATGCTTGCACCTGACTTTAGTGGTCACCCACACTTACTAAATCAGGTATTTGAAACAAAGCCAGAGGTATTTGCCCACAATCTAGAAACCGTGCCACGTATATTTAAAGAGATCCGACCAGCATTTAGATATGAAAGGTCATTGAATGTAATCACTCAAGCAAGAGATTATGGCTTGATTACTAAATCAAATTTGATTCTTGGAATGGGTGAAACTCGCGAAGAGGTTTCACAAGCATTACAAGATCTACGAGCAGCAGGTTGTGATCTGATCACAATTACACAATATCTTCGCCCAACCGCTAAACATCACCCGGTCGTTCGTTGGGTAAAACCAAATGAGTTTGTAGAGTTATCAAAGGAGGCAACTGATATTGGCTTCCTTGGAGTTATGAGCGGACCGCTGGTTCGTTCTAGCTATCGTGCAGGACGTTTATATAATCAAGCCATGACAGCACGCGCTGTTCAATAAGCCGTTCAATAAGCCGTTTAATAAGGAGAAGCAAAGATCGGTCGTAAGAAAAAAGAGGCTGCCGCTAGCACAGATAAAAATGCAGCCCCAGAAAAACAATCCCAACTTGCTGTCTTAAAGGATGCCTATAAATTAGTTCGTAAGGAATCCCCTACCGGCATCATCTACTCAATTTTGTCCTTTGTTATTGTTCTTGCCGCCGGAATTGCATTTGGTAAAAGTATTGGTCATCCAATTTATTTAGGTTTTATCTCTCTGCCGCTTGCTTTTCTAATTGCATTCTTCTTGTTCACCCGATTTGCTAACAGCGCCGCGTTTGCTTCAATTGAAGGACAACTTGGTGCTGGTGCAAGTGTTTTGATGTCAATTAGAAGAGGCTTTGTAACTACGCCTGCGGTGAATGTTTCTCGCAATCAAGATATGGTCCACCGGGTTTCCGGAAAAGCTGGAATCATTTTGGTTGGCGAAGGTTCGCAAGCGGTTAGATCGCTATTACAAGATGAGCGCAGAAAGATGGAGCGCTTCTTATCTGGAGTGCCAGTAACAGAGGTAATTGTTGGTGATGGCGCTGGTCAAGTATCCATCCGTAAATTACAAAAGCATTTAAAGAAGCTGCCAAAGAAGTTAACAACTGCACAACTTCGCGAGGTAAGAGCAAGAGTTCGTTCAGTTGGTGGTTTAAATATCCCAATGCCAAAGGGACCAAGGCCAACTAATGTACGGATGCCTCGTCGCTAAAGCGCAGTAAATTTACTTAATACTTACAACTCGAGAGTATGTAAGTACATTGTGATAAGGCTCTAGATCTTTAGTAAAGATTGCTGGTAGAACCAAAATAATTAATGTGGTTCTAATCAAAGTACGTTTGAAACCGATCCGGCCATGTGTTTCCTTATCAACAATCTTAATTCCAACTAAAAATTGACCCATCGAGCTCTGCATAAAATAAGTAAGTATTAAGACCTCGAAGTAAAAGACCACCAATGTTGATATTGAGGTCTCTGGAATTACATTTGGCGTAAGCAAGGTTGAGATCGACCAGGCGATCGCCCAATCTATGCAGATCGCAAGAAAACGTTTGCCTAAGGAGGCTTCTGGCAGATTTGCTTGATTTGGCAGGATACTCATGCGCAAACCCTACCCCTGCCTTAACTCGCCCCCCACCTTTGAAACATAGATGTAACACAAGGGTCATAGATTTTTCACCCGAACCAAGTAAGTTTTCCCCATCTGATTCGAAGCAATGTCGCCTCTTATTCAGCGTATTTTGTAAACGATTTTAAAGAGGAGATTAGATGTTTAAAGATTCATCTGAAATTTTTTCTTACATCAAGAAAAATGATGTAAAGCTCATTGATGTCCGTTTTATCGATCTGCCGGGTATTCAGCACCACTTCAATGTACCGGTTGAATCATTTGATGAAGCGGTTTTTACAGATGGGTTAATGTTTGATGGTTCATCAATTCGTGGTTTCCAAGCAATCCACGAATCAGATATGAAGTTGCTGCCAGTTCCATCATCTGCATTTCTTGATCCATACCGTAAAGAAAAAACATTGGTAATTTTATTCTCAGTACACAATCCAGTAGATAACACACCATACTCTCGTGATCCACGTGGTGTTGTTGCCAAAGCGGTTGAGTTCATGCGTTCTACTGGAATTGCTGACACCGCCTTCTTTGCACCTGAGGCTGAGTTTTATGTATTTGATCGAATTCGATTCTTAACTGGGATGAATCAAGCATTCCACCATATTGAATCTTATGAAGGTGCATGGAACACCGGCATTGAAGAGGATGCAGATGGCACACCAAACCGTGGTTACCGTACAAGAATTAAAGGTGGCTACTTCCCTGTTTCACCAACAGATCAATTTGCAGATCTGCGCGATGAAATGGTTATGAAGCTAGGTGAGGTTGGTTTGTTAGTTGAACGTGCGCACCACGAAGTTGGTACCGCCGGACAAATGGAAATTAACTATCGCTTTACAGATATTTTGACTGCAGGTGATGATTTAATGAAGTTTAAGTACATCATTAAGAACACCGCGTGGGCAGCTGGTAAGACTGCAACCTTTATGCCAAAACCATTATTTGGTGACAATGGCTCCGGTATGCACGTTCACCAATCGCTCTGGAAAGATGGCAAGCCATTGTTCTGGGGAGATGGATATGGCGATCTATCTGATGTTGCACGTTGGTACATCGGTGGCTTGTTGAAGCATGCGCCATCTTTATTGGCATTTACTAACCCAACTGTTAACTCATACAAGAGATTAGTTCCTGGTTATGAAGCGCCAGTTAACCTGGTTTACTCAGCGAGAAATCGTTCTGCATGTATCCGTATTCCAATCACCGGAACAAATCCAAAAGCAAAGCGCATTGAGTTCCGTTGCCCAGACCCATCATCAAATCCATACCTAGCATTTGCTGCGATGTTGATGGCAGGACTTGATGGAATTCAAAATAAGATCGAACCACCAAAGCCAGTTGATAAAGATCTATATGAGTTGGAAGGCGCAGAAGCTGCTGCAATCCCTCAAGTACCAGGATCATTAGATGCTGTTCTCGACAATCTAGAGCGTGATCATGAGTTCTTAACTCGTGGCGGAGTATTCACCAAGGATCTAATTGATACTTGGATCGATTTCAAGCGCAAGCAGGAGGTGGATTATGTTCGACTACGTCCACATCCAGCTGAGTTTGAACTGTATTACGATTTATAAAAATAAGTAGAAATAAAAAATGCCCTCCAGAGATGGGGGGCATTTTTATTTAAATTTAATTAAGAACGAAGTGCTGCAGCTAAGGATCTAAAATCCTCAACCAAAATATCAATCTCCTTCTGGCCATGCGCCAGCGAGATCAACCACTGCTCATCTAACCCTGGTGGCGTAATGATTCCGCGATTAATTGACCAAAGCCAAGACAACTCTGCCACTTTGAAATCAGTTGCTTTGTAATCACGGTAATTTCTAACTGGAGTTGTTGACCAGGTAATACAACCCTTAACGCCAAAACCAACGGTATGGGCTGGTAATTGATACTCGGAGATAATCTCAGAGATTCTTTGAAGCGCTTGGCGATTAAATTCCTCTGCCTTACCTAATGACTCATCTGTACAAATTCGATCAACAGCGCGAACACCTGCCATCGCAAGCGGATTGCCATTAAATGTACCGAAGTGCGCCATCTTTCCAGAGGCAACTGCATCCATGTACTGCTTCTTACCACCAAAGGCTGCAAGCGGAACTCCGCCACCAATTGATTTAGCTAAACAAATTAAATCTGGTTTTACACCAAGACGTTGCGCTGCTCCTTGTGGTCCTGCAGTTAATCCTGTTTTAACCTCATCAAAAATTAAAATAATTCCATATTGATCGCAAAGTGCGCGAACACCTTCTAGGTATCCATCATCCGGTAAAACAATTCCAATATTTTCTAAAACTGGCTCGAGAATAAAACAGGCGATCCGTTCAAAGTTTCGCTTGAACATAATCTCTAGCGCCTCTAGATTGTTGTAAGGAACAACAAATATTTCACCAGGAACAGCAGATTCTGGAACTACTGGAGTTGGCGCCTCTGCATCTCCTGCTTGATTTAAAGCTGGCTTACTAGAAACCATAAGTGGGTCATATGAACCGTGGTAGCCACCCTCAATCTTTACGATTGCACTTTTACCGGTGTATGCACGTGCGGTGCGAACTGCATACATAGTTGCTTCAGTTCCGGAGTTAGCAAATCTGATTTGATCTATTGCAAACCGTTTACATAGACGCTCTGCTGCATCACGTGAAATAGGTGATGGTCTAACAAATAAGGTTCCGACATCTAAAGTGGATTTGATCTCTGCTACTACATCAGGATTTAAGTGGCCGGCCAACATTGCGCCAAAGCCCATTGAAAGATCTAGTAGATCGCGCCCATCAACATCGGTCATCCATGCGCCTTTAGCGGAGACGATTGAGATTGGATATGGATCCCAGTGTTGGAAGCTGGATGCGACGCCAAGTGGAATTACCTGATGGGCCAATTCATTTTCTATGCCTGAGCCAATTGTTGAATTTTTATATGCTGCCCACTCTTGAGCAAGAAGTTGATCTACCTTTGCCGAATCTAATGGCAGTGCATCAATAGCGGTTGTTCTAAATGCTTGGGGATGATGCGATTTGGTTTGCATGATAAGTAAGTGGTTTCAAAAAGCTCCAATCGAGCCCTACTTTGAAATACACACTCCAAACGATTTAAAATAAGTACTTTACTTATTTAATATAAAGCCAAATGTAGCAGAGTATAAAATTTTGTCGAATTGCAAAAAAATTATGCGTGTTTACGCACGATTTCTGCGACGGTATGCGTAAATTCCAAAAAATAAACTTGTTGTTATAAATAAGGCTGTCGCAATATAAATACCGATTGGATATTTACTTTTTTCCTCATTTTGTACACCCTCAGCAGTTTCTGCGCCCTCTGCCACAGTTCCAAAATTAAAGGAGTACTCGCCTTCAACGGGATGTCCATCGGCAGAGACGACGCGGTAATAAACTAAAACCGGTCCAGTAATCGTATTTGGATCTAATGAAACTGTAATTTGTGAACCATTAATTACTTCATCATCTGCACTGATTTGATCCCCGACCGCATTATTTACAACGAGAAAATTGGATTTCTCTCCACCTACCGTTATCAAATCCTCATCAAAGGTTAGGGATATCTCCGTCGGCCAGCTTTCGACCAAACTGCCAGCGGCAGGATCGCTGGAGATCAGCTTGGTGTGCGCAGTAGCAGGCCCCGCGGTGACGGCAAGTATCAGAGAAGCCGCAATTAAAATCCTGGTTGCTTTCATCGCTTAATTCTAATGCCAAAGTAATGCTGGGTGTTTGCAGATGCAAATGATTTGCAATAACCTTGGTGGATGAGCAAAAAGCCTTCACTGCGGCAACATCTTCGTTTTGAGAGAAGTGAGCTGCCAGCGCTATTTGGGGTTCTCGGTGTTGTTGCATTTCTTCATATCGCAGGCTGGGGACTCTTCATTCACTTCAACTCTGATCCGCAGTATCAATCACTTACCGATTCAAAAGGTGTTTTGGTTTACGCCGGCGCCGGCGCTTTAGCTTATTCATTTGGCTTACGTCACGCATTTGATGCCGACCATATTGCAGCCATTGATGACACAACACGTCTGATGTTGGCTAAAGGAAAAAAACCACTAGCGGTTGGCCTCTTCTTCTCGCTGGGCCATTCAACAATCGTGATGGCATTGTGCGTTGGCGTTGCCTTTGCCGCCAAGCAGGCAACTAAATTCCAGAAAGATTTCGCCGAAACTGGCGGGATTATTGGCGCATCTGTCTCAACATTATTTCTATATCTAGTTGGAATCCTTAATCTAATTATTTTAGTTGGAATCATAAAGGTTTGGCGTCAGGCTAAATCGGGCAAGTTTTCTCATGAGCACTTAACTCAACTTTTAAATGAACGTGGATTAATGAAATTAATTTTTCGTGGTGCCTTTAAAAAGGGTTTTGATAAATCATGGCAACTTTATCCAGTAGGTGTTTTATTTGGCTTGGGATTTGATACCGCAACTGAGGTTGCACTTCTAGCGCTTTCAGCCACCGCTGCAGTTGGCACTGTTGGCGGCACACTTCCACCCCTAGCAATTATTGCCTTACCTTTAATTTTTGCAGCTGGCATGTCCTTGATGGATTCATTAGATGGCATATTTATGACAAAGGCTTACGCGTGGGCATTTACATCTCCCCTACGAAAGATTTATTACAACCTAACAACAACCGGCTTATCTATCTTTGTTGCATTTGTGATTGGAACTATCCAGTTGGTCGGAGTACTTTCTGAGAAAACCAGTATTGCCAAGTACCAACCATTTACCGCCATTGCAGAGATTGATTTAAATCGAGTTGGCTACTTTATTGTCGCCTCATTTGTTGCTGCCTGGCTGATTTCGGTATTGATCTGGAAATTCGGAAGATATGAAAAGCGCTACTCCTCAGGAATTGTTGAGACCGACCATGTTCATACTGAAATAAAGATTGATTAACTCTTAATCAATAAATAAATCAGGAATAAACTCTTTTGTTCCTGGTACTACTGAATACTTATCTAGATCGGTAATTCCTTCACTAGCTAATACCTCATCATCGATAAAGAAGTTTCCGGTGCACTCTTTGCCCGATCTATTTAAAACAATATAAGCGCTATCTGAGTAAATCTCTGGCTTGCGGCAGTACTCACTTTCAACTCCCGGAATCATGGCAAGTGCTGCGGTATCAATTGCTGTTCTTGGCCACAGCGCATTTACGCCAATGCCATCTCGCTTTAACTCTTCAGCTAATCCCAAAACACACATGCTCATTCCATACTTAGCCATTGTGTAAGCAAGATGAGGCTTAAACCACTTGCCACTCATGGATAACGGAGGTGACAACATCAATATGTGTGGATTGAATCCATCCTTAGCGCTCTGTCGCAGGTATGGGATCGCTGCCTGTGAAGTTAAAAATGTACCGCGAGTATTTACGCCCATCATTAAATCAAATCTTTTAGCAGGAGTGTTTTCAGTATTGGTTAAATTAATTGCGCTGGCATTGTTGATCACAATATCAATACCACCAAAGCTTTCAGCGGTCTTTGTAATTGCTGCCAGAATCTGATTTTCATCGCGAATATCGCACTGGATTGGAAGTGCCTTACCTCCTGCAGCCTCAATCTCTGCTGCTGCGGTAAAAATTGTTCCTGGAAGTTTTGGATTTGGATCTGCTGTTTTAGCTGCGATGGCAATCGATGCACCATCTGCTGCGGCTCGTAATGCAATTGCCAGTCCGATACCGCGAGATCCGCCGGTAATAAAGATTCTTTTTCCCTTAAGTGACATTGCTTATCCCTTATTTTTCTTCATTAGGAAGTTCATAAATGCTTGCTGTGCTTCATCAGAATCCATCGCCATTCTAAATAACTCTCCTTCGGCCCGCATAACCTGATTCAAAGCTTCATGCGATCCGCTTTTTAATAAGGCTTTGGTATTAATAACTGCAGTAGGTGGTTGCTCCGCCAAAGTGTTAGCAAATTTCATTGCCGCACCAAAGTGATCCTCTGAAATTTCATTGATTAATCCCATCTGCAAAGCTTCATCTGATGTAAAACTTCTGCCAGTTAACAAGATCTCAGATGCTTTGGCATGGCCAACTAATCTTGGGAATAGGTAACTAGATCCACCCTCTGCAACTAAACCAAGTGAAACAAATGGCATTGAGAAAACCGAGTTGGGATTGGCGGTAACAATGTCGCAGTGCATCAACATGGTGGTTCCAATACCAACTGCTCTGCCATGAACTGCCGCAATTAATGGCTTTGGGAAATTATGAATAGCAAATAAAAAGTTAAATACAGGTGAGCCCTCATCCATTTGTGGATTATTCGCAAAATCATTGATGTCATTTCCAGCGGTAAATGAGTCGCCTTCTGATGAGATCACTATGCAGCGGACACCAAAATCCCCTGCTGCTTCATTTATCTTTGTAGCAAGTGTTTGATACATCTCTTGGGTAAGAGCGTTTTTCTTCTCAGCCCGATCTAACTTTAAAACTAGTACGGCACCAATTTGTTCAACAGAGATTTGGGACATGGTCAGATCTTAGATCAGAAAGCGGAACTTTTTACCCTCCGGCAAGTATCGTTAGAATTATAGAAAGCCAATGGGGGTGTATTTTGGAGCTCAATATCCTGACGCGTGAGTTAACCCCATTTGAGCAATTAGTCTGCGAGCATCTATGTGAAGGTCTAACTAATTCTGCAATTGCGGAGCAAACTTCACACACCGAAAAGGTTGTTGAAAATACGGTCTCCCGTGTTGCTAAGGCCTTCTCAATTAAATCTGATGGAAATGTAAATGTACGTGTTTTATTAGCGCTGGCATATCGCTCCCACTTTGGCGACAAAGCTTTTGATAAATTGGGCATTGCTTGTAAACATTTAATTGTTGGGTCCGATGGCTCACAAATTTGCGCAAAACACATCGATTAATCTCGATTAGTTCATCTTCAATATCTACTTAATCACACTTTGCTTAGTGCTACCACTCACTATTCCCCTGTTATCAACATGGGTACAGGAGTATCAATAGGAATGAGAAGTAGAGAGCTTCTCATAAGCATTACAAGAGATTGTGGAGAGAATATTATGAAACGTCGAACCTTCGATCGAATCGTCAGCTTTGTTGGTTTAGGACTTTCTGTTTTGTTATTTGTAGCTGCTGGGCTACTGAATTGGGGTGCCGGATTTGCAAATGACTCTGTCGCATCACAATTAGAGCAACAGCGTATAACAATGCCGGCAGTAGATAGCGATTCATTTAAAGCACTTCCAGTAGAAGCGCAGGATGCGTTGAGGCCTTTTGATGCAATGCCATTAACAACTGGAAAGCAAGCTCAGGCTTATGCCGATTACTACATTGGCACCCACATAAAAGGAATTGCCGGAGGAAAGGTTTATTCAGAGGTTAGCGGAGAAGCATTGGCTGCAAATGCCAAATCTAAAGCGAACCCTAACGATGCAAAGCTTGCAGCAGAAGCAGCCACTTTAATGGGCCAACGCACAACATTGTTTATGGGTGAAACTCTAAGAGGAGTTCTGCTAACTGCATACGCATTTTGGCAACTTGGTCAGATTGCAATGTATGCAGCTTATGCCGCATCAATTGGTGGTGTTTTAATGTTGCTCTTGTCACTAATGGGCTTTGCGCACATTCGTCGCGTAGAAGCTGACGCGACGATTTAACACCCTCACTCTCCAAGAGGGAAAGGCCCCTAAGGATTA
>JACCDX011723999.1_pt1 | contig 12875 bp, 6 predicted proteins | sample 7449681 | NCBI WGS metagenome assembly JACCDX01 (sample SAMN15323450, study PRJNA562643) | freshwater metagenome | isolation source: river surface water | place: USA:Blue River Watershed | collected 2017-08-18
GGACAAAAAGCTCAACGCAATGCGGTTGCTAATGGCGCGTTTACTGGATTAATGATTATTGCAACTCGTAGAAGTTATAAAGTTTTTGGATATACTAGTCCAAACAAAAAAACATTTAATGATGCAGAATTAGAAAATGATGTTAAAAAAATGTTTGATGCTGCTGCACGTAAAGATTTTCCAGATAAATATGATCCTAAAAAAACATTATTTGTATATTTTAAAGCTGTTGATAAAAAATATAAAAAAATATGGAATGTTTGGGCGTTTGATAAACAAGAAACTGGAATTAATACAATTGTTAAACAATGGAAAACTGAATTAGAAAAATCAACATATTTTAAAGAAACGGAACTTAAGATTGATCGCATACAATCAATTTCATTAATGAGTTACAATCAAGCCGAAGACTGGTTTTCTTCTTTAGAAAAAGCAAAACAAGATTTTAAAATAGATACAAAAATAAATTTACCTAATTTATCTGCAATTAAAACTGCTGATGATTCTGATGATGATACACAAAAATCAAAAACAGTAACTGTCGACATCGAAGGCAAAGTTTTTGATGATAAAGGGCAGCAAATTCCTGTTAATGCGGGAGGCTTTTCTAATGGAGAAGCAGAATTAAGGCCATCACCGGATGGAGAAAGTGTAATATTAATACCACTTATAGGAAATCAAGCTATTGTAGAACATGATACTAACAGATCTGGAAAATTTTATGGAATATTTAAAGATGGTGCGCCGGCAGCTGGCACAGTTACCTACGATTCAGCAGAAGGTGATCAAGCTATAGAATTCGACGGGGAGTTGTCAAGTAAAATATTTCGTGAAGGCGATAAACAATCTTTTAGTTTCAAAATGATTAAAGGTCAAACAAAATATGCTAATGGTTTCACATTCGATGGAGAATTTAAAGATAACATTCAATGGAATGGTAAACTTTTTAATAATCAAGATCAAGCACTAGGCCGATTTGAACAAGGAGAATTTAAACTAGGCTTAAAATATCCATTTGAATGGAGTACTTCTGAATATACATTTAAAGTTTATAATGATGGTGATAAAGTATATTTTAATGCTATAGATTTACCCGAAGCGTGGGGTGAAATGTCTAAAGATATATTTGAAAACAAAATATATTTAACTAATTCTTTAAAAGACTCTAGCATTAAACATATAGATTCTTGGAAAGATATAGTAAATTTATTTATTAAATTTGAAGGCAAACTGCCAGACACATCTACATTTAAAAGTTTGTATATACAAATTGTAAAAAGTCCTGTAGATTTATATAAAAAACTTGGTTCTGAATTTAAGTTAGAAGTTCGCGAACAACCTGTCAATTTAAGTAACGCAACCGAAACAGAATATTCATATAAAAAACAAGAAACATCTAAAGGAACAATTTATTATTTAATTGAAATAGAATCAGAAGAATTTTGGATTCCTGAAAAATTTATAAATGTAATGATGCCAAACCCACCTGAGGAGTAAAATAATTTATGCATAAATTAACACAAATATTGTTAGAGGCAACTATAACACCTAGAGCGGCTGCATGTAAAAAAGATGTATTAAATCATTTTGGACAAAATGCTTTTGCTGGCGTTGAGGTTTTTAATTATAGAACTAAACGAGGTAGCACTTCGATGTCTCCGCATGCAATTGGTAATGCTATAGATTTTCGAGTAAGTAAGCCGTATATTGGAAAAGCAGAAAATGTTACAGCTAGTCAAAAAAAATTAGGAGATGATACTTTAAATTATTTATTAGATAATGCAGATAGACTTGCAATACAAACTATAATATGGTTTAAAAAAAGTTATAGTAGACCTTCTTTTAATGCTACTAATTATACAGGAAAACATGCTCATTATGATCATGTACATGTAGATTTCGTTCCAGAACATAAAAACGATTTTAAAAAATCTACATTATCAAATGAAGTTAATACTAACAAATATTTAGTTGGGCTTATACATGCATATTATGACATTTCAACTATAAATCCAGAATTATATTTTAAAGATTTTAGGAGCTGGAACCCATTCGCACCAGGAATAGGAGATAATGAAGAAGGTGCATCGGATAAACTGATAAGTAGATTTTTAGCATTGTATGAGCCTAAGTTAAAAGAATTAGAACGTAATCCGAAAACATCTCCACAAGATCTAAATAATATTCAAATAATTAGAAATATAGTAGATGCATTAAATGAATCGATATTAAATGGAGTATCTAAAAAATTTATTGTTACATATTATGTATTTGATAAATCTACAAATACATATAAAACTAAAACATTAACATTCAATTGGAATTATTTATAAAACAGTTATATGGCAAAAAATCATTTTCATAGCTCGGGAAATTCAAAGCGAGCTAATGCTTTAAAGCATGGTTATAAATCGGGTTTAGAATTATCAGTTTCTGTACAGATAAATCAAACAGAATATCCTTTGAATTACGAGACAGAAACATTAAAATATATAGTACCGGAGCGCAAAGCAAAATATACACCTGATTTTGTTTTTACAAAACGCAATGGTGAAATGATGTACATTGAAACAAAAGGACGATGGACTACTGCCGATCGTACTAAGATGAAACATGTATTAGCATCAAATCCAGGCATTGATATACGAATGGTATTCCAAAACCCGGGGCAAAAAATATCTAAAGGATCTCCTACTACATATGAAGCATATGCTAAAAAGTTAGGCATACAACATGTTGCAAAGAAAGATATTCCAAGCGAATGGCTTGAAGAATGTTTGAAAAAAGGTGAAGAACCAAAAAAAGTTATAAAATTCTTTTGATTTACGAAAAATTTTTAATATATTGTTCATGTATTAATGAAATTTATTTTATTAATAGATTGATGAATTTATTGAATCGATCGTTAAGCCAGGAATGTAATGTATGTGCTTAACTAATATTAATTATTATATTAATTGGAATCCTTACAGAATTTTATTATTATTTAAATAATGAAGAATCTTAAGTTATTACAATTACTTGAATCAGTGTTAGGTAAAGGAAAATCTACATCTGGTAATAACATTGCTTTCTTCTCTCCATTTACTTCACATTACAAGCCGAAGTTAGAAATCGATATCAACACAACGCACGCCGGCGAAAATGCTTGGCATTGCTGGATATCAGATAAAAAAGGTCGATCTATTTCTAGTTTGTTTAAGCAAATGAACTTGCCTAAACAATATCATGAACAATTAGAACGCATCATACAAACATCTCGTTATAGAACTCAAGATGAAACTAAACGAGAAAATTCTAGTATACAATTACCGCAAGATTATATTCCATTATGGAAACCGAAGAAAACTCCTGATTATAGAAATGCAATTGCATATTTAAAAAATCGAGGAGTAACAATGTTTGATATTTTAAAGTATCGAATTGGATATTGCGAAAACGGAGAATATTCTGGTAAAATAATCATACCAAGTTATGATGATGCTGGACAATTGAATTATTTCGTTAGCCGAGCTTTTTATAAAGCAGATAAACAAAAACATAAGAATCCAAAAATTTCAAAAGACATCATCGGTTTTGATTTAACTATTAATTGGAATGAACCAATTATTCTTTGTGAAGGTGCTTTTGATGCAATTGCAATAAAACGCAATGCAATTCCATTATTTGGAAAAATTATACAACCAGCTTTACAAAAAAAGATTATAGAAAAACGAGTACGAGACATTTATATTTGTTTAGATGCTGATGCTTTAAAGAATGCAATTCAAATTGCAGAACGATTTATGGCTGAAGGATTAAATGTACATTTCGTAGAATTGCAAGATGCTGATGCATCAGAATTAGGATTCGAACGTATTCGCGAAATATTAAATGAAACAGATATTTTAACTTTTGAGGGCATAATGCATCTCAAAATGGGCATGTTATGGACATAAGATATATAGACACACATATTGAAAAAATTGACAAAATATTCCACATTTCAGATGTGCATATTCGTACATTGAAACGACATAAAGAATATCGTCAGGTATTTGAAAACTTATTTAATTATATTGAAACTCATGCAACTGGAAATAGCGTTGCGGTAGTTACTGGAGATATTGTTCATAGCAAATTAGATATGTCTCCGGAACTAGTTCAAATGCTTGTAGATTTTTTCAATGGATTTACAATTCCTACTGTTGTTATTTTAGGTAATCATGATATGAACCTAAATAATATGCACCGTGTAGATGCAGTCTCGCCGGTCTTAGATGTTATCAAGAATCCTAATATACATTTTATTAAAGAAAATGGTTTATTTGAATTAGGCGGCGCTACATGGAATCATATGGCGGTTGATAAGACACCTGCAGATTATATTCGCGCAAAAGACTTTGATGCTACATATAAAATTGCAATGCACCATGGTGCCGTAAATACTGCTAAAACAGATATTGGTTATCAAATATCAAATGAACATGTTGGCATCGATTTATTTGAAGGTCATGACATTACATTGTTGGGAGATATTCATAAGCCAGCACAATTTTTAGATGATGCAAAGACTATAGCGTATCCGGGATCTTTAATTCAACAAAACCATGGTGAAACACTTATACATGGTATATTAGTTTGGGACTTAGAACGACGCACCGCAGATTTTGCTGAAATTGAAAATGAATATGGTTATGTAACTATTGAAACTCAAGGATCGTCTATTATTAACGCTCCGGCGCGAATACCAAAACGTCCTAGGATTCGTATCAAATTTAACGGCACTAGTGCAGCAGATATGAAAAAACTTATTGCATCAATTAGAAAAAAATATGCAGTAGAAGATATCACAATTCAAAGAACAATTGGTTCAACTGAAATAGCTGCATCATCTAGTTTAGCAATTGGCAATGTTCGAGATGTTGAATATCAAAATACATTGTTAACAGAATATATTGATAATAATTTTCCGCAAGCAACTACGCAAGAACAAGATGCAATTAGACATATTAATCGTACAATTAATTCTAAATTACCAGCAGTTGAGTCAGTACGTCACACAACATGGCATCCGATATCTTTTGAATTCGATAACATGTTTAGTTATGGCGAAGGTAATATTTTAAATTTTGAAAATCTACAAGATGTATGTGGTTTATTTGCTGCAAATACGTCGGGTAAATCATCATTGCTTGATGCAATTACATATACTATATTTGATAAATGTAGTAAAACTGGCAAAGCAAATGAAGTATTAAACAATAAAAAAGATTGGTTCCGAGGTGTATTTCGTTTTGAAATGAATGGTATTATTTATACTATAGAACGACGAGGCACTCAAAACAAGAAAAAAGAAACACACGTAAAAGTAGATGTCGATTTTTACACTGAATCAGAAAATTTAAACGGAGAAGAGCGCAGTGAAACAAATAAAAATATTCGTCGTTATTTAGGCACGTATGATGATTTTATCTTAACTGCATTTTCACTTCAAGCTGATAATAATAACTTTATTGAAAAGTCTCAAAAAGAACGTAAAGACTTATTATCACAATTTTTAGATATTACAGTATTTGAACAACTTTATCAACTTGCAGCAGATGAAATCAAAGAAACTGCAGGACGTTTAAAAGAATATAAGAAAACAGATTTTGCGGAAATCATGATACAAGCAGATGCAGTAATTTCAGCAAATCAAGACACAATTCAAACATTAGAAACACAAGAAGATAAAGCTCAAGAAAATCGAAACGACTTGCAAAATCATATTGTTAAGCTTATTGAATCGAAACTACCAACTACATATGAAGGTCCAGATATCGATGTGTTAGCTCAACAAGAAACAAAATTAGTTGATAAAATTGAGACTTTACAAACTGATATCGAGACTGCAGAACAAGAAATAAGCGAGTTTAAACAACGCAATGCCGAACTTAAATTGCTAATGCAATCGCGTTACAATTTAAAAGAAATTCAAACCAATATTGAAACACATAATAATTTATTAGAAGCTCATAACGAGATTTCAATGCAAATAAAAACCCAACAAGGAGTTATTGATGCGAAAGAACAAAAAATTAAACATCTTGACGCTCATGAATACGATCCAAATTGTAAATACTGTACATCTAACGTTTTTGTACAAGATGCAATCGAAGCCCAAGATACAATTGATTCGGATAGAGCAATATTAACAGAATTAGAACGACGCTTTGATGCATTAGAAACTGATATTGAAGCAGTTTCAATTTACCAGGTGCAACGAGATGAGTTAACTTATTATTCTCAAACATACAAGGTAACTGCAACTGATATTGAACGAAAAGAACTTCGCCTTCAATTATTGGAATCTGAATTACAAACTCGAGAATCTGAATTAGAAACATGTTTGGAACGACAAGAATCATTTACAAAAAATGAAACTGCAATCAAACATAATCGACGTATTGATCTTAAGATTGGATTATGTAAGGATGATATTGAAATGTATACGGAAGATATAAAAGAAATTCAATCGCAAATTAAATCACTCTTCGGTGCAATTGAAGTTGCAAAAACAAATCGTAGCACTGCACTTAAAAATTTAGAATCATATCAACAATTAGAAACTGAATATAAAGCATATGAATATTATTTAGCAGCAGTTCAGCGCAATGGCATTCCATATGAATTAGTTGCAAAGGCTCTTCCTAAAATTGAATCTGAAATAAACAATGTTCTCAATCAAATTGTTGAATTTAACATGGTGTTAAATACTGATGGTAAGAATATCAATGGATATATTATATACGATGAAGATAATTATTGGCCATTAGAATTAACAAGTGGAATGGAACGATTTATTTCTTCATTAGCAATACGCATTGCACTTATTAATGTTTCAGCATTACCTCGTCCCAATTTCATTGCAATCGATGAAGGATGGGGTTCATTAGATTCAGAACATATTTCCGCGGTAGTAAATTTATTTGATTATTTTAGAACTAAATTTGATTTTTCAATTATCATTTCACACGTTGACTCTATGCGCGATATGGTAGATAATTTAATTGAAGTAAACAAGACAAACGGATTCAGCCAGATCAATCATGCCTAATATTTATATAAAAGATTGTATTGTGTATGAAACGCAAAGAAGCTGTATATAAAGGTTTAGAATTTATTGATGTTTATTTTCAAGATAACACGGCAACATCGCCAGATTATTTTCAAATAACTGAATTTCCAACTAAATTAACTGCAGGCAAAAATTTATTTAAACTTCGAGGCCATCCAACTAATTTAAAGGTAGGTGGAGTTTTAAATTTTGAAGTTTTAGATTATAATGGAAATCCTATATATTCTGAAGTTATAAATTACATTGACGAAGATAAAAGTCGTGTCATTGCAATTTATATTTATGAAGATACTTCTCCAGGAGATTGTACAGTTACGATATTAGCTGAAGCGAGTGTTATAAACGGATTTCCGGTACCTACAGAATGGCAAGGACGAGCAAATGTTAAATGGACTCGTTCTGCACCAGTTAATCCAAACATATCAAACGTATCAGAAATTATTTTTGAACAAACGCCAACGGTAACAGTTGATGAATTAATTGGAGTTCAATTAGATAGAGCATATCCGAATAATATTCAGTTTCCTACATATTCAACTGGAACTGTAAAATATTTTTCATTTAATGGTAAGCCGGCAATAGAAATACAAGGTGGTACATTTTCAAGTGATATGGCAAATGGTACGATTACTATTGCTGCTCCAAATAATCCTATCCCATTACCTAATTACGCCATATCTACAACGCCGTATGTGTCTACGATTAAAAAGATATTAAACCCAACTGTAGCACTATTAGATACAGAGTATACAGCACTTAGTAGCCAAAGTATATCGGTTCATACATACAATGAATTTGATTATTCTGCATTTTCGTTAGCATATGAACAAACTCCTACATATGTAGAAACACAAAATTCACAATCATTTGCATACATACAAGTAGCCGGATTAGAACCAGCAGCTGGAGATGTTTCTAGAATTAAAGTTTTTACTAACAATAATGGTACTGTAGGAACTTGGGAGTTAATCAATGATATTGAATTAGAAGAAACAGAAATATTTGTTCCTAGTACATCATCAATGTATCCAGATAAATCAATTGGTATTTTTACTACACAAAGTATTATCAATACATATTGGGAAGGCATATCATACAATGGCGCTCAAACATTAGCTCCTGCTACATTAACTTGGACTACTGCTTCTATAGAAAATGGAATGCGTATTACATCATCATCATTAAATTTAGATGCAGATAATCAAATATTAATAGCACAAATTAAATCTAATTATGCTGGTGTATTTTTAGCAAGTTCTTCATATAAAGTTTCATTAGATGCTATAGGAACACAAACAACAACTACACAAGCAAAACTATCAATATATTTATCTGGTAGTTCTTTTTATCAAGATCCAACTGATTACTTTAATCAAACATTTCCTAAAAAATTAGGGAAGCGACTTGGCGAAATAACAGTTACTGGCACTACACAAAGATTTGATGATCAAGTATTTAGTTTCGAATCAAATTATAATGGTACTGGTGTTTTATTGCTCGTAGTAGAATCTGGAGATTGGATTGTATCTGATATACATGTAACATCAGATAATGATGCCGGCTATACTCCTAATTATACAAGAATTAAATCATTAGTTAATACAACACACAAACTTGATAATCAAATTTCTTTTAAAGTTGAATATTACAATGTTAACGGCGAAAAAAGCAAACAAATATCCTATGTGAATAATAAAGATTGGGAAGGCGGCAATCGTTACATTGATGGTAATTATTCCATGCTCACCGGGTCTTTGTATGTTGCAGATTCATTAGAAAGTGGTATTGGCATATCTGGGTATCCTAATTCCGGGTTTGTAAGATCGTTAGGCTATGAAGGATTTGATTCTGGATTTGCTGGATTTCTATTATGGTCGGGGTCTGCATTGCCTGGGCAAACTTCTAAAGGACAATTATATTCCGGAGTTGGATTAGAACTTTATGCAAATACATCAAGCTATTTTAGATATAGTACAAGTGATTCAGAAATTGATGTTCGTACTGATAAATTCTTTTTTGGAAATCCATCTTCCTCTTTTATCAGTGGTAGTAATGGCATATTATCAATTTCATCTAGCAATTTTGTATTATCACCACAAGGAAATGTAACAGCTAGCAATGCATTATTTTCTGGAGTAGCATTAGCAAATATTATTCGCGACAAAACAGTTGTCATAACTGCAGCAAATTCTTCTAGTTATTTTCAAACATATGACATAGAACCTGGGCCAGGAGTTACAAATGGTACTAGAATTGTCATGGATGGAACGTTAGGTGGAGAAATTATCCGACGTGTTCGATTAAATGTAGCACCGCCATATCCGATAGCAGATTTTAAATTACCATCTTTATCATCTACTGCTAAATTAGATATAACAGTTGAAACAAATATAAATACTGTAGAATTTTATGATATATTTATCCCCGGTAAATCAACACCAGTTTCATATCCACCGCCAACTGTTACATTAGATGCAAATGCAGTAATAACATTTGTAGCCGGCGGCAGCACCGGTGCAGCTTGGTTAACGACTGCAGGAACTGAACACCCATTTGATCATGTTTTTAAAAATGATTTATATATAACCGGCTCTAGCTCTAACAGATTAATAATTGCAAAAAGTGCTAGTGATGCATGGATAAATTTTTCAAATACTCCAGCAAATAATTGGGCAATTGGAATTGATGTAAGTGATAGTAATTCATTTAATATTAGTAACGCATCATCTCTAACAACTGGTGTAGCTCGAGCATTAAAAATTGATACTAATGAAAATGTTAGTTTAAGTGGAAATTTAACAGTAACTGGATCTGTAATTATTCCTGGGTCTACGATTGCGATTAACACTGCATGGACTGCATATACACCTCAATGGACAGCAGCTTCAGTAAATCCAGCTATTGGAAATGGAACATTAGAAGGTTGGTATAAAGTAATTGGCAAAACATGTTTTGTTAGAGGCAACATTGTAATGGGTTCAACTACGACGTTTGGTACAGGTGAGTGGTATGTATCAATGCCATTTACAGCATCCCACGCTGATGCTATCTTAATGACTGCAAACTTACTAGATAATGGTTCAGCTTGGTACAATGCAACGTTAAATGGAGCACGAGCTGGATTTAATTTTAAGACAGCAATACAATATCAATCAACAGGTGGCACAGCGTTAGATGTAAGATCAAATCAACCATTTACGTGGGCAAACACCGATCGATTCATCTGGAATGGTAGTTTTGAAATAGCATAATATATAAAATAATATATTTATATAAAACGGAAACATAATGAACAAAATAACAGTTTTATTTCCTGGAGGATTTAAACCTTTAACGGGAGCTCATTTAGCATTAGCACAACGATATGCAGAGCATCCTGAAGTCAATCAAGTAATTCTTTTAATTGGTCCTAAAGAACGAGATGGAATTACGCGAGATAAAACAATTGAAATGTTTGAATTATTAAATTCAAATCCAAAAATTAAAATACAACCAACTGAATTCAATTCTCCCATCATGGCTGCATATGAATATCTATTTGCATTGCCAGAAGATTCAACTGGTCGCTTTGCTATGGCTGCATCATCTAAAGGAGATGATTATGTTCGAACAAAAGATTTTGTTCCAAATGTAGATAAATATATTACAATTGGTGACAAGAACGGACGTAAAATGCCAGCTGATATCGATGCAACTGAATTAAGTATCAACGTAGATCCATTATCATATTCAAATGGAATGCCTATCTCAGCTACAGTAGTTAGGCAAGCATTAATGGATAATGATTATGAAACATTTCGTGCATCATACCCACAATATGAAGATGCATATGTAAAAAATGCTTGGCAAATACTTAAAGGAGTACAAGAAGCTGCATTATTTACCAAAGATTGGTGGGCTTCTGCATTACAAGAAGATGTTGATGAAATATTTGCAGCAACGATGAATAAAGCAGAAACAAAACGACATAAAAAGAAAATTAATAAATTAAGTAATTTTCTAGATCGACAAGATGATGAAAGTTTTGTTTATGATTTTGATAAATTTCCAAAAACAGTAATGGGTGCTGAATTAATTGAAAATCAAATATTAACAGAAGGCGGAGCTGCAGGACATATGGCACATCCATATGATGATCATGGCTTAACTTTCAATGAAATGAAAGAATTAGTTTCTAGAGCATTAGAAGGACGATTAGACATAGAGTCTGCAGTTACTGAAAAAACAGATGGCCAAAATATTCAAGTAACATGGAAAGACGGACGAATTGGATTTGCACGTAATAAAGGAACTGTAATTAATCCAATGTCTGTACAGGAATTGCAAGATAAATTTGGCGGAAGAGGGCCTATATCAGATGCATTTGGCGGCGCCGCTGAAGATTTAGCTGAAGCATTTAGTAAAATTAATCCAGATGAATTGAATCGAATATTTAAAAACGGCCAGGTGTTTGCTAACATGGAAATTATTTATCCTGCAACTAAAAATGTAATATCATATAATGTAGCAGTATTACAATTTCATAATTTAGTTGAATATGATGATAAAGCAAATATTGTAGAAACTGATATGACTGGCGGCGCAACTTTACAAAGAATTATTCAAGATGCAAATGCACATCTTCAAAAAACATTTTCATTTATTCCGCCGCAGAAAATTAAATTAGGTAGAGTATATGATTTTGAAGATCAACAATCTGCATTCTTTAACGAAATTAATCAGTTAAGACAACGTTATAATTTAAAAGAAACAGATCGAGTTACTGAATATCATAAGGCTTGGTGGAAAGATATTATTCAAACTAAAGCTAGAGAATTAGGATATGATATTCCGGAAAATATTTTAACTACATTAATTTATCGTTGGGCATTCAATGATAAATCTACTAATATCTCTGTATTAAAAAAAGAAATTACAAACCCGGAATTTGAATCGTGGGTAACTGAATTTGATAAAAAAGATTTTAAAGTGTATCAAAAACAAAATATGGAGCCATTTGAAACAATCTTTTTGAGATTGGGCGCAGTAGTATTAAAAAATGCAGAAAATTTCTTAGCAGCAAATCCAGCAGAATCAGTTCAAGAATTAAAAGCAGAATTAGCTCAATTAATTAAAGAATTACAAGTAAGTGGAGATCCTAGCACGATTAAAAAATTAGAACACGAATTACGTCGTATACAACGATTAGGTGGGTTTGAAGCAATTATACCGTCTGAAGGTATAGTATTCGTATTTGGTGGACATACATACAAATTAACAGGAGCATTTGCTCCAGTCAATCAACTACTAGGAGTATTGAAATATGCACGTTGATATATTTATATTAAAATTGGATTATAACCATGGCTGAAAAACATAAAAGCAAGTACAAAGCACCAAAAGATTTAGAAAAATCTCAAAAACCTAATGCAAGAAAAGATTTAAAAGATTACACTGCTGATGATAAAGACGGCGGCTTGAATCCCAATTCTACTAAAGAAAAACATCTTAACGTACTTCGCAAAACTGATAAAAAAATGCAAGACGACGGAAAAATGTATCCAACATATAATGCTGACGATCGCCTTTATAAAGATATTGAAGATGGAGATTATGATCCAAAAACTGCAGCAAAACGTTTAAAGAAACGTCAAGATGCTGAAGAAAAAGATGTTGCAGATGTTTTGAAAGATAAAATTGAAAATTTAACTCGCGAACAAAAAGAACGTTTAGTTAGAGAATATGTTCGTAGAAAAATAGAAAAAATATTGTTAGAACAACCAACAACTGAAGAGCC
>JACCDX010973489.1_pt1 | contig 12872 bp, 10 predicted proteins | sample 7449681 | NCBI WGS metagenome assembly JACCDX01 (sample SAMN15323450, study PRJNA562643) | freshwater metagenome | isolation source: river surface water | place: USA:Blue River Watershed | collected 2017-08-18
GATGTGGATCTCGGCCGGCGAGCACGAGCTGACCGAGAACATCATCCACCTGGTGCTGGCCAAGATACCGGACGACAACGGCAAGCTGGTCCCTGGCACGCGAGGCATCAGCCTGTTCATCGTGCCCAAGAAGCTGGTGGACACCGAGGGCCGCCTGACCGGCGAGCGCAACGACGTGGCGCTGGCCGGCCTGAACCACAAGCTGGGATGGCGCGGCACCACCAACACCCTGCTCAATTTCGGCGAGGGCCGCTACCCCCTGCGCGGGCAGGCCGGCGGCGGCCTGGACGGCGCGGGCGCCGGCGCCATCGGCTACCTGGTGGGCCGCCCCGGCGAGGGCCTGCGCTGCATGTTCCATATGATGAACGAGGCGCGCATCGGCATCGGCATGGCCGCCACCGCGCTGGGCCTGGCGGGTTACCAGGCCTCGCTGGAGTACGCGCGCAACCGGCCACAGGGCCGGCCAGTCACCGCCGCCGGCAAGGACCCCGCGCAGCCGCAGGTGCGCATCATCGAGCACGCCGACATCAAGCGCATGCTGCTGGCGCAGAAGGCCTACAGCGAGGGTGCGCTGGCCCTGATCCTGTACTGCGCACGCCTGGTCGACGAGCAGCACACCGGCACGCCCGAAGCCGCCGACGAGGCCCGCCTGCTGCTGGAGGTGCTCACCCCGATCGCCAAGAGCTGGCCCAGCGAGTTCTGCCTGGAAGCCAACTCGCTGGCGATCCAGGTGCATGGCGGCTACGGGTACACCCGCGACTTCCCGGTCGAACAGTACTGGCGGGACAACCGCCTGAACATGATCCACGAAGGCACGCATGGCATCCAGGCAGCCGACCTCCTGGGCCGCAAGGTCACGATGGAAGGCGGGCGCGGTCTGAAGCTGCTGGCGGGACGCATCGACGCCACCATCGCCCGCGCGCTGCACCAGCCTGGACTGGCGGCACATGCCAACGCACTGGCCCAGGCCCTGCAGCAGGTCGGCGCCACCACGAAGGCCGCCTGGGCCAGTGGCGACCCCCGCGACGCACTGGCCAACGCAGTCCCGTACATGCAGGCCTTCGGCCACCTGGTGCTGGCCTGGCTCTGGCTGGACCAGCTGCTGGCCCAGCCAGGCCACGAAGGTCGCCAGCGCGCCACCCACTACTTCTTCCATTACGAGCTGCCGCGGATCGACGCCTGGCTACGCGTGGTCGCGAGCCGCGACCGCACTTGCGCGGACATGCCCGAGGACGCGTTCTGACTCCCCAGTTCCACCCCGGACGATCCCCCAGAAAGAGGCCCCTTCGATGACCCGTACCGTCAACACTTTGTTCAACCTCCAGGGCAAGACCGCCCTGGTCACTGGCGGCTCGCGCGGCCTGGGTCTGCAGATGGCCCACGCCCTGGGCGAGGCCGGGGCGCGGCTGATCATCACCTCCCGCAAGGCCGCCGACCTCGAGGCCGCCGCCACCGAGCTCAAGGCGGCAGGCATCGACGCCCAATGGATTGCCGCCGATTGCGGCAAGGAGGACGACATCCGCCGCCTGGGAGACGAGACCCTGGCGCGTCTGGGCCATGTCGACATCCTCGTGAACAACGCGGGGGCCGCCTGGGGCGCGCCGGCTGAAGACCACCCGGTGGAGGCCTGGGACAAGCTGATGAACCTGAACGTGCGGGGCTATTTCATCCTGAGCCAGCACCTGGCCAAGAAATGCATGATCCCGCGCCAGCAGGGGCGCATCATCAACATCGCCTCCATCGCCGGCCTGGGCGGCAACCCCCCGCAGTTGCAGACCCTGGCCTACAACACCTCCAAGGGTGCGGTGATCAACTTCACCCGCGCACTGGCCTGTGAGTGGGGCCGCTACCACATCAACGTGAACGCGATCTGCCCGGGCTTCTTCCCCAGCCGCATGACCCAGGGGGCGCTGGAGCAACTGGGTGAAGAGGAGATGGCCTCGCACGCGCCCCTGCGCCGCCTGGGCGATGACGAAGACCTCAAGGGCATCACCGTGCTGTTTGCGTCCGATGCCGGCAAGCACATCACCGGCCAGTGGCTGGCGATCGATGGCGGCGTGAGCGTCGTCACCGGCGGTTGATACCAGGAGCGCACATGCCATCCAACCCGCAGATTGTCCTGGACAACCGCCCGCAGGGCGAGGCTTCCGTCTCCAACTTCAAGCTGGTCACCACCCAGACGCCGCCGCTGCAGGACGGCCAGGTGCTGGTGAAGCATCACTACCTGAGCCTGGACCCCTACATGCGCGGGCGCATGAACGAGGGCAAGAGCTATGCACAGCCCCAGCCTCTGGGCGAGGTGATGATCGGCGGCACCGTCGGCGAGGTGGTGGAGAGCCGCCATCCGCGTTTCGCCCCCGGTGACAAGGTGGTGGGCATGGGGGGCTGGCAGGCGTACAGCGTGGTCGATGCCGGCCAGCCCGGTGCATTGCGCAAGGTGGATACCACGCACGTGCCACTGTCGCATTACCTGGGCGCGGTGGGCATGCCGGGTGTGACCGCCTGGTACGGCCTGTGCAAGATCATCGACCCGCAGCCGGGTCAGACCGTGGTGGTCAGTGCCGCCAGTGGCGCGGTGGGCAGCGCGGTGGGCGCCCTGGCCAAGGCGCGTGGCGCGCGGGCCGTGGGCATCGCGGGCGGCGCCGACAAATGCCGCTACGTGACCGACGACCTGGGTTTCGATGCCTGCATCGACTACAAGGCGCATCCGGATGCCTCGTCCCTGGGCAAGGCGCTCAAGGCCGCCTGTCCGCAGGGCATCGATGGCTACTTCGAGAACGTGGGAGGTCGCATCCTGGATGCCGTCATGCTGCGCATGAACGCCTTCGGCCGCATCGCGATGTGCGGAATGATCTCGGGCTACGACGGTCAGGCCATCCCGATGGCGCACCCGCAGTTGATCCTCGTGAGCCGACTGCGGGTCGAGGGCTTCATCGTGAGCGAGCACATGGAGGTCTGGCCCCAGGCCCTGCAGGAGCTGGGGCAGCTGGTGGGCAGTGGCAAGCTGCGTCCGCGCGAGAGCGTGGCCCAGGGCCTGGCGTCGGCGCCCCAGGCCTTCCTGGGCCTGCTCAAGGGCCAGAATTTCGGCAAGCAGCTGGTGAAGCTGGTCTGACCGGCCCGCCGGGCGCGGCGTCCATGCCGGCCCGGCGTATCCATCCTGGGAGAACGCCATGAACGTGGATCTGATCCTGCATCACTACCCGGCTTCGCCGTTCTCCGAAAAGATCCGCCTGGTCCTGGGCCGCAAGAAGCTGGCCTGGAAGTCGGTGCACGTGCCCGCGGTGATGCCCAAGCCGGACGTGGTCGCCCTGACCGGCGGCTACCGCCGCACGCCGTTCCTGCAGGTTGGCGCCGACATCTACTGCGACACCGCCCTGATCTGCGACGTACTCGAACATGTGCAGCCCGAGCCGACCCTCTATCCCGCGCACCTGCGCGGCGTCTCTCGCGTGTTCGCCCAGTGGGCGGACAGCACCCTGTTCTGGGCGGCCATGGCCCACACCCTGCAGCCGCGCGGCGCGGCGCAGATGTTCCAGGGGGCGAATGAACAGGCCCAGGCCTTCGCAGCCGACCGTCAGGCGATGCGCACCAACATGACGTTGCTGCGGCCGGCCGACGCCACCAGCGCCTACCGCTCCTACCTGCGGCGGATCGCCAGCATGGTGGAGGAACACGATTTCCTGTTCGGTGCCGAACCCTGCGTGGCCGATTTCGCGGCCTACCATCCGCTGTGGTTCACCCGGACCCGGGTGCCGGTGATGGCCGATATCCTGGCCGCCACGCCCGCCGTCCTGGAGTGGATGGACCGCCTGGGCGGCCAGGGGTACGGGCGCGCAGACCGTTTCAGCGCGCCGGATGCTATCACGGTCGCCGCCCGCAACGAGCCGCTCGCACCGGGGAGCAACCTGCTGGTGAACAGCGCCTTCCAGAATGACCATGGGCTGGCCCTGGGCAGCCGCGTCACGGTGACGCCCGAGTCCTTCGGCGCCGAGTCCACCGAGGGCGAACTGATCGCCGCCACGCGCACCCACTACACCCTGCGCCGTGTCGACGACCGCGCCGGCACGGTGCACGTGCACTTTCCGCGCATCGGCTACGTGTTGCGGGCAGCCAGCGGCGCCTGATCCTGCCGCGTCGCCGTGGCCAAGGCGGCTTCGTCGCGCAGGAGGGAGGAGCCTCCTTCCTCTGCGGGCGCTGCACGCGCGGGACGCAGCGCGCTCACTGCATCGATGCGCGCGTCCAGACGTGCCTCCATCTCGCCCAGGTGCATGGCGATGGTGCGTTGCATCTGCTCCAGCAGTCCCCGAAGCTCCCGCTGGCTGCGCACCTGCGCCTGCTCCAGTGCGGCGGCGGCCGTCTTGTCATGCTCGCGGGTTTCCTTCAGGTGCGTGTCGAGCGTTGCGCGCAGGTCGACGAAGCGCGAGGCCTCGGCCCGGTCGGCCAGATCGCGCTGGGCCTGCAAGGCCTTGGCCTGCTCGCGTTCGTGACGCACATGGCGCGAGTGATTCACGGCGCTGCTGGCCAGGAACACGATGGCCGCCAACGCCAGCACCCCCAGCAGGACCAGCCCCAGGGGGGCGTTCATCGTGGTCCATCCCAGGTTCAGGGGGGTCGGACGGGTGAATTCCTGCCAGTTCAGGAGGGCGAACACCACGACCAGGGCCGTGACCAGGGCGAGAAACAGGGTGCGCGATCGCATGACGGGACTCCACGGGAGGACAGGGACCGGCGATTCTTCGAACCCGACGGCGAGAGGGCGTGTCGGCCAAGGGCTCGTCCTCGTGTCCCGGTGTGCCCCCTGGGCTATGGCACACTCGCGCGTCCCAAAAAGTGTTGAGTCCCCGCAGGCATGCAAAGCATCGTTCGGCAGATCGCCACCGAGATCAAGGTTCAAGACCACCAGGTGCAGGCGGCCATCAGCCTGCTGGATTCCGGGGCGACGGTGCCGTTCATCGCCCGCTACCGCAAGGAGGCGACGGGCGGCCTGGACGACGTGCAGCTGCGCGAGCTCGAATACCGCCTGGGTTACCTGCGCGAATTGCAGGAGCGGCGAGTCGCCGTGCTGAAAAGCATCGAGGAACAGGGCAAGCTCACGCCCGCCTTGCGTGCCGCGATCGAGGCTGCACCGACCAAGCAGGAACTCGAGGACCTGTACCTGCCCTACAAACCCAAGCGCCGCACCAAGGGCCAGATCGCCCGCGAGGCGGGCCTGGAGCCGCTGGCGGACCGGCTGTTTGCCGACCCCACCCTGGATCCGCAGGCGCAGGCCCAGTCCTTCGTGAAGTCCGAGAAAGGCGAGGGCGGCGAGGACTTCACCACCGCGGGCGCCGTGCTCGATGGCGTGCGCGACATCCTGTCCGAGCGCTGGGCGGAAGACCCGGTGCTGGTGCAGTCCCTGCGTGAGTGGCTCTGGGCCGAGGGCCTGTTCAAGTCCAGGCTGGCCACCGGCAAGGACGAAAACCACCCGGATGTCGCCAAGTTCCGGGATTACTTTGCGTACGACGAGCCGATCGGCCGCGTGCCCTCGCACCGGGCGCTGGCGGTGTTCCGCGGCCGCCAGCTGGAGATCCTGGACGCGCGCCTGGCCTTGCCGGTCGAGCCCGAGCCGGGCCAACCCTCGATCGCGGAGGGCCGCATCGCGCTGTACCTGCAATGGAGCCATGCCGGCCGGCCCGCTGACGACCTGCTGCGCAAATGCGTGGCCTGGACCTGGCGGGTCAAGCTGTCGCTGTCCACCGAGCGGGACCTCTTCGCGCGCCTGCGCGAGGAGGCCGAGAAGGTCGCCATCAAGGTGTTCGCGGACAACCTGCGGGACCTGCTCCTGGCCGCGCCCGCCGGGCCGCGGGTGGTGATGGGCCTGGACCCCGGCATCCGCACCGGCGTGAAGGTGGCCGTCGTCGATGCCACCGGCAAGCTGGTGGACACCGCCACGGTGTACCCGCACGAGCCGCGCCGCGACTGGGAGGGTGCGCTGCACACCCTGGCCACGCTGTGCGAGAAGCACGGGGTCAACCTCATGGCCATCGGCAACGGCACTGCCAGCCGCGAGACCGACAAGCTGGCCGCCGATCTGATCAAGCGCCTGTCCACGCTGACAGGTCCCGCCGCCGAGCGTTTCGCGGGCCTGCAGAAGGTGGTGGTGTCCGAGGCCGGTGCCTCGGTCTATTCCGCCTCCGAATTCGCCTCGCAGGAAATGCCCGATGTGGACGTGAGCCTGCGCGGCGCTGCCAGCATCGCGCGGCGCCTGCAGGACCCGCTGGCCGAACTGGTGAAGATCGACCCCAAGTCCATCGGCGTGGGCCAGTACCAGCACGACGTGAACCAGGGCGCGCTGGCCCGCGCGCTCGACGCCGTGGTCGAGGACTGCGTGAACGGCGTGGGCGTGGACCTGAACACGGCCAGCACGCCGCTGCTGGCGCGCGTCTCCGGCTTGTCGGGGTCCGTGGCCCAGGCCGTGGTGCGCTGGCGTGAGGCCCACGGGGCCTTTCGCAGCCGCCAGCAGCTGATGGACGTCAGCGGGCTGGGCGCCAAGACCTTCGAGCAGGCAGCCGGCTTCCTGCGCATACGCGGCGGGGACAACCCCCTGGACATGACCGGCGTGCACCCGGAGACCTATCCGGTGGTGGAGAAGATGCTGTCCACCGTGGGCAAGCCGGTGCAGGAGGTGATGGGGCGGGGCGAGCTGCTCAAGACCCTGCGCCCCGAACTCTTTGCCAACGACACGGTGGGCGTGATCACCGTCAAGGACATCCTGTCCGAACTGGAAAAGCCCGGACGCGACCCGCGGCCTGACTTCAAGGTCGCGCGCTTCAACGAGGGCGTGGAGGACATCGCCGACCTGCGCGAGGGCATGGAGCTGGAGGGCACGGTCAGCAACGTGGCTGCCTTCGGTGCCTTCGTCGACCTGGGCGTGCATCAGGACGGACTGGTACACGTGAGCCAGCTGTCTCACAAGTTCGTGAATGACGCGCGCGAGGTGGTCAAGACCGGTGACATCGTCAAGGTGCGTGTGCTGGAGGTCGATCCGGCACGCAAGCGCATCAGCCTCACCATGAAGCTCGGTGACGCGCCCGGACGCGGCGCACGTGACGCGCGCGGGCCGGACAACCGCTTCGAGCCGCGTGCGCCCGGCCGCGGCTGGAAGCCGGCCCCCGCGCCGGCTGCCCCCACCGCCATGGCGGGCGCCTTTGCCAAGCTGCAGGGCCTGCGCAAATAACCATGGCCCGCACGCCCGCCTTGCGCCTGTATGCCGGCCCGCGAGCCCGGGCCCACATCGCGCAGTACGGGTTGTCGCCGCAGGACATCGGTGTCATTCCGGGCGCGGCCGGCGGCCCCAAGGGCCTGATCCTCGGGCCGCTGGACCAGTACATCTTCGGGCAGTGGCTCACGCGCAGCACGCAGCGAGTGGACCTGGTGGGGGCCTCCATTGGTGCGTGGCGGCTGGCGACCGCCTGCCTGCCAGACACCGTCACGGCCTTCGAGCAGCTCTCGCACGACTACATCCATCAGCGCTACGAGATTGCACCGGGCCGGCGCGCGCCGACAGCGGACCATGTGTCCGCGCGGTTTGGCGAGGGACTGCGCGGGTTCTACCGTGATCGTGTCGCCGACGTGCTCTCGCACCCGCGTTATCGCCTGCATGTGCTGGCCGCACGCGGGCGGCATGTGCTGCGGCGCGAGCACCCGGTCGGCACGCCGGTGGGCTACCTGGGGGCCTTCCTGGCCAATGCCATCCACCGCAAGGCCTTGGGCGCCTGGCTGGAGCGGGTGGTCTTCTCGGCGGGGGAGGGGGCGCTGCCTTTTTCCACGCAGGACTACGTGACCCGGCGCGTCGCGCTGACGCCGGACAACTTCTTCCAGGCGGTGCAGGCCAGCTGCTCGATCCCCTTCGCCCTGCGTGCGGTACACGACATCCCGGGCGCGCTGCCTGGGGCGTACTGGGATGGTGGCCTGACCGACTACCACCTGCACCTGGATTACCGCGCGCGGGCCTTGCAGGGCCAGGGTGCCGGGCTCGTGCTGTACCCGCATTTCCAGCGGGCCGTGGTGCCAGGCTGGCTGGACAAGGGACTGCGCTGGCGGCACCGGTCCACGCCCTTCCTCGACACCCTGGTGCTGCTGGCGCCCGATCCCGCGTGGGTGGCCCGCCTGCCGAACGGCAAGCTGCCCGATCGCACGGACTTCACCCGTTACGGAACGGACGTCGCGTCACGCGCGCAGGTCTGGACCACGGCGGTGGCCGCCAGTCGCCAGCTGGCCGAGGAATTCGCGCAATGGCTGGAGCGTCCCGACCCGGGCCGCCTCGAGGCGCTGTGAGCGGCGGTGGGGGCGGGGCTGGGGGCCCCCACGACCGCGTCCTGGGCTGGGACATCCTGCGCGGGCTGTGCGCGCTGTCGGTCATGGTCTATCACCTGCTGTATTGGCAGGACCTGGCCACTGTCTCCACCCTGGGCACCTACGGGGTCTACCTGTTCTTCATCCTGTCGGGCGCCAGCCTGGCCTACGTCTACGACGGCCAGGCGATCGGCCGCCTGCGCGGGTTCGCTGCCTTTCTGGCCCTGCGCTGGATGCGTCTGGCCCCCTTGTATGTCGCCGTGTGCGCGCTGTTCCTGGTGATGCTCGCAGCGCGCAGCGGGCAATGGGTCCCGGGCGGTGTCGAACTGCTCGTGTTCAACGCCAGCTTCCTGTTTGGCGCCTTCACGCCCGCGGTGACGGCGCTGGCGATCGGCGGGTGGTCCCTGGGCATCGAGTTCATGTACTACCTGGCCCTGCCGCTGATCCTGCGGGTGCTGCCGCATACCGCGTGGCGCTGGGCCCTGCTGGCGGTGCTGGCCGCCGTGCAGTGGACCTGGATCGACCGCACCGTCGGCGCCTCGGGCCTGGCGTCGGCCACCCACGACTACCACCAGGTGCCGGCGTTCGCGGCGTATTTCTTCGCGGGCTGCCTGATCGGCCATGCCAGGCGCCATCGCGCCCCGTCATGGGCCTGGCGCGGCGGCCTGGGCCTGTGGGCCAGCCTGGCCCTGCTCCTCATCGCCTGCGCGCCAACCGTGTCGGGGGAGGAGTTGACCGGATGGCGCGGCGCCTTGCTGCCCCTGGTCTGCGTGGCGGGGGTCTGGGCCAGCGGTGAGGTCGCCGTGCCCGCGCGCGCCCGGGCGCTGGCGCAGTGGCTCGGCGACATCACCTACGGCACCTACCTGCTACACCCGATGCTGTTCTTCGGGTTCACCTGGTTCGTGCTGCCGCTGGCAACTGCCACGTCGGTGGAGGCCTTGCCCGCAGCCTGGCGGTGGGCCATCCTCGCCGTGGGGGTTGCCCTGTCCTGCGCCCTGGCGGCTGCCAGCGAGCGCAGCTTCGAGCGGCCGGTACGCGCTGCCGGCCGGCGGTTGCTGTCCCGATGGCTGCCGCCGCGTCCCCCTCAGAGCGACTCGGCCAGCATCGCCTCGTAATCCGCGCCCGAGGCCACGCGCGGATTGGTCTTGTGGCAGTGGTCGGCCAGCGCGCCCTGCACCACGCGCGGGAAGACGTCAGGGCGTACCCCCATCGCGTCCAGCCCCCCGGGCAGGCCCAGGCGGGCGCTCATGTCGCGGATCGCTTCCGGGATGTCGCTCGCGTTGGCCAGCCCCATCGCCTGCGCCATGCGTTCGAGCCGCCGCTCACGGCGCACCGGTTCGCAGGCGGCGTTGAAGCGGACCACCGCCGGCAGGAACATGGCGTTGAGCGTGCCATGGTGCAGGCGAGGGTCCACGCCGCCCAGGCTGTGACTGAGCGAATGCACGCAGCCCAGGCCTTTCTGGAAGGCCATCGCGCCTTGCATGGAGGCGCTCATGAGGTGAAAGCGCGCCTCACGGTCGCTGCCATCGCGCGTGGCGCGTTCGATGTGGGCCCAGCCCCGGGCCAGGCCGTCCAGCGCAATGCCATCGGCCGGCGGATTGAAGGCGGCCGACATGAAGGTTTCCATGCAGTGGGCGATGGCGTCCATGCCGGTGTCGGCGGTCAGGCGTGGGGGCAGACCCAGCGTCAATTCCGGATCACACAGGGCGGTGCGAGGGATCAGGTGGAGCGAGTGGAACCCCAGCTTGCGGCCGTCGTCCGTGATCAGCAACGCTCCGCGCGCCACCTCGCTGCCCGTGCCGCTGGTGGTGGGGACGGCAATGAGCGGTGCCGCCCGCTCGGTGATGCGGGGCGAGCCGCCCTCGATCGTGGCGTAGTGGGCCAGCGGCCCCTCGTGCGTGGCGAGCAGGGCCACGCCCTTGGCGCAGTCGATGGCCGATCCGCCGCCCACGGCCACCAGCCCGTCGCAGCGCCCGGACCGGTAGATCGCGAGCGCCGCGCGCACTGCGGCCTCGGTGGGGTTGGAGGGCGTGGCGTCGAACACCGCCACCGGCAGGGGCGCCAGGGCGTCCAGGGCTTTTTGCAGCACGCCAGCGTCGCGCACACCTGGATCGGTGACCACCAGCGGGCGGGTGATGCCCACGCGCGCGCACTCTTGCCGCAACAGTTGCACGGCCCCGAAGTCGAACTGGACCTGGGTGACGTAATGGATGAAGGCCATGGTGGAATCTCCCGCAAGTAGCGGCGGTACGATGCCACAGTTTTTGCCTGCTCCGATGCCACATCCGCGACTGACCCCCGCCATGCGCTCCGTGCTTGAACGCATGGCGCGCGTTTCCTTGCCGCCGCTGCACACCCTGCCACCGCAGCAGGCCCGGGCCGCCTACGAGGCCGGGGCGGGCGTGCTGGAGGTGCCGCGCGCGCCCTTGCGGCAGGTGCAGGACTTCACGATTGCGGCCCGCGATGGCCACCCGCTGCCGGCCCGCCTGTACGCCGACGCTAAGGGCGACGCGCCCTTGCCCTGGCTGCTGTACCTGCACGGCGGCGGCTTCACCATCGGCAGCATCGCCACCCACGACATCCTGTGCCGCGAGTTGGCGCGCCTGAGCGGCTGCGCCGTCGTGTCACTGGATTACCGCCTGGCGCCCGAGCACCGTTTTCCGGTGGCCGTCCAGGACACCTGGGACGCCCTCCTGCACCTGGCTGCCCAGGGCGCTCGCTATGGGCTCGATCCCGCCCGCTTCGCGGTGGGTGGCGACAGCGCCGGCGGCACGCTGGCTGCGGTCTGCGCCCTGCTGGCACGCGACGCTCGCCTGCCGCTGGCCCTGCAACTGCTCATTTACCCGGGCTGCGCCGCCCGCCAGGACCTGCCCTCGCACGAACACTTTCGTGAGGGCCTGCTGCTGGATGCGACCCTGATCGACTACTTCTTCGCCCACTACATCGACCTTCCCGACCGCGATGACTGGCGCTTCGCGCCCCTGAACGCACCCGACGTGGAGGGCGTGGCCGCGGCCTGGGTGGGCCTGGCCGAGTGCGACCCGCTGGTGGACGAGGGCGTGGCCTACGCCGATAAACTGCGGGCCGCGGACGTGCCGGTGCAATTGGAGATCTACCGGGGCGTCGTCCACGAATTCATCAAGATGGGCCGGGTGATTCCCGAGGCGCGCCAGGCCCATGCCGATGCGGCCCGCGCCCTGGCCGAGGCCCTGAGACCCTGAGGGATTGCACATGACCGACAAGCGTTCCGATTTCCGCTTCCTCCACCGCCTGCGCGTGCGCTGGGCCGAGGTGGACATGCAGAAGATCGTCTTCAACGGCCACTACCTGATGTACTTCGACACCGCAGTGGCCGACTACTGGCGGATGCTGGGCCTGCCCTACGAGGAGGCCATGCATCACCTGGGCGGTGACCTGTACGTGAAGAAGGCCACCGTCGAATACTTCGCCTCGGCCCGCATGGACGAACGCCTGGACGTGGCCCTGCGCTGCGGGCGCATCGGCAACAGCTCCATGCTGTTCGAGGGGGCCATCTTCCGCGGCGACCAGCGCCTGATCGGCGGCGAGCTGCTGTACGTCTTCGCCGACCCGGCCACGCAGACCTCGCGCCCGGTGCCTGCGGCCTTGCGCCAGATCCTGACCGGTTTCGAGGCGGGTGAACCCATGCTGCGCGTGCGCACGGGCTCCTGGAACGACCTGGGCCGCGACGCGGGCGTGATCCGCACCCGGGTCTTCGTGCAGGAACAGCGCATCCCGGCGGAACTCGAATGGGACGAGGCCGACGCCAGCGCCCTGCACGCCGTGGTCTACAACCGCCTGGACCAGCCGGTGGCCACGGGCCGCCTGCTGCAGCCCCGTCCGGGCCAGGCCCAGATCGGCCGGGTCGCGGTGCACGAGGTGCTGCGCGGAGGCGGCGCGGGCCAGCAGGTGATGCAGGCCCTGATGGACGCGGCGCGCCAGCGCGGCGACGCCGAGGTCATGCTGCATGCCCAGCGCAGCGCCGAGAACTTCTATGCCCGGCTGGGGTTCGTGCCGCGCGGTGAGCCCTTCGAGGAAGTGGGCATCCCCCACATCGAGATGGCGGCGACGCTGGGGCGCTGAGGGTTCTCCGCCCCGCCGTGCCCGCGCCGCGCGCGGTCAGATGTCGGCCAGGAGCGGGTAGGGCAGGGGAAGCAGCGTGAGCGCCGGCCCGCCCGGTTCGTGAGCCGTGAGCGTGCCGCCTTCCATTGCACGGGTCTGGAGCGACACGATGGCGTCCCACCCGCCGCCCGGCGCGGGCGCGGCCTGGGCCACCAGGCCGCAGGGCTGGGATGCGTCGTCCGCGTGAAAGACCTCCATCCCGGCTTGCAGCGCCGCGTCGGCGTGGGCCAGCGTGGCGCGCCGTTTGAGCGTGCCGCGGAACTGGCTGCGTGCCACCACCTCCTGCCCGGGGTAGCAGCCCTTCTTGAAATTCACCCCGCCCACCGACTCGTAATTGAGCATCTGGGGCACGAAAGCGTCGGCCACCGGGGCACTGACGGTGGCAATGCCGCTGCGCA
>JACCDX010101668.1_pt1 | contig 12870 bp, 10 predicted proteins | sample 7449681 | NCBI WGS metagenome assembly JACCDX01 (sample SAMN15323450, study PRJNA562643) | freshwater metagenome | isolation source: river surface water | place: USA:Blue River Watershed | collected 2017-08-18
CGGTATCGTTTTCGCCGATTCTTGCCGAATTCCTTGCCGTTGCTGGCATTGCGCCGGTTTTGATAGTGCCCGGTTTCACGAGCCCCGCAGGTCTTTCAGCTTCAAAAGCATGGCCAATGTCCGCTCGAATTTCCGGTCAAGGTGCGTTTCATAGCGGTTCAGCTTCTCCAGCAGGTGCGCCCGCAGCCCTTCGCCCAAGGTTTGCGCCTTAATTGCCGGGGTGAATTCGGCTTCCTTCAATATGCGATAGCAGATCGGTTCCAGTGAATCGCGGATAAATTCCGCCAGCCCCTCTGCAGTTGCCGGTTGTTCCGCTTCCTCGACTTGCTCATCCCACCAATCGCGTGAATCCTGCGTCAGCGCCCGCACGGCTTTGGTGTAGGCATTAGGCCCACCCTTGCGAAGTATCGCTGCCGCTTTTTGGGTTGCCGCCAGATCAAGCGCAGCGTCCCGTTGGCGTTCGGCGATCTCTTCGGGGGTGCCGTCCATGAATTCCCGCAGGTCGGCATTCTCGCCGACCAGGCCACGCTGGAAAGGTGCCGCTGACTTGATTACCGACGCTGAGCTATTTACCGCGCATTTCAATCCCTCGTTGATCTTCGCGCCTTCGGCCAGCAACACCCGCCGCTTGCGCCAGATGATTGTGGCAAGCTCTTCGATCAGGTGCCGTTCCGTCATGCCCGCCGGCCGATGCTCGTCGATCAGTGCTGCCAGCAGGTTATCGAATTCGGCATGGTCTTCGTGCGCCAATACCGCCAGCCGGGAAAGAATGCCGTGCTTCATGGCGTTGAAGCGCACCGGCTCATAGTTGCCGCTTCGCGCTACTGATGCCTCTTTGCCGCGTATTATCACGGTCGCCGCGTTGATTGTTTCTGCTTCAATGGTCGCCATTAGTCGCCCCCTTTCTGGATTAGCCCCGGCCAGCGTTCCCGGCCGTGTCGTCGATCTGGGTCATCCGTCCCCGGCGCATAGCCTTCACAGCGCTGGGGTAGGTCACGGATTGGTTCAAAGTTCCGACTCGCCACAATCTCGCCGCGCTTTGCCGCCTGACAGCGCCGAGCGATCAAGTTCGCGCATTGGTCGCAGGTGCGCCGGTCATCAGGGATAGGGTCAGGCCTAGGCAGATCCGCGGCCGCTCGTCCGATGAAGTAGTCCCGCACATCCGCGTCCTGCTGGCACTGGCTGATTACTTCGGCAATGGTCGCCGGGTCGGTTTCCTCGATCAGTGCCAGCCATGCCCGGATTGCCGTTTCCTCTTTGGCGCTCAACAATCTATTTGAAATTTGCGGTTGTGTGATTGCTGGAACTGACATACTGGACACAGTGCAGATTTGGTACTGAAAGGACGGCGCTGTCTGCTGGTCTCCCTGTTCGATGTGTGCGGCACGGGTCAGCCATTCACCCATTGCGGTGCACCTTGGGATTGACGCGGTACTTGACATGTCCGCGCTGCTGCCAACCGGCGGTCTGCACGTCGCGCAGCAGCCAGCCGGCGTCCACCAGTTCAGTCAATGCCTGGTCGACAATTTCACGGTCGTCCAGCAGGCTCCACTGCTTGCGGTAGATGTCGCGTGGAGTGAAACCAGCGTCGCCAAGATCGTCAAGCTGACCCTTGCCGATGCGCTCGGCCAATGCAGCGGCGGCCTGGGATTGCAGATTGCCGGCCAATGCGTAGATGCGCCGGGCATGGGCTTCGAGGTGGGCGCACCAGTCAGCGGCGCGTGCAGCGGCTTCGAGACTGACGGGCGGAATGGCCTGCCCGATTGCGATGCTGTCTGCGCAATCGACCAGATGGAACAGCAGCGCGAGGCTGGCCATCGTCTTCGGCTGCTTCGAGAGCATTTCAACCATCATTGGCGCTTCGTCGGGGTTTTCCAGTTGGTTGCGATGCAGACGCTCGTACCATTCGAAAAACAAATTTTGAGCGTCGTCGGCAAAGCGCAGCGCGGGAATCTTGTCGAAGTTGCCCACCCCCGCTAGCGCAGCAAAATCGGCGCGGGCCAGGGTCTCGAAGATGTCAAAGGCAGTTTCGCGGGCGCTGGCGTCGGGGTACTCGTCCACGATGCCGTCGAATGGCCGCACGTCGGGATAGACCAGCAGTTGAAAGCGTTGTAGCAAGCCGTCGTTTTCGTCGCGCGCCTGATAGAGGTAGTTGCGCACTTTGTCGGGTTGTGTGCCGCCAAGAATCGACACGCACATGTTGTCGCAGACGACATGCCCGCGCCCGATGCGATCCAGCGGAAAGCTGCCGTAGCCGTTCCATGCTTCGAGGTAAAAGGCGCGGTCCTGTTCGCGGCCCTGTTTCTCCCAGCCCCTGAGTAGGCCGACCAGTTCATCGCGGAAGACCAGGATGCCGCGCGGATTGGCTGACAACAGATCGTGCAGGGCTTCGATGGTGGCGTCGTTGGTGCGGAAACGCTCTTGCAAGTTACCTGTAACCGGTGCGGTCAACGTAGCCAAATCGCGCTTAACCTCGGCCACGCTGCGCACGTACTCAGAAAGTCGGCGCTTGCGGGATAGCGGGTCTTTCGTTTCAGGTGCACCGTTGTCATCAGCACCGCCGGATGTTGCGGCGGCATAGGCTGCAGATTGCTTTCGGATTCGTGCGGCCTCGTTTTCAGCCTTGATGGCGTTTTCTAGTTCCTTTTTCAGCAGCTTGAGCCGGGCTTTGGCTTCGGGGTCGGCGGCTTCGCGCTGGGCCTGCTGCGCGCCTTCGCGTTGTATGGCTTCCAGGCGGCCGAGCGGCTTGGTCGATTCCTGTAAGGCTGGCGTTTTCTTCTTCGAGGGCGGGCCGATCACACCACCCCAGCAATTCGGCACTATCAGCCAGTCGTCCTTTCGCTTCGGCTTGATGCCGATGGCCGCACCGACCACGCCAGCAAGCGTGATTACAACACCTACGGCGCAGAAGTCGACTGGGCACTGCATCCGGTGCGCCATATCCACCACCCAATTGCGAAACGGTCGGGGCAGCAATTCAGCGTCGAAGGCCGGCACGGGGCAGAGGGTCTGCTTGATTGGCTCCGGTTCCGGCAGGGCATCGAATTCGGCTTGACGCGCGGCGGCGATGAAAGGTGCAGGGTCGAGCCAATCTCCGGTAAGGTGCTCGAAGTAGCCTCCGCCAGGTGGGGCAAGGAAAGGCTGCGAGGGCTTTTCGGCGCAAGCATCGAGTCCCGGCAAAGCCAAGTCGGTCGCAAAGCACCGATAAGTGCCAGGCCAGTCACGTGCCGGTACGGGCGAGGCCAGCGGTAGGATCACGCGCAGACGCAGCGCCGTGGGCATGCTGCGCTTGGTTGTGTAGATCACGGCTTCGCGTCCGGCGAGCGCAACGCGCGTGCGTTCGAGGTCAACATCCTTGTCGATGTCGAGCACCAGCGCGGTCATGGCAATCACGTTGGCATCGTTGCGCGTTGCACCTTCCTTGAATTCGGCATAGATCAACGCCGGCAAGGTTTCAGGATCTGCGGCGCACGGCGCAGCCTGCATCTGTCGAAAGCGCTCTACGACAGAAGCCCACCGTGTTTCGGCAGCTTCAATCTGGTTGGACTTGACGCCGCCTTTCTGCGCGGCGTAGCGCAACAGTCTGTCCAGTGTGTCAGTTCCATTGTCTTGGTTCGGCGTGATTTTTTCTTGTTCGGTCATGGGGTGGTGTTCCAAGCGCCAAGTTCTTTGGCGGCAGCGACGAAGCCTAGGCCGTAGCGCGCCATGTGGAAATCCAGTACACCGCGCCCTTGCGCGCCACACTCGGCAACGTGGCAGCGGAATGCACCTGTGGCGAGATTCAACGTCAGGCTGGGGTGCTGGTCGTCATGAAAGGGACAGCGGGCCGAGGCGTGGCGACCTGCTGGCCGCAGACGCTCCAACTCGGCGGCGTAGTAGGTCAGCGGATCGGGCAGGCGAGCACGGTCGAAATGACCATGGCCGTGCTTCTTTGCCGCCTGCATTGTGCTCATCTGATCCGCCTCAAGCTGCCCGACGCTTGGCCTGGGCCGTGCTGGATAATCGGCCCTGCGCATTCAACCACTCGTCCACATCGGCCTTGAAATAGAAGACATGGCCGCGCTTGACGAACTTGGGGCCGGTTCCATTGCAGCGCATCATGGCAAGGGTTTTTGTTGCTAACCCTGTGTATTTGGAAGTGTTTTTCACATCCATGCGGCCATCTGGGTAGGTCACGATCTGAAGAAGATTTGCTTCACTTGCGTTCATAGATAATCCCATGTGTTGTAAGACAAGCTAAGAATACATCGGAAAAATATGTATTGTAAAAGAACACATGTGCGTATAGACTTCTATGGAAATCAAGAGAACCTTTGGACTAAAGGACACAACATGGCAACCCAAAAACCGGAAAGCACGCGCAAGGGCGGCGGCGGAAAACTCGCCCGCTCGGAAACCGTTACCGTTCGGCTTGATCCGAAATTGCGCTATCTGGCAGAGCTGGCGTCGAGGAAGCATCGGCGTACCGTATCGAGCTATGTCGAGTGGGCGGTAGAGGAATCGCTTCAGCGCGTGAATTTGCGTGATGAATCAGTGGATAGTCGTGATGGCTACCACCGAGCTGTCAGCCTCGGCGAGGTGGCGGATAGCCTGTGGGATGTCGATGAGGCGGATAGGCTCGCCAAGCTTGCGATGCAGTTCCCGGAATTGCTGACCCATGAGGAGCAAGTGCTCTGGAAGTTGGTGCGAGAAAACGGCCTGCTCTGGAAGGGACGTTACGAAAAAAACAATGACGAATGGACTTGGCGCGTTGAGCCCGACAGTCTCATCTACGCGCGCCTTCGGGAGCACTGGGCAACTTTTAATTCAGTTGCGAAAGGCGAAGCCGACAAATCGATTTTACCTACATGGGCGAAAACAAAGCCTGAACCTGAAATCGACGAACCCCCGTTTTGATCGGAGATCAACATGGCCAAGACCTTCACCAAACTTACCCGTCCGGCGATGCGCAAACTGGCAGCCGGCGAAAAACTCAACGAGCACGGTATAACCTTTGAGCGGCAGGCCAGCGGCGACGGCGTGTTCACCGTCAATGTCATGGTCGACGGCCAGCGCATTCACCGCGTTATCGGCCGCGAATCGGATGGCACAACGCGCACGCAGGCCGAGGAATTCATCGAGAAGGCGCGTCAGGACGCCAAGGCCGGCCGGCTCAACCTGCCAAAAGGGCGCAAGCTGTCGCTGTCATTCCGCGAGGCCGCCGACAAGTACCTGACCAAGCTCGCGCAGGAAGGCGGCAAAGACCTGGCCATGAAACGCTACCGCCTGGAGCATCATCTGGTGCCATTCTTCGGCGACACGTCGCTATCGAAAATCGCTACCTTCGATGTCGAGCGCTACAAGAAACAACGCAGCACCGAGCCGACGATGCGCCCCAACGGCCCCGGCGGCAAGCCTGTCTATGGTGGTCCCACCAAGCCAGCGACTATCAACCGAGAATTAGCGGCGTTGTCGCATCTACTCAACAAGGCCGTCGAATGGGGCTGGATCGATCATCGCACGGTCACCATCAAGCGCCTGAAAGAGCACTCCGGCCGCATTACCTATCTGACCGTCGAGCAGATCGAGCGCCTGCTGAAAGCCGCCGAGGGCGACCAGAACCGCCAGATTTACCCTTTCATCCGTATCGGCTTGGAAACCTCGATGCGCAAAAATGAAATCCTCAGCATCCGTCGCGAGCACATTGACACGCAGCGCCTTGTTATCTTCATCCCGAAGGCCAAGGCCGGGGCACGCGAGCAACCGATCACCAAGAGCCTGGCGGATTATTTGGACAGCTACGTAGCCACACTGCAACCCGGCGTGCAATGGCTCTTTCCGTCACCCGCTGCCAAGGAGGGGCGAACTGTCAACCTGGACAAGCCTTTTCGCCGTTGCGTGCTCGCGGCCGATCTGGACGTAAAGCAGGTGGTCCGCCACACGCTACGCCATACCGCCATCACGCATCTGGTACAGGCCGGCGTCGATCTACCCACGGTCAAGCGCATCAGTGGCCACAAGAATCTGTCGATGGTCGAGCGCTACAGTCACCAGAATGGAGCGCACATTCAGAGTGCGATGGATAAGCTCGCCGACCGCTACATGAACAAGGCGTCTTGAGGTTTCCCTGCGAGATTACACAGGAATTACACAAAACAAAAAGCCTTGCACAATGAGGATCGTGCAAGGCTTTGATTTTCTTGGCTCCCCGACCTGGACTCGAACCAGGGACCTGCGGATTAACAGAACGGGTCACCGTCCAACTTCCTTTGAGTTAAGTTTCTGATTTGCAACGAGATTTTCTCCTTTGCTCCGTCCGGCTCTTTGGTTACTGAACGTATACCGAACAATTGCCAAGCGGATGAGTAGATAAAAATACTTTTCTCGAAGAAAATCAAGCAACTAGCAGTAGCCTTTACCGAGCAGAACCCGATCCTGTAGTGACGGGCACCTCCGGACTTCCTGCCTGTGAAAACCTTTGCGGAAAAGCGGCCCGAGTTCCCTCCAGCGATGCTGTCGAGGGCGAGACGCCGGAGGAAACTCGATGGACTACGCAAACGACAGCGCGATCGGCAATATGTCTTGGCCGTGGATGCCCTGCAATTGAGCAATAAAAGGCTACCACTGCAGCAACATTGGAATGCTCACATCACATTAGCCATAGAAAGCCTCGCGACACTGTTCCAACGTAAGAGCTACGTTACGATTGAAATACGCATGCGGAATGAACGCGTTGCCTAATACGGGAGGACTGGTTAGTGCGCATCGAATCTATAACGCTGTCGGGTTTCCGCTGTTTTGGCCCCGACCCAATAACAGTGCCGATTTCATCGAAAATCATTGCCGTCGTTGGTCCTAATGCAGCGGGCAAGACAGCACTCCTGCAGGCGCTCTCGAAAATGTTCGGTGTTTCGCGCGCACAGCGCACCGTGTTACGTTCGGACTTTCACCTAGGGGCGGAGGACGATCCTGACGACCGAGAGGCAAAGGATCTGTTTATTGATGTATTGATCGGATTGCCCGAGTTGAGCGATGGCACCGCAACGCCAGAGACAATCGCGCCCTCATTCAGACACATGCAGATCAAACGAGAGGGGGAATCGCCAGTCTGTCGCCTTCGCCTCAAAGCGCGGTGGGAAGACGACGGGACGGTGGAGGGCGAGGTTGCTCAGGACCTTTTCTGGGTGGATACACTCGACGGTGATCCGGCTGAGGACCAGTGCTGCCCGGTCTCAGCTTCGGATCGAGGCCTGATCCAGCTCTACTACACACCGGCCAGCCGAGATGCGGCAGCTCAGGTTCGCGCTACGGCCGGCGCTCTCGCCGCTCGTCTGCTCCGTGCGATCGAATGGTCAACCGAAACCGAGGAAGCCGTTCAGAAAACCGCTGAAAACCTCGCCGCCGCTTTCGAAGGTGAATCGGCAATCGCCGCGATCGGTAAGTATTTGCAAGTGCGTTGGTCGGATCTTCACGACGACGTCGTCGATACCAAACCCCGGCTCAGTCTGGTCAGTCGTCGATTCGAGGAGGTGGTCAACAAGATTGCAGTCATCTTCGAGCAAGGTCCGGACGGTCAGGAACGTGGCCTTGATGCTTTAAGCGATGGACAGCAATCACTTTTCTATTTTGCACTGGCTGCGGCCGTTTTCGATCTGGAGCGCGAGGTCGTGGCCGGTACGGTCGACGGATTTCATGGCGATACCTTGCGTATCCCAGCGCTCACTCTATTTGCCCTGGAAGAGCTGGAGAACCATCTCTCGCCTTACTTTCTCGCACGCATTATCCGCCAAGTTCGCTCGCTGACCGATAGAGGGTGTGCTCAAGCCATCGTTACCAGCCATTCACCGTCAGTGCTAAGCCGCGTCGATCCGGGTGAAGTCCGCTACTGCCGGTGTGATCCGAAAACACGCATCTCATCCGTGAAGAAAATCAACATTCCAGAAGAGGATGATGATGCTGCGAAGTTTGTCCGTGGCGCCATGCTCGCCTATCCCGAACTCTACTTCGCCCGGTTTGTACTCCTCGTGGAAGGCGATTCGGAGCGGATCGTCTTACCTCGCTTGGCCGAGGTGCTTGATCTTTTGATTGACCCTGCCTTCGTTGCCATCGTCCCGTTGGGCGGTCGCCATGTGCAGCACTTCTGGCGACTGCTGAAACAGCTAGACATTCCGCACGCAACCCTACTAGATCTCGATCTGGGACGTGAGGGTGGTGGCTTTGGTAGGGTGAAGACCGCTATCGAAAAACTCATCGAATTTGGCACGCCCAAAGCTGATCTGTTGAAGACTGAAGACGGTGTGTTATCCGACGAGGACTTCGCAGCGATGCACACTTGGGAAAGTACAGGGGACCATGAGATCTTGAAGGGCTGGATAGATTGTCTCAAGCCGCACGGCGTCTATTTCTCAGCGCCGCTCGACCTTGATCTAGCGATGCTAGAGGCGTTCACCGCTGCATACGAAGCCATCATCCCCACCGGGGGCGGTCCGAGAATGATGGTGGACAAGGCCGCAGAGGTGGTCCTTGGGACGGCTGGTCCTGGTCTCACGCCATATACCGGACCGTATAAGGACTATCCCAAACTACTGCCAGCCTATCGCTATCACTTTCTGACCAACAGCAAACCGGCAACGCACCTTGCCGCGTTGATGCATATTAAGACAAAAGATTGTCTGGATAACATGCCGTCTGTGCTGCTGGATCTCCTCAACCATATCGTCAAGTTTTTGCGGAGGGACTAAGCATGTCTATTCTGTCGCGACGGGTGCGCCCGGAGGATTGGAAACCAGTGGGCGTGGCAGAACTTGAAGCCGATGCGCTGAATGTGATCCGTGCGACGGACCATCGATCTGTTATTGCCGGCCCTGGCGCGGGTAAGACGGAGTTGCTCGCGCAACGCGCCGCTTATCTTCTCCAAACGGGCGCGGCCTGTGCGCCAAGGCGCATCCTCGCGATTAGCTTTAAGCGCGACGCAGCAACAAACCTCGCTGCACGTGTTCGCCAGCGCTGCCATCGCAGCCATGTACAACGGTTAGACTCGATGACGTTCGATGCCTTTGCAAAAGGGTTGGTCGATCGCTTCGGTCAGGCACTACCCGAGCGCTGGCGACCTCGGCGAGACTACGACATCATCTTTCCCGGTGTTCGAGACTATCAGGAGTTCCTTCATCAGCAGGTCGGTGCACCTCCAGCTTCAGTCGGCACCTATGCTGACCTCCAAGCGATATCCGTAAAAACCTTCGAGCGCCGTTATTTAGTGGGTTCGCCGCTTCCTTTGGACGGTTGGCCAAATCCGACACCTGGTCAGTGGGCCGCGGCCCGTTTTTGGCAAACGTCGCTTCATGAAGGCCAAAGGAGCGGCATGTCATTTCCCATGATTGGGCGACTTGCCGAGCTTTTATTGCGGGTCAACCCGATGGCACGGAATGCGCTTCAACTAACGTATTCGCATCTGTTCATGGACGAGTTTCAGGACACGACACAGATCCAATATGACTTAGTCCACACCGCCTTTTTGGGCACTAATACCGTGATTACGGCCGTTGGGGATAACAAACAGCAGATTATGCGCTGGGCAATGGCGATGGACGATCCTTTTACCGCCTTCGATGACGACTTCGGCGCCACTCGAACATCGCTCTACAACAACTATCGCTCATCACCAGAGTTGGTGCGTATCCAGCATGTCTTGGCGCAGGCTTTGGATGCCGAAGCTGTGGCTCCGGCTTCGAAGACTGTTGGTACGATTGCCGGAGATAGTTGTGCCATTTGGAACTTCTCGACACCAGAGATCGAGGCGACGTGCTTGGCCGCTTTTGTTGCAAGCGAGATGAAGACCCATAACATCGGCCCACGGGATTTTGTATTGCTTGTCCGGCAGAAGGCTGGCGAATACGCCGCGGTTCTCGAACCGGCCTTTGTGGCTGCGGGAATACCTTTACGCAACGAAGCAGGAATGGTCGGATCCATCCTACTTCAGGATTTGTTGGTGGAAGCGGCATCCGAACTGATCATGGCAGTTCTACGCCTCGCTATGACCGCTCCAACGGGGAGGCATTGGACTTTATGCCAAGAAGCGCTCGTCACCATACGGGGAGTCTCTTCAGACGATGAGGTGGCGCAGGCCAGGCTTACAAAAGAATTGGACGAATATATCCTCAAACTGAGGGTCGCCCAGCCCAACCCTCCCAAATCGAAGATCGTTTCACGGTCAATCGTAGACAATATCTTCAAATTTATCGGTCGCGAGAGAGTTATCGCCACTTATCCAGCTTACGGGCAGGGCGGCTGGCTTGAGAGGGTGCTGGACTCAGCAGCAGAGCATTTGTTCGTATCGTCGGTTGGTGAAGCCGAGTGGTCTTCAGCCCTTGACATCTATGAAGGCATTCACGCGACGCCGCTGATGACGATCCACAAAAGCAAGGGACTTGAGTACCACAGCGTCATTTTTGTCGGCTTGGATGATGGCGCATGGTGGAGTTTTTCCAATGATCAGATCGAGGCGACTGCCGGGTTCTTTGTCGCATTCACGCGCGCAAAGCAACGTGTTGTTTTTACATATTGCGCACTGCGCGGCACGCGAACAAAAATTGCGATTCTTTATCAGCTTTTGACGAATGCCGGGGTAAAAAGCATAAAGATTGCCTAAGCGTTGCAGCGGGGGTGATGGGATTTACTCGATAGATGATGCAGACCACGCGACGTGGAATCGTACGAAGATACGCCGGCTCAGTGACGAAATGGTGGAGGACGTAAGACGGTCACATCGTCGGTCTGTGGGGCAAGCCAAAATTTACAATGGTGACCTTTGGGAGCACATACTCCACCGCTCCAATGCCTTGCGAGGACAGCTGGATACTCCCGTCTTCACGGAGCTATTACGAACGGATCTTCTGAATCAGGTAGTGAAGATCGTTCGTGACAGGCACCCTCGGGCTTCCTGCGAGTGAAAAACCTTTGCCGAAAAGCGGCCCGAGGTGTCTCCGGTGGCCTCGTCGAGGGGCAGGGTAAGGGCGACCACGAGCGGCGACACCTTGGGCAAGTTTGGGTACCCGTCGGTGCAATAGGGGAGAGGTGGGTTGCACCGCCGATGATGTTCCCCCCCGTCACACCGCCCGCTCAGCTCGTCGCCCCCCGAATCGCCACTGATGCACTATTTGCCGCCTAAACTCTATATTGATAAATATAAGCCGAATTCGGTTGGGAATGTTGTTTGGTGACAGAGTTCACCGGAAAACGCGAGTTATTCAAGGAGCCCAAAATTAAACGTCTGCACTGCCCAGCAGTTTAACCCCTTTCCTTTTATTGTTGCCGGGGTAAATTTCCATGATTTAATTGCATCAACGGCTGCATCGTCGAGTTTATTGTAACCGCTCGAATTTATAATATCATAATCGCCTACAACGCCAGTTGATTTAATAACAAATCTTATTGTTACACTGCCCTTTTCATTGTTTCGCCTGGACGTCAATGGGTAAGTGGGATTGGGACTCGAGGAAGTTATTTTTTTAAAGTGGGAATCTATAATAATGATTTCGCCATCTGGCCATCTCTTGCAAATTGGAGTGTTTGTTCCAATTTCCTGTAATAATTCCTTTTTCTTTGCCTCTTTGGCTTCCCAATATTTCCGAAAGGATTCGTATTTTGAGGCGTTATTGTCATTTCCTTCAGTCCCAAAGTAGGGGCTAAAGAATTCGGAATTGCTTGGGTTGCGAGAATCTTCAGACGACAATTCTAGTACTGTTACTTTGTGCCGATCAAGGCCAGCGATACGAAATTCGAGGTAATCCGGCGGCGCAGTCGGATATTTGATTTCAACTTTCATTATTTCGTGATTAAGTATTTTATCTAATATTTTTTCAATTTCAGGAGGATCAATCCAGAGTACCGAGTTTTCTTGGTTGTTCGAGTTTATGAAGCTAACTGGAAATGAAGGCTCGTTATCAAATTTCACCCTGCACGTTATTTCAAATCGGCCGCAAACTGTATTTCCTTTTGAATAAAAAATTGAAATTTTTATGGTGTTTCCATCTGGGTTATTTATAATTGTCAGGGTTGCCTTATCCTTGCCGACGTAAGGTTTGTCTTTTGACTTGCTTTCTATCCTGTTAGTTGTAGCTGTATTTTTTACAAAGTCATCAATTCCAACGAGCTCTGACACGTATTCCCATTTTGCATTCGCTTGAGAGGTGTGAAAGCAGATAAAAAATAATGCTAGATATGAATAAATTTTCATTTCTCGTTAATGGCTATTTAAATTCATTGAAAAGAACGTTTTTTAAAAATTACTTTCCCAAACGTGCTATCGAATGCCAGTTATTTCGATCAGCTCGTCGCCCCCCGAATCGCGACTGACGCACTATTCGCTGCATCCTGCAAAGTCTTCGACGACAGATGAGCATAACGTGCCGTGACCTTGGCGTCGGAATGCCCGAGCAGCTGCTGGACCTCATACAAGCTGCGTCCCGAGTTGACCAGGAACGACGCAAACATATGCCGCAGATCGTGGATACGCAAATGGGGTAATTCTGCCTTCTCCCGTAACCGCGTCCATACCTTCATGATCGTGGTGTACGGCTGGCCGGTCTGCTTATTGATGAACAGATGATCGAACTTACCCTCCGTATCGAGCTGAGCGAGGACATCAAGGGCACTGTCGTTCAAAGGTACCGACCGAACCCGCTTGCTCTTGCTGTTGATGGCGTCAACCCGAAAGACCCGATTCACGCGATCAACCTGACTCCACTTGGCCGACAGGATTTCGTTCAGACGACACCCAGTAGAGATCAGCAGCAGAGCAATCAAACAGACAGGCCGGTTCTCGTCCGTCTGCAGCACCTTCAGCAAGCGCCCCAGTTCTTCATCATCGAGGTAATGCTCAACCTTGTTATC
>JACCDX010732080.1_pt1 | contig 12870 bp, 12 predicted proteins | sample 7449681 | NCBI WGS metagenome assembly JACCDX01 (sample SAMN15323450, study PRJNA562643) | freshwater metagenome | isolation source: river surface water | place: USA:Blue River Watershed | collected 2017-08-18
TGCAGCAGAAGAAGCAACAGCAGCAGCAAATGATGCTACTGATGCAGCTCTATCTGCAGCAGAGGCAGCAGAGGCAGCAACAGCTATGGCACAAGAGGCCGTAGATGCAGTTGCTGAGCTTTCAGCACAGGTCACTTCATTGATCTCCGCTCTTAAGGCACAGATCACTTCATTGACTAACCTCGTAGTAAAGATCCAGAAGAAGGTAAAGGCTTAATTAGCCTCGATCTTCTAAAGATCTAGAACCGAAACCCGGTCCCTCTTCGGAGAGGCCGGGTTTCGGCTTTGAGGGGTAAGTTTGTGAGTGATATGTGGTTGCGTTGAAAGTAGGATTGTGGCTATGTTGAATAAATCTTCCGAAAAAGCCATCGCAAAATTATTGTATTTAGGTGTTCCGGCTGTGAGCCTCCTTGTCACCGGATTTATGAGTTACGATCCGGTAAACGTAGGCAAAATGGTTGTAACCGTTGGAATTGGGTTCTCCATCTGGGCTTTGGTCCTAAAGAATGATTTAAAAACAAGTATTAGCTATCAAAAGCCTGTGTTTGTCGCGCTCATTTTCTTTGTTATCTCTGGATTAATTTCAACCATGGCTAGCGATGCACCTTTCGAGCAGAATATTTTTGGCGTTTTTGGGAGAAATACAGGTTTTCTAACTTACCTTGGACTTGCAGGAATTTTAGTTGGCGCATCATTAATTCGAAATCTTGCAAATTTTGAAAAACTAATCAAAGGCTTGATCGTTGCTGGATTGTTAAATGTTGCTGTATGTGCCACCGAATTAGCAGGCTATAACCTTTTTGGCTTCAACAATATCTATAAAAATATTCTGGGTACATTTGGGAATCCAAACTTTATTTCTTCCTTTCTTGGCATTTTCTTGTCTACATTTCTTGCATATATCTTTTCGCCAGGAGTCGCAGTCTGGGTTCGGTTATCTGCACCTTTCATCATCGGCCTGGCCTTCTATGAAATTTTAGATAGCAACTCAATTCAGGGCGTCGTTGTTACTGTTTTGGGGTTTACTATTGTTGGTTTTTTGGTCATACGTTCCTATTCGAAGAGCGTTGCCCTTCAATTCATTTACTTAGTTTTAGCCTTTACTGGCGGTGGTTTAGGGGTAGCTGGTGCGCTTCAAATAGGCCCTCTCACCGAATTAATATACAAAACTTCGGTTTCTTTACGTGGTGAGTATTGGCGAGCAGGCATCAAGATGGGAATGGATCACCCATTAACAGGGATTGGCTTTGATACTTACGGTGATTGGTATCGCAGGGCGCGGTCGGCTAGTGCGATGATCTTGCCGGGCCCAGGTACGGTCACAAACTCTGCTCACAACGTGAATATTGATATTTTCTCTTACGGTGGATTCCCGCTGCTTATTTCATACTTAGCTCTGGTTATTCTTGCGGGAATCGCTGTTGTTAAGGTTGTTATGCGCTCAAAAGGTTATGACAAATACTTCTTTCCACTTGCCACAGCTTGGGTTTGTTATCAGGCACAGGCAATAATTAGCATCAACCAAATTGGTCTTGCAATTTGGGGTTGGGCTTTAACTGGAGCTGTCATCGGTTATGAGAAAATCAGTCGAACGGGTGAAGCAAAAAACTCTTTTGACTCTGGCATTGGAAAAGCGGGACGTGGTGTGGATCAGGGCTTTGCAGCAATATATTTGGTTTCAGTCATAGGTTTTTCAGCTGGCATAATTCTGACTTTTCCTGCTTTCTTAAGCGACTCTAGTTGGAGATCCGCAATAAAGTCAGGAAGTGTGGAGTTGGTTGAAAAGTCCGCAAACCAATGGCCTAGAGATTCTTACAAGATGGCGAGTACGGTCGCCTTATTAGAGGAGAATAAATTTCCAGATTTGGCGTATCCAATAGCCCTTTCCTTAACGAGGTATAACCCAAATTACTTTGATGGCTGGCGGATGTTAACTTTTGTTTCTAAGTCAAGTGTTGAAGAGAAGAAACAAGCTTTAGATAAAATGAAGATGTTAGATCCATTAAATAAGGAAATCAAATAAAGTGAAAGTTGCGGTAATAGGGCAAGGATATGTTGGATTAACGATTGCTGCATTTGCTTCAAAGAAAAATCAAGTAATTGGATTCGACAATAATCAGCATGTTGTCGATCAACTTAATCAAGGAACATCCCATATTGAGGGCGTAGAGAGTATTTCAATAAAAACTGCCATTGCTTCGGGTAATTATCGAGCTACAACAATTGGTTCTGAAATCGCGAATGCTGACGTTGTTGTTATTGCGGTACCCACGCCACTAACCAAAGAGCGCGAGCCGGACATGACTTACATCGAATCCGCTTGCAAAACGATTGCTGAGAACATTATTAAACCCGTTTTAGTAATTAATGAATCAACCTCATTCCCGGGCACTATCCGAAATTTTATCAAGCCACTAATCGAAAGTTTGTCTGCCAAAAAGATTGAACATTTATATGCGATTTCACCCGAGCGTGTAGATCCAGGTCGAACCGATTGGAATCAAAAAAATACCCCGCGCCTTTACGCTGGCTTATCGCCAGAGGCTTCGAGGCGAACTCGTGAGTTTTACTCAACTTTTTGCGACAATTTATTGGAGGTGTCATCCCCCGAAGTCGCTGAAGCGGCGAAGTTATTTGAAAACACTTTTAGACAGGTAAACATTGCGCTGGTAAATGAATTTGCACAGATTTCTCATGCACTTGGCATTTCTGTTTATGAGACTCTGGGGGCGGCAGATACCAAGCCATACGGATTTATGAGATTTAATCCGAGTGCTGGAGTCGGCGGTCATTGCATCCCCGTAGATCCTTCATATCTGGCTCACGTTGCTGAAGGTTTAGGGGTTCCAGCTACTTTCATTCAACGGGCTAATGAAGTTAATCTCGAGATGCCGAAATACATTGTCTCCCGTGTAGCTGCCGATAACGGTGGAACGTTGGCAGGAAAAAGTGTTCAGGTTATTGGCATTGCCTACAAGCCCAATGTCGCTGATACTCGAGAAACTCCGGCAGAGTTAGTCATCGAGGAGCTGAAGCGACAAGGAGCAGATGTTTCGTGGCATGATCCAGTGGTTGGTAGTTGGCAAGGCGAAAAATCAAGTGCGCTTGGCGGATCAGAAATAGCAATCGTTGTTACGTTACATGACATATTGGATAAGAAATCAGTCCTTGTCAGTGCACCATATGTATTTGATACTACAGGGAGATTGCCTGGCGCTAAAGGGCTTTAGTCAGCTTACGTTTTAGAAAGACAAATCCTGCGGCTTGAAGAAATAAACTCAACCCCATCTGTGGAATGCGGAATCTATGGTCGCCAATGGTTCCCATAGAAATTAACCAACCAAGAATCACTGGAGCACCGACTAACTTTGAAATTAGTCTTTCAAAACCGTCCATTTTCCACATCCAAACTAGACCAACAAATAGAAAAATTAGTTGTCCAATAATCCACGCCCAGGAAATAAGTTTTCCTAGTGGGCCATATACGGCATCATAATTTTGCTGGGTTTTTATCCCATTTTTAACAGGATGAACTTTCAACCAGGGATTTCTTGCCATGGTTCCGTTAGCTTCAGGCCCGAACCAAGGCGACCAGTAAAAAATTGATTTTTTTGCAACCAGATTGAGAGCCTTGACTGGGTTTTGAAAATTCCAAAGAATTGCACAACGTACTTTGGCGCTGTCAATTTCAGCTTCCGTTCCTTCTACTGCGGCGGGGCATGGAACGCCGTTGTATTTGCCGTTATAGCCTCCTGTTGCTTCATCTCCGACACCAATAAACATTGTTGTACCGAGATTAGTTGAAATTGTTGCCGAACCTATAGCTTCTATATTTCTGGAAATAAGAATAAGGGGGAAGAGCATTGTTATTGAGATTGTAATAGCCGCAATTTTTATTCTTGCTTTTCGATCAGAGATGCTTAATGTGTATAGGGAAAAAATCGCGATGGCAAAAAGTAAGTTTCTTGGCTGAAAGAAGCATGACAAACCAACGGCTAGGGCGGCCATGGATAGTAGTTTGGGTGAGAATTTAAGCGAACTTTCGACTCTATCCTTAATCAGCAAACTAATAGAAATTAAAATCAATGAGGCCGCAGGTGTTTCGTAACCAACAACATTTGATCCGAGCGAAAGAGTTGGGTTAAAACTTATTAAAAGTGATGCACCGATTGCGATCATAATGAGTTTGGTTTTGGAAAGCTGTTTTGTAAAAAAATATGTGGCAAAAGCGAATAATAAGCCTTGAACGATTGACATTAGGTAAAGGAAGTTAGTTATAGAAATTAGAGTTAAAGGCCAAATAAAGATCGAATAGCCGGCTGGCCAGTAGTGTAAATTTCGAGCATCTGAGAAAAAGCCGTCTGCGCGTAACCCGTCTACCGCAGCTAAATAGTTCTCACCATCGGCACCAAGCCATCCACCATTGGCGGTATTAGCCATCACGATCATTTTTAAAATGAAAGCTGTTACGGGTATGGCAATAATCCAAAAATTTAAATTTTTGTTCTTTTTTTCTAAAGCTATGCGACTACTTCTTACTTGCTTGGCCACCCGGTCGCTCCTTTGATTCTCAGCTTAATTCTTCATCTCGGCGGTTACATCGTCAATGATTGAATCCAGAGTATTTTCTGGAGACCAACCAATCGCGTTCTTGATCTTGGTGATATCTGGAACACGGCGCTGCATATCTTCATAGCCAGCCGAGTAAGCCTGATCGTATGGGGTGTAGGTGATCGTTGAAGATGATTTGGTCTGCTTGATGATCTTTTCAGCAAGTTGTTTGATTGTGGTTTCGCCTAGACCGCCGATGTTGTAAACCTCACCGATTGTGGAATCAGTCTTGGCAATTGTCAGGATTGCGCTAACAGCATCTGCGACGTGGCAGAAGACGCGGGATTGGGTGCCATCACCGTAGATTGTGATTGGCTCATTCTTGAGTGCCGACCGCACAAAGCGAGGAAGAACCATTCCGTATCGACCGGTTTGGCGTGGGCCTACCGTGTTAAAGAGGCGAATGGTGGTTACCTTTAACTGCTTGGTGAGAAATAGTGCGTGAGCAATAGCCTCTTCAAGCGCTTTGGCATCGGAGTAAGTCCAGCGGATTTTCTGTGGAGCACCTACAACGCGGTCATCGGTTTCAGATAAAGGTTGCTTTGGGTTCTTTCCATAAACTTCTGAAGTACTTGCGATGATGATTCGCTTGTTTAGTTTGGTGGCTGCGTTTAGAACTACTTCAGAACCGGTGAAGTTTGTTGAAACAGATTCAATTGGGTTTTCAAGGATGGTGTTAACGCCCAGAGCTGCGGCCATGTGCAGGACGAGGTCGGCAGGGGCCATCGCTTTTTCGACTAGGGAGACATCACGGATATCGCCTTGGTGGATTTCGATCTGGTCTTTGATGTGGGCGATATTGGCTGCAGATCCCGTGGACATGTTGTCGAGGATCGAGACCTGGTGGCTTTCTTTAAGCAGGGCATCACAGAGGTGAGAACCGATAAAACCGGCTCCACCGGTGATGAAAACGCGCATAGGTGCAAGTCTATCGGGGCAGATGTGGAAATTTAGGGGCTGGCTCTCTGTAATGGCTCAGATAGTTCACAGGCAGATAGGGCAAGGTTTGCATATGACATCGGTAGCGGGCGTTCGTAAGTATTCGGGTGCGGGCACCGATTGGGCTGCTTGGTTGTTGGGCATTGGCCTGGGACTCACCTTGGCGTTGCAGTTAGCGACGATGCGCCATAGCGATATCACTTCGGTTTATGCAGTGGTTGCATCTATCTCGCGGTTGGCGGCGTTGACCGGTACTTACTTTGCGATCGTTGGCATTTTCTTGGTGGCGCGCATTCCTTGGGTAGAACGCGGGGTCGGGCACGACCGTTTGGTCACGTGGCATCGCAAGTTAGGGCCATGGAGTTTGTATCTAATTGGTTTCCACGTTTTATTTGTGGTGTTGAGTTTTGCTGGGCAAGATCATGTGGCGCTGGCAGTTGAGATGTGGCGGATGCTCGGTAATTTCGAGTGGATGTGGTGGGCGCTCGCCGGATTTATCTTGATGGTGGCAGCCGGGGTTACTTCTTATAAGAAGGCGCGCGCCAAGATGAGTTATGAAACTTGGTGGACGGTTCACGTTCTTACTTATTCAGCGATCGCGGCATCGTTTATGCACCAGGTGATTAATGGGCAGATGTTTATCGATCATCCACTTAATCGTGCGTATTGGACGTTTCTGTATGTGGCGATGGGCTTTTCGATTTTATGGTGGCGTATCGGTATTCCTTTGGTGCGTTCGCTGCGCCACAACTTACGCGTTGAGAAAGTTGTTGTGGAAGGACCAGGAGTTATCTCGGTTGTGATGAAGGGACGAAAGCTCACTGAACTTTCGGCGGAAGGCGGACAGTTCTTTGGTTGGCGCTTTGCAGCTAAGGGACACTTCTTGATGTCTCATCCTTATTCGTTGTCGGCAGCTCCTACTGCGCATTACTTGCGAATTACCGTTAAGGATTTGGGTGATCATTCAAGATCACTTGCTTATTTGAAACCGGGGACGCGAGTCTTTGTGGAAGGTCCATATGGCGCCTTTACTGCAGGGCGCGCAACGATGCCGCATGTTGTTTTGATTGGTGGCGGCGTTGGAATCACGCCAGTGCGTGCGCTGATGGATGAGTTTAAGAACGGTGTGCAGATGGATGTTATCTATCGGGCCTCGCGAAAAGAAGATTTGGTTTTAAAGGATGAGCTCGACTATTTGGAATATCACTCAAATGGATCAATCCGAGTTCATTACTTAGTTGGGTCTCGTAAGGAACATCCGATGGATGCAAAGGCGCTGAAGGCTTTGGTGCCGCGGATTGCGGATGCCGATATTTACATCTGCGGCCCTGGGCCGTTGGTGGAGGCGGTGAAGGCGGCGGCAGATGATCTGGGTGTGCCGAAGAATCGCTTCCATGATGAAGCATTTGCCTTTCACAGTGAGTAAAAGTTTGGAAATAGTCGCAGTTGAAGTTGTGGCTTCGTTAAGGGTTTTCTCAGGAGAGCACGGGAAGGTTTGCATATGAAACGCGCGATACTGATTGCAACCGGTACCGTTGGCGGGTTGGGTGCGGTCTTGGCGATTACGCCGCCGACATTTACATCTGCTGATTCATCTTCAATGGCGTTGCCTGGGGCTGGTGCTGGAACTGCATCGACGCCGGCTGCTGCAGCACAGAGCGCTGCGCCAACAGAGGCTGCAACTTCTACGCCACCAAAGAAAGCAACTCCAAGTGAATCTGCTGCGACAAATAATTCACAAACTCAAACACCGACTCCGACTCCAACTAAAGCAACAGTCGCACCTGTTGCTAAAGCGGTAAGCGGAACTTTTACGGGTGATTCAATCGATGTCCGTTATGGATTTGTACAGGTAAAGATCACCGTGGAAAACGGCAAGATCACCGATGCGCAGGCCGTTGTGGCGCCATCAGGGCGGAACGATCGCTGGACACAGATGTCAGTGCCAGTTTTGCGCCAGCGCACCTTGGAAGCCCAATCGGCAAATATTTGGGGAGTTACGGGTGCATCTTTTACATCTTACGGTTGGTACACCTCGTTGGTCAGCGCGCTGGCAAAGGCGGGGATGTAAGTTAGCGACGTGGTGCGCAAGCGATATGAGATACACGTTTGGGGCACCGTACTCTTTTTAGATTTGGGCTCGAGCAAAGTAAATGAGGCTGCGATTGATGCAGCAGTTGAAGGCGTTAAGAAATTTGTTTATGGGGTTGATGAGGATTTCTCGACTTATAAAGATGGTTCGTTTGTTTCGCGTTTGCGCCGTGGAGAAATATCGATAGAGCAGTGTCCGGCTGATGTGCAAGAGGTTTGGCAGCTCTGTGCGGTTGCGCGCGATTTAACGGGCGGGGCATTTGATCCGTGGGCGGTTGCGGGTGGTTTTGATCCATCGGGATATGTAAAGGGTTGGGCGGCAGATCGCGTTGCTTCATCTTTGATTGCTGCTGGTTGTGAAAATATTCAGGTAAATGCCGCTGGTGATTTAACGCTGCGTGGCGGAGTTATTGAAAAGGGTGTGGCCGGGCCATGGAAGATCGGCGTTGTTAATCCAGATAATCGCCAAGAAGTTCTGCGAATATTTGAAATTCACGATGGTGCAATTGCTACGAGCGGAACATACGAACGCGGGGCGCATATCTTCGATCCTGCAACGGGCACGATTGCAATCGGTGCGAAATCTGCGACGGTGCTTGGATCAGATGGTGGTTTAACGGATGCGTTAGCGACGGCGCTGATGGTTGCAGGAGAAGATGGCGCGGGTTGGTTTGGACAGCCAGAGCTAGCGGAATATTCAGCATGGGTTATTGATCGCCATAGCGGTGGCGCTTGGGGCGTTGGGCCAGCTGTTTAGAATTAAAACTTCGCCTAGCGGTTATAAGTGCGCTTTGCTGAAGTAAATGCAGTAAAGGCCGAGATAGACGTGATCGAAGTATTTATCTCAACGCTCAGGGATCCATCCGCATTTACTTGCAATGCAACTACACCTTTATCGCTACCCGTGGTTACGGTGTAGCCAACCGGCCAAGGTGCCATGCTTCCTGGAGGATTTGTGGCAACACCGGCCGGTGGTGTGTAGGAAAGTTGTGCGAGTTTGTAAACAACCATGCCACTTGAAGCGGTTAATTTATCTGGGGCAATTTGTCCAGAGCCAATAATTAGTGCGGCTTGATCGGCATCACCCTTCGGATCATTCCACCAACCAGATGAAAATACCCATGCTTTGGTATCTACCTGGTGAGGTGCGATTGCAAGATGGCTCCAGGAATAATCATTTTTACCCGGGACCGCTCCACTACCTAACATCGCAGATGCATTTTCGTAGTCACTGTTTAATCGACCGCCGTAACCATTTGTTCCGGCCAAGAACCAGTTACCTGAAGCTGTGCCAGCGATATCGTGATCAATTTTTCCGACGCGAGGAGAGGAAGTTTTCTGCATTTGGGCTTCCATCGCGCTTCGAATATCACTAGAGAAGAATGGCAAAAAGTCAGCGGTGTAAGGCTTCCATGCATCCTGCGTCAAATAAGCCTGCGGATTTTGGAAACCTGATAACCAGGTTGTGCCATCAAAAACGTTGAAATCGAGCATGGTTTCGGCTTGGCGTCCAAATTCTTCACCAGCCTTAACTTTCACATTCGCCTTTAGATAGCCATTGTTACTTGCTTGTGAAGCCAGTGATGCCAATACGCCAGTTACTTTATTCATAACCATATAAACCGAATAGACATTGCAACCATGGTCGATAACAACTCGGTGAGAGTTAGGTGAACCAAGGTTTGATACTTCGGTAATAACTCCATCGGCTGGTGCGGTAACTGCAACATAATCTGCGGAAGTCAATTGCGATGCAGACTTAGAAAGGGATTTCAATCCAAGATATGCGTGATCGATAGGTGTGACGTGTCCACCAACCATGTATCCATATGGAATTGATGGCGCTAATTGATCAAGTGGCAAGACTGGCGATGTGAACTTAATTGTTGATGGAGAACAAGATGGTTCTTTGGCACTTGGTCCGCCAAGTATTTGCGCAAGAGTTGGATACCAATCAGGGCGTGATGTGTAACCGTTTGTTGGTGTTTTTGGAACATCGGTTGCGAGCACGTAACTAACTTTTCCATTCTTACAAATGGCGGTCATCAATCCATTCCAAGCAAGCTCGCCATTTTTGCTACATGAAGCACCTAGTTGTCCTAATTTGAAGGAAGCGTTCTGATTATTTCCACCGCCAGAACCGTTTCCTCCTCCGCCACCGCCACCACCGGTGCCCGTTCCACTACCGCTTCCTTGTTGTGCCTGTGGGCGCCATGAACTCTTGCCATCGCCGCCTTTTGTGCAGTAAAGAGTTGTGCCATTTGCACTCTTTGTTGGTGCGCTGCCTTCAGTGCAGAGAAAACCTTCCGTAGCGGTTTTATTGGCAGCGGGTTTGGCTGAAGCAACGCCAGCGTTCCAAACCAACTTGGATCCTTTTTTCACACACGTGAATGTCTTCTCTGCGAAATTAACCTTTTGATTTAACTTCGTACAAGCGGCTCCTGCCTTCGGATTCGCTGCGACTGCTGGTGAAGCGCCGAAAACTGAAATAGTCGCGGCAAGGGCAAGGGCTAGGACTCTTTTCATGCGAAGAAGGTACTCCCGAGGGGCTGGGGATGCCTAGAGGTGCTCGGTTAAAAGTTCGTTAATTAATAGGGTCAACCCTTAATCTTGGCCAATGGTCGAAACTACTGGGGGCTTTACCAGCGCAGGGCTTGCGCGTGAGGCCGAAGCTTTGGTTTTGCCGTCGTTGACACAGGCGCAAGCGATTGAAATTGGCGAGATTGGTTTTGCTAAAGCTAGTGCGCGGGCGTTGCCGATAATTGTGGAAGTTCGTTTGGGTGACTGGACTGTTTTTAAAGTTGCTTTGCCGGGTTCTAAACCAGATAACGATTCTTGGGTGGCGCGTAAAGCGCGCGTTGTGATGGCAACAGGTAAGTCAACGATGCATGTCCGTGTAGATGCTGAAAAACGTGGCGTTGATTGGTATGCGGAAACTGGTTTGAGTGAAGAGCTGCATGCGATTCATGGTGGTGGGTTAGCGTTGAATGTTGCTGGTGAGGGTTTAGCGGGAATTTTATTGATTAGCGGTCTGCCGCAAGTTGAAGATCATTTATTGGGCGTTGAAGTAATTACCGAATACTTGGCACGTCAAGGAGAGAACGCATGAGCATCTGGGTTTGTGGAGAAGTTTTAATTGATTTGTTGCCGGGTACACCAGAACGTGTTGCTGTTGTTGGTGGCGGACCGGCAAATACCGCAAAGGCGTTGGCGCGTTTGGGACATGATGTTCACTTTATAGATGGAATATCAACTGACGATTATGGTGTTTCTGCTCGTGCGGAATTGCTAGCTGATGAAGTGAAACTAGATTTAGCTTTGACGAGTGATAAGCCAACATGCTTGGCGATTGTTTCACTTGGTACCGATGGCGGTGCGACATATGAATTTAAAATCGATGGCACCGCAACATTTGATTTTGATTTGAAGTGGTTGCCAGATGCTTCAGTGCATAAGCCAAATGTGCTTCATATCGGCACGCTAGTAACGATCATTGAGCCTGGGGCAAGCGTTTTATACGACTGGGCGCTACAGGTGGCTGAGTTTGCACCGATTGTCTTTGATCCAAATATTCGCCCATCTGTAATGGGAGATCGCGATCTTTATCAGGCAGCCGTTGAAAAATGGGCGGCAATTTCAAGTGTTATCAAGGTCAGTGACGATGATCTGGCTTGGTTATTTCCTGATCAGAAATATGAAGATGTGGCGCAGCGCTGGGTTAAAGACGGCGCAGCGCTCGTTGTTGTTACACGTGGTGCAAATGGATCCATCGGTTTTACCGAAAGTGGCAGCGAAGAAACTCCTGGTGTGAAAGTGGAAGTCGTTGACACTGTGGGTGCTGGTGACACTGTTGGAGCAATTATCGTTGAAGCGATGATTCAAGATGGAATTATGTCTTTGCGTGGCGCGGGTTTAAAGAAAGTCTTGGCGCGTGCAGCAGCAGCTGCCGCGATTACCTGTTCTCGTGCGGGGGCGCAACCTCCTTACAAGCACGAGCTCGCAAAACTCTAAGAGGGAAACATGCAATATATCGATGATGCAGAATTTCAAATTGCAATTGATTTAGATAACGGTGCGCGCATTACATCGATTAAATGGCGCGAGCTCGAATTTGCAGTTCCTTATCGTGGATCACCGCTGACAAGTGGTTGGTATCCAATGGGTCCATGGGCTGGTCGTGTGCGCGATGGAATCATGTTTGGTGCAGATGGTGAAGAGATTCAACTTCCAACAAATATCGCATCCCCTCACGCGATTCATGGATTTGGATTTGTTTCGTCATGGCAAGAGATTGGTCCTGGGCGTTCTTTGTTGCATCTGCCAAAGCCTTACGGCGGTGCAACTATCGAACAGACAATCGAAGTTTTAGATGATGCAGTTCGCTGGTCACTTGAATACGATCCAGGAGATTGCACCTTGCCCGCATGGCTTGGAATGCATCCATGGTTTGCGCGTGATTTAGATCGTGGCAGCAGCGCAGAGATTGAATTTAAGGCTGCGAAGATGCTCAAGCGCGATGACGAGGGCATGCCGCTAAACGAGTTAATCACGCCAACTGCCGGGCCTTGGGATGATGCATTTACCGAGATTCAAGGTGTTCCGGCGATTGTCTGGGAAGACTGTGCGCGTATTGATATCGAATCCGATGCGCCATGGTGGGTTGTCTATAACGAAGATCCAGATGGAATCTGCGTGGAACCGCAGACCGCACCGCCTGATGCGCAGAACTTGGGCATAAGTGGCGAGCATTACATCGAAGCGCTCTTTGTATTTTCCGAAGGTTAATTAGAGAAACGTAGGATTGGGATATGTCTACACAAATCGATCGTGGTCGTTTAGCGCAGCTTCGCAAAGTTGAGGAAGAGCGTTTTCTTGCAACACATAAGAAGAGCGCTGAAGCATTTGCTGATTCGCGCAAAGTTATGCACGAAGGCGTGCCGATGTCATGGATGGCCAAGTGGCCAGGTGCGCATCCAGTTTTCGTAAAGGAAGCAAAGGGCGCCAAGTTCACTGACATCGATGGCAACACATATATCGATTTCTGTTTGGGCGATACCGGTTCAATGACTGGTCACTCACCTGATGCAACGATTGCTGCGATCAAGCGCCAGGCAGATATCGGAATTACTTCGATGTTGCCAACCCTTGATGCAGCAGTTGTATCAAAGGAACTTGCATCACGTTTTGGTCTGCCAAAGTGGCAATTTACGGTGACTGCAACTGATGCCA
>JACCDX010163404.1_pt1 | contig 12869 bp, 12 predicted proteins | sample 7449681 | NCBI WGS metagenome assembly JACCDX01 (sample SAMN15323450, study PRJNA562643) | freshwater metagenome | isolation source: river surface water | place: USA:Blue River Watershed | collected 2017-08-18
ACTTCGGGTAACATTGCCGTTAAATCTTTTTGTTGTAAATCGGCAGCTAAGGCTTTATGATACCAAGCCGTTGCGGCATAATAAGGAAGTATCAAGGCTTCGTCAACCGGACCATCACGACGAATACCTAAATCGGTTGGAGAAACCAAGATAACGCCGTTCAAATACATCCAATGACGGTTTTGTAATTCTAAGGCTAATCCTGAAACGCGGGTGGTACCATAACTTTCACCTATCAAGTATTTGGGGGAACCCCAACGATTGTTCTTAGAAACAAATTCATCAATCCATTCTGCTAAATAAGCAACATCGGCATTTACGCCAAAGAATTTTGATTTGGGAACGTCTTTCCCTAAAATCCGAGAAAATCCAGTATTCACGGGGTCAACAAAAACAATATCAGCTACGTCTAAAATTGAGTTTGGATTATCTTTCATGCCATAAGGTTGAATGGGATAACCTTCATCGCTGATTTGTAAAATTCTTGGACCGGTGTAACCAATATGCATCCAAACCGAAGCTGTACCAGGACCGCCATTGAAAGAAATAATTAATGGACGACTACTTTTATCTGTTACATCTGTTCTTTCATAATAAACATAGAAAAGCGAAGCCAAAATATTATTGTCTTCAAAATAAGGCATGGTGCCTACACTAACTTTATAAGGAACTTTTTGTCCTTTAATTGTAGCTTGTTTTTGAAAAGACATCATAGAATATGAAGGTAAATCGCGTTGGGGTTTGATGTTCTTCATACTATCCTGACTAAAAGATACATTGAGTAAACTAAATGTTACTACAATCATAAAAATAATCTTTAACATAAATTTTTTTTTACAAAACTAAGTATTGTTTAGCAATTCTCCAAAAATAATTTTATCAAGGGGGTATATTTTTTAGCGTAGGTATCTAAATGGCAAAAAAAATCCCACCAAATAAATTTGGAGGGATTAAACTTAAAACATAATTTATTATGAACCAAAACGTTAATCGTCGTCGTTATCGGAATTATTAGCAATTGTTTTAGTATAGGAACGACCGTTCAGTGTGAAGACGATTGTTTTTGAACCACAATCCCCACTAAAATCAATTGAAAAAGTATTTGTTAAATAAGTTCCAGTAATCATACCAGTAGTAGGTTTCACTCGATTATAACAAGCATAGTTTACCACTAATGGAGCGGTCGTATTGTAGGTAAATACAGAAGCACCTGTGCCGTCGGTAACTGTGGTATTAACTGTTGTAGAATCTCCGCCTTTGAGAGGAGCAGGAATTCTGATACCGGAAGCAGTTCTTCTTAGGGTAAAAAAGAAAGTTTTAGAACGAGTGCCGGTAATGTTGTAGGTTGCACCAGAAGGAAGTGAGATAGTTCCAGAACTATTGGTATTCAAGGTATAGGAAACATTAGTATCGTTGGTAATTAATAAGTTTCTGGTAAGAATTTTAGAGCCATTAATACCATAATTATTGAATTTAAAATTATTGAATTTAAAGGTTTTGGTAAAGGTTTTAGTGGCAGCATTGTAATTAACATAAATGCCCAATGAACCGCTACGACTAATGGTATCGCCAGAACGAGAAACAAAAGTTTTACCAGTCCCCCAATCGAAAATTATGGAATCCACCGTGCTGTTTAGAATAGAATCTAAATTAAGCCAAGCTATTAAACCACCGAATTTTTGTCCGTTTTCGCCATAACCAAAAGAATTACCAAAGCCGCTCAAAGGAAAAAAATAAGGGGATAACAATTTTTTAATACCAGATTTGTAAGCATAAACGGTAGGTCCAAAATTACCAAATCGAGCAAAATTAAATCCTTGATAACTTTCGTTCAAATTAGCAAACGTAAAAATAGCAGCAAAAGTATCATTGGGAATAATTAAACTATTGCCATCTAAGGGGAAATTTCGTGAACCAATCTTATTGCTTCTGGTACCACCTTTATTATCGTCGTCAAAGCCAATTAAACCAGTATTAGAGTTGCTAAAATCAATAAAACGATTTTGGTCGAAAGAAAAGCCATTGTTATTATTACCCAAATTAAATTGAAATCCAGAACTCACTTCAGCAGTCGTTATTCCAACATTGGTAAGGTCAGTGGCAGATAAATTTCCGCCTACTACAACCGAGGTCGTGTTGTTATCAGATTTGTTACAAGATGTTTGAAATAAAATAACCAACGTCATTATCAATATTGCATTGATACATTTTAAGAATTTGTTTTTCATAAGTTTAAATTTTATTTTTAATAATTCGGGTACAAAGATATATTTAGTTTTAAAAATAATATTTAATACTTTGTTAATAATTTTTCCTTAATAATAAATTAACAAAGAGTACAAAAATTCACATAAATTTCTACCCCCGTTCTAAGCAAGAATTAAATAAACTTTAATGTTTAAAATGATAATTTTTTCTTAATTTTCTTAAAATTAACAATTATAATTGAGAAAGGTATTATTTTCACATTTTGATTAAATAAAAAATCAATTATGAAAATAAGTGCTTTACGTTCAATATTATTTGTACCAGGAAATCGAGTTGACCGTTTTCAGAAAGCCCAAGATTCTGGAGCTGATGGTGTATTTATAGATTTAGAAGACGCTGTTTCGCAACAAAACAAAATTCTAGCCAGAAATAGTACTATCGATTATTTTATTAACAATCCTATATCTTCAAAAGGGCTGCGAATGATAAGAATCAACTCAATTCGAACATTAGAAGGATTACAAGATATTTTGGCTTTAAATGAAAGCCGCATCAAACCCGATGCCATTGCTTTACCTAAAGTAGAATCGGCAAGTGAGATTGAAATCTTAGATAACTTGTTTATGCAAAATCCTTTATCTTATGTAGTTATGATAGAGTCATCAGTAGGCTTAGAACGGGCTTATGAAATTGCCAAAGCAAGTAAGAATGTAGTAGCATTATGTTTTGGCGGAGGAGATTTTTCAGCCGAAATAGGGGCTTTGCTAAATTATATACCTATGTTATATGCTCGGTCAAGATTGGTAAGTGCAGCGGCCAGTGTGGGGTTACCAGTATTTGACGTACCTTATTTAGCGCTGAATGATCTGGACGAAACAAATTTAATAAAGGAAACTCAACAAGCCAAAGATTTGGGGTTTACCTGTAAAATTGCCATTCATCCTAAGCAAATTAGGGCAATAAATTCTATTTTTACTCCAGCTTTCAATGAAATAATAGAAGCCCGTGAAATTATGGCTGGATTTGAAAAAAATAATCACAATGTTTTTGAATTTCAAGGCAAAATGCTAGATTATGCTATTATAAGAAAAGCCCAGGCTATCATAGAAAAATCAAATTTACTTGATAATAAATAAACAACTATGAAACAGTTTAAATATAGTGCACATAATTTGCCCAACATTTACAATAGTAAGCTGCATTCAGCAGATGAAATTATCCAATTGTTAGGAAAAGATATTTCTGTTATAACCTTTGGATGTTATGCTGCTACGCCGAACGCTTTAACGAAGGCAGTGGTAGATTTAGCAAAAGCCCAATTTTTTAATAATCAGGTAAACACCATCTTATTTCGTTGCTCTGAAAAGGTCATAAATTTATTTAATGATGAAAAAGTACTGAAATATTTTAAAATTGAAGTGCCATTTGCGGCTGGAATTGTGGGAAATTTATTTGATTTAGAACATAAATTAAAGTTGGGCTCAGTTGAATATGTTCCAATGCATTTCAGTAAAATGAGTACTGGATTTTTAACCCAACATAATGGCGTGCCCGATGTGCACATGTTTCAAGTGTCTCCTATGGATAAAGCGGGTTATTTTAGTTTTGGTACTGATGGTAGTTATTCGATTAGAATGGCTAAGATGGCCAAAAAAAGAGTTGTGGAAGTTAATAAATATATGCCTCGTACTTTTGGACAAGGAATTATTCATATCAGCGATATTGATTATATTGTAGAGAATGATTACCCATTAAATACTTTAGAGGCAAAACCTTGCAATATTGAAGATTACCAAATTGCCGAACATATCATTCCATTTTTTAAAGACGGTAGTTGTTTTCAATTAGGTGTTGGTGAAGTTCCCAATGCCATTGGAGAAAAACTTTTTTCTTTTAATGATTTGAGTGTTCATACCGAAATGTTAGGGACAACAACAGTAGATTTAATTCTTAATGGAAATGTAACGAACAAATATAAAAACATTGATAGAAATAGGAGCGTATTTAATATTTGTTTATTAAGCAATCAAGAATATTACGATTGCCTGAATGACAACCCTACTATTCAATGTTGTCCTGCAGAGTATGTTAATAATCCAGACGTGATTCGTCAAATTGATAATATGATTTCTGTCAATTCTTTTATCGAAATTGATTTGTATGGACAAGTTGCGTCTGAATCTATCAATTGGCATCAAATTACTGGAACGGGTGGGCAAGTTGATTTTATCCGAGGGGCAACGGCTTCAAAAGGAGGACTAAGTTTTTTAGCTGCTCGTTCTACAACAAAAAATAATACGATTTCTAAGATTGTTCCTCGTTTGAGTAATATTGTAACAACAGCAAGAACCGACGTTGAATACGTGGCTACGGAGTATGGCTGTATAAATCTTCAAGGAAAAACGAATAAACAAAGAGCCTTACATTTAATTGATATAGCCCATCCTCAATTTAGAGAATACTTGAAGGCAGAAGCCCAACAAATGAAAATTTTATAAATATTTATAATCATTAAAACAAATTATATGTTTTCTGCATATGCTAAAATTTCGGAAAAAACTTACCGAGAAATTTATGGTCTTGATTTTGAACAATTCCAACAAGGACAAATATTTATTCATCGCCCGGGAATTACCATTACCCAACAAGATAATAAAAATGAAGCTTTGAGTACCTTTAATCATGCCCAACTTCATTATGATGCCCATTATGCAGCCCATACTGAATGGAAAAAATGTTTAGTGGTAAGTACTTTAACCATAGGAAGAATTATAGGAATGACGTGGAAAACCTTTGCTCGTAAAGGTCGGATAGAAAATTTTAAAAGCATAGCTATGGTACATCCGGTATTTGATGGGGATACCATATATGCAGAAAGTGAAATTAAAAATATTATTGAAAATAATAATGCAGAATGGGGAAATTTAGTTGTTGAAACTCGTGGTTATAATCAAGACAATATCCTGGTTTCTACCTTAGAATATACGATTCAAATCTTTCGAAAAGGGTTTCATCCATATTATAAAATGTTTGCTACAGAACTGGAAGAAGAAAGATTTTCCGCTTATAAAATGTTAGACAACAAATTCATGGAACAAGCTGGACTTTTTTTTGAAGATTTTAATGAAGGAGAAATTTTTGAACATTTTCCCCATTCAACCTTTTATTATTCCGAAAGCTTAGAAAGAGCTTATAATTCTTTAGAATGGAATCCAAAATTTACAGATCTTTCATTTCAACAAAAATATTATAAAAATACCATCACGAATCCTGTTCAAGAATTGTATGCCGTAACAATGGCTTCAACTCATACTACCCGTACAATGGCAAAAGTTGTTGCTAATTTAGAATGGAAAAACATAGAGATAGCTCGAGAAATTTCTGCTTCTGAAGAACTTAATAGTATATCACAAATTATGGCAAAACGTGAGTCAAAATCTAGACCCACTCAAGGAATTATTACAGTTAATACCCAAACATTTGATGGAAATAAAAAATTGGTTATATCCTTTGAAAGGGTGTTATTAGTTTATAAAAAAGGCTGTGGTCCTTATGCAATTTCGAACTATTAAAAAAAAATTATATGGAATATATTGATGGAACAAAAAGAAGCAACACGGTTGCTCAAGCTAATAATGTAGCAGAATACGTTATAGCAAGATTGGTAGATTTAGGAATTACGGAATGTTTTGGTGTGCCAGGGGATTATGCTTTTGGGATTGACCGAGCAGCTATTAAAAATCCGCTACTTAAATATATTGGTTGTAATAATGAACTTAATGCGAGTTATGCTGCCGATGGCTATGCCCGAATGAAAGGAGCAGCCATGTTGACTACAACTTCTGGCGTTGGGGAATTAAGTGCCCTAAATGGTTTGATGGGGTCAAAAGCAGAGAATGTGGTCGTATTTCATATTGTAGGTGGTCCAAGTACGCCAATGCAAGTAAGAAAAAAAAATGTACACCATACCTTAGGTGATGGAAATTTTACTTTATTTAAAGAAATATCTGAAAAATCGGCTTGTGTGAGTGCTATTATTACCGCCGATAATGCAGTTTTAGAAATGGATCAGATTATTCATGAAGCTTTCAAAAAACGTCAACCCGCCTATATTCTAATGGCTTATGACGAAAGTTGTTTACCACTTCGCACCCACCACATCGAAAATGACAATGTAGGTTGTTATAAAAGTAATAAAATCCAATTAGCCAAAGCCGTTAATTTAGTACTTGATTTGATCGAAGAATCTCAAAATATTGTAGTTATTCCAGCCGTTAAACTTCGAAGATTTGGTTTAGAATCAAAAGGTATTCAATTAGTTGAAAAATTAGGCTGTCCTTTTGTAACCATGCCCCAAAGTAAAACCGTTTTCAATGAACTACATCCACAATATTTAGGGTATTTTTTTGGCGAACTTTCTTTTGAAGGCGTAGAACAGGTAATAGATAAAGCCGATTTAATCATTGATTTAGGCGAGGTTTCTTGGAACGATATTAATACGGGTATGTACACTGCAAATGTAGATTTTAGAAAAAAGCTCATCTTGGCTCCAGAATATATTTCTTATGGCGAGACAACCATTACTCATGTGTTTTTAAAAGAGATATTACACGAAATTATTCCTCAAATTTCTCAAAGAGAAAAAATTAACTATAATAGGTCGGTTACCATTAACATTGAAGGACAAAAAACAGATAAAATTACGTTAGATTCTTTTTATAATCGGTTGCTCAATTTTTCTAAAGACGACGACATTTTATTAGTTGAAACTGGAAGTAGTTCGTTAGGGATTCCGTCATTAAGGTTTCCTGCCAATGTTCAATATCATAATCAAACTTTGTGGGGCTCGATAGGATGGGCTACAGCAGCCACTTTTGGCGTTTGTGTAGCTGCTCCGCAAAAAAGGGTTTTATTATTAACGGGTGAAGGTTCACTTCAATTTACTGCTACCGTTATTGGCACTATGGGAAGATATGGTGCTAAACCCATCATTTTTTGTAATAATAATGATGGCTATACGGTTGAAAGAGGTTTAGACCTTGATAAAAATTACATTTATAATGATATTGAACAGTGGAATTATACCCAACTTCCAACAACTTTAGGTTGTTCAGATTGGCTAAGTTTTAAAGTTTCCACCAATGAAGAATTAGACGAGGCATTAACAAAAGCAAGTTCCACTCAATCGGCGGTACTTATTGAATTTGTTACCGATAAGATGGATTTCAATAAGATTTTAAACTTTTTTCACAAGAAATACGTGAAAGCATAAATTTAGGATGCTAAAAATTTCTGAACCAAAACTTTTTTTCATTTTTTTCATTATTTTTGCTATATTTGCTAAAATTTTTGTACTTAAATTTTTAAATTAATATTTATGAAAAAATCATTGGTGTTTGTAGTCCTTATCTTAATGTTAACAGTTTCATGTAAAATGGTAAAAGAATTTAATAAAGATAACAATAAGTTTGTAGGAAGTTGGATAGGTTCTGAAAAAGATAATCAAAGAATTGGGTTAACTAAGCATTGGGTTCTAAATAGGTATAAGGATGGAAGTTTTATATTAATATTTACAACGTTGGAAAATTGTGAAGTTAAGCATGTTATAGAAAAAGGAAAATGGTATATTAAAAATGGTCTATATTATGAATATCATTATAATGATAAAAAATCAGACATATATAATTTTGAAATAATAGACGATAATCATATAAAGTTTAAAGCTTATCAAATGGGAATTAAGATGATTAATGAAGAATATGAATTTATTGACACAAAATTAGATTAAAAATGTGTTTATTTAAGTTCAAAAATAGCCCTTTTTTTTTATACCTTAATATTCAAATCAATTTATATCGCAAAACTGATAAAATATCAACTAAATAAAAAATTGATAAATGTCAAAAAAATCACTTACCAAATAAAGATACTAAATTCTTTTAAGATAACTACAATTGCCTTGAATCTATAATTTTAAGGTGTAAGATTAGGCATTATACAATCATCCAAAATAACTCTAAAAATCCTTGCCAATAAAAATAAAACGCTTGATTTTGATAAATTTCATTACCAAATTCAAGCGTTTTAAAAGGTTAGTAAATTCTACTTTACTTCAGGAGCAGCGGTAGTATCAGCAGAATTTACAGTTGTATCGGTAGCAGGAGAAGTTTGCTCTGTAGGTTGAGCATTTTCTTCAGACTTTTGGTTGTTACATGCTACAAACAAAGCAAGGGCTACACAAGCCGATAAAAATAATTTTTTCATAAATAAATTTTATTATTAATACCGAAAATTATAAAAGGTAACCCATAAAAACTAATTTTTTTTCACATAAAATAATGAAAAGCCAATAAAATAAATTGTATCTTTGTAAAAAAGAAGTAGAATGATAGAAAAAAAACATACTAAACCTATTGTAGGAATTTCTTGTGGAGATATTAATGGCATAGGAATTGAAATAATTTTGAAAGCTTTTAGCGACCAACGCATGTTCGAGTTTTGTATTCCTGTTATATTTGCCCATACCCATGTTGTAAATTTTTATAATAAATTGCTTACAACACCTATAAATTATGTTCATGCAAAAGATTGGGATAAACTGAATCATGCCCAGCTCAATGTGTTTAATAGTTGGCAAGAATCTGTAATTGTACAACCCGGTTTATTAAACGAAACGGGCGGAAAATATGCCATCATTGCTCTCCAAACAGCACTAAAAGCACTTTTTAATAATCAAATTAATGTCCTTGTAACAGCACCTATAAATAAATCGAACACCTTTTCCCCCGATTTTCCTTTTACCGGTCATACTGGATATTTAGCCCACGAAAGCAATGTCTCAGAATCACTTATGATTTTATTTTCCGAATATTTTAGAGTAGCCTTAGCAACCGAACATGTTTCACTAAAAGATGTTTCAGGACATATAAACTCATCTTTATTAACGAACAAATTAGAAATTTTTCATCAATCTCTAATTCAAGATTTTAGTGTAGATAGACCAAAAATTGCGGTGTTAGGCTTGAATCCTCATAATGGCGATGCAGGTTTAATAGGAAAAGAAGAACAGCAAGTCATTGTTCCGGTAATTAAATCTTTACAAGAAAAATACTTAATTCGTGGACCATTTAGTGCCGATGCTTTTTTTGCTAAAAATAATTATACGCATTTTGATGGAATTTTTGCGATGTATCACGATCAAGGGTTAATTCCTTTTAAATCGTTAGCGCCCGCGGCTGGCGTTAATTTTACAGCCGGATTGCCTTTTATCAGAACCAGCCCCGACCATGGAACAGCATTAGATATAGCAGGACAAAACAAAGCCGAACCAGATTCGCTTATTCAAGCCATTTTCGAAGCCTTAAACTTATATCGAAATCGAGCAAATTATCAAGAAATGAATGCCAATCCAATTGTTCGATTAAGCAAAAAAATGTTGCATTTCTCCGACGAATAAATTCGCTTGAATGTCGTTTTCTGAATTTGATTATACCGCCATGAAGCTTGCTTTAGAACAAGCCATGATCGCCTTTAAAGAAGATGAAGTTCCCGTAGGAGCTATTATTACAGTTCAAAACAATATCATTTGTAAAACCCATAATCTCGTTGAAAAAAACAATCTTAGCTCTTGTCATGCTGAAATGTTAGCTATTGCACAAGCCTGTCAAATTCTACAAGCAAAATACTTAACAGAAGCAACCTTATATGTAACCCTTGAACCTTGTTTAATGTGTGCTGGAGCCTTGTTTTGGAATAAAATTAAAAAAGTCATTTTCGGAGCGTCCGACCTTAAAAAAGGTTATTCAACATATTTTAAGCCCCCAATGTCGCCTTTTCATCCTACAACAGAAGTTAAAGGAGGGCTATTAGCGTTGGAATCCCAACAATTAATGCAAGATTTTTTTAAGTTGAAACGAAACCAAAAATCAATCTAATACTTTTCGGTTAACATTAATTATTTCAGGCTTTCCCAACGGCATTTTTTTTAGAATGCCTCCATAAATTTCTAAGTTTTATAAACTTATACAATTTGCTATGGGCTGCCATAACCGAAATGACAAATCCGTTATAACCTTCAAGAAATCCCAAACGTAATAAATAGGTACTTAAAAATTCATAAATAGGTGAAAAAATAATTTTCAATAAGGAAACTTTTTTTTGTTTCTCAAATAAATTTTGGGCTTGCAATTCAGAATAAAAATTTAATTTTTCTACGTGAGAATAGAAATTTGTATAAGAATAATGGAGCAGGTCGCCATGGATTTTTTTTACAGGCACCTCATTATTAAATATCAAAGTTTCGTGAATACTCCCTTGCCACTGAGCTTTAGATTTATTAAACAGCCTTAATTTGGTATCGGGGTACCAACCACAAAACCGGATCCATTGTCCACAATAATTCGTTCTTCTGTTAAAACAATAAGCAATGTTATCAAGGGTAGGTTTTATTTGTAGTATTGTAGATTTTAATTCTGGAGATAGTTCTTCGTCTGCATCAATAGACAAAATATATGGGTTTGTTGCCAAACTGATTCCGAAATTTTTAGCATCGGAAAAATCAATGAATTTTTTTTGCACAAAATGAACCTTATATTGTTGGCAAATGTTAAGAGTATCATCTTCTGAAAAGGCATCAACAATTACAATTTCATCCACAATATTTTGAATAGATTCTAAACAACGGCGAATATTATTTTGTTCATTTTTAGTAATGATTACCGCACTAATCTTAGTCATTTTTTTAAATCGATTTAAACATAATTTTACACTTGGGAAATTGTTTAATAATTAATTTCTCGTCAATATCTGTGAATCTAAAATGATTATTATACAAATGAAAAATTTCTAAATATTTCCAGCAACCGTCGAAAAAATGACTAATTTCAATTTCCGTTAGATGTTCAAAGCCGATTCGAGTTTTTTCAATCAATAACTTGTTTTTGAATTCACGAGTAATGTCACCGTATAAGTTTAAATTATAATCTTTATAAACAGATAGGTCGTTTAGTTTGTCAATCAATTTAAACAATTTTCCCGAGAATTTATTATTGTGAATATACAATTTTTTAAGATTGTTTAAATAACGCCAATTGCCCGGTATAAAACCATGAAACATATTATTGCTAATATCAAGATAATATAATTGTTGCGATTTTAAAGACTGTTCAGGAATATCACCACTCATCTGATTATTACTCAAATCTACATAAGTAAGTTTATTTAAGTCAGCAAAAGAAAGAGGAATTGTACCAATTAATAAATTATTTTGTAGCATGAGAGCTTCAAGATTTTTTAATAATCCTAATTCAATAGGGATTTCGTTTTGAAATTGATTGTTATTTAATGAAAGTGTTTTCAGATTTTGTAACAAGCCTATTTCAGGGGTTATCGTTGATTTTAATTGATTTTGACCAAGCGAAATGGTTTGTAGTTTTTGGCATAATGAAATTTCATTAGGGATGGTTCCAACAATCATATTTTGTTCTAAATAGAGCGATTCTAAATGGATGAGCTGACCAATGGTAGGTGGAATTTCGCCAATTAAATTATTATTCGGTAATTGTATAGAGGTAACAATATTCTGACCTCGATCTAATCGAGTTTTAACGCCAAACCATTGACTAATGGGTAAATCAGACAACCAATGGGTATTATTTTTCCAACGACTTCCACCTAAGGAATGATATATTTCTTCTAATGCATCACGTTGCGGAGATTTTTCTACTTGTCTCTCTATAATTTTTTCCTTAACATCAATTTGCCCAATAAATTGTTGGGTTAAATCTAACAAAAATTGGATATTATCTAATTTTTCTATGAAATGATTGTTTTCCATGTTTTATGAGGTTCTATTCAAATTTTGAATGAAATGTAGAAGGGCGTTCTTTAATATTTCTAAACGTGGGTCGGTGTTTAATAAATCCTCCATTTTATTAAAAATGAGATGTGATTTATATTGGTTGATAATATCATTGGTATTATTAATTTCATTTTGTAATTTATCCACTACTTCTTGTAAATGATTGGGGTCGTTTATAATAAAAATATTGGTTGGAATATATTGGTAGTGCTTATATTTTTCAATAATTTCTTCAATTTTATTTAAATCTTGTTCTTCGTAGGCTTGCATCACAATTTGGATGGCGTCTTTAATATCTTCATCAAAAATAGGATTCACTTTATCGGGATGGCATAATTTCAAAGCTTCATTTTTCTTCCTTTTTAATAACTCTTCAAAATCGGTTGTACGTGGTGAAGCCTTGGCTGGTATTAGGTTTTTAACAGACATGATTTTTTCGTAACGAGTATATTGAGTCTCTAATTGTTTTTTCAAAAAAATATCTATCATTTTTTCTTTTCGCTTCAACAAAACTTTATTTAATAGTTCGTGTACATTATTGTAAAACGCATTTTCAAACATAATTATTTTCTGTTCTAATGCACGTTTTTGATTTAAAAGCTCGGTCAAATTAAAAAATAAGACATGAATTTCTTGTTCTAAATTAAACGAGTCATTATCAATATATGTAACATTTACATCCATAATTTTTAGTTCATTTCTTAATCGGCAACAAAGTTAGTTAATTTTTAGAAACTAAATTAAGCTATGAATAACTTTTTCTAAATATTCAAATTTATCATTACTAATGTTCAGCTAAATC
>JACCDX010485126.1_pt1 | contig 12868 bp, 8 predicted proteins | sample 7449681 | NCBI WGS metagenome assembly JACCDX01 (sample SAMN15323450, study PRJNA562643) | freshwater metagenome | isolation source: river surface water | place: USA:Blue River Watershed | collected 2017-08-18
ACAACGATGAGTTGGTTTGTTTGTTGGTTTTTATGGTTCTTCCTCTCCATCTCTAACTCCATCTTCCAACGCCGACAAAATCAACATTTCATCCGCCGTCAATTTTTGAAAAAAATAATAATCATCAAAACGATATTGCACATGCCGATGATTAAACAAGCGAAAGATCACATGAATTCCATCCGCCATAAATTTAATGTCCGCTACCATTCCGGGAAGTTGCAATTGTGGTGTGAAGCGAGGCGACGTTGCAACCTTCGGCAAAGACTCTTGTGCGCCCGCTTTCTCCCGAAGGGTAGCGCTAGAGGCAGCCTTTGGTAAGTCAACTCCCTGAAAGGGCGTTGCAACCTTCGGCAAACACCGAATGATGCGTCCATGTCGCAATGCCGAAATGGAATCGATATATTGATAATATTGTAATTTGGAGAGATATTGGGGAGCTCCCACATATTCCAACAGACTTTGTATTTCGTCGGATAAATCGGCCGCCGTTTTTCCATCCAAAAACAAATTCTGTTCACCATTCGCTTGTTCTAATGTCGTCGTCGACGATGATGTCGTCGGTGCAATATATTGCAAACTTGGATCTTCTTGTGCTTCTTTGATCCATTGTTTCAAAAAGTTGGCGTTCATTTGTTTTTTGTTCTGTTTGGTTGGTTGGTTGATTGATTAATTATTTTTATTTTGTGGAAAATCCAAAATCCAAAATAAAAATAAAATTATGATGCTATAAAGAAAACATAACTATGCAAAAACGAGGAAATAAAAACTCCAAAACTATGCCGTCGACGTGGGAGGTATGGGCGTTTGTTGATGCGTATGCATATAATATTTGGACGCCGACGCAAGTTGATTCTTTATATTTTTTTCACCCGAACCCTCCAAGGGAACATGTTGCATATTCAATTTGCCGTATTCACACATCCTCTTGAAAATCAAGAGAGGAAACAAACGTACCGCATTCATCGTATCGATGTATTGATTGAAATTCTCACTGTGGAGGCCCTGCGACGACAAATGTTTCTCGGTTTGTTGTTTTTCCATGGTGAGTGCCAAATCAAACATGTACGCAATAATGTTGTCATTGTTGGCGAATTTGTCCACCGTCGACAATTCCTTCTTTCCAGTGAGTGCGTCGAATTCCGCGTCCGAATCCACAAAGGGAAACAAGGCATGCAAACGAACGGGGCGTTTGAATGTGTCCGGATTGGATTCCTCGGCGGTGATGGGCACGAGCATTTGAGTCAAGACGACATAAAACGTGTAATGGGTGATGACATCCAACGAAGATTTATCGTTGGTATGCTTGCCGTAAAAATTCAACAACACCGATTTCATTAAATCATTCTTCGCGAAAATACTATTGGGAATGCGGCCATTCCTATCGTCCAATAAATACGATGAAATAATTTCTTCTTTGGACATGTCCCTCCCCGACGATTGGGTTTTGGGAAGAATACAACGATTCGTGTTCACGTATTCGGTCAAATCGGCCAAGGTTTCCGTGGTGGATCCTTGCCGGAGGCTATCAAAGGCAGCCGCCATGGGATATGCCCCCATGAGCTGTGGTTGACTTGAAAATCGGTCGGCAGCGAATCCACGCAAGGCCATGTTTTCCACGAAATTATCGAAAACATAATGATTGTAGGGGGTCTGGTCGGCTTGGTGCATGCCGGTCAAAAACGTATTGTTTTTGTAATATGCCATGTTGCCCAACATCTCCTCGATCTGTTTTGTTTTCTTCGCTAAATCCAAAAAGGCATTGGATTGTTCCACCACGCGGGTTTTGCCATTGGGCGACACAATCGGCGTCTTGTATGTTTTGTCCTTTTGTACCGTCATCATCAACGATACGAAGAAATAAAATAACTCTTTTTGGAGGTGATTGCCGAAATCCGCCCCGAAGCGTTTAGCAAAAAACAAGAATTGTTTGTAATTCATCGCGTCGGCATTCACGTTGTATTTCACCATGATATCCACCAAACGACCGGCTCCCCCCGCCGATTTCACATACGTGGAGTATCCAGCATTCTTCAAATAGGTCAAGAAATTGGGCAAGCGGCGTTTGTCTATTTTGAGGGTTTTGAAGTCGGCGAAACAACCGTTGGCGACATCGTCTTTGGTCATCGCCAGCGTTTGGTTCATGGTATTCATATAGAACATCATTTCCTCGAAACTGATAATGCCATACTCGACGAATTTTTGTTTGACGGGGTCCAATTGTGTTTTGGCATCCGAAATGCCGAAATTCATCAAGACGTCCTTGTCGGAAGGCACGAATCCTTCGACCGATTGTAACCAATGACCGCGTTCCATTTCAAAGATTTCCGAACCTTGATCACCATACACGATGAGTGGTGCACTATCCCTCATCCAATTCTGAATCCATCTCATGGTATCATCGATCCAGGATAAAGACGAAGACGAAGACGAAGACGAAGAAAACATAGAAGAAACAAACGATTCCTCCGTTTGCTTGGCATATGGATCGGTGGATGGGACATAGGGATTGGAATCAAAGACTTTGTTGGCAGAAGACGCGGGTTTCTGTAAGAAATCGCCGTATTGCTTGCCACCGTCGTTTTTCTGGACATCCTTGAATCGCACATTCTCTTGAATCTTGGGAACTTGCCAATTTTGTTGTTTTAAGGAATCAATGTATTGCTCAAAGGATTTGTTGTCCTTGTTATAACGAACACCATACGCGTTGCCACTGCCTTTCAATTTGTCCAACAAGAAATAGACATATTGATACGTAATCACCGGCACTACCTGACCCGTGGTCAACGTGAATTTCTTGTTGTTCGATGCCGTCAATCCATACCGCTTCTCATCGTCAGCCGTCCATGGTTTCAATCCACTGACATTGTCGACGTAATCCTTGACTTTCGTCATGATGCTTTCAATGGACATGCCCGGCGTCGAAAGGGGGCCCACCTCTGCAACCACGCGATTCATGAAGTTTTGATAATTGGTGAACAAGCCAAAATCATAACGACCCAAAATGTCGCCGAACATCATCAATTTGTCTTTCACGGTCTTCCCCGACAACGCATTCACCGTGTCACAAAAGGATTGGAACAACTCCGGCGTCGTGTATTGAAATCCCACCGTACGCAAACGCATATAGGCTGGCATCAACTGCAAAAACGGATCTTTATTGAAAAATGCGGGAATGTCTTCGTCTTTGGAGATGCCCTTGGTGGCATCGCCCTTCGACGACATGTCCATTTTGATTTTGAAGACGTTGTTATGAATCCGCGCAAAATCGGCCATTTGTTTGTATTGGATGCCCATATTCGTCAATTGGACGCCATACCAAATGTAGCGTTGGTGGCGTTGGGTATCGGGTTGTCCATTCGACAACGTGAGGGCCGGCGGACCAAAACCGAATGCTTTATACGTGTCTTTCATTCCACGAAATGTTTTCAAATCGGCGGCGGTATGGACACCAAAAAAGGGTCCCAAACAATCCACCAGCCAGGGCGTCCACTGCGATTCAATGATACCCAACCACGACAATTCTTGCACCAACGACATGTACTCTTGCGACGTTTTCAAACCATATGTTTGTTCCAATTTCGACAAAAAATTCGAATTCACCCCTCCATTCGCATTCATATAGGTGATGGCTGGCTGCATGAATTTTGTGTAAACGTTGGACGTATTGAGTACATCGAATCCCTCTTTCTGATGGATACCTTGGAACCCCGTGATCGACATGATGGTCGATTTATTGGACGATTTATTGACGGTTTGAACGGGCGTCGATGTCGCGGAATACGCACCTTTCCAATAGAAATTCACATTCGGATTGGGTTTCAAATCGGTGGTTTGCAAGGTATTGTTTTTCAAAAAGCAAACACTGTTGTCAAAACCAAACCCTTTGCATCCCCCCGGTTGATTGTTGCATGCCTTGGCACAGTCGCCCAATGTCGCTTTGTCCTTGGGTACCACGACGGATGCGCGATAGGGCGTGACTTCTTTGGATTTTTCGTTGTTGTCCATATTCGGCACATATGTGTATCCTGCCACCGCATCGGTGCTGGTGAATCCCTCCTGTTTGATTTCATTGTTTGCATTTTTTTCTTCGTTTTGTTGCAAGGTCGTGAACCCATTGGTGGACATGGTCACGGATTTGTTTTTTATCAAACCCTTGAATGTAGCATACGTATTTAATTTATCAAACGTGTCAATTTTATTTGTCAACAGCTCTTTTTCAACAAAGTCTTGGTAATTGTCAAATCGGTACAACGACGTCGTTGTCGCCGCCGGTATTTTTGAGTACAAGACATGATCCCACGCCCCGCCATTGTCGGGGTCACCCGTGCCATTCTTCTGACATGGTTTGCCATCTTTGTTGAAGGCCCCCGTCGACAATCCATACTTCGTGGCCCGATTGATGTCGTTGCCCATCGAACACCAATCCCCATCCTGGACGGCATAGATTTTGAAGCCCTTGGCGATAGCCGTCTTCCGACAATTATCTTTCCCGATGCGTCCCCAGCTGTTCGATTCCAAGGCACGATCGTCTTTGTCGGCGTAACAACCCAAACGCACATAATCCGCCGTTTCGCCTCCTTGGGCGGCTTTCGTCGTCGTCACTTTTTTGTAGGTTTTGCCCATGGCCACCAATATATCTATGTAGGCAGTCCATTCCCCATCTTTTATCGTCAATTTCATATCACCTTCTGAGGTCGTTATCGTGGTCTTCGCGTGGACTTCTTCCATAAAGGGAATGTCCCATTCCGATACATTGGGAGTGAATCCTTCTACAAGAGAAGAAGACGAAGAAGATGATGACAAGATATCCATATAATTTGCTACTAAAAACCCCACGGTGACGATACAGATTAATAAAAACAAGAGCACATAGATACGTGGATTCATGTTTTCTGTATAACAATTTTTTTTTTTAAAATACAAAGAAACACAAAAAAAAAACTTATGTAAAAAAAGTAATTATTATAGCACCCAAAAAAAAAGGTTTTTTTTTTAATTTTTACGGTCGTTTGTAAATTGCGAATATAATTTTTTTTTTCGTTTTCGTTTTTGTTTCCATGATTAAACAACATGAACAAGAACAACAAGAACAAGATATAATTATACCAAAAATTTACTCTCCTCTCAAGGGAGAGTCTTTATCCCGTCAACAAGCGTATATCTTACCATCCTTGTATATAGACGTGGACTTGGAACACTCCAAAAAAGAACCAAACGATTACAATGAAGAGGAAGAAGAAGAAGAAGAAGAAGAAGAAGATTTGATGCCCGTTTCCCCCATTTTGATTGCCAATAAATATGCAATTTTAAAACCTCTCGGAAAGGGACAATTTGGATCGGTGTATTTGGGCCAGAAACAACAGTTGGGTCAAAAAAGGAACAACCAGCACAAAAACAAAGACAACCATACCAATTATGTGGCCATGAAATTAGAAGCAAAAAATACCCCCCATCCCATTTTAAAACACGAATCGGCTCTCCTCCATTATCTTTACACTAAATCTTGTAAACACATTCCGATTGTTCATTGGTTCGGATATGCCCCCGAATTAAATGCGAATGTTCTCATTCAACCTTATTATCCTCTCGAATTGACACACTACTTCTCTTCCTCTTCAACAATAGAAGATTGGTTACATCGGTTTGTGTATCCAGCCAACCGTGTCCTAAAGCAATTGCATTCTTTGGGCGTTGTTCATCGTGACATCAAACCCTCCAATTGGATGTTTGACGCCAATCATCAACTCGTTTTGATTGATTTCGGGTTGGCCACCTTTTATGAATCGCTTGTGGGTGGAGGAGCAACCACCACCGAGACCCCACATATCATTGGATCCCCCCAATATGTCAGTTGGTTTGTCCATCAAGGATTACCGTATGCACCACGCGATGATTTGTTGTCACTCTTGTATGTCATCTTGGATGTATGTTTGCCTGACATCGCTTCTCTCACGCTTCGATCCCTTCTTAGAGGTGAGGACCGCATCTCTTCTTCTTCTTCACAATCCATTTTGGACATTCGCCACCCCCAAAATGTTTGGTTGGAATCTCGCAAACATCCCCAACATCTTTTGCATCCCACAAAATGGGATCAGAATAACCATGTTGTTCGCATACTGCTCGCCTGGGCAACAAAGTTGTATTCATCACAGTATAAAAATGGCGTTTATCCGGATTTATATATAATACACCAATAAAAAAATGAAAACAAAAATAAAAATAAAAAATAAAAACAAAAAAATGTATTTCATCTTTATTCACCTGCTCGTTTTACTCGCAGGTTCACCAGCAATTTTTCTGACGAAAGATTAAAGATAAAAACTATATAAACCTGAACTGATACACCGGTGTATCAGTCCAGGTGAATAGAGGTTAAAACGAGAGTGTAAGAAGCGGTCCAAAACCCAAATAGAAAATACAAACAAACCAAAGCAAATACAAACAAACCAAAACTAAAACCAACAAACAAAATGAGTTATTTGTACCCTTCTTCCTTGGGAGGCGCCGCCTTGGAAACAACGACAACCGCCATGTCTCTCACCAATTTGGATGAAATCACCATCGAAAATACTATACGAAGCTACCAACACCGATTGGCCGAATATGCCACCCAAGGATGTCATTATTCTTTGCGGGATGTCTCCAACATCGATTTGTTTCCCCCAGACAACAGTCCAGATACCGAGAGTTCCGAAGATAAACGCGACGCATTCAAATTGAACATGGATTTCGTACAAGGCGTTCTCCGCATCCAATTGGAAATACAAGAAAGCCGTGTCAAATTGCGTCGCTTACAAGAACAAGAAACCAACCTGCGAAAAATCGTCGCCGAACATGACACTTTGATTTCCGATTTGTGTCGTGTGTATCATTCGTTTCAAGCGACGGCGCATGTTCGTTTGACGGAAAGTTTGGATACCTCCTTGCAGCCTCTCCATCACGCCAAACAACTTGCAGAATATGAATTGTTGGCCTGTGTTCAACGCATACAATATGTACAAGAATGGATCGCCACGTTGCATGGCAGCCTATGTACTGTCACGGACTGCCTCTCCCCTATGGGTCGTGGACTTGTCAAAAACACAACAACATCGGCATCGGCAACAGCAATGCAAGACATATCCTCGAATAACGTGGAGGCGGATATTATTCTCCGGGACATTGCTTGCACCATTTGCAGCGATCGAGCCATCAATGTGTGCTTGAATCCATGTGGTCATGTATTTTGTGAAACATGCACTCGATCCTTACGTGGACGTTGTTTTACTTGTCGCACACAAGTCCACTCCACGACGAAAATGTATTTCCAATAAATGCAAAAAAAAACGAAAATACAACGAATTCCCGATTCAATGTCTTTCTTTTCCTCATTCAATCTCTATAAAAATGTAAAATGTAAAATGTAAAATGCAAAAATGATAGAGATTGAATTTTGTTTTGTTTTGTTTTGTGAGTCCACCATCCATGATTTATCCAATAATATGGGCAGAGAGAAGTCGAGGCAAATCGAAATAACGAATTGTTTGGCTTTCTCCTTCACCTCCTTCTGACGTCGTTGATGGAGGAAACAATTCTTGTAAAACGGAATCTACCATGAATGTGGTTTTCTTTTGGGGATGTTGGAGAGAATGTGTTTTTATATAGGCATGAATACTTTGTAACAAAAACGTGCGAGAAAAATGCGACACTTGATTGGCCTCTCCCTCCACCTCTCCGTCTATCTTTCCTTTTTCATCTTTGAATCCTTGAGACAATAAAAAAGAATACATCGCTGGGGATACATGTTTCTTTTGAGAAGCAAATCCTTTTTTTTCTTTTTTTTGTGGTGGTTTGGGTGGTTTTATGGGTTTTCCCCCTTTGTGTTGCGTTTTTGTCTTGCCCTTTTCCACAATGATATCCGATTCCAATTCCATGATTTGTTGTTGTAATTGTGCGAGTGATCGTTTGATTACTTGGATTTTTTCTAACGTCACTTCTTCTCCGCGACGACGATGGTGCGATACGCCACTGTCTCTTGTCACGGACCACCTCTCGTCTCCGACTCGAGGGTTTGTCACAGACTGCCTCTCCGCTTCGCTCCGAGGACTTGGCAAGTCCTCGACTCCCGCCCGAAGGGCGGGCAGAGAGGCAGCCTTTGGTGGAGGCTTGGGGGCAGCCTTTGACAAGTCCTCGTTCTGCTTCGCTTGTTGAAGAGGAGAGGCAGTCCGTGACAAGTCCTCGAACTCCGCCCCTTCGGAGCGGAACGTTGAGGCAGTCCGTGACAAAGGCTGCCTCTCCCCTCCAGGGAGAGTCTTTGCCAAAGGCTGCCTCTCCCCTCCAGGGAGAGTCTTTGCCAAAGGCTGCCTCTCCCCTCCAGGGAGAGTCTTTGCCACAGATCCTCCTCCTTCTTTCACACAAATGGGTGGTTGTTCTTGTTCTTGTAGTTGCTGTTGATGATGTAATGAAAATAAACTCATTATATTCGCAGGTGGTTTTTTCCATTCTTTGGATGACATGATTTGATATTAAAAGAAAAACGGCAAAAATAGGATTTGTTTTTGTTTTTGTTTTTGTTTTTTTTAAAAAAAAAGGCACAATCATTTTTATACAGTTTTTTTGGTCTTCGAATACCTTTTGTAACTTTTTTTCGAGGAATTTTTCGACGTGGACGACGTCTGTTGTTGTGATTCAAAAAATGCCATCAATTCCCCCGAATTTTCCATATTCCCTTGGAAATCACGGAGAGAATAGAATGTCGGTTTTTCGTATGTTTGCCGTCCTTCGCGTTGCGGTCTTTGAAAAAACAAATACTTCCCATATTTCCCTTCTCTCACCGATAGGGAATCCGTCAACCACCTTATATTCTTCGTTTTATTCGTGTACTCATCATCGTTTTCTTCTTGTTTGATAAGTGGAGGACATTCTTTCTCTCGAATCATATCGATTATGGTGGGACCCGGAATGTTTTTATCGGGAATAGACAATGTTTTTTTCTCTCCTCCCTCAGTTTCATATTCCACATAAAATCCAAATTTCCCATGTTTGACAAACACCGGTTTGTCGGCATATTCCAAACCGTCATGACATGGAATCGCATATTGCATCCACTCCTCCATGGATTTGTTCGTGATACGCATATGTTTTGGCAAAAATAAAGAGATGTATTTGTATTTTTTTTCCATTATTTTTGTTTTTATCTCTCCTTCTCCTTCTCCTTCTCCTTCTCCTTCTCCTTCTCCTTCTTTTCTCTCGGAAATATCTTGTGCCAATGTTATTCGAATCGAGGTGGATCCATTGGGATGCAAAAACAAAACCGCCTCTTGGGGATCGCGATCTGCGATGGGATGCAAAAATGGATTCGTTTTGTGTATTTTACTTTGTTGCAAGAGAGATGATATCATATTGTAATATTTCTCTATGATTTGTTTTTGCCATAGGCTGATTTGATAATTTTGCCATAGGCTGACACTCCGTCCACCCGAAGGGAAACAATCGGAGGGGGATTGCCTGAGAAGGGGGGCTTCGCCCCCCGAAGGGAAACAATCGGAGGAGGATTGCCTGAGAAGGGGGGCTTCGCCCCCCGAAGGGAAACAATCGGAGGAGGATTGCCTGAGAAGGGGGGCTTCGCCCCCCGAAGAGGAAGTATCCAACAACGATTCCATTTCGGATGTAAATTCGAACGCAAAGAGAGATTCAAAATGTGTCAACAAAAATTGAATGACCGTCTCTCCCACCGGAGTTATAAACAATTTGTTTTTCTGTTGTCCAACGACACAATCCGTCATTTCCACAGTTTTTTGTGGGGAGGCAAGTCTCTCTGCAAAAGGAAACAAAATACGGATGCGGGGCAAACTCACCGTCGTGCCAGGACAATCTGTTTTCACAATGTAGCCTCGATCAAACAACGTCGACACAATCGTGGCAAACGTCGAAGGACGTCCGATGCCTCTCTTTTCCAATTCTTGAATAAGTGATGCTTCCGTATATCGACCGCGTCGTCGTCTTCCATCACCACTCGTAGTCGTAGTCGTAGTCTTTACCAAAGGCTGCCTCTCCTCTTCGACAAGCGAAGCAGAACGAGTCTTTACCAAAGGCTGCCTCTCCTCTTCGACAAGCGAAGCAGAACGAGTCTTTACAAACGGCACGGCCTCCATCCAATCACAAAATACAAGAGATTGTTGGGCTTTGAAAGAGAGAATCGATTGAATGCGATGGGCGCGTTGACGCAATTGTGTCAACAAATTCTGTTGTTCCAACAATAGAAATCCACCACCTTCGATGGGCACTTTCCATGTCAATTCGAATGCAAATTCGGATGTGCGTTGCCTCTCTCCGTCGAGTCGATGAGGACGTACGGTGGCCTTGAAGACATGGAATATTGCCGCGGGCATGCAACTTTCCACCGTGCGTCGCCAAATCAAAGAATACAATCTCTCCAACATTGGATTGTCGGGATGGGTGAAGGATCGTTGGTAGACATTCGTGGGCCGAATGGCTTCATGGGGTTTTGCTTCTTTTTCTATTTGTGGCGTTGCTTCTTTTTCTTTTTCTTTTTCTCTCTTTGATTCAAGAAAACACGTGGCGTTCTGCTTCGCTTGTCGAAGAGGGTTGTCGCCTTCCGGCTCTCCCATTTGGGAGAGCACATTTCGCGTGAAGCGAAGCGTCGAGGCAGCCGTTGGCAAGTTCCTCTCCCCCAAATACTGCGCCACTTGTTGTAAAAACGTGTCCGAATAGGTGTCGCAATCGGTGCGCATATAGGTAATCAATCCATTTTGATAGAGAATTTGCGCCAATTCCATGGTTTTCTTGGGACTGAGAGACAAGGACGCACTGGCCATTTGCAAGAGTCGACTCGTCGTCAAAGGAGCGGCGGGTCGTTTGGTTTGAATGGTGCAAGGATTTACCAAAGGATGCCTCTCCCCTCCAGGGAGAGTCTTTACCAAATCATAGGATAGTTTGTATTGGATGGTGGACGACGGCGACGACATTATCGATAAAAATTCCTCGACTTCTTCTTGACTTTCAAAAATGTGATTGAGTGTAAACAAATAGTGTTGTGTCTCTCTTTCTGTTTGATTGTCGTCATCATCGTCGTTATCGTGGTCTTTTTCGTCCTCTGAATATGACGACGACGACTTACCCCTTATGGTCGAGGACTTGTCTTCACTATTATTCACAAACAAATCCTCCATGAAATTGGCATAGACTCGAAAATGAGGAGATAACGTCGATGAAGCAGAAGACGAGGTCAGATGTTCTGTTTCATACACCAAACGCAAAGCGGGTGTCTGGCATCGCCCTGCCGACAAGGCATGATCCGAAGAAGAAGAAGAAGAAGAAAACGACCACAAGGTCGGACTGATTTTGAATCCCACCAACAAATCCAAAAATTGGCGACATTGTTGGGCCTCCACCAAGGCCATGTCAATGTGCCGAATGTGTTGCAACGATTGGAGGATGGCAGGCGCCGTGATTTCATGAAACACCAGACGGGGCGTGGTTTCCACAGACAATCCCATACATTGACATATATGCCATGCAATGGCCTCGCCTTCGCGATCATCGTCGGTGGCCAACAAAATATGATCGGGCAAATACGCACGGACTTGACGTCGCATGTCTTGGATGTGGGATTTTTTCGCTTCTATTTCCACATAAATCGGAGATGGAGAAGCGTCCGTTTTTTGTTTCTTTTTGCTATTGCTAGTGCTGCTGCTAGTGCTGCTTTTATTGGTGGGTTTCTTGGTTTTATCGGTGCCACTACCACTAAATACCGACGTCAAATACGCCATGCCCGCTTTGCAATCCATTTCACGAATGTGACCTTTGCTTGCAATACATTTGTATTGATGGAGAGGATCGCCCTCGTTCAAATATTTTTCAATTTTTGCACATTTGGACGGAGATTCCACAATCACCAAATAAGAAGATTGCATTTTGTTTGTTATTTGTTGTTTGTTGTTTGTTGTTTGTGTTTTTTGTAAGGTTTGCGTTGTTTTGAAAGAATGAAAATAAAAAATAATTAACCTCGATTCACCTGGACTGATACACCGGTGTATCAGTCCAGGTTTATACAGTTTTATCTTTAAGGCAATTTTTCGTAAGAAAAATTGGTGGTGAACCTGCGAGTGAAACGAGCAGGTGAATAAAGATTAAAAATTACAAATTTATATAATTTTATTTTTCACAAAAAATGAATATACAAATAATCCATGGCCTCCAATAAATCGGCATACGTAAAGATCGCCTGATACACGGATTGACAATGAATGTGATAACGCAACACATTCACATCATGTTCGCTCTTGATTAGTGCCAATCGACGCAAAAACGGCGATGATGGAGATCGGATGGAGTCGGGCAATTTCCAATACATAACCGTTTTCACGAGTCCTTGGTGCGAATTGGAGATGATTCCCAAGGGAATATAATCCGGCAATGACGTGGTCCATGACGTCGTAGTCAAAGATAAGATTTGTGCTTCCATTCCATGCAATAACGAATCATATGCCTGTAAGGTTGGCATATTCAAGACAAACGAATCAACATTTTCATCTTTTTCCTTTGTTTCCTCTTCATTACGTAGTTGTACCTCCTGCGTTCTGTTCTCCAAAAGTGACTGCGAACTTACCAACTTGCCCAACATTAACAAATTTGGCAATGCCACACTTTTCAACTCTTGGGAATTTTCATCGTGTTGGCAAATCACCAATTCCAGATTCTTCTCCATGAATTTCTTGAAATATTTCCGATTGGGTGTGAAAGCCAAACGATTGGGTTCCATGAAAAGTTTCTTCTCCACATTCACCTTGACTGAATAATATTCCATGATTTCAGAAGAAGAAGACGTGTTTGTTTTGTTTTCGTGTTTCTTTAACCTCTATTC
>JACCDX011635781.1_pt1 | contig 12868 bp, 9 predicted proteins | sample 7449681 | NCBI WGS metagenome assembly JACCDX01 (sample SAMN15323450, study PRJNA562643) | freshwater metagenome | isolation source: river surface water | place: USA:Blue River Watershed | collected 2017-08-18
CTGTGGCGTCTATACCCGGGACGTAGCCTCAACGAAGGTAGAGCTTGTGAGTAATTTTGCCCGGATGCATCAACATCCTTTGCAGTGCGTCATGGAGGAAGCATGATTGCTCAGGAACTCGAAGTTAGTTTGCATATGGCTTTTGTCGAGGCGAGACAGGCTCGGCATGAGTTCATAACCGTTGAGCATCTGCTGCTCGCGCTGCTGGATAATCCTTCCGCAGCGGAAGTACTCAGAGCGTGCGCTGTCAATATCGACGATCTGCGCAAGACACTGACCAACTTCATTAATGACAATACCCCGACGGTGCCTGGCACCAGCGAGGTAGATACACAGCCGACACTGGGATTCCAGCGCGTGATTCAGCGCGCGATCATGCACGTGCAGTCGGCATCGAACGGCAAAAAAGAAGTCACCGGCGCGAACGTACTGGTCGCAATTTTTGGCGAGAAGGATTCCCACGCCGTGTACTACCTGCACCAGCAGGGTGTCACGCGTCTGGATGTCGTGAACTTCATCTCGCACGGCGTGCGCAAAGATCAGCAGTCCGAGCCGCAAAAAGCGTCTGAGGGTGTCGAGGAAGGTGCGACCGAAACCCAGCAGAAGGAAAGCGCGCTCGATCAGTTCACCCAGAACCTGAACAAACTCGCCGCCGAAGGCAAGATCGATCCGTTGATTGGTCGCGAGGCCGAAGTTGAGCGCGTGATTCAGACACTGTGCCGCCGCCGCAAGAACAATCCGCTTCTGGTCGGCGAAGCCGGCGTTGGCAAGACTGCCATTGCCGAGGGTCTGGCCTGGCGTGTGACGCAGGGCGACGTGCCCGAGATTTTGCAAAACGCCGTGGTCTACTCGCTCGACATGGGTGCGCTGCTGGCCGGTACCAAGTATCGCGGCGATTTCGAGCAGCGCCTTAAAGCGGTGCTCAAGCAGATGAAAAACAACCCGAACGGGATTTTGTTCATCGATGAAATACACACCATCATTGGGGCAGGTTCGGCATCAGGCGGCACGCTGGATGCCTCGAACCTGCTCAAGCCTGCGCTGTCGAGCGGTCAGCTGAAATGCATTGGTGCCACGACCTTTAATGAATTCCGCGGCGTGTTCGAGAAAGACCATGCGCTGTCGCGTCGTTTCCAAAAGATCGACGTCAATGAGCCGACCGTTGAACAGACTGTGCAGATTTTGCGTGGCCTGAAGTCGCGGTTTGAGGAACACCACGGCGTTAAATATTCAGCGCTAGCGCTTACCACAGCGGCCGAGCTTGCTGCGCGTTTCATCAATGATCGCCATTTGCCTGACAAGGCCATTGATGTGATCGACGAGGCGGGCGCAGCGCAACGCATCCTGCCTAAATCCAAGCAGAAGAAAACCATTGGCAAGCCTGAGATCGAGGACATCATTTCCAAGATCGCCCGCATTCCGCCGCAGTCGGTCAATCAGGATGACCGAACCAAGCTGCAGACCATCGACCGCGATCTGAAGAACGTCGTGTTCGGTCAGGATCCTGCGATCGAGGCATTGGCTGCAGCGATCAAGATGGCGCGTGCTGGTCTGGGTAAAACGGACAAGCCCATCGGTTCTTTCCTGTTCTCCGGTCCGACTGGCGTGGGTAAGACCGAAGTCGCCAAACAGCTGGCATTCATTCTTGGCATTGAGTTGATTCGCTTTGATATGTCCGAGTATATGGAGCGTCATGCAGTGAGCCGACTGATCGGCGCGCCGCCAGGTTATGTGGGCTTTGATCAGGGCGGTTTGCTGACCGAGGCGATCACGAAGAAGCCGCATGCCGTGCTGCTGCTGGATGAGATCGAAAAAGCGCATCCGGATGTGTTCAACATCTTGCTGCAGGTGATGGACCACGGCACGCTGACCGATAACAACGGTCGTAAAGCGGACTTCCGCAATGTGATCATTATCATGACGACCAATGCCGGTGCCGAGAGTCTGCAAAAACGCTCGATGGGTTTCACCGAGACCAAGCAGGCGGGTGACGAAATGGCCGACATCAAACGGATGTTCACGCCGGAGTTCCGCAATCGTCTGGATTCGATCATCAGCTTCCGTGCGCTGGATGAAGACATCATCCTGCGTGTGGTCGACAAGTTCCTGATGCAACTCGAAGAGCAATTGCACGAGAAGAAAGTAGAAGCCGTATTCAGCGACAAGCTGCGTCAGTTCCTCGGCAAGAAGGGCTTTGATCCGCTGATGGGTGCGCGACCGATGTCGCGCCTGATTCAGGACATGATTCGCAAGGCGTTGGCTGATGAGCTGTTGTTTGGCAAGCTGGTCACTGGTGGTCGCGTGAATGTCGATCTTGATGATGAAGAGCAAATTCGTCTTGAGTTTGTCGAGGGCGATACACCGCCTCCGGCCGCCCCGCCGCAAGAGGCCGCTGAGGTCGAGTAAGCACTGCCGCACTACAACAGACAGGGCCCCGGTGATAGCCGGGGCCCTGTTTCATTGTGGGGTTGCCGTTGTGCGTGATTTTTTAAGCAGCACCCGCAATGTCACAGGCCGTTGAGGCTCAAGGTACCAGCGGTTTTTTTGCTGCTTGCTTCTGCCGAATTTCAGTGAGTGTGTTTCGTATCAGTTGCCGTCGTTCCGTCGTCCAGGGATGCAAAGCCAAGTAGGTGTTCACCTGGGAGGCCGGATGGGCTTGCGCGAGTTTCTCCATCGTTCTTTCTGAAGCGCCGGGATCATAACCGGCACGTGCGAGTAAATACATTGCCAGCCGGTCGGCATCCTGATCCAGTTTGGCAGGCAGTGGCCGCAGGCCGCCCCGACCCGAAAGTGCTGCCGGGTCGGGCTGCAGTGGCAGCAGGGCATCGATCACGCTGGCGGTGGTTGCCGCCATTTGCAGCGAGCCCGAATGCTGCAAAACATTGTGGGCGATCTCGCGGGCGAGAATAACTGCCAGCTCTTCATCATGGCTGAAAAAGTCGAGCATCCCGCGCGTCACCATAATGCGACGGCCATCCGCATAAGCATTCACCTGCGTTGTATTCCCGATTTCCATCGAAAAAGCACACGCTGTCGTGAGCGGAATGATCAGCTTGAGTGGCCGGTCCTCGCGCGAAACAGAGACCGTAACATCGGCCGCGTTCTTGAGCAGGGGAGCAACCAGTCGCGCAGCTTCGCTCTCTGCCTGAGCACCCAGAGGCAGTGGCTGCTCTTGTATCGATAGAAGAATGTCGCCGGGGCGTATGCCGGAACGCATCGCGCCGCTACCTTCCAGCACTTGCATGACGCGCAGTCGCTCATCCAGCCCAAGCACTGACTCGACCGCCGGTGCGAGTTCCGCCGGATAGGAATAACGGTTTTTGGCCGTGAACCCGAGCAGTGGTCGTGCCTGAGCGCGGCAGAGCGGCGCGTTTTTGACCATCAAGGGTGCGGCGACTCGATAAACACGCTCCTGTCGTGCCAACAGCAGCGACAGAGTCGAGTGCTTTTCAGGAAGCCGGGCCTTGCTCTCTGGTTCAGTCGGCGGCGTTTTGTTGGCGGGGGCTGTGACAGGAATCGGGCTGCAGGCCGTAAAGAGTGCAGAGATTACCAGCAAGCGCACGATGCACCGGAGTGCTGTCACGGCGTTGTTGGCCCCGGAAAATACCATCGTACCCCCTTTACATTTTTCAGCCTATTTTTTCCCTGTACTGCCGAAGCCGCCTTCGCCGCGCTCGCTACTCTCGAAAGACTCAACGATATCGAATGCTACCTGCATCACAGGTACGATGATCAGTTGTGCGAGACGCTCCATAGGGTTTAACACAAAGCTTGTGCTGCCGCGATTCCAGGTCGATACCATCAGCTCGCCCTGGTAATCCGAATCAATCAGGCCCACCAGATTGCCGAGCACAATGCCGTGTTTGTGGCCGAGCCCGCTTCTGGGCAGAATCATGGCGGCGTAGGCCGGATCGCCAATGTGGATGGCCAGCCCGGTTGGCACCAGATGGGTGCTGCCCGGCTCGATCGTCACGGGCTCTTTCAGGCAAGCGCGCAAATCAAGTCCTGCACTTCCGGGCGTCGCGTAGACGGGCATTTGTTCATGCAGGCGAGAGTCGAGAATTTTGACAGCGATTTTTTTCATGATGTCAGATGATGTGAAAGAAAAGTGAAAAAAGCGAGCCGGATAGAAATAAGCTGAAACAATGGTGACAAGAGCGGTGAAAAATCGAAGTATCGGAGTATCGAAGCATCGGCCCTGACAAGCCCGACATCCGGAATCTGAGTAATCAGAGACGTCGGGCGATTTCTGCGATGAGGGTCACGGCCAGACTGTCCTTGCTCGCACGTGGCAACGCGTGATGACCTTGTGTATCGAACAGCACAATCTCATTGTCATCCTTGCCGAAAGTCTGGTGACCGATATTTCCGACCAACAGAGGAATATTTTTTCGCTCCCGCTTGGCGGTCCCGTGGGTCAGCAAATCATCGGACTCGGCGGCGAAGCCGACACAAAAAGGCGGTGAGGGTAGGGCCGCAACCGAGGCCAGAATGTCTGGGTTGGTTTCGAACTGAAGTGCGGGTGGTGTTGCATCCTGCTTCTTGATCTTTTGCGTACTGACTTCGGCGACACGCCAATCTGCCACTGCCGCCACCGCAATGAACACCGCCTGTCCTTCAACATGGGCCATCACGGCCTCATGCATCTCGCGCGCTGTCGTTACCGGAATGCGGTGAACACCCAGAGGTACAGCCAGCGCCGTGGGTCCGGATACCAGCGTGACGATCGCGCCCGCGGCTTGCGCCGCACGCGCCAGCGCGTAGCCCATTTTCCCCGAGGAGAGGTTGGTAATGCCGCGTACAGGATCGATCGGTTCAAAGGTTGGACCTGCCGTGATCAGCACCCGTTTGCCTGACAAGATCTTGGGCTGAAAAAATGCACTCAGTGTTTCCAGCAACTGATCAGGTTCAAGCATGCGACCGAGCCCGGTTTCGCCACACGCCTGATCGCCGCTTGCTGGGCCCATCAAAGTGACGCCATCAGCAATCAGCTGCCCGACGTTACGCTGTGTCGCGGGTTTCTCCCACATCTCCACATTCATTGCCGGTGCAACCAACAGAGGCACGCTCGCCGGGCGGGCAAGACACAAGGTGGACAACAAATCATCCGCTGCACCATGTACCAGTTTGCGCATGAAATCTGCCGAGCAGGGGGCAATCACGATCGCATCAGCGTCTCTCGACAGATCGATGTGGGCCATGTTGTTCTGGATGCGGCTGTCCCACTGATCGGTATAGACCGTACGACCGGACAAAGCCTGCATCGTCACCGGTGTGATGAAGTGACGCGCAGCCTCAGTCATCACGACCTGTACGCTGGCGCCGGATTTCACCAGCGCACGCACCAGTTCAGCCGCCTTGTAGCAGGCAATACCACCGGTCAGTCCCAGCACAATTTTTTTGCCGGCAAGGTTCATACGGCCCTCTAACGATTAACGCGCCGGAATTCATCCAGCACGAACAAGATCGCGCCTAGTGTAATCGCGCTGTCAGCGACGTTGAATGCGGGCCAGTGCCAGCCGCCGACATGCAAATCAAGGAAGTCGATCACATGACCATAAGCAATCCGGTCGATCAGATTGCCGATAGCACCACCCAGAATCAGCGCGAGTGCCCAGCAGAACAAGCGCTGTGTCGGATTACGCTTGAGCATCCAGAGAATAAAGAGTGACGCTATCACCGAAACAGCCGTGAAAAAATAACGCTGCCAGCCCGGCTGATCCGAAAGGAAGCTGAATGCAGCCCCCTTGTTGTAGACCATCACCAGATTGAAGTAGCTGGTGATAGCTTCGGACTGGCCGTAGAGCAGGTATTGACTCATCGTTATCTTGCTGGCTTGATCCAGCAAGATAACGACCAGTGCGATGACCAGCCACATCATCAAACCTGCATTTTTTTTCGCCATTAATCGCTTTCAGCGTCAGGTCAGGCAGCGTGCCGCTGCTCACCCTGACCAAACAGATTCGAAACGCAGCGTCCGCACAAACCTGTATGCGCCGCATGTTCACCCACGTCAGCCCGATAATGCCAGCAACGCTCGCATTTTTTGTGCGCTGACGCAGTGACTTGAATTTTTTCTTCATCTGCCGAGGCCGCCGGAATGACTTGCGCTGCCGAGGTAATCAGCACAAATTTCAAATCGTCACCCAGACTCTGCAGTAAAGCCAGCTGCTCTCCGCTGGCATGGATCGTCACCTCAGCCTGCAGCGAAGAACCGATCGCTCCCGAGACACGCAGTGCTTCCAGCTCTTTCTGCACGGCGGTACGAATTTCACGCAGGCTCGCATATTTGTCGAGCAGGGCATCAGCATCTGCAATTGCAGGCAGCTCATAGAATGTCTGCGTGAAAATCGTCTCCCCTGATGCATCGTACGAGGATTTGTCTGCAAAAACTGACCAGGCTTCTTCGACCGTGAACGACAGCACAGGCGCCATCAGGCGGAGCAGTGCCTGAGTAATGTGCCAGATCGCAGTCTGTGCAGAACGCCGTGCAGCAGAGTCGACGCCGCTGGTATAGAGCCGGTCTTTCAAGATATCCAGATAGAAGCCGCCCAGATCCTCCGAGCAGTACATCTGTAATTTCGCGACCACCGGATGGAACTCGTACTCGTTGAAATGCGCGCGAATTTCCAGCTGCAGCTGGTTGGCACGTGCAATTGCATGGCGATCAATCTCCAGCAATTGATCGATCGCTATCGCATTGCGCTGCGGATCAAAGTCGGAGGTATTGGCCAGCAAGAAGCGCACTGTATTGCGAATGCGGCGGTAGCTTTCCACGACACGCTTGAGAATTTCGTCCGAAATCGACAACTCTCCCGAGTAGTCGGTGGAGGCCACCCACAGACGCAGAATTTCTGCACCCAGCGTGTCGGATACTTTTTGTGGTGCGACGACATTGCCTTTGGACTTGGACATTTTCTTGCCGTCGCCATCCACGACAAAACCATGCGTCAGCAGTGCCTTGTAGGGCGCACAGCCATTCAGCATGGCCGAGGTCAGCAGTGAAGAATGGAACCAGCCACGGTGCTGATCCGAGCCTTCGAGGTAAAGATCTGCCGGGAATTGCAATTCAGCGGCATGCGAGCCGCGCAGGACGGTCTGGTGTGTGGTGCCTGAGTCAAACCAGACATCCAGCGTGTCGCGGTTTTTTTCATAGTGCGCGGCATCAGCGCCGAGGAAGGCGTTCAGGTCCAGCGTGTGCCAGGCTTCGATACCCTGTTTTTCGACCAGTTGCGCGACTTTTTCCAGCAGGGCTGGTGTATCCGGATGCAGATCGCCGGTCTCTTTGTGTACGAAAAACGCCATAGGCACACCCCACTGGCGCTGACGTGAAAGCGTCCAGTCCGGGCGATTTGCAATCATTCCGTGCAGTCGAGCCTTGCCCCAGCCGGGGAAAAAGCGCGTCGCATCCACCGCTGCCAGCGCTGTGTCGCGCAAGGATGCACCACCATCTTTCGGTGTGCGATCCATGCTGGCAAACCACTGCGAGGTCGCGCGATAAATGATGGGTGTCTTGTGACGCCAGCAATGCATGTAGCTGTGATCAAACATTACCAGCTTGAACAGCGTACCGGCAGCCTCCAGTGTGCTGCAGATCGGTTTCGATGCTTCCCAGATCGTCATGCCACCGAACAGCGGCAGTGTGGATGCATAACGACCATCGCCCATCACCGGATTGATGATGTCGTCGTCCTTCATGCCATGCGCCTTGCAGGATGCATAGTCTTCCACGCCGTACGCCGGTGCTGAGTGCACGATACCGGTACCGGCATCCTTGGTCACATAGTCACCGAGATAGACGGGTGATAAACGCGCATAGCCCGCATCGGCAGATGCCATCGGGTGATGGAAATTCACGCCGGACAAAGCCTCGCCGGTGCAGGTGGCAATGATTTTTCCTTCTACGCCATAGCGGGACAGGCAGCTCTCCACCAGATCTTCAGCAAGGATCAGGAGTATCGTTTCATCATTGCGCACGGTTTGTACCAACGCGTAGCTGAATTCGGGGTGCATGTTGAGCGCCTGATTGGACGGGATCGTCCAGGGCGTCGTGGTCCAGATCACCACATAGCCTTTTTGCGCCGGCAGCGATGACAGACCAAATGCTTTGGCTACGCGCTCCGGTTCGGCGAAGGGGAAGCCGACATCAATCGCGGGATCGCGCTTGTCCTGATATTCCACTTCGGCTTCAGCGAGTGCTGATCCGCAATCGAAGCACCAGTTCACGGGCTTGAGCCCGCGGTAGACGAATCCCTTGTCGAGAATGCTGCCGAGCGCGCGAATTTCATCGGCCTCATTGCGGTAATTCATCGTCAGGTAGGGATTATCCCAATCACCGAGCACGCCCAGACGAATGAAATCCTTTTTCTGACGCTCGACCTGTTCCGTGGCATACGTACGTGATTTTTGCAGTACCTCGGCAGTCGGCAGATTTTTTCCGTACTGCTTTTCGATCTGAATTTCGATTGGCATGCCATGACAATCCCAGCCCGGCACATACTGCGCGTCAAAGCCTTCCAGCTGACGTGTCTTGACGATCATGTCTTTGAGGATCTTGTTGACCGCGTGGCCAATGTGAATATCGCCATTCGCATAAGGCGGGCCGTCATGCAGAACGAATTTCGGTCGTGCTGCGGAAGCCTTGCGTATGCGTTGATACAGATTTTTCTGCTGCCACTGCGCCACCCATTGCGGTTCGCGCTTGGCGAGATCACCGCGCATCGGAAACGGCGTTTCGGTCATATTGACCGGATATTTGCTTTCAGGTTTTTTGCTGTTGTCGGACATGAGGTGCGATCAGGATGGGTATTCGTTCGTGGTCAGGTGGTTTTGCCCGGAGAAAAAATCGCGCGCAGCGCGTGCGTCGGCAGCGATGGCTCGGGTCAGGGTGTCGAGATCGTCGTATTTGGCTTCGTCGCGCAGCTTTTCGAGAAACTCGACGCGGATCAGTCGGCCATAACAAGTGCCCGCGTAATCAAACATATGCACTTCCAGCAGCACCCGTCCATTGTCTTCTACCGTCGGGCGCACGCCCAGACTGGCCACCGCAGGCAGCGGATGATCTGCAAGGCCATGCACCTGCACGATGAAAATCCCGCTCAGTGCCGGACGCCGGTGCGCGATGCGCAGATTCGCGGTCGGAAAACCGATCGTCCGACCCAGCTTGCGGCCATGCAGCACACGGCCTGAAATCGAGTACGGATGGCCGAGCAACTCCTGTGCATGCGCAAAATCACCGGCAGTCAGTGCGGTGCGCACTGCCGAGGAAGAGATCCGCGATCCTTCATGCGCGATGGTGGGCAGCGCGACAACCTCGAAGCCGTATTTTTTTCCGGCCTCGGCTAGCAAGGCGAAATTACCAGCGCGTTTGGCACCGAAGCAAAAATCATCGCCGACGATCAGCCATTTGACCTGCAAACCCTCGACCAGCACGTCACGGATGAAGGCCTCCGGCGAAAGGGCGGCGAAGTGGGCATTGAAATGCTCAACAATCACGCGATCCACGCCCGCCTGCGCCAGTGCTTCGAGCTTGTCGCGCAAATTCGCGATTCTGCTGGGCGCACCGCTGTCGTCACCCGCCCTGCGGGCGAAAAATTCCCGCGGATGGGGCTCGAAAGTCATCACCGCAGTCTCAACACCGAGCCGTTTTGCTGCCTCAGATACGCGTGCGAGCAACGCCCGATGGCCCAGATGTACGCCATCGAAATTACCTATGGTCAACGCACAGGAGCGTCGATCAGCCGGCTTGGGGAGTCCGCGGAATACCTTCATGGGCAGGGTGTGGGGTGCAGCAGTGCGAAAGCCCTCGATTATAGAGGTTTTCCCCCTGTTTTCCGCCTGGATCAACCCGCCGGTAGCGGGTCCTGGCGGTAGTAGGCGGCCAGCAGGGCATAAACCGGTGGGTAGGCAGCGGCCAGCGGCGCGGGGGCCACGAAAAACACCTCCGAAGCGACAGCGAAAAACTCGGCCGGATCGCGCGCTGCGTAGGGATCAAGCGGCAGTGCTGCGGCCAGTTCGTCGTAGCGTGCGGCATGGGCCGGATTCTCGTCGTCAAAGTCCACGGGCAGCGAGTTTTCGAATGTCTCAACTCGCCTGCAAAAGTCTGTATAAGCATCGGAAAATGCTGCGGTCCAGCCGGACAAAGCGTCTGGATCATGCAGCCCGGCGAGGAAGGGCGGGAAACCGTTCGCGTCACCTCGGCCCATGTCGATCTTGTGAGCAAATTCATGGATCACGATGTTGTGTGGCGCGCCTGATGCCTGTTGCCAGGCCAGGTCATCCCATGAGAGCACCACCGCGCCGCCCTGGCCAACCGCTTCACCCGCCAGCGTTTCCTGCCACTCATGAACCACGCCGGCCTCATCCATCTGCTGCTGTCTGACAGAAAAAGCACCGGGATAAAGCACGATGGCCGACATGTCCTCATACAAGTCGAGGCTCAGCTCAAGCACCAGCAGGGCCGCCTGTGCCGCGACCTGCACGGCCATTTCATCGGTCACCTCCAGACCCTGTGCGCCAACGATGGGTTTGCGGTCGAGCAGCTGCTCACTGGTGTGCCTGAGGCGGTTGAGCTGGGCGGGCGTCAGGTACGAAAGAAAGCGCAGTTGCCGGACCGTGGACGCCCACAAAGGCGAAGGAACAGACGCCGGTGAGTGACGGATCACCCGGCGTAATGTCGTCAACCCGTGCCAGTCCCTGAACCGCTTCCAGAGCCCGTCCACGATTTATATGCCACCCCACAGCGCCTGGAGCGCTGCCAGCGCTGCCAATCCCGCGGTTTCCGTGCGCAGTATGCGCTCACCCATGCCCAGGCAGAGCGCCCCATGACTCTGGGCAAGGCGCTCTTCTTCCTCGGACCAGCCTCCCTCGGGGCCGACCATCAGGGCGATGGCCTGAGCTGGCTGGTGGCGTGCCCAGCCTGACAGCGATTCAGTGGCGCGCGGGGATAGCAGCACACGACGGTGCATGCTCTGTTGGATGATCCACTGCTCGAAACGCAGAGGAGTACCGAGCGTCGGCAAACGGTTGCGGCCACATTGTTCTGCGGCGGCGGCCATGATACCGCGCCAGTGCATCACTTTTTTAGCGGCGCGCTCCTCGTCCAGCCGGATCACGGAGCGGCTGCACATCAGGGGTTGTATGCCCGTGACGCCCAGCTCGACCGCCTTCTCAACGATCCAGTCCATCTTCGCGCCCTCGGGCAAGCCTTGTACCAATGTGATTGAATGAGCCGGCTCGGCTTCACGCGCAGAAAACGTCTTGAGCAGCACCTCCACACTTTTTTTCCCGATGGCCGTCAGCGTTCCCGCGTACTCGCCACCGCTGCCGTTGAAAAGTGTCACCATGTCACCGGTTTTCAGACGCAGCACCTGCACATGACGGGCAATAGGATCGGGCAAGCTCAGCAGCAAGCCGTTTTCCAGGGGGCGGTCACAGTAGAAACGGGGCATCAGAGGGGCTCGGCGCTGTTCGTCTGTTGAGGTGAGAAGGTAGCCTGATTGTAAGCGGGGCAGCATGCTCTGGTAAAATCCGATGTTTTCCCGCAGGCGCCAGGTCTTCGTGCCGCGATCGTCTCCTCATTCATTCTTGGCAATATGACTTCCACTCTGGACTCCGGTGCGGACACCCGCAAAATGGCCAATGCGATCCGCGCACTGGCGATGGACGCTGTACAAAAAGCCAACTCGGGACATCCCGGCATGCCGATGGGCATGGCAGAAATCGCCGTCGCCTTGTGGGGCAGGCATTTGCGCCACAACCCTGCTGATCCCAAATGGATGGACCGCGATCGTTTCGTCGTCTCCAACGGTCATGGCTCGATGCTGCTGTACGCGTTGCTGCATTTATCCGGCTACGCGCTGTCGATGGACGAGATCCGCAACTTCCGCCAGCTGCATTCGCTGACACCGGGCCATCCCGAGGTTGATATCACCCCGGGTGTCGAAACAACCACCGGTCCGCTCGGGCAGGGTGTGACCAATGCTGTTGGTATGGCACTCGCTGAGCACCTGCTGGCAGCCGAATTCAACCGCCCCGGTTTTGATATCGTCAACCATCACACTTACGTTTTTCTCGGTGACGGCTGCCTGATGGAAGGCATCAGCCATGAGGCTTGTTCACTGGCGGGTACCCTGCGCTTGTCCAAGCTGATCGTGCTCTATGACGATAACGGCATTTCCATTGATGGCAATGTCGATGGCTGGTTCAAAGATGACACGCCGAAGCGCTTTGAGAGCTACGGCTGGAACGTGATCCCGAATGTCGATGGCCACAATGTGCAGGCAGTCGATGCCGCTATTGCCGCCGCCAGAAAATCCGACTGTCCGACGCTGATTTGCTGCAAGACGGTGATTGGCAAAGGTGCGCCAAACATGGAGGGCAGTGACAAAGTACACGGCGCTGCGCTGGGTGATACAGAAATCGCTGCGACCCGTGCTGCCATTGGTTGGGACGCGCCACCATTTGAAATTCCTGCCGATGTCTACGCAGCCTGGGATGCAAAGCAGCAGGGCGCATCGCAGCAAGCCGAATGGACAAAAAAATTCAACGCTTACAGAGAAAAATTCCCACAGGAAGCCGCCGAGCTGGTGCGCCGCATGCAAGGTGAATTGCCCGCGCAATTTGATCAGTCCGTCGCCGCCATGATCGATGCCTGTGTGCAGAAAAAAGAAACGATTGCCACCCGCAAGGCCAGCCAGAATGCGATTCAGGCGCTGGCACCCACGCTACCCGAATTTCTCGGCGGTTCAGCTGACCTGACCGGATCGAATCTCACCAACTGGAAAGAATGCGTTGCCGTGCGCGCCGACCAGCCCGGCAACCATATCAACTACGGTGTGCGTGAATTCGGCATGAGCGCCATCATGAA
>JACCDX010248854.1_pt1 | contig 12860 bp, 13 predicted proteins | sample 7449681 | NCBI WGS metagenome assembly JACCDX01 (sample SAMN15323450, study PRJNA562643) | freshwater metagenome | isolation source: river surface water | place: USA:Blue River Watershed | collected 2017-08-18
AAAAGTAAGTGATCTTGGCCGGAATTTGCATCATGGTCATCATGTAACCAAAGGCCACGGAGAACCCAATCAGCATCATGACCATGGACACGGTTTTCACCACGCGATGCACCAGTCGTGGCAACTCACGCCATTTGTAGTCGCGATAGACCAGGAAGGTCACCAAAAAGGCGTAGACACAGGCGACGGCGGCAGACTCGGTGGGGGTGAACACCCCTGAAAGAATGCCACCCATGATGATGACCACCGTCACCAGGCCCCAGAGGGCGTCGGTGAAAATTTTAGGTACGTCTTTCAGTTTGACGGGCTCACCCTTGGGATAGCCGCGCTTGTGAGAAACCCACAGCACCAAGCCAATCAAACAAATGCCAAACATCAACGCTGGAAGAATCCCCGCTAAAAAGAGGTGGGCGACAGACACCGTTCCGCCAGCCGCAAGTGAGTAGATGACAGCATTGTGCGAGGGTGGAATCAGCAGCGCTTGAACTGAGCCGCAAATCGTGACGTTGGTGGCAAAGACGCGCGGAAAGCCGGCCTTCACCATTTGAGGAATCATGACCGAGCCAATGGCCGAGGTGTCCGCCACAGAGGAGCCCGAGATGCACCCAAAAAAGCTCGAAGCGAGGATGTTGACCAAAGCCAAACCACCTCGGATGAATCCCATAAAAATCCGCGCCAAGTTGATCAAGCGAATGGCCATGCCTCCCTCCGCCATGATCCCCCCCGCCAAGACGAAAAATGGAATGGCCAACAGCGAGAAGTCGTCCGTGCCATCCGAAATTTTCAACATGATGGCTTCCAGAGGAATGTCTATATACCAAGCGGCAGCAATGGCAGACATTCCCAGGGCATAAGCGACAGGCATGCCGAAGGCGCAAAACAAAGCAAAAGAGCCTAACAAAACCAGAACATCCATGGCTTACTCCATTTCGACAGCTTCATCGCTGAACATGATGGAGGTCCTGGGCGCAGGGCCAACCCACACCTTTTCAATCAAGAACAACAGTGTCAAAGCACCCCCTAGCGGAATGGGGCTGTAGACCAATCCCACGGGAAGCCCTGGGAATTCAGGTATCGACTGGTGCCAAGTGATTTGGCAGAGTTCCAAGCCATACCCGATCATGAAAATGGCGATCAATGCCATGAGCAGTTGAACGACCTGCCCCATGTAGGCGCGTATCCGTGGACTGACTGCTTGTGTGAGCGATTCGACGGCAATGTGAACATTGGCTCTGTAGACCGCGGCCCCGCCGACAAATGAAAAGAAAACCATCATGACCACCGAGGCGGGCTCGGGCCAGGACTGTGGGTTGTTCATGACATAGCGCATGAAAACACCGAAAGGAATGATCAGGGTAATGGCAACGAGAGCAACGCCTGACAAGACAACGCAAAGGATGTACAGCCGCTCCATTGCTTGGACATAGTGGCGCTTCAGCATCATGGGTTTTCCTCATAGAAAACTGGGGCACCTCAGTGCCCCAGTTTGTCTTCTATCTACACCACAAGCATTACTTGGTGTCTTCAATGCGCTTGATCAAAGCGGCGTATTTGGAACCGTACTTTTCGCGAATGGGCTGCGTTGCTTTGTAGAACGCTGCTTTGTCTGCGGGAACGAATTGAACCCCTGCAGCCTTCAGCTTGGTTTCTGCTTCTTTTGTGTAGGCATCCCACAAAACGCGCTGCTCTTGTTGCGCTTCAGCCGCCAATTTTTTCACCAGGGCTTGGTCGTCTTTGGACAGTGCTTCCCATGATTTCTTGGAAAACACGAAAATTTCAGGAATGATCAAGTGTCCAGTCAGGCTCATGACCTTGCTGACGGTGTAATGGTTTTGGGCAAGCAAGGTGGGCGGGTTGTTTTCCGCGCCATCCACCACACCGGTTTGAAGTGCCGAGAACAATTCATTGAATCCCATGGCCACGCCATTGCCGCCCATGGCATTCATGGTTTCGACAAACAGGGGGTTGCCCATCATGCGGATTTTCATGCCCTTGAGGTCTGAGGGAGCAGTCACAGGCTTTTTGGCGTAGACGTTTCGGGTGCCGGCATCCATCCAACCCAAGGCCACCAGGCGTGAGCCGGGCCCATTGGTCATGCGCTCCAAAAGCTCTTGGCCGATGGGGCCATCAATGACTTTGCGCATGTGTGCTTCATCACGGAAGACAAAGGGCAGGTTGAACACATTGACCTCGTCGACCACGGGTCCCATGGCACCCACAGAAATGCGAGCGATTTGCAGCGCTCCGATTTGCGCCTGCTCAATCATTTCCTTTTCGCCACCCAGTTGCATGGAGGGGTACATTTGGATGCTGATTCGGCCATTGGTGGCGGTTTCCAGCTTCTTGCCCATGCGAACAATGGCTTCCACGGTGGGATAACCTAGTGGATGAACATCGGAAGCCTTCCAGACCACCTTGTTCTGGGCGTGAGCGCCGGGCGCGAAAATGCTGACCCCCCATGCCAAAGCAGCAGATGCCAAGGCCAACCAAGCTCTTTTCTTCATCGGTGTCTCCTCATTGATGTCTAATGTGAGAATCATTCTGACCAAGCACGCTGGCTCTTGCATCAAGGTTAACCCGAGGGTTTCGCAGATGTCACCAAGGAGCCAGAGATCCTCGAAAATTGCCGCTACAAAACAAGCATGACCGTTATTCGTCAATCCTCTGAGGACACCTTTGATTACATCGTGCTGGGTGCTGGCAGTGCTGGCTGCGTCTTGGCCAACCGTTTGACAGCCAATGGTCGCCACAAGGTTCTTCTGGTCGAGGCGGGGCCGCCAGACCGCTCCCCCTACATCCATATCCCGGCGGGTTACCTCAAGCTGATGGATCACCCTGAATTGAGCTGGCGTTACAGCTCGGAGCCTGACCCGCTCTACCAAGACCGTACCATCGCCTACCCCCAGGGACGCATGCTGGGTGGCACCGGGTCTCTGAATGGCATGTTGTATGTGCGCAGTTCGCCCGCAGAACATGCACTCTGGGTGCGCCAAGGCTGTGAAGGCTGGTCTTATGAAGAGGCTTTGAAGATCTACCAACAGATTGAAAATCTCGAAGGCGCAACACCTGACAATCCCTTGCCTGTGTCCTCTTTTCTGGAACGACATCGTTTAAGTGATGCCTTTTTGCTGGCCTGTCGCGAGGCTGGCTTGCAAATCAACGACTCCATCAACGGTCCTCAGCGTGAGGGGGCGGCGGCTTTTCATCAAAATCGATTGAACCGATTCCGTGGCGGCCCCGCGCAAACTTATTTAAGGCAGGCCCGTGGACGCACCAATCTGACGGTGATGACAGGAACGTTGGCAGAGCAACTGATTTTGGAAGGGCGGCGTGCTGTGGGTGCGCGCTTGAAAGGGGCTTCGGGGCATTTCATGGTGAAGGCGAGGCGCGAAGTCATCGTCTCTCTGGGCACGGTGCGCTCTCCGCATTTGCTGCAACTGTCTGGCATTGGCCCTGCGCCCTTGTTGGGCGAACTGGGCATTCCTGTTCACACAGAGCTGCCCGGGGTCGGCGAAAACCTCCGAGACCACTATTCCGTTCGAATTGCCAAACGGGTTCAGGGCATTCGAACCCTGAATGAGCGCACACATGGCCTCTCGCTTGCGCGTGAATTGCTGAATTACGCAATGACAGGCACAGGTCTTCTGACCTTGGGTGCGAGCACCTGCGCGGCCTATGCGCGCACCGCACCGGAACAAGCGCATCCGGATGTGGTGCTGAGTTTTGCCCCCGGCAGTTTCGAGCCTGGAACCTACGACCTGGAAAAGCAGGGGGGCATGACAATTGCCGTCTACCATTCGTTCCCAGAAAGCAAAGGGCATGTGCGCGCCAAGTCTCGTGATCCTGCGCAGGCCCCGGCCATCACGCCCAATTACTTGCAAGCTGAACAAGACCGCCAAGCCGTCCTGGCGGGGTTGCGCTTGGCGCGCAAAATCATGGACATGCCGGCGCTGAAGCCTTGGTGCGTTCATGAAACCATGCCTGGCGAGGACATGCAAAGTGACGAGCAATTGCTGACCTACGCACGCGCCAAGGGGGTTTCTGGCTACCACTTGGTGGGCACCTGTCAAATGGGGCAGGGCGCAGACACGGTGGTCAACCCTCGACTGCGGGTGCACGGCGTTGAAGGCCTGCGGGTTGTCGATGCCTCCATTTTGCCCAGTGGCACATCGGGCAATTCCAACGCGCCCACCTTGATGGTGGCAGAAAAAGGTGCTGCCATGATTTTGGCGGATGCCGAACAATGAAATGCCATGTCCTATGACTTCTAAAATTCTTTTTGATGATTTTCAACCTGGCAGCCTCATGGGACAGCACGAGGAAGTGTTTGAAGCCTCGCTGTGCCAAGCCTGGCGAGCCATTTTTTCTTTGCCTGACAGTGCTGAACCTCACCCAGGAGAACTCTCCAGCCTGGCTTTGGCGCTGGCCATGCGGGCCTACCTGAGCGTGGTGTCGCCCAGGCCACCTGGCAATGTCCATGCACGGCAACAGTTCCAGATGCACGCCATGCCCCACATTGGCGAAACCATCACCACCCGGGTGGTCTGTGCGCACAAGGAAATCCGCCGTGAGCGCCGCTATGTCAACATCCAGGTTCAGGCCTCGGGGCAAGGTCAACGTGCTTTGTACTCGGGTGAAATGAGCTTGATCTGGGCAGCTTGAACCATGTCATACCCGACCGAACTCCATCCCACGTCCCTGGTGATCACCCCAAGGGCGATTGAAGCCTACGCCCACCTCACTCAGGATTTCAACCCGATTCATTTGGACCCTGAATTTGCAGCGCGCACACCCATGGGCAGCGTGATTGCGCATGGCACCATGTCCATTGGCCTGATTTGGCAATCCCTGGCCAAAAGCCTGACCGCAGAAGACTTTCTCAAGGTGAAATTGGACGTGCGATTCGTCAAGCCCGTGCGCTTGAAAGACAGCCTGGTGTCAGGAGGACGCCTGCATGCGGGAGAGCATCCGGTCTATGATGTTTGGGTCAAGGTCGCCGACGATGGCGAAGAGCGCATCGTCGGAACGGCCACCCTGAACGTCTGAATCCATTGTCAAAGGAGCACAGCCATGGGCTTGCGTTTTTTAGAGCATGTCTTGATCTTGACCCATGACCCTGAAGGGACACGCGACTGGTTTTGTAACAACCTGGGCTTTCGCAACGGGGACCACCCTGACTTTGGCTTTCCGGTGTATTGGCTCTACATTGGTGACCAAGACGTGATTCACATTGGCAAGGCGCGTCACTCGGCCCACCAGGACACTTACCTTCAAACTCCGAGCGATCAGGCCGGCACCGATTACGCAGCGGCAGGCGCCTTGGGCTCCGGCCGTATTGACCACCTGTGCCTCAACTGCGATGGCATGGCGGAATTTGTCGAGCGATTGACCCGCCGAGGCGTGGTGTTCAGTGAACGCAAGGCCCACAATTCCAACCTGTACCAACTGTTCATGCGCGAGCCGATCAATGGCATCAAAGTGGAACTGAACTTCGCTTGGGAAGAGGCCGTGAAAATGGGGCGCGTGCCGGCTTGGACCGATGCCGGTGAAAACACCAAGCCCGTGGCCGAAGTGAAGGCTTAGAGGTAATAGGCTTCGACCTTGCCCTTGAGCTTGATCAGCAGCGGCTTGCCCTTGCGGTCCAAGGTCTTGCCCGCGGGCACTTTGACCCAACCCTCACTGATGCAGTACTCTTCAACATCGGTGCGATCTTTGCCATTGAACTTGATGCCCACATCGTGCTCAAACACCTCTGCAACATAGTGCGGGCTGCGCGTGTCAATGGAGAGATGGTCAGGAAGGGGCGGGCGAGTTGCAGCGTCAGACATGAAGAGCGTTTTCCAGAGTTGTCAAATCAAGTGACATTGTGCCTGATGTCACCTCATATCACGCCCTGTGAGCGCAACTGGGCTTGGTCTGCCAACGTCAAGCCCAGTGCCGCATAGACCTCCTGATTGTGCTCGCCGGTGGCGGGGCCTGTTGAGGGGATCTCACGTTCGCAGCCCACAAATCTCGGGACGATACAAGGTGCAGGCACTGTGCCCAAATCCCGATCTGGCAAGTGGATGATGGCTTGCCGGTGCTGAAAATGCGGGTCGGTGGCGACATCGGCCATGGAGTTGACCTGGCTGTAAGGCATCTCCACTGCATCGAATTTTTCCTGGATGATGCGCAAGGGGCAACTGCGACACCAGGCGGCCAGAATGTCGTCGAGCGCGATCAGGTTCTGGGTGCGCAGCACATTGTTGGCAAAGCGGGGGTCGGTCAGCAAATCCGGACGGTCCATGGCTTTGCAAAGCCGCTCAAAGATCGGGTTGCCCGTCCCCACCACCGTGATCCAGTGGCCATCTTCTGTTTGAAAGACATTCGATGGGGCTGTGTAAGTCGCACGCGATCCTGCGCGCTCGCGCGCTTTGCCTTTGAATTGCCATTCAGCTGCCAACGGGTCCAGCAGACGAAACAAGGCCTCGGTTGCTGAAAGATCGATTTCCGCGCCACGCCGTTGTGCCTCGGGAAGTGCATTGCGCTGCGCCAAAGCGGTGGCAATGGCAAAAGCGCCGAACAAGCCCGCAATGGCGTCTCCCAAGGGGTAATTGGTGTGCTGAGGCGGACGATCAGGCTCGCCCGTGATGTAGGTCAGGCCGCTCATGGCTTCAAAGATCCTGGCGAAGCCTGGGCGTTGGGCATAGGGGCCTGTCTGGCCAAAGCCAGTGAGTCGCAGCACGATCAGCTGCGGATTGTGCTGAAGCAACGTGGGCATGTCCAAACCCCAGCCATCCAAAGTGCCGGTTCGAAAATTTTCAACCAACACATCGAAGCTGCGGATCAGTTTTAAAAAAAGTTGCCGGCCTTCTGGTTTGCGCACATCCAGCGTGATGCCCTTTTTGCCACGATTGCCGACCTTCCAGAACAGAGCATGGTCGCCATCGACAGGTGCCAGGGTGCGCAAGGGGTCACCCCCCTGAGGCAGTTCAATCTTCACCACTTCTGCACCCATGTCGCCACACAAGGTGGCTGAAAAAGGCGCGGCCACAACGGTGGCCAGATCCAGAATGCGTACCCCCTTCAGCGGGAAATCCCCCTGTGAAGGCTTCATTTGCTTTGCAGATTCAGGCTGCCCAACATGGGATCCCATGCTTTGCGGTCTTGACGAATGCGGTCGTCAAAGGCGATGAGACTGGGGTTCAAGGGCGTGGCGCCCAGCTTGGCCAATTTTTCTTTCAGCGAGTCTGTGGCCATGGCTTTTGTCAGGGCCATGTTCAGTGTCTGAACCACTGCTTTGGGCGTGGCTTTGGGCACGGCCAGACCCATCCACAAACCGGCTTCCATGCCGGAAATGCCCAACTCGCCAAAGGTTGGAATGTCAGGTACTGCCGCAGAGCGTGCTTTTCCCGTCTGGGCCAAGATGCGAATTTGGCCACTGTTCATGTAGGGCAGGGTGCCGCCCAGGTTGTTGCACATCACAGGAATGTGTCCGCCCATCAGGTCGGCAACAGCTGGCGCATTGCCTTTGTAGGGCACATGGGCAAGTTTGCTGCCAGTTTGATGATTCACCATTTCACACACCAGGTGAGAGGGGGTGGCGATGCCTGCGGAGGCAAATGAGAGACTTCCTGGTTTTTGCTTGTCTGCCTTGATCAAATCATCCAGCTTCTTGTAGGGCGTTGCCGCATTGACGGCGAGTACGTTGGGTAAGTCGGCCACCAGGCCGATGCCCTGCAAGTCATCGAGGGGATGAAAGCGTAAATTTTGATGGACATGGGGCAAAAACACGTTGGTGAGCCCGGCCATCAAGACGGTGTAACCATCTGCCGGCGCTTTGATGACAAATTCGGAGCCGATCAGGCTGCCCGCACCGGCTTTGTTTTCGACCACCACGGTTTGATTGAGCGCTGCCCCCAACTCGGTGGCCAAGGCGCGTGTCACCAAATCCGTGCTTCCGCCAGCCGGAAAAGGCACGATGATGCGAACAGATTGGTTCGGGAACTCTGCTGCGAAAGCATTGCCAACCATCCAGGTACAGACCAAGCTGAGGGCCATTCGGCGAATTGTTGAGACGTTCATTGTGTCAATCCTTGTTGAAGACATTGGCTTTTAAAAATCGGCGCCCCAATGTGGCGCGGTGCACTTCGGAGGCGCCATCGTAGATACGAAACGGGCGCAACTCTCGGACGATCAAAGAAACAGCGGTGTCGTCTGACATGCCCAAGGCGCCCATCATCTGAGCCGCCCGATCGGCCACGCGGTTGACGGCCTCAGAGACAAATATTTTGGTCATGGCCGATTCCGTTTTCACGGAAAGTCCGGCATCCATGCGCGATGCACAGTCCAAGGTCATGAGGCGACTGGCATGCAAGTCGGTGTGTGAATCACTGACCATGGCTTGTATTTGCTGTAAGTCAGACAAGCGAGCGCCAAAGGACGAGCGCTGGTTCACATAGTCTTGCGCAATCTCCATTGCTCGGCGTGCCCGCCCAATGAAACGCATGCAATGGGACAGACGCGCTGGCTCTAGCCGCACTTGGGCATACGTCAGTCCCTGGCCCACTTCGCCCAAAACGGCCTCAGGGCCCACACAGCAATTTTCTAACAACAACTCGCCATGACCGCCAATGGCGTAGGGGTCCATGGCATCTATGGTTCGCACCAGTTGGTAACCTGGGTTGCTGGTTTCCACAATGAACTGTGTTGGGCCATCCGCTGTCATGGCCAACACAACGGCAAAATGCGCGCCGGCGGCGCCCGTGATGAACCACTTGTGACCATGGATCGACCAGCCGTTTGCGGTAGGCGTTGCGTAGGTCTGGAGCATGGAGGGGTCTGAGCCTGCGCCAGGGTGCGGTTCGGTCATGGCAAAACAAGAACGGATCTTTCCTTGTGCCAAGGGCATCAGATAGCGCTCTTTTTGCGTTTCGCTGCCGTGACGCATCAGGCTGATCATGTTGGGTTGATCGGGTGGGGCGCAATTCATGGCGCCGGGGGCCAGAAAACTGCGGCCAGCTTCTTCCAGCACCACGGCGCGTTCCACCCATGTCAAACCCAGCCCACCGAGTGATGAAGGCAATTGCGGCAGGTACAAGCCTGCAGCCTGTGCCTGGGGGCGCAGCTTGGCCAAAACCTGATCCAATGCCGAGACATCATGGGCCAGCGCATTGGACTCCAGGGGAATGCAAGCTTGGTTAACAAATTGGCGCACCCGCTCTTGCAATGCCAGGAGGCCAGGCGCGGGGCTCAGGTGCTTAAAGTGCATGGTCGCGCAACACCAGCTTGGCAATGTTCAATTGGTGAATTTGGCTGGTGCCTTCGTACAAGCGAAACAAGCGCACATCCCGGTAATAGCGTTCGATGGGGCTGAAGTCGGCGACGTAACCCGCGCCCCCGAACATTTGCACGCAGCGGTCAGCCACTCGGCCACACATTTCAGAGGCAAAGTATTTGCACATGGAAGCCGACAAGGCCACATCTTCACCGCGATCGCGGGCACGCGCGGTTTCCAAAATCATGGACTTGGCTGCAAAAATTTCAGTTTGGCTGTCTGCGATCATGGCTTGCAGCAATTGAAAATTCCCCACGGGCTGACCGAACTGTTGGCGCTTTTGCGTGTGCTCAATGGCCAAGTCCAGCATGCGCATTGCAGGGCCAGTGCACAGGGCGGCCAAGTGCATGCGCTGCTTGTTCAGCACTTTCATGATGGTTTTAAAGCCAACGCCCTCCTGGCCCCCGATGAGGTTTTCAACTGGAATTCGGCAATTGTCGAAATAGACATCCGAGACAGGCGAGCCCGCTTGCCCCATCTTTTGGTACGGCGCGCCCGTGCGCAAACCGAGGGTGCCTCGCTCGACGATGAAGGCTGACAAGCCATTGCTGCCACGTGTTCCTGTCTCGGTGCGAGCCACCACCGTGAACACATCGGCAATCGGTGCATTGGTGATGTAGCACTTTTGGCCATTCAGCACATAGCTGTCGGCTTCTTTGCGTGCAGTGGTTTGCACATTGGTGGCCTCGGATCCGGCCTCTGGTTCGGTCAGGGCCAGGCAGCCCGTCAACTCGCCCCGCGCCATGGCCGGCAACCAGCGCTGCTTTTGCGCCTCCGTACCATCGGCCACCAAGGCCTCCGAGCCAATGCCGGTGTTGGTTCCTACACGGGCCCGCAAAGCCACAGAGGATTGCGACAACTCAAAGGCAGCCAAGATCAATTCTTCGGTGGTGAGGCCCAGGCCTCCGTAGGCTTGTGGAATGCTCCAGCCAAAATAGCCCCGCTGGCGCAGTTCTTGAACCATCGCTTCGGGAACTTCGTTGCGCTTTTCAACTTCGTGTTCAATAGGGTGCCATTGGTGTCTGACAAAGGCACGCACGTCGGACAGGAGGGCGTCAAGGGTAGGTTGGTGTCGAATCATGGTTGTGCATTATCAAATTTAGCCACCACGCACGGTGGCGCTCATGCCGCCATCGATGACCAACTCAATGCCCGAGATGAAACGAGCGCGCTCGGAGGCCAAAAAAACGGCGGCATTGGCAACGTCCCAGGCATCACCCATCTGACCCAATGGAATTTGAGCGTTGCGTCTGCGCACCATGGCCTCTTCATCCTGGCCATAGGTGCTCATCAGGGTGTTTCGGATTCTAGGCGTGTCCACCAGACCCACCACCAAGGCATTCACACGGATGTTGTCGGGGGCGTATTCCACGGCCATCATCTTGCAAAACTGGTTGGTCGCGGCCTTGGTGACACCATATGCCAAGTGGGGAATCCCCACGTAGCGTTGTGACGCGATGGAAGATGTGCAAAGGATGACCCCACCCCTCGCTTGGCGCATGCAAGGAATGGCCGATTGGGAGGCAAGGTGCAATGCCAGCAGATTGGCATCCGAAATGCGTTGCCAATCCGATGCCGAGGTCTTTGCAGAGTCGCCGGACTTTCCGATGCCCACGTTGTTGTGCAAGACATGCAATGCGCCAAACGCTGAAACAGTGTTTGACACAGCATTTTGAACACTCACCTCGTTCGTGACATCGACCTCACACGCTTGGGCCTGGGCGCCCAGTGATTGAATGAAGCGCACGGTGGCATTCGCCGCTTCCAGTTTCTGATCCCCCACCATGACCCGAGCGCCGGCACGTGCATATGCGATGGCTATCGCTTGTCCAATTGCCCACCCTTTGGACAAGGTGCCAGCACCCAGCACCAGACAAACACGGCCTTCCAGACAGCCATCGGTGGGTGTGTTCAAGCTACCGACAAGTCTCATGGCTCATCCAATGTTCAAGCGCCCCGAAGGGCGCTTGAATTATTTCTTGAGCAAGGGGCACACGCTCTTGGAAGCCGGCATGAACGCTTGTTCTGCGGGGATGGTGGCCTTGAGCTTGAAGTAGTCCCAGGGATACTTGGACTCGGACGGATCCTTCACTTCAAACAAGTACATTTCTCGCATCATGCGGCCGTCTTCGCGAATGCGGCCGTTCTTCACGAACATGTCGTTGATGGGGTTGGCCTTCATCCAGGCCATGACGGTGGCAGTGTCGTCCGTGCCGGTGGCCTTGACGGCATTCAGGTAGTGAAGGGTGGACGAATACGAGCCCGACTGCAGCATGTTGGGCATCTTCTTCATGCGCTCGAAGAAGCGACGCGAGAACTTGCGCGTCTCATCGTTCATGTCCCAGTAGAAAGCTTCGGTGAGTTGCATGCCCTTGGTGACATTCAAACCCAAGGCATGCACATCGTTGATGAAGACCAGCAGGCCTGCCAGCTTCTGGTTCTTGGTCAGGCCAAACTCGTTGGCTGACTTGATGGCGTTGATGGTGTCCCCCCCTGCATTGGCCAAGCCCACCACTTTGGCTTTGGAGGCTTGGGCTTGCAGCATGAACGATGAAAAGTCCTGGGTGTTCAAGGGGTGCTTCACCGAGCCCACAATTTTTCCGCCTTCGGACTTGATGATTTCCGAGGCGTCTTTTTCCAGCGAGTGGCCAAATGCGTAATCTGCCGTGATAAAGAACCACGAGTCACCGCCACCCTTGACCACGCCGCGGCCGGTCACGGCCGACAGCGCATAGGTGTCCCAGGTGTAGTGCACGCTGACGGCCGAGCAATTTTCATTGGTCAGTCGCGAGGTGCCAGGACCACTCATGATGATGACCTTGTTCTTTTGTTTGGCCACCTCAGCGGCAGACAGCGCGGTGGCCGATGCTGCCACGTCGCCAATCATGTCAACCTTTTGGGTGTCGAACCATTCACGGGCCTTGGTGCCAGCCAAGTCGGCCTTGTTCTGGTGGTCGGCATAGACCAGCTCAATGGGCATGCCATGCACTTTGCCGCCAAAGTCTTCAATGGCCATTTTCACGGCGGTGACGGTGCCCATGCCTGCGACATCTTCGTACAGACTGTTCATGTCGAGCAACAAGCCCATCTTGACCACGCCATCGGAAATATTGACTGTGGGGGCCTTGTTTTGTGCGTTCAGGTGCATAGGCGCAGTGACAGCCGCCAAACTGAGCAAGGCTGCGGCGCATTTTTGGGTCAAGGATGCAAGACGGAAGGGTGTTTGTGGCATGTGAAACCTCAGTTGATGTCCGGGTCATCGTAGTTGCTGAGGCCGTTTTGGTGATCGGGAAAAACCCCGGTCGCGAAGGTGACGAACAGAACGAGGGATCGAAGGTTCAATGACAACATGTCGAATACTTCGACCACTTGTCACACCGCTCCCGCGCTTTGCCATTTGGAGGCCAACGGCCTGCGCTTGGCTTACTTTGAATGGCGACCTGAGTTGCGGGGTCAACAGCCAACGCTTTTTCTGGTTCACGCAACAGGTTTTCATGCCCGGGTTTGGGATCAGGTGGTGGCGCATTTTGCGAACCACCATGTG
>JACCDX011043979.1_pt1 | contig 12859 bp, 13 predicted proteins | sample 7449681 | NCBI WGS metagenome assembly JACCDX01 (sample SAMN15323450, study PRJNA562643) | freshwater metagenome | isolation source: river surface water | place: USA:Blue River Watershed | collected 2017-08-18
AGGGCAGCAAATTCCTTAGATGGTGTTTTTGTCTTAATACCAAATCGTTGCAGCCCCAGCACATCAATCAGTTGATCGCTTTGACTACCATGCAGTTTGTATATTTTTGATACATTCTGCAGGCGAATAGCGAGCGGATCACGCATAGTCGAAAAAGACATATTTGGCTCGCTGAAAAACACTGAATCCCACAAGAAAACTCCCTAATCCGAGTACTACAGCACCTCCTGCAGCAATAGGATCCGGCCATGTTCCGTAACAAATAAGCTGCTGAAATGTCAACACAAAGTAAGACAGAGGATTTAAATAAATAAGAGGCTTTAGTGTTGCAGGCACCATCTCGGGCGTGTAAGCAAATGGACTTAGTACAAACAGCAACATGATGACAAGGCCAAGAGCGTGTTGGATATCGCGCGCCACCAAAGAGAACAAAGAAAACATCCAACCAATTCCCATGGCAAACATGAGCAATAACACCCAGAACACGGGTACGAGCAAGATGGCTTGCCAACTTGTCCTACCCAGCGCAAAACCTACTACCAAGGTAATTACAAGTAGTACCAGGCTTGTCACATGCGCAGAAAGGGCCGCACGTAGTGGCATAAGTTCGGCTGGGAAAACGGTATTCAACAACAGGTTCTTGTTGGCTGACAAGGACGATGTAGACGCATTAAGGGCCTCACTGAAAGCCATAAGAGGCACAAGGCCAGAAAAAACTAAGACAACATATCCCATCTCGCTTAATCCAGGCACCCGGACCTTGAATATGAAGCTATAAAGACCCGCGTAAATTCCCAATTGCAAGATGGGAAACAAAAAGACCCACAATGAACCAAAAGCCGAACCGACGTATCGTTGGCGTACATCATGAATCACACCCTCGCGCACCCTATGGCGATAGCCAGCCAAAACCCGAAGAGATCGAAAAAGGCCTAAATGAACGTTCATTCCCGTGCCCCTAGAGGTTTATTACTTCGCCACTGAATGAAATCCCGCAAGCCCACATTTAATTCAATCTTGGCGCTAAAGTTGATGTCTCGGCTGGCCTTTATCGTATCCCCGACCCTGTCACGAACAAACGGGCGCTCCCCTGGCTGGAAACGAGCGCTTGTTTTGTTTGGGTGCATAGCACTCAGCAGGTTTACAAGATTAGCAATGGATGTCTTGATGCCGGTACCTACGTTGTAGTATTGATTGGTGGAGGCTGACTGCATAGCCAAGACATTGGCTCTGGCGCAATCCCGCACGTCGATGAAGTCATATGATTGCGAGCCATCACCATGAATGACTGGTTGCTCACCAACATCGAGCGCTTTGAGCATGCGCACTATGACGCCGACATAGGCACCCTTATCGTCCTGCCGTGGCCCATATACGTTCATATAGCGCAAACCCACATACTCAAATTCGCCACCCTTTTGTTTCCCTCGGTTGTACAAAGCTCGCAGCATCATTTCACCGCAGACTTTGCTGGCGCCATAGAACTCTTGGCAATTGAAAGGGTGGTCTTCAGATATGAGTTCTGTTACAGCATCACCATACACAGAAGCAGAGGAAGAAAAAACAAGTCGTTTGATACCGCTGGCAATCACTGCTTCGATCACATTCATGGTGCCTGCAACATTGACTTCAAATGCTGAGCGCGGATATTCATGACACTGTAAGAGCCAAAGTGCAGCAAGATGAAATACGCCATCCATACCTGCCATGGCACTTAGCAATGTGTCACGGTGAAGGATGTCACCACCATCGGAAAACACCTCAGCACGTGGATCGCTCAGTGCTGACTCAAGGTTGGCACGCGTACCACGCGAGAAGTTGTCGAAAATGCGAACTTGAGCAGCACCTTCGGCCAAGAGCTGATCGACAAGATGGGAACCAATAAACCCTGCACCACCTATGACCAAAAACCGATTGCCTTTGATTTTCATCCTTAGCTACCGATCTGGGACATCATTTTTGCGTGCTTGGCAATGTTACTCTTGATCAGATCTGCGTTGGCCTTGGTCCATTCAACCGTACGACGAACACCTTCGCGAACATCCACTTGAGCAGTGAAGCCGAGTTCGCGTTCTGATTTTTCTGTAGAAGCAAATCGTTTGCCTGACCTATCCCAATCACGCGCAGGCCTCAGGTCCAATGGCGTTTTGTTACCCGTGAACTCGTTGATGAGTTTGGCCAACTCAAGAACGCTTGTTTCGCGACCGGTTGCCAAGTTGTAAACGCCGCCGATCTGACCTTTGAGCGCGCATGCCATGAGACCGCGCGCCATGTCTTCTACAAAGATGAAGTCACGGCTGGCGTTGCCGCCATTGTCTAAAGGCAATGCTTCGCCATTGAGCGAACGCCAAATAAATGTGGGGGTGACGTTGCGCCAAACAGTGTGCACCGTGCCGCGCCACTGACCGGCACCTAAAATTTCGCGAGGGCCAAATACATTTGAAAAGCGGGCTTTAACAAACGGCAATTTGTGTTGCTGGAAGTAATAGTTGCCGTATAGCTCGCCAATGATCTTAGAGATGGAATACGGGCTATCGTGGTACAGCGTCACGGGTTGGTCTTCAGTGGTTGCTGTAGGAGCATCGTAGGTTTTTTCAGCAACAGCGCATGCAGCTGCGGCGTAAACCACCTTCTTCAGGTGTTTGATATCTTTTAAACGATCGAAGAGTTTGAGTGACGTGTACGTGTTGTTGTCATGATCTGCAAATGGATCGGCAATCGAAGACTGGTTGCCATGAAAGCACGCCAAATGAAACGCGTAATCCAAGTCTTCAGGCAAGTTATGCAGGATTCGGTCATCCGTGATGCTGCCGAACACGAATTCAACCCGCGGGTCTGCCGGAATGTTGCTGACATCTGAAGACAATAGATTGTCGACAACGATGATTTGTTTGACGTCTTGCAGCAATATTTGATGAACTAGGTTACTGCCCACAAAACCGGCACCGCCCACAACAAGTACTTTGCATCCAGAAAAATTAATTTGGCTCATGGTTGAAGTTATTTATTTGTATGGGTTTTCAAGTGCGAAAAGACATCAGAAATACCATATTGGTCATACCAGGCCAGTTGACGACGAATGGTTTCGGTGAAGCTAACCTGGGCTTTCCAGCCGAACGATTTTGTGGTTTTACTGGCATCGAGCGACACCACAGGCACATCATCGTCACCCACAGGCACCACAGGAACGTCTTGCTTGCCAAGTTTCAGGTAATCTGTGACTTGATCGAAGATTTCCTTGATGGAATGGGCTTCTCCACTAGCGATATTAAAGACGCCTGTTGCGGCTTTCGGCTGAATGGCCAAGTCCATGAACGCCAAGAAGTCAGACATATCCAAAAAGTCACGTGATGAGTCTGAGCAAAAACAGCCTTGGCCTGCCTTGAGGCGTTTGTAAAAAGTGGGAATGGGGCCAATGGCTAAGCGAGGGCCCGTGACATTGGCAATTCGCAGACTCAAAGTGGGCAAACCCGACATCAGCATGAACTGCTCACCGGCCGTTTTAGTGATGCCGTAACTGGTGAAGGGCGCAGTCGGGTGGTCAGCAGGAATGGGCAACTGTGTTGGCCGACCGTAGCAAAGCGCCGTTTGAAAGTTGATCAGACGCTGAGCGCCGGAGGCCTTACTGGCCTTGGCCACATGGGCACTACCGATCACGTTGGTGCTTGCATCTTCGACCCAGTTATCTGGATCTTTGTAGGCTGCTGCTGCATGGACAACGACATCAGGCTTGAATTTTTCAAATGTGTCGTTGACCAGTTGTGCATGGGCAATGTCACCTTCGACAACGGTCAAACCATCTACAGCGGGCACCACTTCACGTTTGCCAGTAGCAAAGTTATCAATCACAAGGATCTGGTGGTCTTGGGGCAACCAGTGTTCAATGAGATTGGAGCCAAGGCAGCCTGCACCGCCTGTGATCAGAATACGCATACAACCACCTCTTACTTTTTATCTTGCAACCGCAGGTGGGTGTACTCACCCAGTGTGCCGTGCTGCTTGTAATAAGCCATGGCCGCCGAAACTGTCTCCTGCAAGGGAGTGAATTCAATTTGACCGAAGTCTTGAAATGTGCGGGAAGGATCCAGCAAGATGGAAAACACATCATCAGAGGCCAGTTCTTTGACTTCAGCTTTGGGTTTTCCCGGCACATCTAATGCGTAAACCACGGCGTCATAAAGCTCTTGAATGGCCACATCTTTGCCAGACGAGAAGTGGTAGGCGCCATGCCCTGTACCGTCAATGGCTTTAAGGACCACTCGGGCGAGGTCTTTCACAAATACAAAATCGCGTCGCGCGTTGCTGACAAAGCATTGCTTGCCGTCTTTGAGACGCTGATAGAAGATGGGTAACGGCCCAGCGACGTTGCGCGGCCCTACGACGTTGGCCAAACGGAAGGTCACATAATCAATGCCGGAAAGCTCCAAATAAAACTCATTTGTTGTCTTGGTAATGGAGTAGCTGCTGCTGCCTGGCAAACGTGGGTGATCCAGCTTGATCGGCTGCTGCAAGGGTTTAAGTCCGTAGCAAAGTGCCGTCTGAAAATATACAAATCGGCTAACGTTGTGTTTTTTTGCTGCATCTACGATGTTTGAGCCGCCAACACAATTTGTAAGCGTGTCGTTGTACCAATCGTCAGGGTCTTTGTAAGAAGCCGCAGTGTGCACAATCGCATCAGGCTTGAAGTCACCAACCAGCTTATCGACCAACTCGCGATCAGCAATCGTGTTGATCACTACCTGAAGGTTAGGGTGCTCTTGGAGGTGCTCACGACGACCTGTCGCAAGATTATCAATAGCGATAACTTTGTCTCCTCTCTCTAGCAGCATTTCCACGACGTGAGAGCCGATTTGACCCAAGCCGCCTGTGACGATAACTTTTTTCATGTGTGTTTCCTTATGAATTAACGTTGACTTTGAAGGATGTGCGCCAGAATCTGGTTCGATGCGTGACCGTTGCCGTACGGCTGGCTTACTGAAGGGGTTGGGACTTGGTTCAAGTAATGGTCTACTGCGGAAATAATGGCCCCAGCTTTTGCGCCTGTTAATTTATTCCACCCAAGCTGAACCGTCTCTACCCACTCTGTTTCATCACGCATGGTGACGCATGGAACACCGTAAAAAAAAGCTTCTTTTTGCACACCTCCGGAGTCAGTCAGTATGAGACGAGCTTCTTGTTCGAGCGCAACCATATCCAAAAAAGGCAACGGTTCTGTAACAATCAGTTGGGAGAGTGATGAATGAAGTTCAAAAGATTGAATGATCTTCTTGGTCCTTGGATGCAAAGGTAAGATCACCGGCATTTTTGTTGCCACATATGACAACGCGTTAAGGATTTCCTTAAGCCGTTTAGGATCATCCGTATTCTCAGCACGATGGCATGTAGCCAATGCAAAGCTTTTGGAGGGGACGTTTAGTTCCTGGATGACCGTACTGCTGGATTTCGCCTTATCTTGATAGTGGAGCGCAACGTCGTACATTACATCACCAACGTTGTGCACACCCTGCACGATTCCTTCGGATGCAAGATTCTCAACAGCAGTCTGAGTAGGGCAAAACAATTGACTTGCAACCCTATCTGAAAGAATACGGTTGATTTCCTCGGGCATTCGCATGTTGAACGACCGTAAACCAGCTTCAACATGTGCGATGGGAATATGTAATTTGGCCGCAGCCAGTGCACCTGCCAAAGTGGAATTGGTGTCTCCGTAAACCAAAACCCAGTCTGGTTTTTCTTTCAAAAGCACGCCTTCAACTGCCTCGATCATTTTTCCCGTCATAGCCCCATGTCGCCCGCCTGAAATAGCAAAGTGGTGATGAGGCTCTGGGATGCCGAGATCGTCGAAAAACACTTTTGACATGTTGTTATCAAAGTGCTGCCCTGTGTGAATGATCTGCTCTTCTATACGGCCAGCGTGTTGAGTCGCAATGGCTCTGGAAACAGCAGCTGCTTTAATAAATTGCGGCCTCGCGCCAACTACGGTAATGATCTTCATTTTCAACTTACCAGAATGCTTGCTCAACAGTTGAAACAGAATTTAAATTTAAGTCGTCGCTAAGGTCCAAAGACATAGGTAGGCTAATTACACGCTTGATCACGAGCATAGTTATTCCATAAAGTATATTTCTGTAGTTAATGCTTTAAGGCCATTACCTTGAACTGATCACTTTTTTCAACGAGTTCACTAAAGGTTCCGTTTGCTTTGACGGCACCATTTTCAAGCAAATAAATTTGATCGCATTCGCGTATGGTGGTTAATCTGTGGGCTATCAGGATAGTGGTGATGTTATGCCCCAAGTTATTCACAGCATCCATAACTGACTGCTCAGTGATGTTGTCCAGTGCACTGGTTGCTTCATCCAAGATAAGAACACTGGGATTGTGGTAAAGCGCACGGGCGATGCCGATACGCTGGCGTTGGCCCCCAGATAACCTCACACCCCGCTCACCCACCATGGTGTTGTAGCCCTGGGGCATGTCTTGAATAACGAAATCATGCAAGTTGGCAATTTTGGCTGCACGTTCAACGGCCTCTTGGTCCAGTATCTCTGGGGCAAGGCCAAAAGCAATGTTGGCCGAAACAGTATCGTCGGCCAAATAAATGTGCTGAGGCACATACCCTATGCTTTTCTGCCATTGCCTCCTGTTGCTGGCGTTAACGACTTGGCCGTCAATGCACAGCGTTCCCTCTTGGGGTTCGAGCAAGCCCAAAATCAGATCGACTGTTGTGGTTTTGCCGCTGCCCGTGGAGCCAACCAATCCAACAGTAGAGCGTGCAGGAATACTGAGGTTGATTCGGTTGAGTGCTGGTGCATCGGCATTGGGATATTGGTAGAAGATATTGTTGAGCTCAATGCAATTAATTAAAGGCATTGGCTTTTGCATCTTGCCATCGATCTCGACAGGTTCCAGACTCAGTAGGTCGGTATGAAGTGCACTCAAGGCAGGACCTACAAACTTTAGCTGGGTCACCGCAGCATAAATCTGCTGGAGCGCTGGCATGAGCCGGTAGCCCGCAAAAACATACATGGCAATGATGGGCAATGCAGCTGTAAAGCCACCGCTTTGGGTCATCAAGTACAAAACGACCAACAACATGCCCCCAAAAGCTATAGCCTCCAGTGCAAAACGGGGCACTTGGGCGATCACTTGTGCGGTGGATTGCCCTCTAGCATATGTTTCGGCAGGCTTGGCAAAACGCTCAATAAAAATGCTCTCTAAACCACCCGCCTTAACCTCTTTAGAGGCGCCAAAGGCTTCGCTGACAGCGGTAAATCTTTCTTGATTGGCTTTTATGCGTGCTTGACCCAGTGCGTTAAGCCAACCACTCATTAGTAGCATGATGCCCCCATAAGCAACGCCCAAAACAAGACCCACAGAAACAGCCAGCAAAGGGTCTACAAACAGCAAAAGGCTGAGCAAGGCAATTGCCACTGCCGATTGCGCAAAAAGTGTCATCAAAGGCAGGATGCCGTTGTACATAATCGTCTGAACCTCAGACAAGATAGTTTTACCCAAATCGGCACTGTGCCGATTTAAAAACCAGCTGTAGGGCTGATGCAGATAACCCTCCACCAGCCTCTTACCAATGCTGTATTCGCGCATCAGGGCAAAGCGAGTCTGTGCGTAGGTGGTCAAAGCCTTAAACGCCAAAGAAAACACCAATAAAGCAAAAACAATTAAGCCTAAAAAAAACAGAAACTGATCGGTTGAACTCAGACCTAAGTTTTTAGAAAGTTGGTAGGCTGAAAATAGGATCGGGTTAGTCTCAATCAATGCGGGATTGGCGAGCACGGCAATAAAAGGGAGGATGGATGCCACACCCAGCATATCCAAAAGTGCCATGACCAACATCATGCCAAGAAGCACCCCTGCGCGTTTTCGCTCAGATGGACTCAAAAGGTCGAGTAGCTTGCTGATAGTGCCCATGCGGTTTAAGCAAGCAAGGCGGCCACGATGTGTTGCTGTTGCTCAGCCGTAATTTCTGCGCTCATGGGTAAGCTCATGACACGCTTAGCCAGTTGCTGTGCTACAGGTGTGCAGTCTGAGCAACACAAGTGTTTGTAGGCGGGCTGTTCGTTCAGTGGAACGGGGTAATGCACCGCAGTAGGAATGCCCGCTCCTACCAAGCGTTTCTGCAGCGCTTCACGGTTGGGCAGGATCACGGTGTATTGGGCGTAGACACTGGTGCGGTCGGACCGCTGCTGTATGCGCGCAATGCCGACTTGGTCGAGCAACTGGTTGTAGCGCTGACCAATTTCGTGTCGTTGTTGCACTTCCCACTCAAACCGCTCCAACTTGGCCAATAAGATAGCGCACTGCAATGTATCCATGCGTCCACCCACGCCCAGACGGGTGTGGACATAGCGCTGGCTTTGTCCGTGCACGCGGATCTCGCGCATGGCTTGGGCCAAGGTGTCGTCGTTTGTGAAGATGGCCCCGCCGTCTCCGTAGCAACCCAGTGGCTTGCTGGGAAAAAAGCTGGTGCAGCCGATGGTACTGAGGTTGCAGCTCTGGCGGCCTTTGTAGGTGGCGCCAAAACTTTGGGCGGCGTCTTCGATCACGGGCAAATTGCCATGCTTGGCCGCGATGGCATTAATGGCGTCCATGTCGGCGGTTTGGCCGTACAGGCTCACAGGCATGATGGCCTTAGTCTTGGTCGTGATCTTGGCCTCGATCAAGCTGGCGTCGATGTTGCCCGTGTCGGGCTCGACGTCCACAAACACCGGCTTGGCGCCGAGCAGCACAATCACCTCGGCCGTGGCCACAAAGGTGAAGGGCGTGGTGATGATCTCGTCACCGGGCTTGATGTCCAGAGCCATAAGACTCATCAGCAAGGCCTCGGTACCGCTGGCCACCGTGATGCAGTGCTTGGCACCCGTGAAGGCCGCAAGCTTGTCTTCCAGCTCCTTGACCTCGGGGCCCATGATGTATTGGCCATGCTCCAGCACCGCGTCGATGCGGGCTTGGATTTGCGGCTTGAGCGCTTGATATTGGGTTTTTAGGTCAATGAAGGGGATGGACATTTTTTACACTTCAAATGCTTTTGTTACCGACGGTCAAGTGTTCACCGCGAAGTTCGTACTGCTGGCCTGTGTGTGGACAGTTGTAAACGCCTGCGCCATCAAGGGGCAGAGGAATTTGTTCGCCGTATTGGCTCATCCAGCCTATGTGCTTGGCGGGCACGCCCACCATGAGGGCATAGGGCTTGACGTCTTTATTGACCACCGCACCAGCTCCAATGAAGGCAAACTCACCGATGGTGGTGCCGCAGACGATGGTGCAATTGGCACCCAGGGTGACGCCTTTTTTAACCAAAGTGTTACGGTATTCGCTTTTGCGCTCGATGAGCGAGCGTGGGTTGTAAACGTTGGTGAATACCATGCTGGGGCCGCAGAACACACCCTCTTCCAAAGTCACGTTGTCGTAAACGCTCACGTTGTTTTGAATTTTGCAGAGGTCGCCAATCACAACCTTGTTGCCTACAAACACGTTTTGGCCCAGCGATACGCCTTTCCCGATTTTGGCGCCGCCGCACACGTGTACAAAGTGCCACACACGGCTGCCCTCGCCGATTTGAGCACCGTCGTCGACGATGGCTGAAGGGTGAATAGTGACATTAGGGTAATTCATGATCAGCACTCCAGAGGCAATGAAATCTTCACACCGTCTTTGGCCGAGCGGTACATGGCGACCAGCAGCTCCAAGCTTTTGAGGCCCGAACGGCCATCGGTCTCGGGCTCGGCACGACCGCGCAAGACATCGACCACATTTTGGTAATAAAGGGGGTGCCCAAAGCCATAAACGCTGGTGGTAGCGTAGCTAGCAGCTTTGATTTGCTCATCTTCGGGTAAGGCCTGTTCAAACTGCCACTCTTGAATCTCGTTGACGGCCATACCGCCGATACGAGCAGTGCCTTTTTCACCCAAAATGGTGATAGACCCTTCCAAGTTTTTTGGATAGGTGAGCATGCTGACGTTGAGGGTGCCCATAGCGCCGCTGCGCCACTTGATGGCGGCCACGCCGCTGTCTTCGGCCTCGATGTTTCGGGCTTGAGTGGCGGTGTAAGCCATGACGCTTTCCACCGGACCGATGATCCAGTTGAGCAAGTCGATATAGTGGCTGGCTTGGTTCATGAAGGCACCACCATCAAGCTCCCAGGTGCCGCGCCAGCCGTTGCCTTGGTCGTAATATTCTTGCGGGCGCGTCCAAAACACGTTCATGGCCACGTTGTAGATTCGGCCAAAACGGCCTTGGTCCACCGCTTGTTTCAGCAGTTGCAAAGTGGCGTTGCGGCGGTTTTGCTTGACTACAAAAAGGCGCACACCGGCTTGCTCGCAGGCCTTGACCATGGCCACACCATCGGCCAAACGAGTGCCCATAGGTTTTTCGGTGAGCACGTGCACGCCGTGCTGCGCAGCCAAGATGGCTTGTTGCGGGTGCAGTCCACTGGGAGTGCACAGGGCCACCAAATCCAACTGCTCTTTGGCCAGCATGTCGGCCATGCTGGCGTAGCCTGGCACTTGATACTGCTCAGCGTGCACTTTAAGGGTCTTTGGGTCGACATCGCATACCGCAGCCAGTTGCATGTCTTGCGTTTGCTGTTCGATGGACCCAAAGTGATTTTTAGAAATACGTCCACAGCCCACCAAGCCCACGCGAATGGCGCGACCGGTGATGGTGGGGAATTGTTGAATATTCATATTTAGCGTGAGCTTAGAAGCGGAAGACGGTCAGGCCGGCGGCAGCGGCTTCATGCCGGTTGTATAGCGACTTGATGTCACCCAAAACGGGCTGATTGCCCTTGCACAACTGGCGCAGCTCTTGGGGTGTTTGGTGGCGAAACTGTTCGTGCCCCACTGCTACCACCAAGGCATCGACAGGGTGGGCTGCATCGATAGTGCCCAGCGCAATGCCGTATTCGTGCTGAACCTCGGCTGGGTCGGCCCACGGGTCGGCCACCACGACAGTGGCACCCCAAGCTTGCAGTTCTTTGACCAGGTCAGCGACCTTACTGTTACGAATATCGGGGCAATTTTCTTTGAAGGTGATGCCCTGCACGCCGATGGTGCTGCGCGGCACGTCGATGCCGTTTTGGAGCATGCGCTTGATGACGTTGCGCGCGGCATAGCGCGCCATGTTGTCGTTGATGCGACGGCCAGCCAAAATCACTTGTGGGTGGTAGCCGAGTTCTTCGGCCTTGTGCGTGAGGTAATAGGGGTCCACTCCTATGCAGTGGCCGCCCACCATTCCTGGGCGAAAAGGCAAAAAGTTCCACTTGCTGCCTGCGGCTTCAAGCACTTCAAGCGTGTCAATGCCAATGCGGTCAAAGATGACGGACAGTTCGTTGACGAAGGCAATGTTGAGGTCACGCTGGCTGTTCTCGATGACTTTAGCCGCTTCGGCCACCTTGATGCTGCTGGCTTTCCAAGTGCCTGCTTTGATGATGCTTTTATAAAGTGCGTCCACCTCGTCGGCCACGGCAGATGTACTGCCACTGGTGATTTTTTTGATGGTGGTGAGGGTGTTGACTTTGTCACCGGGGTTGATTCGCTCTGGGCTGTAGCCGCAGAAAAAATCGATGTTGAACTTAAGCCCGCTGGTTTGCTCGAGCACGGGTACGCAAACTTCTTCAGTGGCGCCGGGATAGACGGTGGACTCGTACACCACAATGTCGCCCTTTTTCAGCACTTGGCCCACGGTTTGGCTGGCTTTAATCAATGGCGTCATGTCGGGCCGATTGGCCGTATCAACCGGCGTGGGCACCGTGACAATGAACACTTGGCAAGATTTGATGCCACTGAGTTGATGGGTATAAGTGAGCTGGCTGGCTGCATTGAGCTGCTCTGGAGAGCATTCCAACGTGTGGTCTTTACCCGCTTGCAACTCGGTGATGCGCTTGGAATTGATGTCAAAACCAACCACTGGGCGGTGTTTGCCGAATTCAACTGCCAAGGGTAGGCCGACATAGCCTAGGCCAATGATAGCGATGCGTTTTGTATTTGAAGTCATGTTGAACCGGCCGTTGTGGCCTGATGATCATTTATGGCACTTGATGAAGCACCTGCCTCTGCCTGCAGCGCATCAATCTCTGCCCTGAGTGCCTCATATTCGCTCATCTTGCGCCTGAGGAACCGGCCAGTTAGCAAAGCTTTTTCTGCAATACCCTGTGGCGTGAGCACATAGATATAGCCAAACTTGTTTTTGCTCTGGCTGAAGTTATGGACTTTCACCCACCCCTTGTCAATGAGCGCCTTCAGGCAATAGTTCAGCCCGCTGGTGCTGATACCCAGTTTTTCAGCGATCTCTCGCTGGGTGATGTCAGGGTTACTTTGCAGCAAGCGCAGCACTCTGAAGTAGGTGTCTTCTTGCAGCTGAGAGCGGCGGCTGGTCATATGAGGGAGGTTTTGGACACGCTACCGCCGTGCCGTGTCACGATCAGCATGCGCGATAGGGATGTTCCACTGGGGAACGTTTGTACGAATTCGTTTGATTTTAGGGTTTTCCTGAGAGTTTCGAGCGTTATGCTTGAAAAAATTATCGAAAAGATATGCTTTTAGCGCTACGCGACTAAATGCCACTCATCAACACATTAATGAAAGCGGGATGAATCGAACCAGAAATAGTAGGGAATCGCAACAGGGGCGCAATTAGGGGGCAATTCAAGTAGTGACTGCACAAAGAAAAACGGGCTACAACCCAAAGGCTGTAACCCGTTGATCTGTTTAACAATAAATGGTCGGCGTGGCGGGATTCGAACTCGCGACCCCTTGCACCCCATGCAAGTGCGCTACCAGGCTGCGCTACACGCCGACAAGCTTTGAATTATAACTGTTTTCACAGGCCTCAAAGCGTGAGC
>JACCDX010518109.1_pt1 | contig 12857 bp, 6 predicted proteins | sample 7449681 | NCBI WGS metagenome assembly JACCDX01 (sample SAMN15323450, study PRJNA562643) | freshwater metagenome | isolation source: river surface water | place: USA:Blue River Watershed | collected 2017-08-18
AAAATAAGAAAAATAAGAAAAATAAGAAAAATAAGAAAAATAAGAAAAATAAGAAAAATAAGAAAAATAAGAAAAATAAGAAAAATAAGAAAAATAAGAAAAATAAGAAATTATACAAAATATTTTATTTTGTATAATAAAAAATGAAAATTTTTAAATTTATTATAAATGGAAGAAAAAATTGAAATTCCAGACACATTTTTAGGTGAAAGTGAAACCAAAAAATTTATTAAATGTACTCGACACGCCAACACCAACGTCATATTAGATCAAGTTCTAAAACAACATAATATCAATAGTAATTTTGATTTTCGAAAAAGTATAACTGATTTTGTAGGTGAACCACCTTTAAATCAAGAATATATTAAAGGAATACAAGAAAAAGTTAGTATAAATATTGGCGAAAAAGATATTAGACAATTTTTTGGAACTCATAAATTTTGGACAGAACCTGTAATACAAATGGTAATTGAAGATATAAAAAAAGATATTTTTTGTTCAGAACCGATATATATTATATATCCAGTCAAAGGTGTTGTTTCTACTCTTAATTCTGATTACTAAAAATACAAAAAATATATTACACCAGATGGTAATATCGATTTAAGCAACGTTAAAATTGAAAAAAATATAATTCCAGTTTTACCACAGGATAATCTACGTCTTACCAGATTAATAAAAAATTGTATAGTACTTGGATGGGAAATTAGAAAAGAAGGAGGAATATTCGGTGTAGGGAAAGAAAGTGTACTATATTGGCGAGTGCGAATTCCTGAAAAAGATGATATTCATTATATAAAAGGAGAAGATACTATTTACATAAAGTGTTATAAAATAAATGAGTTAATAATAAATTAGTAATAAATTAGTAAACTTTTTATAATAAATGTATTATAAAAATTATTAAAATTTAAGATATCCATACTTTTGATGCATTTCCACACCGTTCATCTGTATTAGTAGGAGTATTAATAACTTGTGCAGATATTTTTAAATTTTTGGGGGCATTGTCAAAATATATATCTGTTATATTAGGATCCGCGACAAAACCAAAATCTTGAGAATATGATTCTTTTAAAATAGGTTTAATTACTTTTTTAGTATTTTCATCTCCGTTATATTTTATGGTCATTATAGAATTTAGGGATGAATCTTTAGTAATAGTAAGACACAATGCTGGAAACAGAAGGCATCTCAAATCCGCATTATTATAATTTTGTTGTATTTGAAGAGTAAATTGATTTCCATTAGTTTTATCTTTCAATGTAATTGTTATATCTGGACCATAATCAGATTGTGTCATTTTAATTACTTGAATACCATCTCCAAATATTTTTTGATCAATACCCCAACCATTATTCAACTGGTCCATTGATATATCACTTCCATCTGATTTATTACTATAAGTTGAATTATTAACTAAATAGCCTCTTTCAGCATTTTTACTTATGATAATATATTTTGGAGATATAAATATAACTAGAGTAAAATTTTGAACTGGTTGAGAAGGAAATGGTCTAGGACCACATCCAATTTTATAAGGATCCTTAATATTACCATAATCTGCATAATATGCAGGATATGGCATTCCTTTATTATGATTATATCCTGAACCTGGTGGACAATAAGAATTTGGACAATCTGTTTTAATAGCTTCTCCGTAACCAGAACAAAAATAACCTTCTGGACAAGGTTTTTGGTGATCTGAACCTGGTGGGCACAATTTACCAATTTCACAAGGTATCATACTAGTAGATCCTTTTGCAGAATAAAGTAATGGACAATAATAACCTTCAGGACAATCTATTGCAGTACCTCCACCAGGTTCGCAATATTTACCTGGTGGACAAGCTATAGGATTAATTGAACCTTCTGGACAATATGTACCAGGTGGACAATTTTGGCACTGATTCTTAGATGATAACCCTGTTTTATCGTTAAAAGTTCCAATAGGACAAGCTATTTTTTTATCTGGTGTTGGACAGTAATAACCATTTGGACAAGTTTTACATTCATTTTGAGACATTGCACTTACATTATTATAAGTACCTATTGGACACTGTGTTTTTGTACATTCATCCTGAGACATTGCACCTTCATTACTATAACTACCTTTCGGGCAAGGTATAAATGTTTTATCTAATGTACCTAATGGACAATAATAATCTTTAGGACATTTTAATGCTTTTGAATTTGAATCAAGATAATATCCAGGTGGAGGGACATTACACTTTTCATTTGGATTATAAGTAGAACTATTACCTGATGGGTAATCAATATCCATAATTGTCCAACCAACAAACTGTTGTGATATGAAAATTTTAGTAGGTAAGTTTGGTTTAATCTCTTCTTTTGATATTCCATAATATATATTATCGCTTAAACGAATACAATTATTACTATCTATAAACCAAGAACTTGGATTTTTTGGTACGTCTGTTTTTGGTTTAGGAGTACCGAATACACCTGATAATACTACTTCTTGTTCTTCTCCAACAGCTAATCCTTTTGATATATCTGTAGTTGATAATATTTTACCATCATTTGTATAATACCAATCTGATGAATAATCTGTAATACCTTGAGTCAAAATTACTTGAGTTTCGTCTTCATTTCTACTAATATAAAACATAGATCCAGTAGAGTCAACAGCAGCTATTGTTATTCTCTTTGCCCATCCTTCTTTGCCTGTTGGGCAAGTAAATGGATTCGATAAACACATCCCTCCATTATTATATTGCCCTTGTGGGCAACTTAGGTAACACTTGTCATCACTTACACTGTTGTCCACACACATCTCACCACAACATTTTTGTCCATCTCCACATTTAATTCCCAAACCTCCGCAATTGTTATTATCATTTATAAAACTATAGGGTACATCGCTTCCTTCAACTGTAATTGGTGTAAGGTACTTCATTGATTGACTCAAATTTTGATAAGGTTGGGCATTATCTTGAAAATTATATTGATTCGTTTCCGGATCAAGAATTAAAGAAGTACCTACTCTAACAGTATAATCAATGATTTTTTCTCCACTATGAAAGTTAGAACCTTTATAAGGTAAAACAAGAGTAATTGCCGAATACATCTTATTTTCATTTCTTTTAATGGTAAAATATATACTATTGTTTCCTGGTTTAGTAGAAAATAATTTATAACAAGTTGCATAAAATGCATTTAATGCATCTGGACTATAAGGTGTAGAAGTACTTTTTTGAACGGGTCCAACAAAATCTGCTGGTTTTTCTTGTATTATTTTCAAATTTTCACTAATTTGATTTTTATCTGCTTCATTAAGAATACACACTTTATAATCCTCAATATCATAATTACAAGTAAAGTTTTCTACTACTTTTCTCCAAAAACGAACTTTGCCTGGTTTAATAATTTTTGACCCATTTTCATCGTATATATCAGCATCTAGTATGTTTCGTAAAGAAGAATAACCACTGCAACCATTATAACCTCCTAAGATATTCCCAGAAGAATCTTTTTTGGAGTCATATTTTATAGTTTCATCTACACATGTATATGTTGTAGGTCCATTTGCAATTGTAGTAGTTTTTACAACTTGACCTTTTTTACAGTTCATAATCATCTCGTAATTAGAATATTGTTGTTGACAATCTTCAATTTTTTCCCAATCGTTGATACTTTCGTCATTATTATTTGGACCAATAAAATTTGAGAAATTTGGATTATAGAAATAACCATTATAACCAGAAATTTGTTTGTAATCATAATATGAAGGTTTTTGACAAGTAGATTTCCCGATTTTTGGGCAACGTTCTAATTGTTCAGGAGTTGCGATTATTTTAGGAACTTCTGTACTAAAAGGTGATTGATAATTTTCATTATAAATAGATCCACCTGTATAACCTGTATATGATCTTCCTAAGGGTCCAAGTGAAGCATCCACAAACATAGAAGAAGAAGTAGGATCAGAATAAATATCATAAAATAGATTTTCAGTTTGTGTAGGTGTTTGTGTTGGTGTTTGTGTAGGTGTTTGTGTTGGTGTTTGTATAGACCTTCTTCCACGCAAATATTTTCTTTTTGGAAGACATTTAGTATCACAATTGTTTTTAGAAGTTAAAGTAATACCCATAATAGACCATAATCTTTTTTCTCCACCTTCTCCAGGACGTTGTTTAATTTTAGATGTATTATAAAGATAAGGCATAAATATTTGCCCAGCATTTTCACCTTCTGTTACTAAAATTGCACACCCAAGAGAAATAACTGCTTCTGGTCCACTTTGTAAAAAATTTATAATATCTTGAAAATTACTAAATAAACCAGTTGATAAACCTTTTTTTAAGTCTAAACAATAGTCATCTTTTTTATCTCCTTTACTTTTATCTCCTTGGCTATCATCTTTCGCAGGTGAAACAACATCAAATGTTGAAATTAATTTTGTACCAGATAACATGTTAACAGCATCCTGAATACTGTTATATGCAATCATAGTGTTCGCAACTTTTCCACTAGTTGATGATACATTCCTATAAGCTTCAAATAATTTGTTTACCATAGTTTTTGTAGTTACAAAATCACAATCAAGATTATCTATGTATTTCTGAATTAGAGGTAACACATCATTATTAATAATAATTCCTCCAATAAAACTTAAAGCAATATTTTTACTAATTCCACCAGCTTGATACCAATTATACAAATTAATTCCAGCATTTAAGTAATATTGCAAATCTGGACCTAGATAACTAAATATTGCAGACTTAGCTAAATCAAAACCACTTTTCATTGCTTGATTTTTTGCATCCTCAAGTAGTTTTTGTGGAGGATTTCTAACACAGCATACTCCACATTTATCTTCTTCTTTAGTTTTACTTTTAGGACCTCTTGGATCTTTTCCACCATCCCCTGGTGTAGTTTTTCCACCTGTATTTTTTGGCACATAAAATGTACCTATTTTTGGGTTTTTTGGATCTGTAAAATCTACAACAGTCAATGGTATATTAGGATAATCTTCAAAACAATCATATATTCCTCCACCTCTATTACGTTTTGGATCTCCACCATCACCTCCAGAATTTGCGAGTGCATATTTAAGTGTTCCGGGTGCTGGATTTAAATTAAAAGCTTCAGGATTTATAACAATAAGAGAACTTTGTGATGGATTTTCTTTTTGTGACTGGAAAAGATAACCTGAAATCTTCATAACAAGCGCACCAGCAATAGTAGATAAAACAAATTCAACAGCACCACTTGCTTCAATACCATCTATTATGTTACCCATTTTCGCAATTCCATTTAATATAGTATTAATATTTCTTGCATTGATAGAAATAGAAAAAGCACTTAATAATGATGCGATAGCAGCAACCTCATTTCCTTGATATCTTTCGTAAGAATTGTAAGAATTGTGAGAATATTCATAAGGTTCAGTTTTAGGAGGTGCTGGTAATAAAGGTAAATTAGTATTATATAAGCTTTGATTTAATTGCGTCATAATACTCGTGCTTGTAACTGTTGTTAGATCTGTATTCGGTGGTAAATAACAGTATCCTTCTGGAGTACAAATTATAGTTTCATTCTCATTTCCTAAACATGATTGTAAATATTGTCTAACTGACCTACCAGAATATTGTAGTCCTAGATTACTTATAATCTGTTTTTGTGATTTTGAATATATATTTGTATCTACTTTTATGTTCTTATAAGCATTTTCAGGAACTATTACTATTGTACGATCTTGTGAAATAAAATAATTTGTAAAATAATCATAACTAGAATTATCTAAGTTAAATTGTTGTGGGGTTCCAATACCAGAAGCTTCTGCTAGTAAGCCTCTCATTCTATCTACATCTTTACAATTTTTTGGAATATCTACAACTAATCCAACTTGTAAAGTTTTCTTGTCTGTATCTTCCTTAATATTAATACCAAATTTGAAAACTTGAGGATTTACTCCATTATACATAAAATTACCTGCATTATCTGTTTTAGTTAACTTATAAAAGAAGTTAGTTTTACAATTTAAATAATATATAGTTAAAGATTGACTTGGATAAACTGGTACTCTAGGTACAATGACAGCTCCTGCATCTGTTGAAATATTTGTAGAAATGTATAAACTTGGACAAAGAGTGTTCATTAACCTATTTTCTGTATTTAAATAATAATTTGGAAGTGTATTTTTTAACTTATTAGAACTATCACTAGTAACATTACTAGACATAAATTCAACTTTAATTTGAGCTTTTGTTCCTCCGCCAGATTTAATAGAAACTTTATAAGTAGATTGAATAGAATTTCTGTAATCATAAGTATCTATATAAACAATTTTTACATCTTGACTAATTGGTCCGGTAGAGTATATGAGATAAGCACTATCACTTGGTTTATAAATATTGTCATTAAATGGAAAATTAAATGTTTTGAATTGAGAAGTAGGAGTTTCTGTAATAGAAGGTATTGGAGAAGCTTTTCCGACTTCTACAATAAAACTTGAAAATTTTGGTCTATTATTAGGATCATCATATGGTTTTGATATGATCAAAGAACCCATAGGTTCTACATATAAAACTTTATATTCAGATGTTGCGTTCATAAAATCATCATCTGTATAAAAAAATTCTTCATTAACAGTTCCATATGTAATTTTATTTTCAGAAGTTTCAGAAGTTTTTGGTTTAAAAATATCTTCTATCTTATTAGCGTTTGTATAATTCGCAGACCAATATAATTTAACGTTCTTAGAGGAAGGAGATTCTCCACATATTTGAGAGATTGTTGAAATATAGAAATCATCAGTCCTCTCTTTAGGTAATGTTTTTATTGACGGTTGATCAACTACAAAAATATTTGGACGAATATTTGGTAGAATATTTGGTCGAATTGGAGCTGAAGTAGTAGATTTTTGAGTTAATTGAGTTGGTTGAACGGTTTGAATAGATTGAGTTGTTGGTTGAACGGTTTTAATTGGTTTCTTTGTTCCTTTATCCCCTTTATCATTTTTTTTACCTTTATCCCCTTTCTTTCGAGTAAACATAATAGTTGCAATTACTATTACTAATAAGAAAAGTATTGATAATATTATAAAAATTATAGTATTTTTATTTTTAGACACTTTCATTTATTTATAATTATTTTAAATAATTTTAAATAAATTATTTGACCAAAATAAAAAATATATTGATCTTTTGTTTATAATCACAAAATATTTAAAAAATTGATTTTATATTCTAAATTTTTGAAGAAAGTCCAATTTTTGTCGTTTAATTAACCGAATAATTAAAATGAAAAATCTTGCTCTTTTTATAGATGGTGATAACGCTAGTCCAACAAAATTTCTCAAAATATATGAAGAAATAAAACTTCGCGGTAATATTTCCATTCGTAAACTATATACTGATATTACAAAAGAGCCCGAAAAATGGAAAAAAATTTGGATTGATCTTGCAATTGAAGCGGTTCATGTTACAAATCTTTCACGTAAAGAATCCAGTGATATGAAAATGATTGTTGAAATTATGGAGACATTATTTACACATACTTATATTGATACATTTGTGATTATTAGCAGCGATAGCGACTATTCTTCAGTTTCACAAACAATTCGCAAATATGGCAAAAATGTGATTGGTATTGGCGAAGAACAGACGCCTAAACTTTTAATTAATTCGTGTAATGAATTTATAATTTTGCCGAAAACGGAAAAAATAGAAAATAAAGTAGATAATAAAAGTAATAAATTTGAAAATTTAGAGAAAATAGAAAAATTACAAATAAAAAGTTATTCCGATAAAGATATTATACAAAAATTTATACAAAATGGTTTTAAATATGTTTGTCCAATCGAAAATTCGACAGTTGATCTCAGTATTTTACAACAATTTCCACAATCGTTTGTTATTAAAAATAAAAAAATTTATATCATCAAAAAAGTACTTTCACATATTATACGCTTTCGAGATTCTATAGATAAAAATAAAATTAATCTTTCACATCTCAAAGATAAATTAAAATTGCTTGACAACACATTTCATGAAAATTTATATGAATACAATTCATTTCGCATATTTATTAATGAATTATTTGGAACACTTTTTAAAGAAAGTAAAGATCCTGATGGAACTATTTATATAGAATTTATATGATACTACACATTGTATCAGAACTTTTTTATTGTAATAAAAACAAAGAAAATTTTTACCTGTCTATAAGATTTAAAAATTTCATATTTTTAGTTTATAAATTATTGTAAAATTTATTTATATTATTAATAAATAAATATGAGTATTAATGATATATGTTTTGGTATGATTTTACGAAATAAAGTTGTAATTGATGATGAATTAAAATTACAAATTATACAACATATCACATCTTTGTTTAAAGACAAAAAAAAATTTGAAAATGATTTTTTCAAGGAAGATGAAAAAATACCAATCGAACTTTATTTTGGTTTAGCATGGAAAAAAAGAAAAGCAGTTTGTATAAATATAACAACGAGAGCTAAAGATAAACTAGAAAGGGTTAATAATATAATAAAAAATATAAAATCGAAAGATTTAGAAATAGATAAAAATATATCTTTAACAAAACCTGAAAAAATTGAACAATGTGATTTTGAAAGATATAAAAAGAAAAAAGGTGATAAATTATGGGATAGACTAGAACATAATGGTCCCTATTTCCCTCATATTTTTGAACCATATAAACCACATGGAGCACCAATTATATTTGAAGGTAAGATAGTAAAATTAAATTCAAAGGAAGAGCAAGCATTTAGTTTTTGGGCAAAAAGAATAATAACAGAGAGAAATAGTAAGAAATTTTTTCTAAAAAATAAACAGTTTCAAGAAAATTTCTTATCAACTTTAAAACCTTATTTAACTAAAGAACATCAAAAATTATTTTTTGGAAAATTAAAAGATAATGAATTGTCAAATAATTTTTCAAAATTTGATTTTTCATTAATGGTAAAAAAAATAGACGAAATGAAAGAAGAAAAAGATGAAGTTAAAAAATCAAAAACAATAGAAGATAAATTACAAGAAAAAGTAGATAGACTTGAAAAAAAATTAAACTATAGCTATGCATTTGTAAATGGTGTGAAGAAAGAATTAAAAAGTTCTGCTGTTGAAGTTCAAGGATTATACGTTGGTGCTGGTAATGTAATGACCCATAAAGGGAAAATTAAGAAAATTATAAATCCAGAGGATGTAACAATAAATGTTAGTAAAGGTGATGAACCTATACCTCCACGTGGTCATAAATGGGGAGGTATAATAAATGATCCAAATGCAGGCTGGACAGCAAGATATAAAGATGAAATAACTGGACAATATAAATATGTCAGATTAAAAGAATCTGGAGATTTATTAAAATTTGAAAAAGCCAGGAAATTAAATAAATTTATTCATGTTATAGATGAAAAAATCGAAGAATTATTAAAAAGTAATTCAGAAACTGATAGACAAAAAGGTACAATAATATATTTAATTAAAAATTTTGGTTTTAGAGTTGGTACAACAGATAGTGATGATGATACAGAAGGAGAAAAAGGAGAAAAAGGAGAAAAAGGAGAAAAAGTAGTTGGTGCAACTACTTTAATGGTTGAAAATATAAAACCTAAATCTGAAAATAAAATAGAATTGAGATTTTATGGTAAAGATTCTCAATTATATGAAAATATAATCAAAGTAAATTCTGCTATTTATAAAAATATATTGAATTTTATGAAAAATAAAAATTTAAAAGATCAGTTATTCAATCTTGTTAGTGCAAATAATGTCAATAATTATTTAAAAAGTATAGATCGAGATTTTACAGCCAAAGTATTTAGAACCAGATTAGCTAGTTCAACTATGTATGAAGGATTACAAAAATTTACTAAATATAAAAAAAGTGATACTGATGAACAAAAAATAGCAGATTTTAATATTGTAAATAGAGATGTCGCTATTAAGTTAAATCATAAAAAAGGTATTACTGAAGCGCAAAAAGAAAGTATAAAAAAAGATGAAAATAAAATAATTGAATTAAAAGAAAAATTGAAAAATACTAAAGAAGAAACAAAAAGAAAAAAATTAGAAGATTCTATAAAAACAAAAGAAGTTAAATTAAAAGATAAAAAAGAAAATCTTGGAATTGCTTTAGAAACTTCAAAGAAAAATTATATAGATCCAAGAGTTGTTAAATCATGGGCTGAATTTGTTAATGTTCCTATAAATAAAATATACAGTTCTAAAGAATTACAAAAACATTTTGCATGGGCTATAGAAGATGATGAGATAGATAGTGATTGGGATTATGAAGATACTCCTTTAGACTGTATTGTAGGAAATGAATTAGAACCTATTGAAGAAAAAAATATTGAATCAAATAAAAACGAAGTCACAAAAATAAATATTTTTTGTAATAATCCAACTAAAAATAATTTCTCTAAATTAGGAAAAAGTACAAGAGAAAAATTTATTAAATTATCTAATTTTATGATAAAATCAAAATCAAAGGGAAATATTAATTTAGCAAAAATAATTTCAGAATTTTAGATACTTTTTCATATTTAAACCTAATCATAGTTTTAATTTATATACTTCTTATGGTATATAAATAGAAAATTACAAAAGATTTTTGGTAAAATTAATCTTTATCACCCACAGCTATTTAAATAATTTAAATGTTAAAGAGGGTCATACCTGATGTATTTAAAAATATAGATTTATTTTTAAAAATGATCGTAGATCTACGGTGAAATGGGAATAAAGCTTAAAAAATCATTCATTTTAGAAAATTCTTTTAAATATTTTGAAAATTTAAAAATTTTATTCTATTATTAATAAAATGAATATAAAGTTTCAAATTTTTATTCTTGTAGTTGTTTATATTATTATAATAGGAATACAATACAAATTTTATAATCAAAAAAACAAGAGACATAAAGAAAAAATGAAAAAAATAAATGAAGAAATACTATTTAATAAAACTCATAGTAAAGAGTTAGATAAATTTTTTTATCAAGAATTAATTAAACGTAAAGAATTATTAAAAACTATGTCTTATGAAGATTGGATTGAATATAATCAAAAAAATATTGAAATTAATTTCAAAGGTCAAAAATATTATTTTAGTGTTTGGAGACATATAAAGAATATGGATAGATTTATTCTTAAGTGTTATAAATATACTGAATATTTGAATGATGATCGTGAGAATCTTTTAGATCGTATAGAATCTCATTATGTTTATGGTAGAAAAAATAAACCATCAAAAGATATATTAAAAATGATTTATAATGCAGATGAAAAACCTTATTCTAAATTTGCACATTTTTGGATTCCACGAGAATATGATGATCAAATTCGTAAAATAACAATTAGTTTAAATTATGATGATGAAAAAGGAAATAAAGGTGTTATACTTTTAAGTTATGTTACTCACAATTCTTCAAATAAATATTTTACAGATTATTTACAAGTTAGTAAAAATATTTTATTTCCAATAAGCATTTTTATATTTATTTTTTCTATAATTCTTCTTTTTATTAATAAAAATAATAAATTTGGGGTAATAAAGAGTATAATATTTATGTTAATTTTAAATCTTTATATTTTCACTTTTATTATGAAATATGAAAAAGATAGATCAACCGAAGGTGAAAATAAAAAAGATGAAAATATAAATAGTGGTATTTTAAGTGTATCATTTTTAATTGGTGTTAATATTTTTATAATTAGTAAATTAGATAAAGAAAAAGAGAAAAAAAATAATTCTTTCTTTTTAGAAAGTGCATTTCTTTTTATTCTAGTATTAATATCTTTATTATTAAGTTCTTTTAAAAATTCAAATCATAAAGACATATTAGATGTTACAAAACAAAGATTAGCTAAAGAATTATTTTTTAATATTACAATTTTATTAAATATTTATATAATCGTAAATTTTGGAGTTTATCTCTTTTTTGGAAAAAAATTACAAAATCTTAAATAAATATTTTTATACTTTTTAGGTATAAAAAATTAAGTTTTACACTATAATTTTAAATCCATAATTGCAGCAGCAACAATATAACCATGACCAAAAGGATGATTTGTATATTCTAATTTTTCCTTAAATAATTCTTCATTAAATTCTAAACATTCAACTTCGCCATTCTCTTTTCTAGGTCCATCGAAATCATAAATAATAATATTTTCTCCTTTTTTATACAAGTTTTTCCAATATTGGAGTTGATCTTTATTTTGAATTAATTTATAATATTCAGGTACATATACCTTCTTCCGAGATTCTATATAATCTAATTTTTGTCCTTCTAAATCATCGTAAAATTTAGCATATAATACTTTTTTCCCTTTACTATTCGGATATCTTCTTTTTGCTTCTTTACAATTTATCCAAAATTTTTTAACTTTTTCTTCTGTAATATTTTCAAACACTTTTCCGCTTTGCCAATAACTTTCAAAATTCCAAAATCCTTTATAACCCCCTTCAACAGGAGTCATAGGACTAAAAGCTAGCCTGTTTGCATTTGTTTTAGCTTGAGCAGAAGTTACATTTAAGATGTGTAAATTATCAATATCGGGTTTTTCAGCCCATTTTCCTCTCATGTTCATTGAAGCAATAAAAATTTTTCCTGACATTCTGAAAATTATTCTACGAAAAGCTAAAATTTTTCAATTTTATATTTATAAGCTTACTATTAAAAAGTTCATTAAAAAAAATATTTTTACTTTCAAATTTTATTTTTATAAAAAATATTTTGAAAAAATTCTATTTTCATAATAAAATTTATAATTTCTAAAAAATATTTTTCCGGAAAAATAAAAATTTTCTGAAAATCATAAAAAAAATAATTTTCCACACACACAACTCTTGTGTGTGTG
>JACCDX010570773.1_pt1 | contig 12857 bp, 3 predicted proteins | sample 7449681 | NCBI WGS metagenome assembly JACCDX01 (sample SAMN15323450, study PRJNA562643) | freshwater metagenome | isolation source: river surface water | place: USA:Blue River Watershed | collected 2017-08-18
TAATTTTATCTATTTAACCTCTATCCGCTACATAATTCGCGATTATATTTGATTAGATTATTTCTATTCTCAAGATACTAATATATAGAATTATCTAGAATAAATAGTCATAAAGAAAATAATTCAATCAAATATAAATAGTACCCCAGAGGGGGAAGAGGAAGAATTGATAAATATATATTTTTGCATTGTATCGTTATCTGATAGTATATCTATACACATTATTTCTTTCCCTAGCCTAACTATTAATGAGTGGATGAAGGTGTAGGACTTAGAACGAAATCTATAGAAGCCTTACTTATCTGATTATATAATTATACACATTATATTCTAGTTATGGGAAAATTACACTAAACAAATAATTTAATTCTTACTAACTCCCCCTGACGATGGAGGAACTAAAATATATATCTTCCTATTAATATTCATTACTCTATTATCACTAGTAATTACTTACGATTACAACTTCCATCTTAGTCTTTTTACACATTTGATGTAATATAAGAGTATTTCCTAAAGGGGTACCTCTCTCTAAAAGAGAGGTGGCGGGGGTCTAAGAAATAAGCAAATATATATTTTTAATGGGTAGGGAACAGCTGACATGGAGGTGCCAGAAGGAATATTATATATGGACTACAATATGCCCTTGGCCTGTTATCCCTGGAGCCTTTTGATCTATTATCTGTTGAAATTATTCTACACAATTGCGATTTAAAAGAGAGGATATCATCTTGATATATTATTAAGGTAACATCTACAATTTTCGCAAATAGTCAATAAGATTGATATATATATATCCTAGATACTATCTTAAGAATATTATAAACTATTCTATACAGGAAAGATAATCATAAATATTAGAATAGATACTTTTAGAATGAAAATATAAATAAATACAATATATAAGATCCCAATCTATATAAAAAGGGGATACGGAAATATATAATAGAAATACTCCACCATGGAATACCTCTCTAAGAGAGAGGTGAGGAGAAAGAGGAAATAAATATGTTTTGTGTGTAAATTAGAAGTAGAATAAGTAACTAATGTATGTCCATAAAATATCAATAAAGTACCAATAAATTCTAACTGTTAAATATGAACCTAATAAGATATGTAAACCATGTACATTAACTACATAATATACTAACTCATCTGATAATGTTAATGTTAAACTATAAATCTCTGTTGTTAATGAGAAAATAATGTTATGTAAACTATTATTATAGAATGATAATAATGTTAATAAAATAGCCTTTGAACTATTCATTACTGTATATACTGTGATATTATGATAATAACACCAGAAGAAAGCAACGAATAACATTAACTCGGCTACAATAAATAATAATAAACTAAATACTAATGGATAAGCAGCGTTAATATCTCTATCTAAGATAATACCTCTAATCCAATAAGCTGTATAAATAATGTTATAATCAACCTTCATAATCTGTACTAACTTTAATACTAAATTGAATTTATATTTATATATCATTATTTTATATCTTTATATCATTAATCACGTTTAATCTTATATCTTATGAAAACTAAGATTATATCTAATTAGATCTATATTGAAATTGAAGATAATAGTTAAGTTTAACCAAAGAGCAGATGATATTAAATCAATTCTTAGTAATAAGACTAGTCTCTAGTATATCTTCCTCTAATATTCTTCTGTAGGGGGTAGACCCCCACTATACAGGTAATTAACTAATCATATAGACTTAACAATATATATTTCTGAACAATATATATATCTGTTTGTATTTCATGTTTCATGTTTCATGTTTGATAATATACTTTGGATAGGATACCTAAATAGCAATTAAGAACATCTCTTCCAATTAAATAACCCTCCCCCTATGGACAAGGGGAGATAAACAAGATCTTAAAATAAATATAAATGTGAATGTGATTTGGATTATAAAAGGGTAAGAATCATTATAATCTGTAAATTATATTAAGAATTTATCTTAACTGTGAAACCTTAGCAGCAGGTGTTGTTAAGATTAAGATTGAAATACCAAATAAGATATAAGCAATTCTACCATAGTAGATATAAGTAGGAACAGGATACTGAGCACCGATCCATAATAAGTAAATGTATAAATAGAATACGAAGAATAATAATGGCTTATAAATTGTTAAAGGTGTAATATAAACATCACCTAAAGCAATAAATACTAAGAATACTAAGATCATTGTCATGAAACCAATATTCTTTGAAGGAATAATCTTTAATAATGTATAATATGATAAGAAATACCACTCAGGAATAATATGAATTGGTGTCTTTAATGGATCTGGATAAATTAAATTATCTGGATGACTTAATAAGAATGAATCCCATGTTAAGAAAATAAATGAGAAGAAATTAATAATAATATGAACATCCTTAACAATTACAAATAACATCATATTTGTTAATAATGGTGATGTTGATGAAACTGGATTACTTGAACCTAAATCATGTAAATAATATACATGAACAATAAAGAATACTAATAAGATAAATGGTAAAATAAAGTGGAAGATAAAGAATCTTCTTAAACATACAATTGTAATGTAATAGTTACCTGAAATTAAGTAAACTAATAATGGATGTAATAAGTTTAAAATAACTGTAGCACCCCAATATGAAATCTGACCCCAAGCTAATACATAACCTAAATATGAAATAACTGAGACTAAACTTAATAAAATAATACCATTATACCATGTTAAAATATTAAAACTATTAATATTATAATATAATGATCTTGATAAATGTAAGAACATAAATAAGAAAATTAATGTTGGTGTATTATTATGAATATACTTAATAATATAACCATGATATACCTCTCTTAAGATATAAATAATTGAATGATAATTATTATCTACTGAATAGAATAATGTTAAAATTACACCTGTAATAATCTGAATAACAATACAAATGAATACAATAAAACCTAAATTCCAGAAATAATTAATTGATACTGGAATTGGATAAATGACGAAGTGTGACTTAATTGTCTGAATAAAGTTTAAATTAATATTGAATTTATATATCTTTATCTAAAATACATCCTCCCCTACGAAGGATGGGGTCTTTATATTTATCCGGTAACATATTTATTGTTCTTATGTCTCATTTCATTTTTTAGGATATTATAACTAAATATATACAACTTTACAAGATGCCAAAGTAATTATTATACACTCAAGTTTCCAATATCTCCTTCATGGATAAAGAATACCCAATATGAGGTCACCCTCCCCCTATGGAGGAGGGGAGGTAGAGTATTAAGATACTTTAACTTCAATTGGGGTTATCCGATAGACTTGATAAGGAAATAAAATAATTAAAGGGTACCTCTCTCTCTCTTAGAGAGAGGTGAGGGGGAAAATATATAAGATGCTCACGTCCTCTGTTAATGTTATTATTCAGCTTCTTATATTACATACTTGTAGAATGTTATTACTCTTTACATATACACTTTATATTATATACTCTATCTTATCTTATCTCATACTATGGGAGAGGATTATAGAATAAGTAATGGGAATAATAGAAAATAAATACAGTTACTGGTTTACCATTAACTACCTTGTTACACCTTATCAGTTTATATACACATTTCAAAAAAAGAGATAACCCTCCCCTATGGGGAGGGGAGATAAGATAATAGGAAATTTTTATGACACTAGATCATTTGAACTATTTAAAGATTCTCTATGTATACTAAATATTCTAAAGAGGTATAAGGTAAAATAGATATATCTGATTAGTGGGCAGTTTGTTTAATTTTGGGTCTGTTGAAGATTAGGAATATGAATATTTTTACACATAAGTTATATATTCCTTCCAGTTTCTCCTTAGTGATATGAGAATGGTAGTTATCTATTATCTAATTAAATAAAATACCGAATAATAGTTTACCACCACAGGGGTAGGAGACAAATAAATACTCTTCTTACGTCACATAGCATAATCTTTAAGTACTCAATTGTTCTTAGGAAATATTTATATATGGATAAAGATATATAAAGTAATTTTCCATTGAATATTAAAGATAGGAGCCCTAATCATTCTTACCACTGTATATTTCAATTGAAATTATACATTATGGTGCTTGGATCATCATACTTATTGGCTAGATTTTATACACTCTTTTTATTTCATTAGATCTAATTAATTCTAAGATATATGATAACTACTCTGATAGAGTACCTCTCTCTTAGAAATACCACCCCTGTATGGAGGGGGGAACAGGTGGAAGATTAAAGATATTAAAATAGGAACAAAAATCAATACTGATTACATCTCTTTCCCAATAAATATTAGATAATTCCCAGAAAAGACAACTAAGAATTAATCATAATATTTTAATAGGTTTACTATATATTTCACTATACCTCTGCTTATCGCTTTATAATCTACTTATCTTTCTCTACAGGGACCTCTTCTTAGATAGAGTAAGGTGAAATATAATTATCTTTATTAGAATATCCACCAATAAGAACAATCATATTATCATCCCTCATCCTATATGGGAGGTACCTAATTATATATTAAAATAAATATACCATATATTTAACATGTATTAATAAGGTTAGGATCATCAATAAATATCTCTCCATCTTCAAGTCTTACGACTTATATTGTCTGAGTTCTACATTTTTACACTATCCTACTTTAATACATAACTCCCCCCGTAGGGGGAAGGAAGGTAGGAATAAGGTTGGTGAGAAACTAATTTTAAATCTCCCCTCTCCCGTAGGGGGAGGTAAATATATATATGGCTTCCTAATTAATGGAATTAATATATCTTTATCTGTGCTTTATTATCATAACCACCCCGAAGGGGGAAACAATGGAAAAGGAATATTTATTTAAAAAGAGGTACCAGTCTAAATTCATGATTCATATATTCTAAACAGGGCAAATAATTAAATTCATAAGGCCTATTCTTAATAATGAGAAATATACCACAAGTCCTCCCCATTAAATGAGAGATGGTATTTTACGAATAAGCAACCAATAATATAGAAATAAATATAATGCTTGTTGAGTTCCTTTACTAGATATATTCACTAGATATAATTGATATTATGGTTTATTAACTTAAGGTTTAACCTCCTGTATATTTACCTTAGAACTGTAGTAATATGAACATATTAAAAATATATTCGGAGCTATTACGCTTTCCCTGATCTTTTACACAATTCACCTTATAACCTCCCCCTAACGAGGAGGGTCACCTACTAACAAGGGAACTGATGATATACTATTATAATTGGGGAAGTAATCATGACCTACTATTACTCATATGTAGATGACAACAAAATATATATAAACCATAACTTCTAGATATACACTATATTCAATCCCCTCCCCTTAAAAAAGGGGAGGTATCTTTATTTACTCCTTATAAATTACTCCCCGTAGAACAATAGAGGAAGAGGGGGATTATTAGTTAAAGGGAATATAATATGCTATTACACTACTCTTTTCTATATTAATGATACCAAGCTGCTTTAATTACTTTTAGTATTCCTACTTTGGGAATTTATCTTTAATTATGATTTGATTCTAATCTCTTAGATATTTCCTTTTCATGGGAAATCTATCTTTAGAATCTAATGAAATCAATATATGCCAACCGCAATGCAATACCAAATATTCTATATACACTATATCTACATATGAAACAACCCTCCCCGTAGGGGATGTAAGGTAAAATCTATATTTATATGGATATCTATAATAGTCAGCTAAGATATGGATTTAGATACTTGGTCTATCCCGTCTCACCGCTATTGCTGGAACGGTTAACTTCAATTTCTATACTATTATATCAATTCGAGTGGCAAGCCTATGTTATTTTACACATTACTATAGTTTCTATTCTTATCTCCCTATTAGGGGTAAGATCAAAAAAAAGAAGTAACCCTCCCACAGGGGGAGGGGAGAATAGAAATTAAATAAATACCTATTACTATCTATAAGTAGCGATGGTTGACAAATCCACTGTTCTCCTACTTATATTATAGACTTCTTAGATTTAGAACTCTGCTCTGTTACTTATACACTATGAGATTTATTAATTCATTCTCACCGTCCAACCACCCTATCAAAGGGGAGACCCTCCAAAAGGATACCTCTTTCTTAGAGAGGTGGATAAAGAAATGGGAGAGGAATTAGAGAGCTAATCTAACTCAGGGCTATAACCTACATTAATAAGTATATCTTTATCACTATACAGGTAACCATTATCAAATCTCCTATACCCCATAGAACGGATCGAAATATATAATATCCGTAGTGAGGTGTACATATAGAATACAAGTCTATAGCACCCAAGATTTTGAAATATATATTCTTTCAACGCGTTTATATTTCTTTATATTGATTTTATATATGGATATATATATATTGGAAGGAAAACAATCACGAATATAGAATTATTTACCCGTAGGATATATTAAACGCAATTTAGAATAAGTATTGAAATATATAAGCACGCTATTAGGAGTATATTGTTGACTCTTGGGACAATAAGATTAACTTATCTATTTATACACTTTCTATTACCAATAACATAAATCACAATAACTCCCCTCTACCTCCCCCATAGGGGGAGGGTCCCCTCATAAGATACCTCTCTTTAGGGTATACCTCCCCTTTTATAAGGGGAGGGGAGTAGAGGTGAGGGTAAAGGAATGAAAATAAAGAATATGGAAATATATATTTAATATGAAAGATATAGCAGGACCTGCCTCACGGCGATCTGAACCCGGCTAAGAGTTCCCTTACGTGGTCGAACATACCAACCCTATTACTATCTACTCTATTCTATTTTTACACTCTTCCCTCCCCATAGGGGGAGGGTTCTCTTATTATCAACTAGGAATTTACAACATATGATTCTATATTCCGGGTAGACAGGGGAACATTATAGAAGATTTAATTGTAAATAATAGCGAATTGGGAAACAAATAATAATAATATAAATAAATATAATTCTGACATAATAACATGAAAGGCCTCAGGGTCTTACTGTCTGATCATTACAACTTGGATATAACAAGATATAGAATTTCAATGTGAATCTAATAACGACATCGGTATGGGCATGTTACTCTTATCTTCAGGAATACTGAACTTGTTACCTTAGGACCGAGAGTGGAATAGTTAATTGCTGGCCTCCGTTTAATTCATTCTTTTACACAAATACAAGTACAAATACAAATACTAGGACAAGATATATTATAGGATAAAGAATATTAAATATATATACCACATCTATTTCTTATTTAACTTCCTTATAATCAAGGATTGTAGTTAATATTCTAAGAGAAGAATATTAGAACTACTTATAAGGTTAAAGCATCTAACATAGCAATTAATTATACTACCTCTCTTATAGCTTATTCTTTTTTAGTATTATTTCAGTTAATGAAGTAATACAAGATAATTAGAACATTGGCTATCCCTTAAACTACTGACTTTCGACAGGTTCGGATAATTATTATTTTGTTGAAAGATATATCTAATTATACACATTGATTTAGATTTCTATAATGGATATCAGATTAATGATATTGCATATAACATTCTTAAAAATATAATACTCCATCACCAGAGTTAGGAAGGTAATAGTAAAGAATGTATAGAAATCGTGAAAATAGATATACTAATATTAATAATCTTTCATAAACTAACCGTCCATTCATAAGTACGACTGATTTTTAATCCCTAATAATGGATCTACTAATCTAGAAGTTGATACTTAAGCCTATAAAGTTTATATACTTGATATTATTCTTACAAATAATATCCCTTGAACAGGTAAGGCATCAATATGGTCCATATATTAGATCACTTATCTTATGGCATTACTCTAATAACTATATCTTTACTCAATTTCCAAAATCATTTTAAATTATATATCTTTCAAGTCTATTAATAAAGAGGATCCCTTCACTTTATAGAATTAGATATTTTATATTTTGAATCTATATATTGTATGCCTTTATTTTACACATCCTTTATTTCAAAAAGGTAAGAACACATATTCTTAATCTGAAGATATTTAGACAAACTTGAGATACAATAGATATTAAACCCACTTACTCTTTTACTACCCACAGGGGGAGGTCTTAATAATATAATATCTACCCCTGCTGGGGAGAGAATATCACAAATACCTCTCTCTACGAGAGAGGCGGGGATAGAGAAATAGAGACATATTTATTACCACACTATAATCCTTTTTGCTACAGTAATAGATTATCTTGTTATAGAAGAATCCAATCTTTTACACATCCTTATATAAGAGGAAAGGGAAATACACTAATTAGATATTGCGGAAAAAGAATCATCCCTTTATATAAATATCTATATATATACAGAAATAATTACAAGATCTATATGAACAATTACTATACAGGACAAGGTCCATTAGAATAAGAACTAAAAGGGTGGGAGGAAGAGATAGATACAGAAATATATATTTTTTGATTAGGTAAGATTAAACGGGGTACAATCGAATTATATTATGTAACAATATCGTTAACCCAAAATCCAACATATTATTAAGGTTAATCTCTAACTACTAGCATCTACCAACTTAGGATTCTTTTTACACAGCAATGAGAATTTAATATATAACAAGGCAAAACCAATAAAGAATGGTCTTACACCTAATATTATTAATACTAGATTACCCCTTCCCGAACAATAAACAATTGGCAGGTTTAGGATTATTTATATACTTTAACAAATAAATATTTGGACATCGTATTATCTTAATGGCTATTTCCATTTTGACCCTAAAAGATAACGTCTAGGGTCCTATTTATACACTACTTCCCCCGTAGGGGAGGGATACCTTTTATTGCAAACAATCCTTATGTATTATTTATTAGATTACTATATATATTAAAGATCTCCCCCACAGGGGGAGAAAAAGAATAATAATTAGAAATCTAACAATATAATCTTTAGAATATTTTACCAAAGAAGATTGAAAATCATATTGTATAGATTCAATTAAAGAAATCAATATTACTCATGTCAACATAATTATGAAAGCTATATATACACCTATGGCACAATTATTATCATGAACCATTAAATAGAAAGAGATATTTACATTTCTGGATAAATCGCGATATAATAACTAATTCTGAAAACTATATTCTAAATAAGAACTAAGAGGGAGAGGTAGAAGTAAAAGAATATTGATCATAAAGAAAGTAAATCTATAGGTTATCATCTAATCTTATATTTCACTATTTATTATACCTTATATATCAAAAGATATATGATTGATTGGTATAATTTTACATCATATTTCAATTTAACCTCACGGTTTGATAGATTGAGAGTATTGTCTTGTTATTCTTTTACACTATATTTATCCCCTACCCTGTAGGGAGGTAAATTAATTAGAACTTATTAATTGTAGCATTTAATGGTTACGTATCTTAATATAATAGCATAAGATTATATTTATTGAAATTATTACTATTAAATTGAATCTAATCTATTATCGCGAATATAGTAATAGAAAGGAATATATGCAGGTGTCTACTGTTAGATAGTTTACTACCTATATAAGATGTGAACAATTATAAATAAATAAATTTCTATAGACTGAATGAAGATAAATAAATATACCCTAAGCATACCGACAATAATTATTTCATTATACACAAAACCTCCACCTAAGTGCTAAGAGAAATTTAATCTTTAAATATTCATTCTATAGTTTACATGTATATATATATATATATAGAGATTGTTTATTTAGACTGAGAAAAGAAACCAGGATAATTAAAGAATTAAGTAAATAGATACATGGATACATTATAACATAAGAGACTAAAGATATTTATTCTAATGAATTTCTTGATAGAGATAAATTAAAATGAATATCAAATAATAGAATGTTTGTAGGTATTAATCGTTGATATTCTTAAATAAATATTTGTGGGCCAATACTTTACACTATACCTTATTTAATTATAATCTTATAAGAATAAGTCATAATATTTGAATAAGGCTGTCAAATATTAAATATTAGACATTTATATTCTTTCCTGATTAGCTTTATTCGTAAACTTCTCAGTCAATCATAATCTTTTGATTCACATACTATAAGATGTGATTTATATTAGTTAGAAACTTATTATGATATTGCCTAGCATCTGTTTATTATCTATATTTACACAAGACTATCTACCTTTACAAATAAGACTCCCCCATAGGGGGAGGGGAGGACTATTGATAAATTTACTATATCAAATTATAAGTCCCCCACAGGGGATACCTCTCTCTACGAGAGAGGTGGGGTTCATATTTAATATTATATCAGGGAGGATAAATTATATAGACATATATATAGAGATATTGAACTTAAGTATATGATTACTATAGAGGGACAGATCACAGAATAATATAATTAAATAGATAATTTGAAATTTAGAATTGATATAAAGAAGTGACTCTTAGAATATATTAAATATTAAATAGATTCTATGATCTATAAAATGGAAATCTATATATATTTGATTAAATTTACTGTAAGATTGATAATAATGTTAATACTGTTAATACTGAACCTAAACTTGAAATATAATTCCAACCATTTAAATAATCAGGATAATCCATAATTCTTCTTGGCATAACATTGAAACCTAAGAAATATAATGGGAAGAATGTAATATTCCATGATACTAATAATGATAATAATGTAATAGGATTTAATACTGTGTACATATGATGATATACTACAACACCAGCAATTAAACCTAAAATAGCAGCAATTGATAAGATATAATGGAAGTGTGATACTACATAATATGTATCATGTAAAGCTAAATCAATAATATTATTAGCTAATACTAAACCTGTACAACCACCACTGATAAAGATAATTACAAATAATAAGATAATATTAATTAATGGTGTTAAGTTAGCTGTATACATTGATAACCAGTTATATAACTTTGTACCTGTAGGAACAGCAATAATTAATGTAGCAATTGTAAAGTAAATACTTGTCTCTACCTCTAAACCAACTGTAAACATATGATGAGCCCAGACTAAATTACCGAATGTAGCAATACTAATAATAGCTAAAATCATTGACTTAAAACCGAAAATATATGACTGTGTAATAATTGATAATACCTGATTAATTACACCAAAAGCAGGAATAATTAAAATATATACCTCAGGATGACCGAAGAACCAGAATAAATGCTGATATAATACTGGATCACCTGAATTACCATTAATTACACCCTTCCAGAAAATTGTATTAAAATATAAATCACTAATAATTAATAATAAAGCACCTGTTAATACTGGTAATACAAATACTAACATAACTGATGTAATAATCATAGCTGGTACAAATAAATCAGCTAAAATTAATGTATGGAAAGCTGTTAAAATATAATTAATTGATGTTACTAATGTACCTAAACCATTAACAACTAAACCTGTAATTACTAATACTGTTGTATTTACTGGATATAATGATAATGGAGGATATACTGTCCAACCTGGACCAATTGAATACTCTGTTAATAAAGCTAATACCATAATAACAAATGATAATGATGTAAATAAGACTGAACAATTATTTAATCTTGGGAAAATAATCTCTGGACTACCTACATAAATTGGAATTAAATAATTACCTAAACCACCAAATAAACCTGGCATTAATACAAAGAAGATCATAATTAAACCATGAACTGTAATATCTAAATTATAGAAGTTTAAATTATCACTACTAATAATTCTATTACCTGACTCATATAACTCAATCTTAATAATTAATGAGAAAATAACACCAATAATTAATGATACAATAGCGAAACCTAAATAATATAATGATAAAATCTTATGGTTACATGTCTTAATATTAGCTAAAATGTAATTAAAAATGAATCTATATAATTAATCTTATTTTTTATCTTATTCTTTATCTTTATTTCATACATATTCTTATGTAATATCTAATTAATCTTATTCACTATATATAAACTCTATATCGGAATTTTTGAAGAAAGATATTACACAAATCGCGATATTAGTTTGTAGAAGAATTACCCGACAATAAGGGAAAGAATTTAAAAGAAGGTAACTACAAATACAAAGAAATAGGACTAGTTTCTATATAATAAAATGAGAAAAGCAAATAAATATGAAGTAGAAATCAATAGAAGTAGAAATCAATATAAAGAAATAACACTCCCTCTTAGGGAGGTAAGATAATAAAATATTTATTCAATAACCCTCCCCACAGGGGAGTAATAGTCTAGATTTATAATCATATTCTAATTGCAAATATTATATCTATAATTATAAACAAATAGAGAATATCGCGATTAATGATTTAATTGTAATAGATTATAATAGACTAATTAATGAATAACTAAATTAAATATATATGAATTACCGGGCTTGCTTACTTAGAACCTTATCTCCTCATCAGAATTAACAGTGCGTAATGTTTGCATCGAACAGTTACCATACTATTTTTACACATAGGACTCTTTTATTAAACGCGATTGCAAATAAATATATACTAATATCTTTACCAAGAACAGATTACTAACCCTCTTACACTTCTGCTATTACTGGGACTCTCTATTGACTTATTGTTTTTATATTGTTGCTATTTTACACTTACCTTTATTCATGAGGGTTTTTACTAAATCTTAATTTTATCTATTTAACCTCTATCCGCTACATAATTCGCGATTATATTTGATTAGATTATTTCTATTCTCAAGATACTAATATATAGAATTATCTAGAATAAATAGTCATAAAGAAAATAATTCAA
>JACCDX010837087.1_pt1 | contig 12855 bp, 9 predicted proteins | sample 7449681 | NCBI WGS metagenome assembly JACCDX01 (sample SAMN15323450, study PRJNA562643) | freshwater metagenome | isolation source: river surface water | place: USA:Blue River Watershed | collected 2017-08-18
CGGCGCCTCGGCCTACTCCCTGCGCATCGACTTCGAGCGCTTCGCGCGCGTGGCCAAGGCGGTTGGCGCGGTCTTCCTGGTCGACATGGCCCACTACGCCGGCCTGATCGCCGCTGGCGAGTATCCGAACCCGATCCCGCACGCCGACATCGTTACCAGCACCACGCACAAGAGCCTGCGCGGTCCGCGTGGCGGCATCATCCTGATGCGCGGTGAAGAGATCGCCAAGAAGATCAACAGCGCCATCTTCCCCGGCATCCAGGGCGGCCCCCTGATGCACGTGATCGCCGGCAAGGCCGTGGCCTTCAAGGAAGCCGCGTCGCCCGAGTTCAAGGCCTACCAAGAACAAGTGGTGAAGAACGCCGCCGCCCTGGCCGACACCCTCACGAAGCGTGGCCTGCGCATCGTGTCGGGCCGCACCGAAAGCCACGTGATGCTGGTGGACCTGCGTCCCAAGAACCTGACCGGCAAGGAAGCCGAAGCCATCCTGGGCCAGGCACACATCACCTGCAACAAGAACGGCATCCCCAACGACCCGCAAAAGCCGATGGTCACCAGCGGCATCCGCCTGGGCTCGCCGGCCATGACCACGCGCGGCTTCAAGGAAGAGCAGGCCGTGCAGGTCGCCAACCTGATCGCCGATGTGCTGGACAACCCGCACGACGAGGCCACCATCGCCCGCGTGCGCGAACAGGTCTCGGCGCTGACCCGTCAGTTCCCGGTTTACCGTTGATCCCTCCAGCGTTCTGACATGAGCGCCTGATGCGAACCCGGCTCGGACCCCTGTGTCTGGCCGGGTTTTTCGTTTTCAGGGCCGCTGATGCGACGCGACAGAAAGCGCCCCATGCGTTGCCCCTTTTGTGGACATGCCGACACCCAGGTTGTGGAAACGCGCGATTCGGACGAAGGTGACTCGACCCGCCGCCGCCGCAAGTGCCACTCGTGCGACAAGCGCTTCACCACCTATGAGCGCGCCGAAATCGAGCTGCCCGCCATCGTCAAGCGCGACGGCCGCCGTACCGACTACGAGCGCGCCAAGCTCAAGGGCTCGATGATGCTGGCGTTGCGCAAGCGCCCGGTGAGCGCCGAGACCATGGAAGCGGCGATGGACGCCATCGAGTCGCGCCTGCGCCAAAGTGGCGAGAAGGAGATCGACTCGACCCGCTTGGGCGAGTGGGTGATGATGGAGCTGCGCCGCCTCGACAAGGTGGCTTATGTGCGCTTTGCATCGGTCTACCGCAGCTTCGATGACGTCAGCGAGTTCGTCGCGGCCATCAAGGAAACTGGGAAAAAACCTCCCCCGTGATCGTGGGGGCTTACCCGCGCTTTGTGGCCTGATTTCGCCAGGTGGCGATGAACGGCGGGTGGCCACCGATCAGCGGTGTTGTCGGATCGGGTGGCATCCGTACAGTCGGGATCCATGAAAAAGTACCACCCATCCGTGAAGGGGTTCACGCTCATCGAGCTGATGGTGACCATCGCCGTGATGGTCGTCCTGGGCATGATGGCGGCGCCGGCCTTGCAGAACTACGTGGCCCGCGCAGGCGTGCAGACCTTGCAAAACGACTTCATGGCCACGATCAACCGGGCCCGGGCTGAGGCCCTGAGTCGCAACACCTGTGTGAGCGTGTGCCAGCTCAATGTCGGCACCACGGGCAACAGTTGTCAGACCGGCACAGCGTTGGCGGGGCAGTGGCACCGAGGCTGGATGGTTTACGAGAACCGCGAGTGTGCAGGGCTCAGCGCCACGGGGGCCAACCCACCGGCGAACGCGGAGGTCTTGCAGGTGCGCCAGGCGGGCAACCCGCGCTACATGCTGACCACCAACCCTGGCAGCAGCACTTGTGACAGTTCGTCCAGCCAGTCGCGGCGTTTGTTCACCTTCAACAGCCAAGGCGATCTGATGGGGCAAAACGAGACCCTGTGCCTCTATGACAGCCAGAACCAGCTCGGGCCTTACGGTCGCGCCTTGAGCATCAGCGCCCAGGGGCGTGTGTTGGCGCAGTCCATCGACCCGAATGCCGCCACCACTGCGGCCGGCAACTCGGGCACGGGCAGCACAACGGGCAGCACAACGTCCTCTGGAAGCGGCCAATGACGATGCCACGACAACGACATCGCTCGGGCCAATTGGGCCTGACTTTGATGGAGGTGCTGGTCGCCATGCTGGTGGTGGCTTTGGGGCTGCTGGGCATTGCTTCGCTGCAAGCCAACACCATGCGTCACCAATTGGGTACGGCCGAGCGCGCAGCGTTGACCACCTTGCTGTCGGATTACATCGAGCGCGTGCGGGCCAACCTGACGCAGGCGCCTGGCGAGGTTGCCAACTCGCCCTACCTGCTGGCCGATGCCGCAGGCACGCTCCCAGCCAACGCCGTGTACACCTGGAGCAACCTCTCGGCGGCCACGGTGGGCGGGGCCAGCAAAGACTGTGCGACCGCCAGTTGCACAGCGCCCGAGTTGGCCGCTTACGACATGGCGGCCTGGCGCCAGGCCGTGCGGTCCACCTTGCCGCGCGGCGTGGCCGTGGTGTCCGGCCGATCGGTGTCGGGCATCGAGGTGACCTTCGCCTGGACAGACAAGGATTACCGCACCACATCGGCTGCCTGTGATGCCAGCATGACGGGCCTGGATCGCCAGTCGTGCTGCCCCAGCTCCTTGGGTGCAGCTGGCGTGACCGGTGTGCGCTGCGCCAACTTCACGGTGATGCCATGAGCGCGATGCAATTGAAGCCCGTGCGCCGGGCCCATGTCCAGGGCCTGACCCTGGTTGAAATGATGGTGGCCATGGCCATCGCGCTGGCCCTGGTGGCAGCGGTGTCCATGTTGTTCCTCAACACGCGGGTGTCGCAACGCACCACCGATGAGCGCAGCCAGATGCGCGAGACGGGCATGCAGGCCCTGGAGATCCTGGGGCGCCAGATCACCAACACTGGGTTCTATCCGCGTTTGAGCGAAGAGGCCGGTACCGCCACGGGCGCGCCGCTACAGGGCGGCTTGCCTGATTTCGCGGCCGGCCTCCAGAACACTTATGCGGCGGCGGGCAGGGCGGTTCCCGCGACCTTGTCGTCGGGTCTGTTCGGTTGTTCGGGGCAGATGCTCAAAAACGACCTGAGTGGCTGTGATGCCGTGGACGACAGCGACGCTGATGCCATGGGCCGCTCCGATTCAGACGCCATCATGGTGGCCTATTTCACGTCAGATGCCATGTCGTCTGATGTGGGGTGGCGCACAGACTGCGGTCGCCGTGACCTCGACAACGCCACGATCAACGCGGCCCGGGTTCAGGCCAACACGGGCTACACGACGTCCGCCGTGGCGCGCAACGTCCCGCGTGGCTTGCCGCCGGCCTTGCCGCTGCTGGGGATCAACCAGTACTTCCTGCACAAGGTCACGGTGCTCAATGATGCTGGGCAGTCGGTCACCACTTATGAGTTGGCGTGCCGAGGCAACGGCAACCCGGACAGTGTGGCAACCAATGGCTTGGTGATGGTCAGCTTGCTGCCAGGCATCGAGCAGATGGTGATCCGCTATGGCCTGCTCGACGCGACCACGGGCAACCTGACTTACGTCGCGGCCTCATCCGTCGGGGCGAACGATTGGGCTCAGGTGAGGGCGGCGCAGGTGTGCGTCATGGTGCGCAACCTGTCTGCGGCCGTGGCACGCGCGTCGGGGCAGACGCCGAGGGACTGCTTGGGCAATGCCTTGAGCCTCACCGGCAATGCCGGCGTGCGTGAAACCTATACGCGCACCTTTGCGCTCAAGAATCGCCTGGGTGCGACTGTTTCTGGGAACCTGTGATGCACAAGATGAAGTCGCCAGGGCCGCAGCGTGGGGTGGCCCTGATCGTGGTGATGTTGTTCATGACCGTGCTGGGATTGGGCGGTCTCTACAGCGCCCGCTCGGCCCTGATGGGCGAGCGTCTGGCCCGCAGCCAACTGGATTTGCAAGTGGCCCGGCAGGCCGCAGAGGCCGCGTTGCGTGATGGCGAGCGCGACCTCATGCTCACCTCGGGTGCGATGCAGTCAGGTGCCGCGTGCGCTCGCAATGCGATGCGCCCCACGCTTGAGGCGGTCGCTTACTTTGACAACAACTGCACCGCAGGTCAGTGCTCGGCCCTCACTGAAAGTGATCGCGTCAACCAGGCCAATTACGATGACGCGGCCGATGCGACCAAGACCGTCGTGGCCGAGGCTTGGTGGCCTGTGAGCCGCCGTGGTAAGTGGCAGGCAACGGCCGCCACGTCGTCGACGTGCACCTCTTTCACGGGTGGTGTGCCCCTGGGGATGTACACCGGCGCCAACAAGATTGCTGGCGTGGCCCGTCAGCCTGAGTACCTGATCGAGTACTTCACGCGTGGAGACGGGCATTACTTCCGCATCACCGCACGGGGCTTTGGGTACCGCACGGGTACCGAGGTGGTGGTGCAGAGCTACATTCAATTGCAGGGGTTCCTATGAGTACGAGCTGTCGCGGCGCGCAAGGCACACGCTCCGGGGCCATGGCCTCGGTGTCGGGGCGGCCTGGGCTGATCAAGGCGCTGGTCACCTGTCTGGCCCTGTCAGGCCCCACTGTGGCCTGGCCGCAAACCACACTGACACCTGCGCAAATCCGCGCCAACGCGGTGTTGCGTGCATTCGTGTCGGGCAACCTGTCCAGCCTGCCTCCAAACGTGGGTGCGGGGTCGGGTGGGCCCATGATGATGCTGGTGGCCTCCAAAGACCACACGCTGTTTGCGCCGATCTACACGGACTTCGAGGACGTCGATGGTGATGGGGTGCTGGACTTCACGTTCAAGCCGACCTTCAGCTATTACGGCTACTTCGATCCGACCAAGTGCTACGCCTACGTGACGGGGCGCTCCGGCAACAAGCTGGCGCGCTTCGAGCCCCAAGGCATGGCTGACAGCAACAAGCGGTGCAACACAGCGACCGATGGCAGCGGCAACCGCACGACGACCCACTGGAGTGGCAACTTCCTGAACTGGGCGACCTTGACCCGGATCGCCGTCGTGCGCAAGCTGCTGTACGGCGACTACCGCGTTGAAGACGATGCCAACGACCCGACCCTGCAAATGGCGCAGATGTCGTTCGATGCGCACTCGTTCGTCAAGTACTACTCGGGCAGCGACATCGGCTACTACACCCCATTCAGCGATGCGGACTTGGGCAGCCGGGGCCTGACCATCTGCAACCGGGGCTCGACCTCGGGGCAGGCCAATCCTGGCGACGGTTCGTACCCGTTGATGCGCTTGGCCGCAGGCAACTACAGCCTGTGGGGCACGATTGGTGGCGACGTGTGCCGCTGGAGCTCGGAGTCGGGGGACAAGAAGTTCGGCCAGAAGGCACAAGCCTTTTTCAGCCAGTACGGCACCGAGGGCGATGGCAGTGCATTGCTCAGCACCCATGGCCTGATGGCAGCAGTGCCGGCCAACGTGTCGATCGGCGCCGTGCCGTCGGAGTTGGCCATCCGCGTGCAGGCGTGCTCGCAGAACACCGCGCTGCAGGGAGCGGAACGCTGTGCCAGTTACGGCAGCAGCAATGTGGTCTACAAGCCGATTGGTTTGTTGCAGAAGTTTGGCGCCAGCACCGACAACTCCACGGCTGCCAAAGCTGAGTTTGGTCTCATCACGGGGCGCTTTGCTGCGCCCATGAATGCCGGTGCCCTGCGCAAAAACGTGGGCATGATCAATGACGAACTCAACCTGAACAACGGCACCTTCTGCTACGCCGCCACCAACCCTGCTGCTTCTTGCGTGACGGGCATCATCGCGGCAATGGACCGCATCCGCCTGGTGGATGCGGGCAACTACGAGGCGCGGGGCACCCGGTACGTGCTGCCGGAGAACCTCGGCGCCACCCAGTACCCCTCGTGGGGCAACCCGATTTCCGAGATGGTGGTGCAGGCCCTGACCTACCTGGGCGGCTACCAGAGCACGACCGTGGGCGCCACAGGTGACCTCGATGCGACCCTGGGCATGCCGTTCCCAACCCCGGTCGATCCCCTGCTCGACACCGTTGCCAGCAATTCGACCACCAAGTCTGGTCGGTACAACCTGTTTGGCCATGGGGTCTGCCGCAAGCAGAACCTGTTGGTCATCTCCAGTGGCAGTGCCACCTTTGACACCTACAACAGCAACGGCGACAACTACGCGAGCTTTGACAGCATGGTGGCCTCCGCGGCCAGCAACGCGGCATTGTGTGGCGGGCAGGCCTGTCCGGCAGCCACCTCCGCCAGCCGCATTGAACTGTGGACGGACCGATTGGGGGCCATCGAAGGCATCAATGGCAGCCTGCGTTCGGTCGGCTCCGTCACCGGTGACTTTGGTGCAGATTGCAGCGTCAAAACCGTGGGTGGTGGCGCCAGCACAGTTTCAGGCTACGGCAAGGGGCTGTCGGCCGTGTCCGGCCTGTGCCCCGATGTGCCTGGCATCAAGGGCTCATACCTGGGCGCAGGAGCGGCGTTCTTCGCCAACACCACCAATTTGCGAGACAGCCTGACCGCACAAACCGGAGATGGCGTGGACAAGCGGGAGTTGCCCGCTGGCGCGCTGCGGGTGAAGACTTACGCGGCATCCCTGGCCGGCGGTGTCGCCCGCGTGGAGGTGCCCCTGCCTACCAACACGAGCACGCCCACCCAGGGCGTGACCTTTGCGCCCAACAACGTGATCATCACGCCGGAGAGTGCCTGGCGCCACGGCAGTGCCAACACCAACGTGGGTGCCATGCTGACCTTCCGCGCGATCGGCACGGAGGCGCCTTTTGCCACCCGCAGCGCTGGGGCATCGGGCTTGCTGTTCGGCGGCTCGGGCAGTTATGTGGTGACTTGGAACGACACCCAGTTTGGCGGTGACTACGACATGGACATCGTGGGGTTCCTGCGTTGGGAGTTGGTGCGTGCGGCCGCGACCGACACCACCTGGACTGTCAATGTGTACACCGACATCCTGAACGTCAATGCAGGCGCGGTCGGCACCCACGGGTTCAGCATCATCGGCACCGATGCGGCCCCGGGCACAGGGTTCAACGTGGATGGACGCTTCCTCACCCATTCGGCCAACGGCACGATTGCTGGCACCTTGTGCGATGTCTACGGCACCGACGAAAAGACCTACAAGTGCGGCTTCCGCAATGGCTCCGATGGCGAGCAGGTGTGGCCCTTGCCCGTGACCGCGGGCTACCTCAACTTCCTCACGTCCACCAACAGCCTGACGTCGACGACGCAACTGCAGTTCAAGGCCAGCGCGGCCGCTCGCCGCAATGACAGCGTGCTGCGTGACCCGCTGTGGTACATGGCCAAGTATGGTGCTTTCGAGACCAAGGATGAGGCCTTGACCGTGGGCAGCGCTGCCGACTGGACGAGCAAGCGCAAGGCCACGGCGGCCCAACCAGATGCGCCCAGCTCCACGGCGGCCACCAACTGCGACAGCGAGAAGAACGATCCCAATGCCGCGTGCGTGGGACGCACGTCGTGTACCACCGACGGTGAGCCGGATGGCTATTTCCTGGCCCGTCGACCTGACTTGCTGGAGAAGCGCCTCGACGACCTGCTGACCCGCGTGACCAATGGCAACAATTCGGCCGTGGCCACCTCGACCTCGCAGCTCAGCACGGGTGAGTACAAATACGTCGCCACCTTTGAGTCGTCGGATACCGCCTGGTCCGGCAACTTGCGCGGCTACCCGCTGCTCGCCACGGGTGCGTTTTCGACCACCGCATCTTGGGAAGCAGCCCGCACCTTGGCGGCCAGCAGTGGTCGCAGTGGCATGACCGGCAGCCGCGCGCGCCAGGTCATCACCAATGACCTGGATGCCAGCAACCAGCAGCTGGGTGCGCCGCTGGTCGCGGTGGAGCGCGTGGCGGCTTCGGGCGCCACCGCTGCCGTGAGTGGCCTGTCCAAGGCCTATTTTGCGCAGTTGACCGGCATTGCTGAGGCCACCGTGCAGGCCAGCGATGCGGCTGACCTGATTGCCTATGTGCGTGGCGCTGATGCGCAGGAAGGCGTGGGCAAGAAGTTCCGCGACCGTGGCACCGATGAGGTCATGGGGCCGCTCGTGACCTCGTCGCCCTGGCTGCAGAACCCCAATGCGGGCGCTCGCTTCACCGACGCTGCACTGGCACAGGGCTCACCGTCGTACCGCGCATTCGTGGAGAACCGTCGTGGGCAAAACAAGGTCCTGTGGGTGGGTAGCCATGACGGGATGGTCCATGGCCTGGAAGCGACCACGGGCACCCCGATGCTGTCGTATGTGCCCAGCCCTGTGGTGTCTCGCCTGGCGGCACAGGCTTCATTGAATGCGCCGGCCAAAGCGCCTTTGGTGGACGGTGGCGTCTACACCGCCGATGTGCTGGTGGGTCGAGGCGCCGCCAGCACCAAGTCGTGGGCCACGTACCTGTTTGGCAGCCTGGGGCGGGGTGGCAAGGCGGTCTTCGCGCTGGATGTCACCAACCCTGGCACGACCACGGCGACGACTGGCACGGGCAGTGGTCGCTTGAACGAAAGCAATGCCGCATCGCTCTTCAAGTGGATCTTCACCGATGGGGACGATGGCGCGGGTGCTGGTGATCTGGGCTACACCGTGTCTGCACCCATGCGCCATGTGGGCAGTGGTCAGGCGCAACAGGTGGTTCGCCTCAACAACAACCGTTTCGCGGTGCTTGTGCCCAATGGCCATGGCTCGACCAATGGCCGTGCCTACCTCTACATCCTGTACGTTGAAGGCCCTGGCAGCACCGGATGGGGTGTTGCAGGGGGGGGCAATTTCGAGAAGCTGGCTGCAGGCACCAACACGGGCAATGGCCTGATGGGGGTGAACTGGGTGGACTTGGACAACAACGGCACGGCCGATGTGGTGTACGCGACCGACTTGCTTGGGCAGGTCTGGAAGTTCGATATCCGCAGCAGCAACCCGCAGAACTGGGGCAGTGCGTTCAAGCGCAACGGCAGCGACGTGCCGTTCTTCCAGGCTGTAGGCTGTGATCGCGATGTCAGCACCGGTGAGGTGGCCAGCCCGCCTTGCAACCATCCGCTGAGCATCACCACCAACCCCACCCTGGTGCGGCCCAATTTTGGTGGCGTGCTGGTGGGCTTTGGCACCGGCAAGGCCATCTTGTCGTCCGACTATCCGAACGCCACGAAGACCAACCGGTTCATCACGGTGTGGGACCGCGGTCGCTATGCAGAGGATCAGGTCTTCCCGTGGCCCACGGGTGTGAGCACCACGACGCAGCCCTCGCTGCCCAGCATCAACACCACTGGCAATGCACTACCGGCGCGGTTCTTGCGGGTCAAGCTGGTCGTGGACGCTTCGGGCAACGCCTACCGTGTGCGCACCGACAGCAACGGCAACGACGTGCCGCTGCCCCCCAGCGCCACGCCAGATGCGTTCAATTCGCAGACGCAGGATGGCTGGTACATCGACTTCCCGTCGGTGGGCGAGCAGCTGATCTCCACGCCGTCGGCCTTCCAGGACTTCATCACCTTCACCGCCGTGCGGCCGGTGGACAGCAGCGACCGCGAGCGCACCTGCTCCACCAGTTCGCGTGGCCGCTTCTATGCGTTTGACCTGCGCACGGGCATCACGCCCAAGGCCTTCTTGGGCTTCTCGACGGACGCGACGGCCAACGGGGCGGCCATCTATGGCCTGGACGTGGCTGAGCAGCAGATCACCACGGTGGGCGCGTCGGACAGCAGTGGTTCGTCGCGGTGTCCTCCGGGCAAGAGGCGGGGCAAGAACCTCGGTGCGAAGGGCACTGAGCAAGACGTGTGCATCGATGCAGGCCAACTGCGCATGCAATGGCGCGAGATTCCTGGCCTGAGGACGCAGTGATGATGCAGCAGCGAGCGCAAGGTGAACGGGGGTTCACCCTGGTTGAGTTGATGATCGTGGTGGCGGTGGTCGCCATCCTCGCGGCGGTGGCGTACCCGAGTTACGTCGAGTACGTGGCGCGGGGGCATCGCCGCGAGTTGCAGACCAACCTCGCAGCCGCGCAGCAGTGGCTGGAGCGCTTCTACAGCGAGCGCTACACCTATCCCACCGCTGCGCCCCAATTGCCCACGGGCTTGACCACCAGCCCGCAAAGCTCGGCCAGTCCCAAGTACAACGTGAGCGTCTCTGTGGCCACGGACGGGCAGTCCTACGTGCTCACCGCCACGCGCGCCGGCAGCATGGCCAGCGACGCTTGTGGCGATCCCTCGGTCAACAACCTAGGGGAAAAGACCGCTGCGAACTTTGCTTCGGGCAAGTACAGTTCGGCGAATGATGCCGTGGCAGCTTGTTGGCGCTGACGGCCCGACAGCAGTCATCGGGCCCGCGAAGCTGGCCCACCGTCCAGGGACGGGGAGGGGCTGGTGGGGCGACCGCACCCTGCGCTGGGCCTGTGGCCTGGCGGTGGTGGCCCATGTGCTGGTCTGGCAGGTGCTGCACCCCTCACACCAGGGGATGCGCGCGGGCCAGGCCCACCACAGCCCTGTGAAGGTCTTGATGCGGCTGGCGGGCACGCCACCGCTGCCGCAGCCCACGCAGCCCAAGGTCGACGCGCCCGAAGTGGCTGCGGCAGACGCCCCGATGGTCCGGCCTGACACCCCCCCGTCCGAGGTGGCTCGCCCGCCATCTCAGGCCGCACCTTTGGCCATGGACCCCCCTGCGGCGGGCTCGACCACAGCTGCTGCGCACCCTAAGGTGCCACAGCCTGCGCAGGCGGTGCCCTACCGCGGCCACACCTCACATGTCGAAGGCCTCACGCCAGAGCGTGAAGCGGCCATCCTGGCCATGGTGCCTGAGTCGTACCTCCCCGTGGACGAGCTCGACAAGACCCCTGAGCTGCTGGGCAACTGGCGCATCAACGAGGCCGCCATCCCCCAAGGCAAGGGCCGGCCAGATCGCATCACCGTCACCTTGCGGCTGTGGGTGTCAGACCAGGGCCACATCGATGGTTTCCAAGTGCTCAATGCGCAGCCCCTGGTGCCGTGGCTTGACGACCTGCTCAAAACGCTGGACCAGTCGACCATGCGGCCGGCCGAGCGCCATGGCAGTCCGGTGGCCTCCAGTTGGACCATCGAGTTCGACCTCGATTTCACCGGCGGGTTTTGAGCCCAGGCCTGAGCGCTGCAGCCCGGTGCCCAGGCCTTATGCTCGCACCATGTCTGCCCACTCTCCCGCGCCCGACACGCCTTGTTCGCCTGATGCCTCGCCGATGATCGCCTCGGGCGGTGCGCCTGGCGCTTCGCCGGGCGGTGACGGCCATTGGATGGCCCAGGCCCTGGCCCAGGCGCGCACCGCGCTGCTGTGGTCGGCGCCCAACCCGCCCGTGGGCTGTGTGATCGTGCGCGAGGGCCAGGTGATCGGCGCGGGGCACACGCAGCAGGTGGGCGGCCCGCACGCCGAGGTGATGGCCATGGCCGATGCGCGCCGGCGGGGGCACAGCCTGCAAGGCGCCACCGCCTACGTCACGCTGGAGCCCTGCGCCCACCATGGCCGCACCCCGCCATGCGCCGATGCGCTGGTCCGCGCGCAACTCGCGCGCGTGGTGGTGGCCCTGCACGACCCGAACCCGCTGGTGGCGGGGCAGGGCACCGCCCGCTTGCGCGCGGCAGGCATCGTGGTGGACGAGCTTGCCATCGCGCACCCGCAGGCGCTCGAAGCCCGCGAGATCAAGGCGGGCTTCTTGTCGCGCATGACGCAAGCCCGACCCTGGGTGCGCCTGAAGGTGGCGGGCTCGCTGGACGGCCGCACGGCGCTGCCCGATGGGCGCAGCCAGTGGATCACCGGCCCTGAGGCGCGTGCCGATGGCCAGCACTGGCGCGCCCGGGCCTCGGTGGTGCTCACCGGCATCGGCACGGTGCTGGACGACGACCCGCAGATGAACGTGCGCGCCCTGGACACGCCACGCCAGCCCTGGCGCGCGGTGCTCGACAGCCAGTGGCGCCTGCCGCTGACGGCGCAGATGCTGCAAGCCGGCGCCGACGTGCACCTGCTGGGCCTGGACGACGAGGGCCTCAGCCAGCTGCCGCCCGCCGATGCCCAGGCGGCCCGCCAGCGCCATGCCGCCTTGCTGCAACGCGCCCAGGCTGCAGCCCCTGGTGATGTGGGCACCGGCGATGTGCCCCGCCTCCACCTGCACGCCTTGCCGGCCCAGGGCACCCAGGTGGACCTGCGCGCCGCAATCGCCAAGCTGGCCCAGCTGGGCTGCAACGAGCTGCACCTCGAAGCGGGCGCCCGGCTCAACGCCGCCTTCATCGCCGCCGACCTGGTCGACGAGTGGCTGTTTTACGTGGCGCCCAAGCTGATCGGCCCCGGCCGGCCGCTCGCGGCCCTGCCCGAGTTGCCCGAACTGGCGCAGGCGCCTGCGTTCGCATTTCACGATGTGCGCCAGATTGGCCCGGATCTGCGGATTCTGGCCCGCCACCCTGAGCGTCTGCTTGACCGTACACGGGCCAAACCCTAGGGCGGGCGCCTACAATGGCGGGATGCCTATCTCTCCCATCCCCGAGCTGATCGCCGAGCTGGCCGCAGGCCGCATGGTCATCCTGGTCGACGAAGAAGACCGCGAAAACGAAGGCGACCTGGTGCTGGCGTCTGACCACGTCACGCCCGAAGCCATCAACTTCATGGCCAAGTTCGGCCGTGGCCTGATCTGCCTGACGCTGACGCGCGACCGCTGCGAGCGCCTGCAGCTGCCGCCCATGGCCACCCGCAACGGCACCAAGCACGGCACGGCCTTCACCGTGTCGATCGAGGCCGCCACGGGGGTGACGACCGGCATCTCCGCGGCCGACCGCTCGCGCACCGTCGAGGCTGCCGTCGCCCGCGACGCCAAGCCGACCGACCTGGTGCAGCCCGGCCACATCTTCCCGC